>Ga0209702_10001146_pt1 | contig 52706 bp, 52 predicted proteins | sample FRY01_FD_187210 | JGI IMG/M metagenome (GOLD analysis project Ga0209702, IMG submission 187210) | Freshwater microbial communities from Lake Fryxell liftoff mats and glacier meltwater in Antarctica - FRY-01 (SPAdes) (version 2) | ecosystem: Environmental > Aquatic > Freshwater > Ice > Glacier...
AACTTTTTGTCAGTGACCCTGCACCGATATTTGAATCGGTGCAGCGACTGAGCCAGAAAGCTGGCCGGGAAGCCATGGCGCGATGCCCCACCCAGGATGATGCTGATCAAGCCTCGCTCTGGTTACTCGATCGGGTGAGCAGGCTTGCACCAGGGGTGGCTTTCACCACGCAGGTAACACCCGGTGGGGGGCAGTATCTGCTGACGCTGAGTCGAGGCTAGGGATAGCGCTTAGCTCTGGAGTGAACGGGGTTTGTGCACCACCGTGGACTTGAGCCGCTAGGGAATGGTCTGGATTGGGCTACTGCGAACCGATGACGAGATGGGTCGGGCCTGGGTCGCGCAAGGTGACAGAGTCTGGATTCTTTTCTGCCAGGGTCAGTGAAAAGCGCTCGTAGGCGGCAATCAAGTGACTTCGCATGGCTTCCTCTGCCCCCACAGAGTCTGCATCGCCTATGTATCGGGCAATTTTTTCGTGCTCCTCGATGGTGGCCTGCCAAGGCCAATCGAGGCTGTAGATACGGAAAAGATGCATGTGGCAGTGAGACTGTCTAAAGGCTTGAATGACGGTCTGGTTACCGGTTGAATCCAAAATGGCGTTGTGAAATCTGCTGTCATGATCGATCAGGTTGTGCTGCATGGCATCGGCGGTCGCATCGAAGCGTTTGAGCTCGGTTTCGAGGGCGCGGGCAGGGTTCGACAGTCTGTCCGAGGCCGCCATGCGGGCGGCCCACGGTTCGAGAAGTAATCGGAATTCATACAAATCCCGCACACCAGCCAGGGTCAAGATAGGGGTTGTTGCGTAACCCTTGTTGGATGTTGCCACCAACAGGTTGTCCCCCTGAAGCAAACGAAGGGCCTCCCGCACGGGGGTGGGGGAGACACCAAACTCCTGCGAGATGTGGTGAATATTGACTTTGGTGGCTGGTGGAATCGAGTGGTCAAGAATCTTCCGCCGCAATTGCTCATAAACTTCGGCGGTTGTCAGTCGGTTTATTCCCTGAACGGATTTTTCGGACGCTTTGCTGGTGGCGGTCGCCGGAGAGCTCTGATTACTCACGGGTTCCGACCACCTTTTGTTCTGCTTGCTCTTTACCTTCTTGCTTGACGATACTTCCTTTGCGCTCCGTGACTGTGCTTCAACGCGCCACAGGACGATTGAAGCCGGGCGAGCTTCTGTCTTCCTGGAGGGGATACGAGATAAAGAATAGGATGTGGTCAGTGTGAATAGGTTCCAGGATTGTCTCGGAGTCTAGCCGCGCGCCGACCGAGCGGAAGAAGGAACTCCTTATGGTTTCTGGTGAAACTTTCAATATTTTGCCTGCGGACGCAGAGAACGCCCAACTCGTTGCCCGAGTCTGGGATCCGGAATCAGGTGGCCCTCGAGTGTGTCGGGTGGTCGGGGACGAATTGGTTGACATCACGGCGCAAGTCCCGACCGTCTCAGAATTGGCCGAGCAGCCGCATCGGGTCGAAGAATTGGGACGTGGCTCTGGACCCAAATGGTCAATCGAGGAAGTGATGAAGGGTTCTGGCTCTGGCGACCCGGGGGTTCCCCACTTCCTCGCTCCCATCGATTTGCAGGTAACTAAGGCCTGTGGAGTCACCTTTGTTGGCAGCCTTATCGAGCGGGTGATCGAAGAAAAGGGCGGGGGGGATATTGCCAAAGCTGATGCTCTTCGGAAAGAACTTTCAGATGTTTTGGGCGGAAGTCTCAAAGGAGTATCGCCAGGTTCAGACTCAGCGAAAAAAGCCAAAGAAATCCTGATCGAGCAGGGACTCTGGTCTGCTTACCTTGAAGTGGGCATTGGCCCAGACCCTGAGGTGTTCACCAAAGCGCCCGTCCTTGCTTCTGTGGGGTGGGGGTCACTCATAGGGATTCCAGGCTTCTCGCAGTGGAACAATCCAGAACCGGAACTCGTTCTGCTGATCAACTCACTCGGCTACGCGGTGGGGGCGATGTTGGGAAACGATGTCAACCTTCGCGACGTGGAAGGGCGCAGCTCTTTGCTGTTAGGCAAAGCCAAAGACAACAACGCACAGAGCGCGTTGGGGCCCTTTGTCAGGTTCTTTGATTCTCAGTTCACCCTTGACACCGTTGCCGAAGAAGAAATTCATCTTCGGGTGGAAGGTGAAGACGGCTTTCTGATGACGGGCACAAATAACGTCGCCGAAATTAGCCGACCCCTAGAGGAACTGATCGGGGCTACGTGGGGTGTCCATCATCAGTATCCGGATGGTTTTGCCCTCTACACCGGCACGCTGTTTGCTCCGACACAAGATAGAGGCGAGCCGGGCTCAGGCTTTACCCATCACAGCGGTGATCGGGTCATTATTTCGTCCGATCATTTGGGCACGTTAGAGAACACGACAGCCCCCACTGAGTCCCTGGCGCCCTGGAATTTTGGTATTCGGGACCTAATGAGGTATCTCTCACGCCACTCGTGAAGCAGTATTCACGTGCTTTTTAACAGATTTTGACAATCAAATGTATCAAATACATATCAATTATCTTGAAACTTGATATAGTCTCCCCATTGGGGGTTACATTTACTCCCAAGCACCCATGCACTGTGGGAGTTCTCAATTGAGAGGAAAGAGATATGACGCTAAGGCGTAGAAGCACTGTGGCTTTTGCCGCACTTGCAATGTCAACGGGACTGCTGGTTGCCGGGTGTACCCCGGCTGCCGAAGAGCCCGAAGCTGCAACCACTGAGTCAACTGAAGAAGCCGTGGCCTCTGGTCCGGACTTTTCCACCATTAACGTTGCACTGATTCCTGGTGGAGCACACCCTTACTTCCAGCCATGGAAGGCTGGCGGCGAGGCTGCTGTTGCTGAGTTTGGAATCGGATCCAGCGAATTCAACGAGACCGGCGAATGGGATCAGACCAAGCACAATGCCGCAATCGATTCGATGGGCGCTCAGGGGTTCAACGTCTTCGGAATTTTCGGAGTGTCCCCCACGGACATCAACACCACCTTCCAGAAATTGAAGGGTCAGGGCTTCGCCACTGGTTCTTTGGCGTCCTGCCCTGCTGGTGATGTCAACGAAGCAGACTTTTGTCTGTCCACTGACACCGGTGAAGCCGCGTACCTCGCTACCAAGGCTCTCATCGAGCAAATGGGCGGGTCTGGCGCAGTTGTTCACCTCACCGGTAACGCTGTCGACTCGAACACCGTCCGTCGCATCGACGGCGTGCAGATGGCAATCGACGAGACTGGTGGAGCTGTCACCCTGTTGACAACCATCACTGACATCGACACCGACCTTCAGTCGGCGCAGAAGGCAGTTACTGACCTTCTTGCCGCTCAGGGTGATGCTGTCAACGGAATCGTCACGACCGCCTACAACCCTGCAGTTGCAGCAACCGAAGGCGTCGCCAGCACTGGACTGCCCATCAAGGTCATTGCTATCGATGATGACGCGATCATCCTCGATGCAATCCGCGATGGCACCATCTCCGGAACTGTGGTCCAGAACCCATGGGGCCAAGGTTATGTCGGCAGCTGGGTGCTTGCAGCACTGCAAACCGGTTACTGCACCATGAACGAACCAGGTCTGTATGTTGACTCCGGTTCTTTCTTGGTCACAACCGCCAACGTGGAAACCTACGACGCTGAGCGTGAAGCAACGTCGAAGAGCATCCTCGCATCGTTCCAAAACGAGTACATGGCCTGCGGCTAACACCCTGGGTTGCTCTCGGGAGTGGACGGCCCTTTGGGCCGTCCACTCCTCTGAGAGAACAAGATCCACCCGCTATCTCCAGGACATAGGCAAGGACGCCATGACGATTATCACCAACGCGAGAGCGTATCTCATCGATATTCCTGTTGAAACCCCTCGGACGGACGCCGTCCAGTCATTTTTGAAGCAAGAAACTATTTTTGTCCACCTTCAGACCTCAGACGGGCTAGAAGGTGTGGGCTATTCGTACACGATCGGCACCGGCGGAACCGCGGTTCTCGCCCTTCTCAAGGACTATCTGCTCGAGATGGTTGTTGGGATGGATAGCGAACGGGTGGAACACATTTGGAATACCGTCTACTACGGGACTCGCGCCACCACGACTGGCGCGATTACCTCACTTGCGGTCGCAGCTATCGACACGGCGCTCTGGGACTTACGGGGTTTGCGAAACCAGACTCCCCTCTGGAAAGCAGTGGGTGGCTTCTCAACCCGAGTTCCCCTCTATGACACCGAGGGTGGCTGGTTGCACATCGACACTGAGACACTCGTGGCAGGTGCTCTCGAGTCGCAAAAAAAAGGTTGGTCGGGCGTCAAGCTGAAAATCGGTAAACCCAGTATTGCGGAGGACCTCGAGCGGCTCCAAGCTGTTCGGAACGCCGTGGGACCCGACATGGACATTATGGTTGATGCGAATCAGTCCATGACTCTGGCCAACGCCCGCCAGCGAGCTGAAGCACTGCAGCCGTTAGGGCTCTTTTGGCTGGAAGAGCCGATGCCCGCCGATGACATCGCCGCTCACTCAATACTTTCTGCGAGCACGTCGGTTCCGATTGCGGTGGGAGAGAGCATTTACTCCGCTCAAATTTTTCAGCAGTACCTTCACCAGAACGCTGCGTCAGTCATTCAGGTAGACGTCGCCAGAGTGGGCGGAATAACCCCTTGGCTCAAAGTTGCGCACTTGGCCGAAACCTACAACGTGACAGTATGCCCTCACTTCTTAATGGAGCTCCATGTCTCCTTGGCTGCGGGCATCCCGAACGGAGGCTATGTTGAACGCATCCCCCAACTCACTAGCGTTACGACCGAGCGGATGAAGATTGAAAATGGAGCGGCAGTTCCACCAGATGCACCTGGGTTGGGGATCCCCTGGGACTTCGAGGCAATAGAAAAAATGGTGGTGAGTTCATGACTGAGCAAGAGAACAAATGGGGTGCTCGATTTGCCCATTTAGCAAGCGATCAACGAGTCATACTTGCGATTCTTGTAGTTGCAGTTTTTATTGCTTTCGCCATTAGAACCCCCGCATTTCTCAGCGGGCAGTTCGTTATATTCCCGTTGATCCGAGACGCCGCTGTCATTACCATTGTTGGGCTTGCGCAACTTGTTACTCTCTCCATCGGCCATCTCAATCTCGCTGTAGGCAGGATGGCCGCGGTGTCGGCAATGGTCGCAGGTTACACCTACGAACGTTTAGGGTTTGGGCTATTTGCAGGCCTGTTAGCCGGAGTCCTCGCTGGGGCCCTCGCGGGCATGATCACCGGCTACATCATCGTGAAGTCTCAGGTCAACGCCTTTATTGTCACATTGGCCATGGACTTCGCGCTCTTAGGCCTCGTGACGTTCACCTATATTTCGCTCACCGATGCTGCGGCATTTACAGTCAAACCAGAGGGTATGGATGTGGTGCGAGCTGGGTCGTTGGCCGATATTTGTGTGTTTGGCTGGTGTGGTCCGAGCATTATTCCTCTGATCCTTTTCCCTGCCTTGGCAGTTGTCGGACTTATCTCTTTCCTTTATTTTCAGACTCGACTGGGACGAGAATTCCTTGCAACCGGGGTCAACCCGCGTGCAGCGCGACTCTCGGGAATTCCTGTTGACTCCAGAGTCATTCAAGCCCACACGCTCTCAGGCGCGCTGGCTGGTTTGGCCGGCATTTTCTTGGCCTACGTCAACGGCTCGTTTTCAGCTGCAATCGGCAATGAATTGCTCCTTCCCTCTTTCTTGGGCCCCATCCTTGCCGGAACGTTGTTGACGGGAGGAGTCGTCGGCGTCTTTGGCACAATGCTTGGCACAATGCTCACTCTGGTTATCCGCCAGGGGCTGCTTGTTCAGGGAATTGGGCTTGAGACCCTGAACATCGCACTCGGAGTTATCTTGTTGCTGGCTCTGTCGGCAAACAAAATACGCGCTTCCATTTCCAGCCTATTCAGACGAAAGGTTGTGCGATGAAATTCATTACCAGGTACCTTCGAACGACCGAGTTCTCGCTCACACTCCTCTTTGTTGCCGGCTTTATTGCCTTGGCGTTGACAAGTGGAGGTGTCCTTCTTTCAGGTCAGTCCATCAGGAGCTTTCTTGCCTATCTGGCGATTCCGATTCTCATCGGGCTCGCTCAGATGGTTGTTCTTGCAGTGGGGCAACTCAACCTTGCAGTGGGAGCTATGGGTGGCGCAACTGCAGCGGTCATGGCACAGATGATGATTGCGTGGGAGGCACCGATCTGGGTAGCGATGGTGAGCGGTTTGCTGGTGGCAACCCTGATGGGAGCGGTCAACGGGTTCCTCGTTGTTTCCACGGGGCTCAACGGGTTCATCATCACTTTAGGTACTTTGACCATCCTGGAAGGCGTCCAGTACGCATTGGTCCGCAGCTTCACCCTGAATGCGTACCCCGATGCCGTAAAAGATTTTGGCAAAGTCGATTTGTTCAACATTCCATCAATCTTTATGGTTGCGATTATCACGGCGGTCCTTGTTGCCTGGTTCTTCCGAACCAACGTCGTGGCTCGGCGGGTGTTGGCCACGGGAGCGAATCCCCTAGCGGCCCGTTTGTCAGGGGTGTCTAACCCGCTCTCTATTTTTCTGGCACATACGCTATCGGGCGCATTAGTGGGGGTAGCGGCCATCGTGACCATCACCTCTCTTGGTGGTATCAACCGTTCTATCGGCGGTGATTGGCTGCTCTCTAGCTTCGCGGCGCCCATCATTGCAGGAGTTCTCATGAGTGGGGGAGTAGTAGCCGTATATGGCACGGTCATGGCTGCTGCCGTGATTCGACTGGTCGATATCGCACGAGCTCAGTACTCTCTCGATCCCTCGGTGGTGAATTTCACCATCGGAACAGTGGTTCTTTCGACCGTTGCCCTCAGTGAGTGGCGACGTCGGCGAGCAGAAGTTAAACGACAAAGATTCTCGGAGGGTAGCGATGAGTGACGTTTTAGTGGTCAAAGAGCTTTCGAAGAGCTTCCCAGGGGTGAAAGCTCTCGATAAGGTCAACATCACTCTGCGTGCTGGGGAAGTCCAGGCGCTCCTCGGAGAGAATGGCGCAGGAAAATCTACCTTGATCAAAATCCTGACCGGTGTCTATCAGACGGCCGAGGGAGAAGTCATACTGAATGGTTCGCCGGTTTCTTTTGACTCCCCTTTGGCTGCAACTAAGGCGGGAATTGGCGTGGTCCACCAGGAGCGCAACCTCATTCCCTACTTTTCGGTTGCAGAGAACATCGTGCTCCAGGAACAACCCTCCCGTTTTGGGCTTATCGATGTTCGAAAGCGAAACGAAAAGGCAAGGAAAGCACTCGATTCGTTGGGCCTTTCCATCGACCCCGACGAAATAGTCCAAAACTTGTCAGTTGCGCAGATGCAACTCGTGGAAATAGCAAAAGCTCTTGCAACAGAAACGCGGGTTCTCCTCCTTGATGAACCCACAGCATCCATTAGCGGATCAGAGGCGACCAAGCTTTTCTCCGTCGTGGCGAAGCTGAGGGAACAGGGCACCGCCGTCTTGTTTGTGTCCCACAAGCTGGAAGAAGTATTCGAGGTTTGTGACACTGTGACGGTGCTTCGAGATGGCGAAAGTGTTATTGAATCATCCCCGCTCGCTGATTATTCTCGCTCAGAAATTGTTGCGGCCATGGTGGGTAGGACTTTGGCAGACCGCGATAAGAGATTCCGAGAGGTCGAGCCTGGGGAACCGGCGCTCGAGCTGCGAAATGTCGGCACAGTCCTTGGTCATGAAGACGTATCTCTTTCCCTTCTCAAGGGCGAAGTGTTGGGCCTGTATGGACTGGTAGGTGCTGGCCGCAGTGAGCTTGTCCGCAGCGTCCTAGGACTCCACTCAATTCTTTCGGGGCAAATTCTCCTTAACGGGCAGGTCGTAAAAATTCGTGATGTGCGAGAGGCACTTCACCGTTATCGCATTGGCTATGTGACGGAGAACCGCAAGGAAGAGGGGTTGTTTCTCGAGTTCACCATCAATCGGAACATCGCTGTGACCGTGTGGCGCAAATTACAGGCCTGGCTGGGAGTGGTGAGCCACAAGAAAGAGACGAAAGTCTCCGAACGCTTCGTGGAAAGTCTTGGGATTCGAATTTCTTCTGTGAATCAACTTGCGGGAAATCTCTCGGGTGGAAACCAGCAAAAAGTAAGCCTGGCGAAATGGCTGGCGGCAGAAACAGAAATCATTGTCATCGATGAACCAACTGTGGGAATTGACGTGAGAACGAAAGCCAACTTCCACGAACTCATTATGGATCTTGCCGATCAGGGAATGGCCGTGTTGCTGATTTCGAGTGATTTGCCGGAGATGGTCTCCATTGCCGACAGAATTATGGTCATGCGCGACTACCAATTTGTGGGAGAGTTTGCTAACTCCAAGGACTACGCGGAGATGTCAACCCAGGTGATGGAAGCCATTCAAACTGGGTCGAAGCGGATAGCGGCTGTCTAGCCTTCCTATTTGGGTAGGCGCAAGCTAGCCATTCCGCCATCTACGGCGAGGATGGTGCCCGTGGTGGAAAGTGATTGCGGATGCGCCAGGTAGGCAATTGCATGCGCAACTTCAGCAGGGGAAACAAGGCGCCCGATGGGTTGTCTCTCCTCTAAGCGAGCGCGCTCGCCAGCAGGGTCATCGGTTTGCGCCAGAAGCCTCTGAACCCAGGGGGTGTCTGCGGTGCCGGGGTTGACCGCGTTGACCCGTATTCCGTCGGGAAGAAAGTCGGCAGCCATGGCGCGGGTCATTGATTCCAGGGCCCCCTTGGAGGCGCTATAAATCACACGTTTGGGAAGCCCCACGGGAGCCGCCACTGAACAGGTGGACACGATGACGGGGTTCTTTCCCTTCATCAGGAGTGGATGAAGGTGTCGAACTACTCGAGCAGTCCCAAAAACATTCACAGCGAAAACTTTTTCCCACTCATCTTCCGGCGAATCGACCACGCTGCCAATGGCGCCAATTCCTGCGTTGTTGACCAAGATATCCAGTGAGCCACCAGTCAAAGCCGCAAGCTTCTTTGCTGCCGATGCAACGGCGGCTTCCTCTGAAATATCGCAGGATAGGAAAGTACCGACGCCGTCAAGACCTCCCTCGGCGAGATCGAGACCATAGACGGTTGCCCCCTGCTGGGAAAGCTGGGATGCCACTTCGAGACCGATGCCAGAACCAGCGCCGGTGATGGCCACGCGCAGGCCAGCAAAATCTCCGGACATTATTTCCAGGCCTTACCTGCGGGGTACAGGAAGTCCTCGACGCTGTGTTGCTTCATCTCCGCCCCGCCGCTGGCACTCAGCGGCGCAATATAGCGGCCGTTCTTCACAACAGTGGGGTAGACGAAGTGCTCGTGTAAGTGGTCCACGAACTCCACCACCCGGGAAGGATGGTGCCCCGTTACAGCGACAGCATCGAACATCGCCAAATGCTGAACCATTTCGCACAAGCCGACACCGCCGGCGTGCGGGCACACGGGCACCCCAAATTTTGCCGCCATCGCAATCATGGCAATGTTTTCGTTAACTCCCGCCACGCGCGTCGCGTCAATCTGCAGGAATGAAATCGCTCCTAGCTGGAGAAATTGTTTCACCATAATTCTGTTGTGGACGTGTTCGCCGGTGGCGACTTTAATCGGAGCGATGCCGTCTTGAATCGCTTTGTGCCCCAAGATGTCATCCGGGCTTGTTGGTTCCTCCACCCAGTGGATGGAATCGTCCTCAAGACCCTTTATCCAGGCAATAGCCTCCGGGACGTCCCAAACCTGATTTGCGTCGACAGCCAATGTGATGTCCGGACCCACGGTTTCTCGCATTAGCTTGATTCGGTGCTTATCATTCTCGAGCGACCCACCGACCTTCAGCTTGATGAGGCGAAAGCCGTCGGCAACAGCCTCTTTAGCCAGCCGAACCATGGTTTCGTCGTTATAGCCCAACCAACCCGGCGTCGTTGTGTAGGCAGGCAACCCCTGTTCCAGCAGTTGCTCTTCGCGTTCAGCGCGAAGGGGCTCTGCCTGGCGGAACAGGTCGAGCGCCTCTTCGGGCGACAGGGCGTCGCTGATGTGGCGGAAGTCAATGAGTTCAACGAGTTGCGCTGGAGAAAGGTGAGACAGCACTTGCCAGAGTGGTTTGCCTTCGATTCTGCAGACCAGGTCCCAGAGTGCGTTGACGATGCAGCCGGCTGCCATGTGGGGGATGCCTTTTTCCGGCCCCAACCAGCGCACCTGGGAGTCGCGAACCAGGTTGCGCCCAATCTCACCCAGACGGTCCACAAGACCTTCCAAGGGCTCTCCGATGACCATTTCAGCGAGCGCATCGATAGAGGCACATTCGAGATCGTTTCCCCGACCGATAGTGAATACGAGCCCATATCCCGAGAGAGTGGGATCGTCGGTCTCAAGGACGAGGTAGGCGGCGGAGTAGTCAGGATCCTTGTTCATGGCGTCTGAGCCGTGCCCGTGTGCACCTGTCGGATATCGGACGTCGTAGGTCTTCGCTGCAATTATTTGAGTCAACTGGTCTCTCATTTCCCAAGAGAAAAGGTTTCATGAACATCAAAAAGCATATATGATTTCACCACACTCCATATTCACGGTAGAACGGGAGAATCGCATGGCGCTCCACTCAGATCAGGTTGAGTACGGTCGTGCTGGTCTTCACATCAGCCGTTTGGGGGTGGGGGCTGCGCCCCTGGGTGGCCTCTTTGCCTCAGTATCTGACACAGAAGTAGATGCTCTCATCGAGAGGGCGCTCTCGCTTGGCATCACCTATTTCGATACGGCCCCGTTTTACGGGAGCGGCTCGTCAGAGCGACGTCTGGGGAGAGGGCTTGGGAAAGTTCCTCGGTCATCGTTTCGTCTGTCGTCGAAAGTAGGTCGGATTCTCGTTCCAGGAGAAACTCTCGAAGATACCGGTTACGTGGATCTCGATCCATTCATGCCGGTGTATGACTATTCCGCTGACGGAATCAGACGCTCCTTTGAGTCAAGCCTGGAGCGACTGGGGCTGGATTCGATCGATATTTTGTATATTCACGATCCTGATTTCCACCTCGATCAGGCAATCAATGAGGCCTATCCAGCGCTGGACGCGATGCGGAGCGAAGGTTTGATTTCGTCGATTGGGGTAGGCACCAACATTGCCGAAATTGGCACCAGGTTTGTTCGGGAGACAGATATTGATGTCGCGCTGGTGGCCGGGCGTTACACACTGCTTGACCAGGTCGGCTTAGACGAATTCTTACCCGAGGCAACGAGGCGAGGGGTCTCGGTTATGGGGGCGGGAGTTTTCAACTCGGGGGTCTTGATGAATCCAGGCGAGGGGGCAACATACAACTACGCCCCCGCCCCAGCGGAAATTCTTACGAAAGCGCGTAAAGTTCGCGAATTAATTCATACTCATGGAGTGTCTGTTGCCGCCGCAGGCCTCCAGTTTCCTCTTCGCCACCCCTCAGTGAAGTCCATCCTGACCGGTGTGCGAACGGTGGATGAGCTGGAAACCAACGTCGCGGCGTTCGACGAACCCGTTCCTGCAGAGCTGTGGTCGGAGCTTGAAGCCGTGGGACTCATCCGGCCATTGGGCTGATGGCAACAATCGTCGTTGCTTCCGTTTCGGGGCATAAAACCGCTACTCACAGATCTGATTGGTCTGTGGAGGCTGGTCCGGTGCATCTTGGGCTGAGTCACTACCTTGTGTCCCAGGGCATCAAAGACTTTCTTATCATCGCCCGCGGAATGCTTGCTGGGGCACCCGCTGTTGGTTCAGCAGTTGCAACCATTACCGCGGTGTCGCCACAATCGGGTGGACTAGCCGAGGCCAAAGTTGAGGGCCCGCTGGCCCACGCTCTGAGCACCTTGGGCATCGACGCACTGGTCCTCCAGGGCCGGGCGCCACAAATATCGGGGCTGGTTGTGAAGCCGAGCGCCGATGGGGTCGTGCTCGAGTGGGCAGAGTCTCTGGCGATGAAAGATGCAACGGTGTGGGAGACAGATGACGCCGTTCGCGTAGACGAGAGCGACGTCATTTTGGCCATTGGCCAGCCGGGAATGAATCAACACCCGGGAGCATCGATTGTGACTAACCGCGGCTTTCCCAGCGCTCAAGGCGGCTTAGGCGCTGTGATGGGTGCATTGAACGTGAAGTACATCGCTATTCGTGCGGGCACCTTTACGCGCACTCAAAGCGAAACAGAAGGCCGACTGACTCGCGAGTACGAGCAGCGCATTGACTCAAACCCCCTCACTAAGTCAGAGCGGGACCTGCCAGGCTTCGCGCTCTGGCCTTCACCGGAGCTTCACGGATATGCGGGGCCGGGCGACTTTCCTGCAACCCCAAGCCCAGGTTTGGCCAAATTTTCGGCCTCGGGTTACCTACCCTGGGTTGTTGATGACGGTCAGGCAGCATGCCCGGGTTGCCCACAGGCATGCCTGAAAGCCTTTAGTGTCGGTTCGACGGATCCCGTCGATGGTGGCAGGGCTCACCAGCTGGGTATGGCCAGTTTTGCAATGCGCAAAGATGCACCGGATGAGCAAACAGTGATTTCCTTCAACTCTCTCTGCCACAAACTAGGTGTTGAGCATCTCGTGGCGGAGCAAGCCTTGCGAGGGGAAGAAGCACTATCCCCGGACACCCTCGAACAGGCGCTGGTCGCTGCTTTTGCGCCTAGCGCGGCGCCAATAAACTCCGCAATGAACCTGAAGGGAATGGTCGTTCCCCCTTTTGACCCTCGAGGAAATCAGGGTTTAGGGGTGGGCTATGCCTTGAACCCCACCGGTCCTCGATATGACGTGCTCGAGCACGACATCGATTTTGACACTGCATTTCTCCCGCCCGAACGAGTTGACCGAGGCACAGGTTTTGGCTTGCCTGGGGGAGGCCTGCCCATGGGCACCCTTGATATTCGACGCCATGATTCTTTGGAGCAATTGTGGTTGGCCTGGAGTGGATTCGACGCTCTCGGCGTCTGTGAATACGCGGCTCCACCCACCCGCGAACTCACGATAGAGGGAATCTGTGCGCTCGTTTCAGAACATTCAGGGACACCTTTTTCTCGAGAAAATCTTTTACGGCTGGGGAAAGTCAGACTTGGGCTCTTGCGCTCGGCAAACGCCATCTTGGGGGTTCCTGCAGTCGAAGACACATTGCCAGATCACTTTTTTGAGACCCCCATCGAGGGCGGAATGCTTGATGGCGTAGTGGTTGACCGCGACGATTTTCAAAGAGCAGCGGAATACCTTATGGAAAGTTTCGAATGGAAATCACCCGGTCTCAAAAAGGTGGGCCAGGTATCAACAGCCGTGGAAGCCGCGCATGTATTGGCCGCAAGGCTGATGGAGGGAGCACAGTTATGAATCATGTTGTTTGGACACAATGGGATGATCTTCAGGCGCCGCCGGGGATTACAGTGCTGGGACCGTCGATCGCGCCATTGGGGAGCGCGGCTGCTCAGGACGTAACCTTCTACGTCCCCGAATACATGTCAGGGCTTGCTGGGCTTACACCCTCGATGGATATGCCTCACCTGGAGTATCTCCAGATGCCCAACGCTGGCTTTGACGATGCCATCGCCTTTCGGCGGGAAGGCCTGGCGATTTGTAACGCTCGCGGCGTTCACGACATTTCCACTTCGGAATTGGCTCTGACCCTGATTCTGGCCTCACTGCGCGGGCTGGATGACTTTGTCCGGGCTCAACCCCAGGGGCTCTGGCTTCAGGGTAGCCGTCAGTCGTTGGCTTACAAGAAGGTGGGACTGGTTGGGTTCGGCTCCATTGGCCAAACGTTTGCGGGGATGCTTGAGCCGTTCCATGTCGAATTGACGCCATTTTCTCGCTCCGGTCGCGATGGCAGTCACACGATGGACATGCTCGATGAACTACTTCCTCACTTCGATGTTGTGGTTCTCATTCTGCCCTCGACCCCTGAGACTCATCATCTTTTTGATTCCGACCGAATCGCTCGGATGAAGGATGGAGCGCTCCTGGTGAACGTTGCCCGAGGAGCCATCGTTGATACGTCGGCTTTGCTCGCAGAGCTTGAAAGCGGTCGAATCCGAGCGGCTGTGGATGTGGTGGAGCAAGAACCGCTTCCGAGCGACCATGCGTTGTGGCAGGCACCGGGTTTGATCCTTTCCCCGCACGTAGGGGGAAATTCCAGCGCATTCGAGCCAGGAATGCGGGCACTTCTTGCCCGCCAGTTTGACCGGCTTGCGGCCGGGGAAAAGCCACTCAATATCGTCGTCGAAGGAAAAGAGGACTAAATGAAAATCGATTCACATCACCACGTATGGGATCTCTCCGTCCGGGAACAAGATTGGATGGAAGGCGATGCTCTCGCCCCAATCTCCCGCACATTCACCATGGCGGACATGGATCCGGTACTGGAGAAGTCAGGCATCGACTACACCGTGATAGTTCAAACGGTGGCCGTAATGGAAGAAACATCCGAGTTTCTTGACATCGCTTCCCAGCATCCCCGCGTGGCCGGCGTGGTCGGGTGGCTCGACATGGAAACGCCCGATGTTACTCCAGCGCTAGAGAGCCACCTGGCCCACCCAGCTGCTGACCGGTTGGTATCGATTAGAGACCTTGCCCAGTACAAAGAGGACCCGCACTGGCTGGCCCGCCCCGATGTGATTTCCAACATCAAGCGACTCGGTGAGCAAAACCTCAGCTACGACCTCTTGACGCTTCCACCCCAGCTCCCCGCTGCGGTAGTAGCCGTGAAAGCATGCCCAGACGTCCAATTTGTGCTCGATCACATTTCTAAGCCCTATATTGCGGCAGGGGAAATCGACCAGTGGGCAACCGATATGAGGGCTTTGGCCGAGCTGCCTAATGTCGTGGTGAAAGTCTCAGGCATGGTGACCGAAGCACAGTGGGATAACTGGACGGCAGAGACTTTTCGACCCTACGTCGAGGTTGTCGCAGATGCTTTTGGTCCGAACCGACTGATGTTTGGGTCTGATTGGCCGGTCTCTTTGTTGGCCGGTGAGTACGAGGACGTGCTGGGAATTGTCGAAACCCTGTCTTCAGATTGGTCTGCGGCGGAGAAGGACGCATTCTTCTCTGGGACAGCCATCAGCGCCTATCGCTTGGAGGGCCTGCTGTCGTGAGCGTTCGACGTCAATTTCCCAAATGGTCCAGCGTCGCCCCTCTTTTGGGGTGGTCGTGGCCTTCGTTTCGTCGCCGGGACCGGGGTTTGGAACGGTCACTCACCATCGCGGACCTTCGCAACCTTGCTCGTCGACGAGTGCCAAAATCGGTGTTTGACTATGTCGAGGGCGGCTCACTGCAGGAGTTGAGTATCCAGCGAGCGAAACAGACTTTCACCAAGGTGCAGTTCCACACCAGGGTGCTCCAGGGCGTTTCCGAAGTAGATTTCCAGGCACACATCTTGGGCGCCCCGACCTCAATGCCCCTGATTCTGGCGCCCACCGGCTACACACGGATGATGCACTACTTAGGGGAGTATGCCGTCGCGGCTTCTGCCGCCAAGCAGGACCTTATTTACACCCTCTCCACGATGGGGACAGTGTCGCCTGAAGACCTGGTCAAGGCCACTCCTGAGGGACGAAAGTGGTTCCAGCTGTATTTATGGCAAAACCGCGAGCAATCTCGGGATTTTATCGTTCAGGCTAAACGGGCTCAGTTTGAGGCGCTGGTGTTGACGGTGGACACTCCGGTGAGCGGAATGAGGTTGCGGGATACCCGCAATGGGTTGACCGTACCCCCCAAAATCACCGCGAAGACCTTCGTGAACATGGCCACCAAGCCGCGGTGGTGGGGCAACCTTCTGACCACCCCGCCACTGGAATTCGCTGCGATGCGGGGCTATAACCGGTCACTGTTTGAACTTGCTCAGTTGATATTTGATCCCACGGCCACCATGAAGGACATCCCGTGGCTGCAAGATGAGTGGGGCGGAAAGCTGATTGTCAAGGGCGTTCAAAGCGTGGAGGATGCGCTGGAGCTCAAGAAGCTGGGAGTTGATGGAATCGTCCTGTCCAATCATGGTGGTCGCCAGATGGATAGAGGGATTGTTCCGCTGGAATTACTGCCAGAGGTTAAGGCTGCCGTGGGAACGTCGATGGAGGTCTTTATCGACGGGGGAGTCGACAACGCCGGAGACGTTCTCGCCGCCGTCGCACACGGAGCACACGGTGTGATGATTGGAAGGCCTTATCTTTACGCGCTCATGGCCGCCGGAGAGAAGGGCGTCGACCACATGGCGGACATCTTCCGCCAGGAAATGGATAACACCCTGAAACTCATGGGAGTTCCCCGGGTTTCGGACCTGACACCGCTTCATGCCAAACTTCGGCCATGAGGCTTTCCTAGATAACGACAGAAGGACCCACCATGACCCACATTCATTCGCGGAACCCCCGCACCGGCGAGCTCCAGTTCGAGCCGCTGGCGGAGAGCGCGGCGGAAGACGTAGATGTGACCATCCAGCGCGCTCATGCTGCATGGCGTGAGTGGTCCGACACGTCCCCGGATGACCGGGCAAGAGTGCTTGACGCAATCGCCGAGGCCCTCGACCAGAACGTGGAAGAGCTAGCAGACATTGCGGATTCTGAGACTGCTCTGGGCCGTGCCAGGTTGGTGGGTGAAGTGGGGCGCACCACATTCCAGTTGCGTCTTTTTGCTTCCGAGCTTCGTGATGGCACACTTCTGGCAACCGAATTAGACGAGGCAGTAGAAGGCGCGCCTCCGGCAGGTCACCCCCGGTTAGAGCGCAGGTGGGTGGCCTTGGGGCCGGTAGCGGTCTTCGGGGCAAGTAATTTCCCCTTCGCCTTCGGCGAGTTGGGAGGAGATACAGCTAGTGCCTTGGCCGCTGGATGCACCGTCGTCGTCAAGGAGCATCCCAGTCACCCCGTACTAGCGGCCCGGGTGATTGAGCTCGCTCAAGGCGCCGCGGTAGCAGCCGGCCAGAGTGCCGACGTGATTTCCGGTGTCCGGGGTTTCGAAGCGGGTAAGCAGCTTGTGGTCCACCCACACATTTCAGCGGTAGGGTTCACGGGCTCCCACAGTGCGGGCCGAGCACTTTTTGATTTGGCCGGAGCCAGGCAGGTGCCTATTCCCTTTTATGGCGAACTCGGCAGCATGAACCCGGTCTTCATCACTCAAGCCGCCCTCGATGCTCGGCTCGAGGATCTCGCAGCCGAAGCAGCGGGTTCGATTTCTCTGGGGCTGGGACAATTTTGCACGAAGCCCGCGCTCATTTTTGTGGCGAAGAGCCCCCAGTTTGTGGACCTCTTGGCCGTGGCGCTGGAAGAAATGGAGCCTGGCCCCCTGTTGGGTGAGCTCTCGCACCAGCGTTTTCTCGACAGCGTTGACTCGGTTACGGCCGTCCCCGGCGTCGAGCAGCGAGTTCCGCTGCGAGGCAGTGTCCACGATCGCATCGTAGGCCCAGGCCTCTTGGTGGTGGGCTTTCGGGACTTTGTTCAGCACGAGCACGCTCTGCTCGAAGAATGTTTTGGTCCCATTGCACTCGTCGTGATGTGTGATGGCGAGGACGACTTTATGTCTGCTGCCAGCATGCTTCCGGGAAGCTTGGTCTCTACCCTTCACGCCGAGGCTGATGGTGATCGCGACCTCGTGACACAACTGGTGCCGCTCCTGGCGCAAAAATCAGGGCGCGTCGTAATGAATGGGTGGCCGACGGGGGTTGCCGTTTCTCATTCCCAACACCATGGGGGTCCGTATCCCGCGTCGACGGCCGCGCTGCACACCTCGGTCGGCTCGCACGCGATGATGCGTTTTGTTCGGCCGGTGGTGCTGCAAAACTTCGATTCAGGGCTCTGGCCCTCAATCTCGGTCTAGCGAAGCGGAAACTAGCTCAGTACTGGGTCTGTGCAGACCGAGCGAAGCGATCCCAAACCTTCGATGTGAGTCTCAACGACCTGGCCAACAGAGAGATACTGCGGTGGCTTCATACCCATTGCCACTCCTGCCGGGGTGCCGGTGTTGATAATGTCACCGGGGAAAAGTTCCATGCAATTACTGACATAGCGCACAATTTCACGGACCGGGAAGATCATGTCTGCGGTAGAGGAGTTCTGTCGCACAACACCATCCACCGAACAAGAAACCTCGAGTGAATTCGGGTTGAAGTTCGGGTCGGTTTCGATCCACGGGCCGCATGGGTTGAAAGTGGGAAAGGCCTTTCCTTTGTCCCACTGGCCGCCTCGCTCAATTTGCCAGTGACGTTCGGAAACGTCCTGGCTAATGGTGTACCCAAGGACAGCCTCCATGGCTGATTCCTGAGAGCTCGCATACCTCAGCCGTGATCCAATCACGATTGCAAGCTCAACTTCGTAGTCGGTAGCGGTTGAGCCCGGTGGTATTTCGATGTCGTCATAGGGCCCGACAAGGCAATCGGGTGCTTTCATGAAGATGACGGGTTCGGTGGGGAAGGCAGCGCCTGTTTCTTCCGCGTGCTTGCGGTAGTTCAAACCGATGCAGATGATTTTTGTGGGCCTGGCAACCGGTGCGGCAACGCGCACGTCTGCGGTGGCGATTCGGGGGAGTGTTGCCAAATCAGCCTGTTGCACTTTTTCGAGAGCACCAGCGTTGAGGGAGTCTCTCGACCAGTCAGAAATGAGGGAATCAACAACGATTGCTGAATCTTTATCCTCGAACACAACGGGAATTTCGTGTCCTATGGGTCCAACGCGGCCGATTTTCATGGGAGTCCTTTTGGCTACTCGGGGTTACATCAGGCATGTGTGATTGCTCAAAAGCATATATGATTTGGGGGGAACGACGAAAGGTTCGTGGGTGAGCGAAATAACTAACGGCGCCCCAATCGAGCCCCGAAGCCAAGAGTGGTTTGGTGGCGTGGGCCGAAATGGGTTCATCCACCGTTCATGGATGCGAAACCAGGGTTTTGCTCCTGACGTTTTTGATGGTCGCCCTGTGATTGGGATTGCATCGACCTGGTCGGAACTCACTCCGTGTAACGCGCATCTTCGGGGTATCGCCGAAGCTGTGAAACGTGGCGTCTGGGAAGCAGGCGGGTTCCCGCTTGAATTTCCCGTCATGAGTCTGGGCGAACCGTTGATGCGGCCGACCACGAGCCTGTACCGCAACATGTTGGCCATGGAAGCGGAAGAGTTGATCCGCGCTAATCCGCTCGATGGCGTGGTGATGTTGACCGGGTGCGACAAGACCACTCCAGGGCTTGTTATGGGGGCTGCAAGCGTTGACCTGCCGTCCTTGCTCATCACTGGTGGCCCCATGCTCAATGGGAAGTTCCGCGGCACGGATATTGGTTCAGGAACAGACGTCTGGAAGTTCACCGAAGAGCACCGCGCTGGTCGGATGTCGACTGAAGACCTTTTTGAGGCCGAAGGCTGCATGGCGAGGAGCGCGGGTCATTGCATGACCATGGGCACAGCCTCCACCATGGCAGCCATCACCGAGGCGATGGGCCTCCAGCTCAGCGGATCTTCGGCGATTCCCGCCGTCGACTCGCGAAGAATGTCAATGGCTCAAATTGCTGGCCGGAGGATCGTGGCGATGGTTGAAGAGGGCCTCACGATGTCGAAAATTGTGACGAAAGAATCTTTCGAAAACGCGATCACGGTTAACGCCGCCTTGGGCGGATCTACTAACGCGATTGTTCATCTCCTGGCAATGGCCGGCCGGCTTGGGGTCGAACTGACGCTGGATGAGTTTGATGAGATAGGCAAAGCTGTTCCACTTTTGGTCAATTTGATGCCTTCCGGGCGCTTCCTCATGGAAGATTTCTACTACGCAGGTGGAGTGCCAGCGGTGATGAAGGAACTGCGCTCACTCCTTCACCTCTCAGCGACCACGGTGTCGGGGAAGTCCATCGGTGAAGAGGTCCTCGAAGCTCCCTGTTATGACCGAGAGGTCATTGCCGAATGGAATAAACCGTTTCAGCCTGCGGGATCAGGAACAATCGTGCTCAAAGGCAACATTGCCCCCCTCGGAGCCGTTCTTAAGGTCTCGGCAGCATCGCCGCACTTACTGAAACACCGCGGCCCAGCCCTGGTATTTGACCGCAACGAGGACTACATTGCCGTGTCTGATGATCTAGAACTCGACGTCACCGCCGACACCGTTCTGGTGGTCCGGAACTCCGGCCCTAAGGGTTATCCCGGGTTCCCGGAAGTGGGCAATATGCCGCTACCCAAAAAGCTTTTGCAAGCCGGGGTGACCGACATGGTCCGACTCTCGGACGCACGGATGAGCGGCACGGGGTTTGGCACGTGTGTGTTGCATATCAGCCCTGAATCCGCCGCGGGCGGTCCGCTGGGTGTCATCCAAACCGGGGACATGGTTGTCCTGGACGCGGACGCTCGTCTGCTGATGGTGGAAATCACGGACGAAGAATTGGCACGACGGATGGCTGATTTCGAACCTCAGGTCGCTCCCGCGACGCGAGGGTGGGAAAAGTTGTACATCGAACACGTCACCGGTGCTGATAGGGGAGCGGACCTTGACTTTCTCGAGGGAAGAAGCGGAAGCGCTCCTTCTCGCCACTCCCACTAACGACGACAAGGAACCCCATGGTCAAGCGCAGAATCCCTAACCCCAAAGAGCTGGCACCTCTGATGCGCTTTCGGGCGCCAGAGTTCAATGCGAAGAAGCGTCGGCTAGATCGAGCGTTTACGATTCACGATCTGCGCTCTATTGCGCAGCGGCGAACCCCGAAGGCCCCCTTTGATTACACCGAAGGCGCTGCTGAATCAGAGATATCGCTGCGTCGGGCGAGGGAGGCATTTGACGACATCGAGTTCCACCCGTCAATTCTGCAAGACGTGTCACAGACAAGCCTTGCCCGGGACGTCCTCGGTGCGCCTTCTGCCCTCCCCGTGGGGATTGCTCCCACCGGTTTCACCCGAATGATGCACACCGAAGGCGAAATCGCCGGCGTATCGGCAGCGGAAAAGTGGGGCATTCCCTTTGCCCTGTCGACGATGGGCACTCGATCCATTGAAGAAGTTGCTGAAGCAGCGCCGGGAGCGCGAAAGTGGTTCCAGCTCTACATGTGGAAAGACCGCGACCGATCCATGGACTTGGTGCGGCGTGCTGGTGAAGCGGGATTCGACACGCTGATTGTGACAGTTGATGTGCCTGTTGCCGGCGAGCGCATTCGAGACAAGCGCAATGGGTTTTCCATTCCCCCTGCATTGACGGCCTCGACGGTGATGAACGCTCTGCCACGTCCGTGGTGGTGGTGGGATTTCCTCACCACTGACCCATTGCAGTTTGCTTCCCTCTCCAGCTGGCAAGGCACGGTGGCCGAGCTCCTGGATTTCATGTTTGACCCTACGGTGACCTTTGAAGACCTCGCATGGATTCAGAAGCAGTGGTCGGGAAAGCTCCTGGTAAAGGGAGTGCAGACCCTGGCAGATGCAAAAAAGCTCGCATCCATGGGAGTAGATGGCATCGTGCTCTCCAACCACGGTGGGCGCCAACTAGACAGGGCTCCCGTTCCCTTCCACCTGCTGCCCTCTGTGGTCAAAGAGGTGGGAAAGGAGACCGAAGTTCACCTGGACACGGGAATCATGTCCGGTGCCGACATCATCGCAGCAGTTGCGCTCGGCGCCCGATTTACGCTGGTAGGTCGCGCCTACCTCTACGGGTTGATGGCGGGCGGCGAAGCGGGGGTCAACAGGGCATTCGAGATCCTTTCCACACAAATGACGCGGACCATGAAGCTGTTGGGTGTTACCCACCTGGACGAGCTCGAGCCAGGCCACGTCACACAACTTCAGCGCTTGCAGGCCAGGGCAGCCGGGGGCTGAGGTCCCCCACTTCGACCCATGAGGCTACTGCTTGCTCCGGATTCGTTCAAATCTTCGCTGTCGTCTCAGGAGTGTGCGAGAGCACTTGCCCGGGGGATTCTTTCCGTAGCGCCTGAGTGCGAGATTGCGTCCATACCCCTTGCTGATGGTGGCGAGGGAACCATTGATGCCCTCGTCTCGCACGGGTTCGAACCCCGCGAAAGCCTTGCCCCCGACGCGTGGGGTGTGATGCGCCGGGTTCGGTCCGCCTGGCGGGGAGGCACGGCTGTCATCGAGTCATCTCAGGCCTGCGTTTTCATTCCCGATGCAACTCCCAGCCAGGCGCTCGCTGCCTCCAGCACAGGGGTGGGAGTGATGGTGCGGTCAGCACTGGATAAGGGTGCTTTAGAGATCCTGCTGAGCGTCGGTGGCACGGCCAGCTCTGATGGCGGCAAAGGGATGCTTGAAGAATTGGGTATTGCCTTCCTCGACGCCGAGGGCAGGCGTTTGGCACCGGGGGGTGGGTCTCTCAGGGAGCTTTCCCACGTGGACATTCAGGGACGTGATGCGAGGTTTCACACGGTTCCTGTTCGCCTGCTGAGCGACGTGAGCAACCCTTTGCTGGGTTCCTCTGGAGCAGCGGAAGTTTTTGCACCCCAAAAAGGCGCCGATGCTGCATCGGTCATCCTCTTGGAGGAAGGACTTACCCGACTGGCCTCACTGGTCAGCCCGGATGTGGCTTCTTCGCCCGGCGCTGGAGCAGGGGGAGGGTTAGGGTTTGCAGCGATGGCGGTGTTAGGGGCTACGCAGGAATCAGGCGCTCAGACAATGATGGGGCTTGTAGACCTCGAAGCGCAGCTCATGGGGGCTGACCTGGTCATCACCGGGGAAGGGTCCTTTGACGACCAGAGCTTGGGCGGAAAACTTACCGGGGAGGTCCTGGGGTTAGCAGCCCGTCATGGGGTGCCCTGCATCGTGGTCTGCGGGGTGGAAAGGCTGTCGAGCAACGATCTGTTAAAGAACCTTACGGTTCACTCCGTGGTTCCCCTATCTTTCTGGGAATCAAACCCGAAACGTTCGATCGCGAATGCGGAGGCGTTGATGGAAAAAGCGGGTGAGCACGTGGGTCTTCTCTTGTCACCATCCGGCGTGAACGCCGAGCCTGGATTGCCCAAGCACCACTTGCCCTCGCCGTGAGCCCCCGCTCTGTCTGACAGGGAAACGTCGGCACTCCCCACCTTTTTGACGAAAATCACCGAAATCTGCCCCCGATCTGGGTTAACTGGGCATTATGGATAATTCCCATTTACCCACTTTCTGCGGTATGGTGTTCGCAGAAACGCACCGTCCAGGAGGTAGTTATCGTGACACTCATCCACACCGATAGTCGAAGTCGAGTAAGCCTGGGGAAAATACTGCAACCTAATCGGGATTACCGGGTGTCGGTCGGTGAATATGGGACGGTGACCCTCGAGCCTGTCACGACGATTTCAGATTACGAGCGAGCGGTGCTCGCAGATCCCAACCTGGTCACCCAGCTCGAGGAGGCGAAGGCAGCTATCGCGCGGGGTGAAGGTGTTGTGCGAGAGCGCCGGGAACGTGACTCTTCCTCCAGCGAGTAGAGAAAATGTATATACTTGATATATATACATGTATACCTCGAGGGACATAATGACCGACATGATCAGCTCCAAGCTTTTTCGCACAGGTGGCAGCGTTGCCGTGCGAATTCCCGCCGGCTGGATGGACCCGGCCCTCGAGGTCACCCTCATTCGTGACTCTCGCTCTGGTCGGATTTATCTCACACAAAATGCGGATGCGCATCCGGAGGGGTTCTTTGAATTCCTGCGAGGGAAGCCCTACGAGCCAGATTCCGGTTTTGACTCGTTGAGCGTGAGGGATGAGCCGCCTCGCCAATCACCTTTTGACCGGTAGCTCCGTGGCACAGACCTTGTTCCTTCTGGACACCAGTATCTGCTCGTATGCGATTATGGGGCACCCCCACGTCTTCTCGAGGCTGGATGCGCTTGATCGAGACAGCTGGGTGATTAGCTCCCTGGTGGTAGCGGAGCTTCAGTTCGGGCTGGAAAAGGGTCAGCTGACGCCACGGTCTCATGAAGCCCTCCGCAAGTTCTTAGGCAGTGCCGCTGTGGTTCCCTTTGACCTTGCAGCGGCGAAGGAAGCTGCCAGTGTGCGAGGGGAGCTCGAGGCCCTAGGCAAACCCTCGGGAGCGGTTGATCAGATGATTGCCGGGCACGCCCGGGTGCTCGGTGCAACCCTGGTGAGCGCCAACACGAAGCATTTCCGTCATGTCCCAGGGCTGAGCCTGGAGAACTGGTTCGAGGAGGACCGCTAAGTCACACTCTTCACCACTCCTGATGGTGACGGTCTATGGCGTAAAGACTTTCCCAGGATTCAGGATTCCCTGTGGATCAAAGACTTCCTTAATCTTTCGCTGTAATTCCCACTGTGTTTGGCCCAGTTCTTCCAGAAGCCACTTCCGTTTCAGTAACCCCACACCGTGTTCCCCGGTGAGGGTGCCCCCGAGGGCTACCGCCTGGCGAAATAAGGCGTCAGCGGCTGACCATATTTCTGCTGGCACCTCGTCACCGGTGTAGAGAAAGTTGGGGTGTAAGTTCCCATCGCCGGCATGAGCCACCGTGGGAATTTCGATTCCAAACTCTTTTTCAATCTCCCGGATCGCTGCAAACATGGAGCCCAGTTGAGATCGAGGGACAGCGACGTCCTCAATCAACACCGTGCCCGCAGCCTCCATCGCCGGGTGCATGGAGCGACGGAACTCGATCAGGTCTTCCCGGTCCCGCCCCACCTCAACGTCGATACCGCATTCTCGCCAGGTTTCTGCGATGCGTTCGGCCTCTTCTTCTGAACCGGGCCCATCAGCCTGAGCGATGAGCTGGACGGTGCCAGGATGGTCAATCTTCTGGGCAAGCAAGTTCGAGATGTGACGAACAGATGCTTCATCCAACAACTCCATGATCGCTGGCTTGAGCCCGCGAGTAATCGTTTCCTCGACCGCGGTGGTGGCCACACTCATCTGTGAGGCACGACCGGAAATGGTCCACACGGGGTGCGGGTCGAGGGGTTCGAGCGATACCCGGGCTTCGCAAATGATGCCCAGGGTGCCCTCGCTGCCCACCATCAATGCGGCGAGGTCATAGCCGGTGACTCCTTTGACGCTCTTGTGGCCGACCTTCAGGATTTCTCCACTGGCGAGCACCACGGTCAGCTCGAGTACCGACTCTCGGGTCACCCCGTACTTCATGCACAACAAGCCACCGGCGTTCGTGGCGATGTTGCCCCCCACCGTTGACCACTTGCGACTGGCGGGATCAGGAGTGAACCACAATCCCTGTTTCTTGGCTGCTTCGTTCAGGTCGTGATTGATCACCCCCGCTTGCACCACAGCCCATCGATCACTGGCAGAAATTTCCAGGATGGCGTTCATTTTTGCGAGCGAGAGGACGATTTCGCCGGGGCCGCCAATGGCGCCCCCGGCAAGGCCACTCCCGGCGCCTCGCGTGACCAGGGGCATCTGGTGCTGGGAGGCAATGGTAACCACCTTCACCACATCCTCGATGGAGAGTGCCTCGACCACACACACAGGGGGTCCCGCGCTGGTGTGCCCAGATTTATCGGCCATTAGGGCACGGAGTTGTTCCGGTTCCAGAACCACTGCGTGGGGCAATTCCTGTAAGAGCTGCTCGAGAACAAGAGACTGCTTCGATGTGGGATCGCTCATGAGGGTGTCCTGATCACTGGGTGTTCACCCAAGCTTAGAAGGCGGAGCGGTGGATAGGCAGGGAAGGCTGTCCTCAGCGTTCCCGTGGGTGGGTGAGACCCTCGCGGAGGCCTGGTGAATTGGTGGTGAGGGTGCCGACTCTGCTCAAGGACTCTTCTGAGTTCTCGAGGTGGTCTTGCTTGTCCACAATGACCCGTGGGGTAGCGGGGGAATCATGTGCCGGTGGCACTTCCTTCGAGGGGGGCTTTCTCGCCGGATATCCCGGCATGAAACCCACCCCACAGCGTGTGCTTGCACAACGCAATCACCCGCCTTACGATGACAATATGGCTCCCAACATTCTCATTCGCTCTGTCCCTGGAGATGTTCACCAGACTCTCACCCGGCGTGCCAGCGACGCTGGCCAATCACTGCAGGAGTATCTGCTCGAGATGCTGAGAGAGGTCACCTCGCGCCCGACGATGCAAGAGATCGTGTCGTGGCCGGAGAGAGAGGGACCAGGGTCCAGGAGCCTGGGAGCGACCACCCAAGAAATCGTCGAGGAAATTCGTGCCCAAAGGCAGCGGTGAGCGCTGGCATTGTCCTTGACGCATCAGTTGTTGTCGAAGGATTGGCGGGCGAAGGACGTGCCACCGTGTGGGCAAGAGAAATGATGGCAACGCCGGGGCCGCTGGCCCCGGAACTGCTGGATGTGGAGGTTGCCCAATCCTTGAAGCGCCACGAGACCTTGGGGAAAGGTCTCGAGCAAGCCTTCCAGCATTTGGTGCGTTTGCCGGTCACCCATATTTCTTTTCTCGACGTAGCCTCGGTGGTGTGGGAATTGCGCCATAACTTTTCCCTGTACGACGCGTGGTACGTCGCGATTGCGTTGACTCACCAGGCGCCTTTGGCCACCTCAGATCGGAAAATGGCCTCATCTGCCGCCGCATATTGCACGGTGCTGGTGGGGCCCGAATAAGACAGCTGGGGGACGCGGTGGACTGAAGGTTTTCCACAGCGCGGGAAGCTCATCACTTCAGTGCGCTTGCCCGTTTTCCCGCCTCTTATCCGGGTGTGATTCCGTTGCACCTTTCTCTCGGCGAAGCCCGTGATCACGTGCATCGGCTAGCGTGGACTGATTACCTGATTCTGTCCGGGAGTGAAGATGAAAACCAAAGTTGTTGCCTCTGCCGCTGAGGCCCTGGCCGAGCGGGTGAAGGATGGCATGACCATCGCGGTGGGGGGTTTTGGCCTCTCCGGGATACCCACAAACCTTATTCAGGCCCTGCGCGATTCCGGAGCGAGTGACTTGACCATCGTCTCCAATAACATGGGGGTCGATGGCAAAGGGTTGGGGCTTGTCCTAGAAAACAAACAGGTCACCCGGGTCTTGGCTTCCTACGTGGGCGAAAACAAGCTCTTTGCCGAACAGTTCCTCGATGGGTCTCTGGAAGTCGAATTTGTTCCCCAGGGGACGCTTGCAGAGCGGCTCCGCGCCGGCGGCGCAGGAATCCCCGCCTTTTATACGCCCACCGGCGTGGGCACGCCGGTGGCAGAAGGCAAAGAAGTCCAGGTTTTTGATGGCGTCACGGCCATTCTTGAGCGAGGAATCACGGCTGACATTTCTTTGGTTCGGGCGTATCAGGCAGATCGGGAGGGAAATCTGACGTATCGGCTGACTGCGAGGAATTTCAATCCCTTGGTTGCTGCCGCTGGCCGCTTCACGCTCGCCGAAGCAGAGTCGGTGGTTGATGATTATCTGGCGCCAGACGCGGTAATGACACCTGGAATCTATGTCCAGGCCGTCGTGGTCGTCGACGATTCGGTGAAACACATTGAACAACGCACCACACGTGGTGAAAGGAATGCAGCAGATGTGGACTAGAGACGAAATGGCAGCCATCGCGGCAAGCGAGCTTGAGGATGGCCAATATGTGAACCTCGGCATTGGGATCCCCACCCTTGTTGCTAATCATCTCCCCGCAGGTGTCGACGTCACCTTGCAGTCTGAAAACGGAATCTTAGGCATGGGTCCTTTCCCTTTTGATGGGGAAGAGGATGCCGACCTCATCAACGCGGGCAAGCAAACGGTCACGTTGCTTCCCGGCGCCAGTATTTTTGACTCCGCCACCTCCTTTGGCATGATCCGCGGCGGGCATGTTCAGGTTGCGATTCTGGGTGCGCTGGAGGTTTCCGAACACGGTGATCTCGCTAACTGGACTATCCCCGGAAAAATGGTCAAGGGAATGGGGGGTGCTATGGATCTCGTCGCCGGGACACCCCGCGTCATCGTGTTGACCGATCATGTCTCTAAAGACGGCTCGCCCAAGATTGTGAAGCACTGCAGCCTGCCCTTGACCGGGGTGGGCGTTGTTTCCCGGATCATCTCTGACCAGGCCGTGTTCGATATCGATGATGAGGGACTGGTCTTAGTCAGGAGTGCGCCAGGAGTGGACCTCGATTCGTTGCACGCCTCGACCGGAGCGCCGTTTCGCGTGGCACCCTCTTTCCAGAGTGCAGAGCCTGCAGCATCATGAGCATCATTGTTGGATACCGCCGAACCCCCTATGGCCGTCTTCTGGGTGGACTTTCCACCCTCTCAGCCAGTGATCTCGGAGGTTTTGCTCTGAGTGCCGCACTCGATGCTGCCGGTGTGCCGGCTGACGACGTCGACTATGTGATTGCAGGTCAGGTGCTGCAAGCAGGGCAAGGACAAAATCCCGCCAGGCAGGCTGCCGTTGCTGCTGGTCTTCCCCTTGGCACCCCAGCAACCACCCTCAATGCGGTGTGTCTTTCGGGAATGGAAGCCATCGTTGCCGGACATCGCCTGATTGCCTCGGGGGAAGCCTCCATCGTGGCGTGTATCGGGCAAGAATCCATGTCACGTGCCCCACACGTTCTGCCCGGGTCGCGGGTGGGACAAAAATATGGCGCAATCGAAATGGTGGACACCCTCGAGCATGATGGGCTCACCGATGCGATCTTGGGTCGCTCGATGGGCAGCGTCACCGAAGAAGGAAACGCCGAGCGGTCTCTTACGCGCCAAGCCCAGGATGCCTGGGCAGCGCTCTCCCACCAGCGAGCTGCGAAATCCAGGGAGTTCTTCGCAGAAGAAATCACCCCGGTCACGATCGCTTCGCGTCGAGGCGATGTGACGGTATCCGAGGATGAGGGAATTAGAGCCGATTCTGATGAGGCGAGCATGGCCGCCTTGCGCCCTGCCTTTTCACCTGAGGGAACAATCACAGCGGGCAATGCGTCGCCCATTTCTGATGGGGCGGCTGCGGTGGTGTTGATGAGCGAGGCAGAAGCTCAGAGGCGCGGGATCACCGGGTTAGCACGGATTATCGGGCATGCACTGGTGGGCGGTCCAGATACCCAACTCCACTCGCAGCCTTCCGTGGCAATACTCCGGGCGCTCGAGCAATCAGGGCGAGAGGTGACGAAGCTTGCACTGGTGGAAATAAACGAAGCCTTCGCTGCCGTCGCGTTGCAGTCGATGGCGGACCTAGGGGTTTCGGAAGACGCCGTAAACATCCACGGCGGCGCTATCGCCCTGGGTCACCCTATTGGCAGCTCTGGCGCCCGCATTGTCGGCACGCTTTCGAGGATGCTGTCGGAGCAGAAAACGGGCACCCTGGGTGCAGCAGGAATTTGTGGCGGTGGCGGGCAAGGATCTGCAGTGATCCTTGAAGCTCTCTAGCTTTTTGGTGGGTTGCTTGCCTTTTTAGCTCCAAATAACCCACGGTTGCGCAGACGACCAATCGAGTGCCCAGCGGAGACTGAGCGGCCAACGCGCTTCGCCCCATACTTTTCCTGGTGTTTCATTCTGCGCTGTGTCCCCCGATGGGCTAATCACGTGTTAGCGCACAGGAAGCTAAATACATGTGAGGAAGCGAGGGAGGATAATTATTGTGGCACTATGCCTGAGCCGGATAAGACAACGCTTGCACAACGCAATCATCGGGATTATTCTCACAACATGAGTCCCAATATTCTGATCCGTGATGTTCACCCCGATGTTCACTCGGTTCTCACTGATCGCGCAGCCGCTGCTGGCCAATCTCTTCAGGAGTATCTTCTTGGGTTAGTCACCGATTCGGCCCGGCGCCCTACTTTAGAAGAGATCCTTGCTCGGTCCGAGGAAGAGATGCCCGAACTCCCCGCAGTTACCTCCGAAGACATCGTGGGGTGGATTCGGGAAGGTCGAGAAGAACGCAACCGCCGTTAATGGATGTGATTGTTGACGCATCTGTGGCGGTCGAGGCGTTGAGTGGGGCATCCGGCTTGGCCAGGAGGTGCCAAAGGATTCTTGCCGAGAACTGTTTTGTGCCAGAGCTTATTTATTCAGAGGTCGCGCAAACGCTCCGGCGGCTAGAACGGGCCTGGGATCAGCCGCAGGAGAAGAACGTCCAGCGGGTAATGGCGCTGCCTTGGACTGCGGTTAGCTTTCGGCATTTCGGTGATCGAGTGTGGGCGCTTCGACACGATGTATCGCTCTATGACGCGACGTATGTGGCGCTCTCGCAAGCTCTTGATGCCCCGTTAGCGACCACCGATCAAAAACTGGCAAGCGTCGCCAGGCGCTATTGCGACGTGATGGTGCCTACGGTTTCGTAACGCCCAAAATCAGTTCGGGTGAATCCCGCCGGCACCTGTCGAAGCGTGACCCTGATTTAGGCGATGACGTGCAGGTCATCAATCCAGAGTGCCGCCACCACTTTCTGCGCGAGGGTGGCTTCTCTCACGTGCCCACCTGATTCCCTATCGGCGCTAATGGCGTGTAAGTGAAGACCGGGAATAGTCGCTCCCGTGCTGGCATCGGGGTATCGAAAGCCCACGAGGGTGCCCGACCACGTCTCAAAGTTGAATCGGGTTTCGGCATCGATGATGTCGCCGAGGGTCTCTCCCTCGAACTCCGGCCTCCCCACTGTCCGCAGGAGCACGTCCTCGAATGCGCTCTCAATCTTCAGAGCACAGACCACCTGTTCGTGATCAACATGAGTGGCCTCGAGGTAGCGATCAAGCTCCTGCTTGATCCCCTCGATATCAAGACCCTGCTCGAGGGGGAGATAGTGGGCAATGCCGCCGTGGGCGGCAATCCCAAAGGCAATGGTGTCCTCAGGCGCTGCGATCCGGGGCGTTCCATCTTCGGGGACGAACCAGGTTTCGCCAGAGACACTGATGACTTCGCCTTCGATGTCGTGCATGACGCCGAGTCCCAGGATGCTCCGGGAAAATTCGGCCTCGATGGTCGTCGTCCCTGAGAAGTCCCCAGCGAACAGGGAAGAAGCTTCCCGGGCCTGGTCCACGTGACCATGGCTGAATCTGCCCAATCGACTCGACCGTAGCGAGCGCAAAACATCATCAAACATTCCCACCAGCATAGGAGGGCGCTGCGGACAGAGCGCTCCAAGCTAGTGTGGCCTGGGCGGAGGACAAAGGGGCGCCGATAACCCAGGAATCTCTGCCAAGAAACGCAAAGTAACAAAAATAGTGTGACTTTTTGTGACAATATGGGAGTTGGCCTGTTTCTGAGAAAAGGATTACGCAATGTGGTTAGACGACATGTTTGGTGTGAAGAAACCCGTCATCGCGATGCTGCACTTAATGGCGCTTCCGGGTGACCCGGGCTATGACGCGGCGGGCGGCATGGCTGCCATTCTCGAGCGGGCTGGCCGGGAACTGAAAGCGTTGCAATCCGGTGGTGTCGATGCCGTGATGTTTTCTAACGAATTTAGTCTTCCCTACCTGACGAAGACGGAGCCGATTACTTCCATTGCGATGGCTCGGGTCATCGGAGAGCTTCAGTCCGACATTTCTGTGCCTTTTGGGGTGAACGTTTTGTGGGATGGAATGGCGTCTATCGAATTGGCCACCGCAACCGGGGCATCGTTTGTGAGAGAGATCTTTACTGGCGTCTACGCCAGCGATTTTGGTCTGTGGGATACCAACGTGGGCCAGGCTGCCAGGCACCGCGCCCGGTTGGGCGCCCAGGACGTCAAGCTCCTTTTCAACATTGTTCCCGAGTCTGCGACCTACCTCGCTAAGCGCGACATTGTGGATCTGACGAAAACCACAGTTTTCGCCACGTTACCCGATGGCTTGTGTGTTTCCGGTCTGACCGCAGGGGCGGCCACGGACACCCAAATCTTGACCCAAGTGAAGGGGGCTGCAGGCGAGGTGCCAGTGTTCGTTAACACCGGTATGAAGGCCCACAATGCGCAAGAGCAGCTCACGGTTGCCGATGGTGCCGTAACGGGGACCTATTTCAAAAAAGATGGTCTCTTTGCCAACGAAGTGGTCGAGTCTCGCGTGGAAGAACTTATGGCCGAAGTGAAGGCCCTTCGTTCCTAGAGTGTCGGTGGTCTTCTTCATAGTGGGCTCAGCGATACCCTAGAAATCAGTGATCTTGCCGAACAAGGAGGTTGTGGTGGTGAGCCCAACGAACAAAGTCGTGGTGGCAATTGCCGCCTCTGCCGAGGGGCAAGCTCAAGCGCTCGCATCTCGCCTACACGAGGTCGCTACAGCCTCCTGGGCAGAGGAGGGAGTACTTAGCTACGCCGTTCACACGCTTCCAGAAACGCCAGGATCGTTCATGATGGTTGAGGTGTATGCCTCCGATGCTGCTTTTGAAGCTCACCTCGCGACCGAGCACGTGGTCGCGTTTATTGCAGACCTTCCCACGCTGGTCGAGGGAGACCTCGCGGTGTTTCAAGGGATACCTGCGGAATTCTCCTCACCGCCGAAAGGAATGGTCTAGCCATGGCTGTTGAATCAATCACAAACAGAATCGGGTATCACCTTCCTGAATGGACGTTGGACGATTTCTCCGGTGCTTCCTTCCAGGTTAAAGAGTCGGGCCACCCAGCCACCCTTATCGCCTTTGTCTGTAACCACTGCCCCTACGTCCAACACATCGAGACAGCCTTTGGCGAGATGGTGTCCTCTTTTGCCGCTCAAGGATTGCGGACTGTCGCCGTGATGAGTAACGACACTGGTTCCTATCCGGAGGATGGAATCGAAGGAATGAAGGCCCAGGCCTCTCGGGCAGGGTGGGACTTTCCTTACCTGATTGATGCGAATCAGGAGTTTGCACTCGAACTGGGAGCCGTGTGCACCCCAGACTTTTTTCTCTTTGGTTCCAATTTGAATGTGACGTATCGGGGCGCATTTGACGCCGCGTCTCCTAAAAACGGGAATCCTGTGACGGGAGAGCTTTTGGGCGCGGCTATTGAGCTCACTCTCGCGGGAAACGCAGTCCCTTTGCCTCACCGCCCCGCGATGGGCTGTGGGATCAAGTGGCATGAGGGTAAAGAGCCAGAGCCCGCATAATGGTCGACATCTCCACCGATCGTAGAAAACTGCTTGCTAGCGAACGCAAGCAGAAGATTTTGGAATGGGTTGCCGCTGAAGAAGCGATTGATTTTGCCAGTTTGGCGCGGCTCTTGGACGTTTCGGTGATGACGGTTCGGAGGGATGTGGGAAACCTCGTCGATCAGGGCTATATGACCCTGACGCGAGGCGGGGCATCCGCGCACCTCTCCCGGTCTCTGGACATCCTTGTTAACCCCCGCGCCAACGATTCCAGCGTCGCAAAAGCCCGTATCGGTGAATATGCAGCGCGGAATATGACACCGGGCAATGTGATTTTTGTTGGCACGGGTTCCACCACGGCACAATTCATTCAATTTCTCAACCCTGATCAAGACCTCACCGTGATCACACCCTCGCTGCCACACGCTTCCTTTCTCGCCTCTCGTGGCGTGCGGGTAATCAGCACTGGCGGCTTGGTGGCGACCGAGGACTTGGCTCAGAGCGGCGACATCGCTAGGTCAGTAATTTCCCGGTATTACGCCGATATGGCGGTTGTTGGGGCCAACGGTATTGCCCTGAAGACCGGGCTCACCGAGGTCGATGTGGAGATTGCCGAGCTCAATCGACACATGATTGAGCAGGCGGCCGAAACCTGGGTCCTTGCCGACTTGTCCAAGGCAGGAATCAAGAGCCCTTTCCAGGCCGCGACCCTGGGCGACATTGATTCCATTGTCACCACCCACGACGGGCTTGATTTGTATGAGCACGAGGTCGACGGGGTGTGCACCGTCATCAGCACACCACTTTCCACATTCACCTTTTCCCCGGATGCCTAAATAACATTTATTAACATTTTTAGTGTAATATTTTGTTCTAAAGGGCGGATTCGTTCATCATTGCGACCGCCCCTTTGTCTGGTAAATCGAGCAGTTCAGCATGATGTAGGGCTATCAGGAGGATGACATGACCACCATCGCATATTTGGGTATGGGCACCATGGGCAGCGGGATGGCCGCTAACCTGGCTCGGGCGGGCCACGAAGTCAGAGCGTGGAACCGATCGGCAAAGTCAAATCCGGTTGTCGAAGCCGCCGGACTTCTCGTAACCACCGACATTGACGCAGCGTTGGCTGGCGCCGAGGTTGTGATGTATTGCCTCTCCGATGATGCTGCTGTTGAGGATCTGGTCTTTGGCGCACAGAGCCTTCTCACCAAGGTTCCCGCGGGGGCCGTGGTGGTCGATATGTCCACTATTGAACCGGCTACGAGCGAGAAAGAACGCGTAGCTTTCGAAGCGCAGGGAAATGCATTCCTGGACGCACCTGTGTTTGGTACCAAGGGCGAAGCCGAAGGCGGTGGATTGTGGATTGTGGTCGGGGGAAACAAGGCGGACTTTGATCGCGTTCATCCTCTGTTGGATGTCATCAGTGACACCGTTCACTACATGGGCGAGGGCGGCAACGGGACAGCGATGAAGTTGGTCGGAAACCTCCTCGTTGCCTCGCAGCTTCAGGCTCTCGGCGAAGCACTCACCCTTGCCAAAAAAGCGGGCCTCGACTTGGCAGACGTTCAAGAAGTCCTGGACGTCGCGGACTTTAGGACCCCGATTTATCACGGGGTAGGACGCGGCGCTCAAGCCGGTGACTACACCGTGAACTTCGCACTGAATCTCATGCTGAAAGACGCCAAACTCATTCAGGCTTTTGCCCACCGTATGGGAACCCCCGTTCCCACGGCTGCCATCGCGCAGAAATATATTGAAGAATCCATCAAGGATGGCAACGGCGAACTCAATGCTTCCGCGTTGATCTTGGCCATTGCGAAAGAAGGCGGCGTGAATCTTGCTCAGTAGCAGTGCCCAAAAAATGTTTGATCAAGAATCGGGTCGGTGCATCAATATTGCGATGGACCTGGGCATCTTTGGAGCGCGCGCCTTCTCCAACGGGATTGAGAACCTTCCCGAGGCTTTTTCTACGATTGCTGGCGCCGGACCCGATGTTATCCAAGTGAATCCCGGGGGATTGAGAACCCTGGTTGATGCGGGTTTATCGGATTCGGTCACCGTGGCATTGCGTCTTGACGTGACAAATGTGTATGAAGCCCGGGTGGTAGAGAAAGCGTGGGACACAGCACACGCCAACACTCTGGAAGACGCGCTGCACGAGAGCGTCGGGTGCGTGGTGTTGAACCTGCTCGAGCTTGATGGGAACTCAGCCCTTCAAGAGCAGTGTGTATCGAATATCCAAGAAATCGGAGCTCTTGCCAGGTCTCGTGGGATTTCCATGATGGTTGAACCGTTGGTCATGTCAACCAACCTCGAGGGCGGTATTTCATCGGTAGGGAATCCGGAAAAAATCGCGACTCTCGTTCGCCAGGCGGTGGAATTGGGAGCAGACATCATCAAAGTGGATCCCTGTGAGCCCATGGAGCGTTTTGCTGAAATTGTGGAAATTGCCCACCCGATTCCCGTCTTGGTCCGCGGAGGCGGGAAGGTGACGACGAGGGAGCTCCTAGAGCGAACCAAAACCGCGATTGAGGTGGGAGCCAGCGGCGTCGTGTACGGGCGGAACGTAGTCCAGCACCCTCACCCGGCAACCTTGATCGCCGCGCTTCGCGCAATTGTGCACCACAACGCTTCCGTTGAGGACGCCATGGCATTAGTGAAGGAATAGAAATGAAGACCATGAAGGCTGCGGTTATTACAGAAGTTGGCGCGGTAGAGATTCAGGACATTCCCCTTCCGGAACTAGGACCTCGAGAAGTCATGATCAAAATTGGTGCTGCGTCAATTTGTTCGTGGGAACAGCGAACGTTCATCGGGAAGCAAAAGCCGGGTCTACCGTTTTTTGGCGGACACGAGAATGCTGGCGAGGTCGTTGCCGTTGCTGACGGAGTCACGCGAGTAAAAGTCGGCGACCGGGTGACTTTGGGTCCAACACAGTGTGGAGCGTGCCGAGCGTGCCTGCGGGGCGAAGACAAGGGGTGCCCCGAGCACTTCCAGTACTTCTCCCTCAAAGGTGGCGACCTTGGCCCTGGAGGGTTCTCTGAATATAAAGTCCATCGTGAGGACGGGTGTTTCCCGGTCGGCGATGCACCCTACGAACTGGCCTGTCTAGCTGAGCCACTCTCGTGTGCCGTCCACGCAGTCCGTCTCATGGGTATGAAAAAAGGCGACACCGCCGTGGTGTTTGGCGCTGGACCGATGGGCCTCTTGAATGCACTGGTTCTTCATCACACGGGCGTCGACGTGTTGCTGGTCGATATGGACGAGGCGAGACTCGCCATCGCTCGCGACAATGGAATCGCCAATACGCTCCTCAGCACCGGGGATGCTGTTGCCGAAATATTGGCTCGATATCCCGGTGGTGTTGATGGTGTGATCACGGCAATTGGTGCTAAAGCCGTGAATGAACAAGGCCTTAAAATTCTTCAACCACGTGGCACCCTGTGCCTTTTTGCCTCGGCCCACCCCGTGGAGCCTTTCGAGGTCGACCCGAACTGGGTCCACAACACGGAAGTGCGGATTATTGGTGCTGTCAGCGCTGATATTCAAGACCACGAACGGGCCACGCAGATGATTGCACACGGTGAGATTGATCTCACTCCGATTATGGAGAAGACTTTTCCGCTCGACCAGGCTCAAGCTGCTTTTGAATACTTGAGCGCTAAGCCTTCCTATCGAGTGGCGTTGATTCCTTAGTAACCGAGCTCGTGGAGTTTGTGCATCTGGTCTTTGGTTGCCTGGTAAAGCGCGGTGTACGCCTCGTGGAGCGGGGCATAGGTGTCGGCGAGGTCGTCATTGGGTGTGATCACAGAACCCGTTCCTTGCCACTCTCTGATGGCTTCAGGTCCACTCACCCAACCCAGCGCTAAGGCAGCAAGGAAAGCATCCCCATAGGACGCGCCTACGGTCAGTGGTGCCACCTGCTGGGGGACGCCGCTGATGTCACTTACCCCTTGAAGCCACACGGAATTCTTCGTGCCACCTCCCACTGCTTGAATCGTGTGCGGTGGCGCCCCAATGTCGGTGAACATGTCCACGTGTTGCTTGATGCCGTGGCCCATACCCTCGAGGGTGGCCCGAAATAAATCGCCGCGGGTATGGGTCAAACTCAGCCCAAAAATCATCCCCTTGGCTCGTGGATCGTTGATGGGGGTCCGCTCGCCCGAGAAATAGGGCAACACGATAACGCCGGCAGCGCCTGGTGAGGACTCTCCTGCCTCACGGGCGAGGACGGCATAGGCGGGTTCCCCACCGGCTTCTTCTGCTGCGACGAGCTCTGCGGCGAAGGAATCTCTAAACCACCGTGTCAACGCCCCGGAAGTGGCCATTCCGGCTAGGAGACACCAGGTTCCGGGGAACAGGTACGGGGCCACCCAGAGGCGTTTGTCTCTAGCCTGGTCGTTATCGGTGACCTGAATGATGAAGATCGTTGACCCGTACATCAGCATCATTTCGCCAGGCTGGGTGACGCCCACACTGAGCGACTCGGCTCCAGCATCAATGGTGCCAACCGTGACGGGAGTTCCCTCTACGAGTCCGGTTTCCTTCGCCGCCCAGGCCGTCACGTGACCGGCGATTTCGTGACTCCAGGCAAGTTCGGGAAGCCTTGAGGTCTCAACGATGCCGTCGTTGAGCTCTTCGTTCCATTCTTTTTTCCATGGGTCATAAGAGGGGTGGTGAGAACCAGCGGAAAAGTGGTCCACCACGACCCGTCCGGTCAGTCGGGCAACAATAAAGGTGGTGGCATCCACGAACCACCGCGCTTTTTCATAAACCTCTGGCTCATTTTTCTTGATCCACAAGATTTTGGGAGCAGTGGCTTGAGAAGACAGAGCATTTCCGCAGGCATTAAAGATGTAGTCCTCACCAAAGCGTTCATTCATTTCTGCGATTTCATCCACTGCCCGGGTGTCAACGCCGTACAAGATTCCGTTGCGCAGGGGTTGGAAGTTTTCGTCCATCGGCAACACGTCAGGTCCGATAGCGCTGACCCCCAGACCCTTGATATCGCTAGGGGATACCCCTTCCGTGGCGAGGAGTGCTGTGCTCACTGCTGCAACATCACCCCACCAGGTTGATTCTGCATCGTGTTCTGCCCACCCTGCGCGAGGGAAGATGATGGTGTGGGCCTTTACCTCGGTGGCAATTACTCTGCCCTCTGGAGTCACCAGGACACCCTTGGTTTCGTATGTTCCTACATCAATACCCATTACTAGGTCTTGGGACATGATCTACCTCCGTATTTAGGGTGTGATTTCTCTTTCTAACGACTGGGGAAAATTTGACACAACCTGGGTAATCAGTTGCGAGAGGCCTTCTAGGTCGTCCAGGGAACAGACCTCAGTGCCGGTGTGGGTGTACCGGGTGGGCCAACTCAGGTCAATCACCGGCGTTCCGCCATTGACCAACTGGACGTAAGAAGCATCGGTCAAGAGCCCCACCGTAGCGTGACGCTGCAGGTTGAGCCCGGCTGTTGCTGCCGAGGCTTCTGTGTGGGCGACGAGGCCAGGGTGAGGAATAACCCCGTTGAGTGTTCCTCGCCCGTGGAAGCTATACAGACCCATCACCGGTCCAGCCCCCACTCTGACGCCGTTAGGGGTTCCCATCTCGGGCGTATCGCCGGCAGCAACTAAGTCCAGCGAAATGGCTGCTGAGGGCTTGAGAGTTTCCGCGGCGAGCATCGCCCCCCGCAGGTTGAATTCTTCTTGCACGCTTGCCACCAAGACGACATTGACGGGGGCCGGATTGTTCGACAGGTGCTCTGCCAGGCCCATCAGGACGGCACAGCCGCCCCGGTCGTCCAGGCTGGTGGCCGTGACTCGGTTGTTAGCGAGGTGTTGGAACCGTGGCTCATAGGCGACGTGGTCGCCCACCTTAATCCCAAGATGGGAGACATCCTCTGCGGAGCTCGCTCCCACGTCAATGTAAGCCTTGTCGATCGTGGGTACCTGGTACTTCATGGATTCAGGGGTGAGGTGGTGAGGCGGGGTACCCATCACGCCAGCGACAGAAGCACCACTGGATGCGCGAATCGCAACAACACTGCCGGGCAACACTCTTTCGGGAAGTCCACCTAAGCGCACGACCCGAATGAATCCGTCATCTTCGATCTTGGTGATCACCATGCCCAACTGGTCGGTGTGGGCGAAGACCATGACGGTGTGATCCGATGGAGCGGAGGAAGGAAAGTGAGCCATCACGTTTCCGAAAGAATCAACATCGACCTGCTGGGAAAAAGCGGCAAAATCTTCACGCATGTGCGCGATCATCGGGTCTTCCCGGCCTGAGGTCGCGATGGTCAGGCAATACTTTTCCAGGCGCTCGACCAGAGTCATGATTCTTTAGGTGCCTTTTTTATTTTGGCAGCCATCCGGCGCTTATCCACATAAACGTTGAGGACCATGACCGCAACGAGGACGAACCCCTGGGCGAGCTGATAGAAGAACTGGCTGAAACGCAGGGCGTTGAAGCCAGAGGCAACCATTTGCAGCACCGCTGTTGCCAAGATGACTCCGGTCACGGTGCCAAAGCCACCGTAGGGGTTGACTCCACCGAGGACGACGATGACGATAGCCAGCAGGACGTAGGAGCTGCCGTAGTCAGGGTTGGCGCTTGCTGAACGTGAGGCAATAATCAGTCCGGCCAGCGCAGAGAGCCCACCGGAAAGCGTGTAGGTCATGATGAGTACCTTTTTCACGCTGATTCCGCTGTAGCGGGCTGCATCCTGGTTAGCCCCCACCAAAATGGACTGCATGCCCAGCCCGGTCTTGTTGATAAAAATCGCCACTCCCGCGCCGGCCACGAGAAGAATAACCATCGGCATGGGGATGCCCCACAGGGAACTATTTCCAATGGCCACAAATTCTTCGGGAAGCCCAATGATGGACTGACCGTTCCTGACGCCCACGGCGATACCGTTGTAGAGGGTCAAGGTAGCGAGGGTCGCAAGAATCGGGGTGACCCCGATTCCGGCGATAATCAGACCGTTTGCAAGGCCCGCCACCAGTCCTACAAAAATTCCGATTGCCAGGGTGATCACAATCCAGACGTAGACGTTTCCGCCGCCTTCTGTGACCTGGGTTACCAGAAGGTATGCCGTGGAGAGGGCTGCGAGATTAGACATGGACACCACCGACAGGTCGATACCTGCCGTTAACATGGCGAGCATCACTCCCAGGGCGAGAAGTGCAATCTCGGGAATCTGGAATGCCATGGAGACAAAGTTCCTGCTGGTCAAGAACAGTTCTGGGACCAGAATGCTGAAGGTCGCGAAAACTATCACCGCGACGATGACCAACTGGGTGAGTTTGCGGTCGCTCAGCAGGTTTTTCACCATGTTCTGCGTGATGTCTTTCATTCGGAATCCTCCTCAGCCACAGTGACGGTTTGTTTGAGGCGCCGTTTGTCCGCGATCGCCTGTGCAATAACACCGATGAGAAGCATGAGCCCCACAGCGGCCCGCTGCCATGATCCTGGGACGCCGAGAAGGATGAGGTTGTCTTTGATGAGGTTGATCAGTAGCACTCCGAGAATGGTCCCGGTGACCGTTCCATATCCGCCCATGATGCTGGCGCCACCGAGCACCACGGCAGCGATGATCTCGAGTTCAGTTCCCGCAAGATCGTATGGGTCGGCCTTGCGCTGAAGCGAAATATAGAGGATCCCTGCAACGCCGGAGAGCGCGCCGACCAGCATGTAGATACGGGCTTTGGTCCAGCGCACGTTCATTCCCATGCGCCTGGCTGATTCTTCATTGCCGCCGATGGCAAAAATTGTGCGGCCAAACATCGTCCGGCGCATCATCCATGCCAAGGCGATTGCCAGAATCAGAATCGGGATTACCAAGACGTGCAGCCGGGCTAGCGTTCCTGCGCTGGTTTCCACCGATAACAGGTCAGCAGTCGAGAACTGGTCAAGGCCAAGGGGGATGTTAGCAATGTAGACCGATCCGACGTAGCTGAGAAGGAAACCTCTGAACATCCCGGCAGTACCCAGTGTGGCGATGAGCGTGGGCAGCCCAAATCCTGCAATTAACAGAGCATTCACGCTTCCCAAGATGGCCCCAACGATCGCAGCGAGAACCAAGGGAATGATCAGGCTGTAGGTGTCAAGCTCAAACCGCAACATGATGACAACCGTTGTGTATCCGGCAAAAATTCCCACAATCGGGAAGGAGATATCGATTCCCCCGCTGACGAGGACAATCAGGAGACCCAGGGCAAAAAGTATCTCAATGAGCGAGCTTCGAAGCAGGTCAAAAGGTGTGGCAATACTGAAGAACACCGAGTTGTTGAGCCCAATTACAAGGGAGAGCACAACAATCGCTGCAATCAGAAAAAGTTCGTTGGGGGATCCGAAGAGCTGGAGCCCTTTGCGTTTAGAGACCGGGGTGATGTAACTCACGCTGCCAACTCCTTATATAGGGATGCCTCTTGAATCTCGGCACCATCAAATTCGGCCCCTGTCTCACCCTGGTGGATGATGAGCACTCGGTTCGCAATTTGGACAATTTCTGGAATGTCGTCGGAAACAATCACCACAGCCATGCCATCGAGCGCCTTTTGGCGAATAATCTCCAAAATGTCGCGCTTTGAGCCAATATCGACGCCGACTGTGGGGCCGTTCAGGATTAAGACTGATGGGGTCATGGCCAACCACTTCGCCAAGACCACTCTTTGCTGGTTTCCTCCGGAAAGCGACGTGGCAGGGTTTTGAGGATTGGTGGTCTTGATTTTGAGATCGGCAATCCACGCTGTGACGGTCTCGCGAATGCTCTTGCCCCTCACGAACCCCAGAGGACCAACAAATCGCTCGATAGCCGCAGCCAGAACGTTCTTCAGGATCGGCTGGTGGAGAAATAGCCCCTGAGTGAGGCGATCTTGGGGAACGTAACCGATCCCTGCTGCAACAGCGGATCGGGGCCCCTTCAGTGTGATGGGGGTTCCATTGACTGACACAGTCCCTGATTCGATGGATGTCATGCCGAATAATGCCTCAGCGATTTCGCTCCGACCGGAGCCCAAGAGCCCCGTAATTCCCACAACCTCGCCAGCTTTAACGGAGAAGGAAATATCCCGGAAGCGACCCGGGGAGCTGATGGAATCAACCTGCAACACGGTGGGGGCGTTGGCTGGAACCTCGGGGGCAAGGCGTACTTCGTTGACTTCTTGACCTGTCATTGCCAGCGCGATGGATTTACGGTCGAAGTCTTTGATGTCACCCTCTGCCGTAACAGAGCCATTGCGCAGAATCGTGATGCGCTGCGCAATTTCCTGAACTTCGTCCAACTTGTGGCTCACAAAAACCGTGGCGACACCGCGATCGCGGAGCCCGTTGACAATGCCAAACAAGTGGTCAATTTCTTTTCTGGTCAGCGCGGTCGTGGCCTCGTCCATGAAAAGAATCTTGACTCCCTGATTCAACGCCCGCGCAATAGCAACGAGCTGTTTAGAGGAAACAGGGATGGACTGCACGGTGGCGTCTAGATCGATATCCACGCCCATGCGCTCGAGCGCGTTCGCTGCGATCTGCCGGTTGCGCTTGGGATTAACGAATTTTCGTTTCTCCGACACGTCTGTCGAGAGGGCGATATTCTCTGCCACCGTCAGGTTGGGGATCAGGGAAAAATCTTGAAATATGACTTGAACTCCATGTGCCACAGCTTCCCTGGGGGAGAGGGAGCGAAACTTTTGGCCGTTGAGCAGGATGGATCCGGAGTCTGCGGTTTCTACGCCACTCATAATTTTGATGAGGGTGGATTTTCCGGACCCATTTTCACCGGCAAGACAGTGGATGTCGCCTGGTTCGATGGAGAAGCTGACATCGGAGAGCGCTATCGCCCCGCCAAAAGCCTTTGAAATGTTCTCGGTTCCAAACACGCTTCTACTCCTTTGTAGGTCCTGGTTGACGAGATGGGGCGCCATCTCTGGCGCCCCATCCGTGGTACTACAGCTTCGCCTGGCCTAGACCAAGGCTAAACCCAATCTTTAGAAGGGGTAATCCGCTGCGTTGTCCTTGTCAACAATGACCCACGCGCTGCCATACCAGGTGGTAGGAACGTCGGGGCTCTGCTGAACGCTGGTGTAACCGTCAAGACCGAGGTCCATTCCGGAGCTGAGTTCTTCGCCATTGACGAGTTTCTCAGCGATCTTCATCATGGCCTGACCAGCGAGTGCTGGGTCCCAGAAGAAGATCTTGTCGATTGCACCGGTGTCGAGGAACTTGCCGGCGATCGAAGGGATGGAAGTTCCCATGACACACACGGAGTCATTGAGTCCCAGTTCTTCGATGGCGCGACCGATTCCGGCTACGTCAACTGCGGAAGAACCCTGGATGCCCTTGAGCTCTGGGTACTTCTTCATCAGTTCCTTGGTCTGCTCGTAAGCAATGTCAGCGTCTTCCTTGGACTCGAGTGGGTCTTCCACGCGAACCACGTCAGGGTAGTCAGCTGCTGCTTTGGCAAGTGCACCCGCAACCCACTGCATGTGGCTCTCGGCGGTGACCTGACCAACGAAAGCAGCGTACTGTCCTTCGTTACCCATGCACTCGGCGAGGTTGTCCATGATGGTTTCACCGTAGGCAGTGTTATCGAATGCTTCGATGTCTGCGTCGGTGTTCTTCTGCGAAGCGGCTTCGTGGGTTACCACGACGATGCCGGCGTCACGAGCTTTCTGGAAGACACCTTCCAGGGACTCGGGTGAGTTGGGTACCACGGTGATGGCGCTAACACCCTGAGCGATGAGGTCCTCAACGAGACGGACCTGCTTCTCTGGGCTGGCGTCATCTGCGCCGGTCTGGGTTGCGTCGATTCCACTGCTGGCAGCGAAGGCAACGATGCCCTCGTCCATGCGGTCGAACCAGCCGACTCCGGTCAACTTAACGACGTTCACGAAGCGAAGGTCGCCTGCATTCGCGGTGCCTCCCGAGTCAGCGCCGGAACATCCGGCGAGAACGAGAGCAGCCGCAGCAGCAGTAGCGACTACTGCTCCAATCTTGGTCTTCTTCAAGGTTGCCTCCCTATATGGTTGATCACTTCCCAGCCCAGGTGGCCAGGTTGTTGATTAGGTGTGAAAAAGATTACACTCAATTCATCACGAAATGTTCCGTAATGTGAAAATTCGGTCACAATAATGTGACGATTTGTGAATTGACAGAGGAGTCACCATGCAAAAGATCCTTAACTCTCCCGTGGAATTCGTGCAGGAGATGCTCGAAGGCATCCTGCTGGCCCATCCCGAACAGCTGAAAGCCGTCGGTGGCGACAATCACGTTTTGGTGCGCGGGGATGCGCCGCGAACCGGCAAAGTGGCCATCGCCACCGGCGGTGGCTCCGGGCATCTCCCCCTGTTCCTTGGCTATGTCGGGAAAGGCATGCTGGATGGCGTGGCTGTAGGAGACGTTTTCCAGAGTCCCTCTTCAGACCAAATGCTCGAGGTCACCCAAGCTGTTGACGGAGGGGCTGGCGTTCTCTACCTCTATGGAAATTACGGCGGGGATGTTCTCAACTTTGATATGGCCGCCGAGCTCGCTGAGGTCGAAGGCATAAGAGTCGCCACTGTCATCGGTGCCGATGACGTGGCTTCTGCCCCCAAGGGAGAAGAATCTCGCCGACGAGGAATCGCAGGAATTTTCTTTCTCTACAAAGTTGCGGGTGCTGCAGCTGATGCGGGTTACGACCTTGATGCTGTTGTCGCAGCCACAACCAAAGCATCTGAGCAGACCCGGACGATGGGTGTTGCGCTGAGCCCGGTCACACTTCCAGCCAATGGAAAGCCGACCTTCGAGCTTCCTCCGGGGGAAATGGAAATCGGGATGGGAATTCACGGCGAGCCGGGAATTCGACGGACTGCTTTAGAAAATGCCGATTCGATCACCGTTGACCTCATTGCAAGGATCGATGAGGACCTTGAGTTAGCAGAAGGTGATGAGGTCGCCGTCCTGATGAACAGTCTCGGTTCCACCCCGCAAGAAGAGCTCTACATCATGTTTAAAAAAGTGTCAGAGATTTTTGCCTCCAAGGGAGTAAAGGTTTATCGCACATATGTCGGCGAATTTGCCACCTCATTGGAGATGGCAGGAGCCTCCATTAGTGTGATGCGCTTGGATGATGAGCTCAAGAAGTTCATCGACCACCCCGTTCACACTCCGTTCTTCGCGCAAATCTAATGAAAGAACTGGTGGCGGGTTTCGAACAGTTAGCCCGGGCGCTCGAGCGCAATGTCGATGAATTCACCCATCTCGACAGTGAAGCTGGCGATGGCGACCTGGGGTTGACTGCAGGGAAAATCGCGGGAGGGATCCGGAAGGCGTTGGAAGAGCCCGGAGATTCTGTCAAAGCCCTGGTACTTGCCGTGGGGAAAGAAGTCTCAAAAGCAGCCCCGTCAACGTTTGGCACGCTGTATGCCAGTGGATTTCTGGCCGCGGGAATGACTTTGGATGAGGGTGATGACGCGCTGAGTCAGTTCCACAAAGGACTGCAGGCCGCGTTCGACAAAATCGCTCTGCGGGGTAAATCTGAGGAAGGCCAGCGCACCTTGCTGGACGCCTTGGGGCCAGCCGCGCGGGCAGCGTGTGCAGCTAGCTCGCTGCCAGAGGCGATGGAGCAGGCCGCGATTGCGGCAGAGGCAGGGGTCTTAGCCACGAAAGAAATGGCACCCATTCATGGTCGCGCTGGTTGGATAGGCGACCGGGCTAAAGGGTTACCAGACGCTGGGGCGACGGTGATTTGGCGCTCTCTGGAGGCTTTTTCGCCGACGGCCCTATGACCGCTACTTTGCGGGACGGGGACATCGACGAGGTTTCTCGAGTCGCCCAAAGCATCCGGGCGTATGCGGCGGAATGGGCCATTCGGGCGAATGGTGGCTACCTCGCCCAAGCGTGTGGGACCGCTGAACTTCTTGCCTTGTTGCACACCCAAACCCTCAATTTAGGGAAATCAACGGCTCCGAAAAGGCCACCGCGTTTCCTCTCAACACCAAAACCCGGCGACCCAGGCGTGCGCGGGGAAGACTGGTTGGGAGAGGGACCGGACCTTCTTGTTATTTCACCGGCTCATTACGCGAGCGCCCATTACGCCACACTTGCGGCAACGGGGAAACTCGACGCGGCCGCCTTAGCGGAAGATTCCACTGATGGCGGGTTGCTCGAGATGATCGGCGCCGAGCATTCGCCCGGGATGGCCGTCACCAGTGGTTCCTTGGGTATTGCGTTGGGTGTTGCCTGCGGGCGCGCGATCGCGCGTCGCCAGCAGGGCAAACCCGGTGATATTTGGGTTCTAATCAGCGATGGCGAGTTGCAAGAAGGCTCGACCTGGGAAGCCCTACAGCTTGCTGTTGCCCAAAACTTAGGCAACCTGCGGATTGTTCTCGATCGAAACAACATGCAGGTGGATGGGAATATGGCCACCGTCATGCCCATCGGTGATGCGGGAGGGAAACTTAGGGCATTTGGCCTTGAGGTGCATGAAGAATATGCCCACGACATCCGTTCGCTGCACCAGTCCTTGGAGGACATGAAAAAGGCAGCCGGGCCCGCAGTTCTCGTGAGTAATTCTGAGCCCTGGCGGGGATTTAGCTTCTTGGAGGCGCGCTGGAAAACTAACAAGCTACATTTTGTGCGCCTGGACCCCGATGAAAAAGCACTCCTGGAGCAGGAGGTGTCGCAGATATGGCAAACCACGTAAGTAAACCTTTTTATTCCGCTTTGTTGAAGCACGGGCTAGAACACGAGGAAGTCACCGTCGTGACCAACGACCTCACCGCCAGCTGCGAAGCGGATGGCTTCCGCGATGCTTTCCCGGAGCGCTATGTTTCGGCAGGGATGGCTGAGCAAGCCTTGATTGCGTCACTCTCGGGGATGGCCACTGAAGGGCTGTATCCGATTTACACTTCTTTTGCCGTATTTTGCACGAGGCGGCCCTACGAGCAAGTGGCGCTCACGCTCGCTTACCCTGCTCGCAAGGCAACGATTGTGGGGTTTCTGCCGGGATTAATGACTCCCGGTGGGGTGACCCACCAGGCTCTGGATGACATTGGATTAATGACCGGCCTGCCGAACATGACGGTTGTGGAAGCAGCCGATGCCACAGATATGGAAACGCTGCTTGACGCGGTGTACCCAATCCAAGGCCCCACCTATGTTCGGGCGCTTCGGGGCGAGGTGCCCCGGCTGTTTGACGCACCGCTTGAGATCGGTCGCCATCGGACACTGTTCGAGGGCGAAGACGTCCTCGTCGTTGTTTCTGGCCACCTGACAGCGGCCACTCAGCGCATTGTGTCGGAGATTCGAGAAGAAAACCCTGGGGTGGGATTAGTCAATGTCTCTACGTTGAAGCCCTTTGATGATGTCGCGCTCTATGAAAAGCTCTCCCGGGCCGCAACCGTCATCACGGTAGAAAACCATTGGGTCACGAGCGGGCTGGGTCGGATCGTGGGCGAGGTAATCCTTGAGCACGGCTATTCCACCCGCCTGCTCCGAGTGGGAGTGAAGGACACCTTCACTCACGGCGGGAGCCCTAGTTATCTGGAAAATTTCTACGGACTGGGGGAGAGCGATATTCGAAACACCATTCTGGGAGCGCTGGGGAGGGAACAAGAAGGGCGCGCGGACACTCGCACGGGAGGAACGGTAGGCCTTACTGAGGGAGTTGCGGAGGGTCTTTAGCCCGCAGCAACTTGGTGAGCCCCTTGCCTGTCACACCGGCGTCGAGGCTGACTTTGTCATAACATAGTTCCAAACATGTCCCTTTGTTAGGTGCCCCGTGCGTAAAACTGAAGTACTTTTGCCCCACTCGTTATTTGCTGATTTAGACCGCGACGGCGCGATTCCGCTCTACCAACAGGTCGCCACCAAGGTAGAAACAGCTATTCGGCGGGGAACACTGCCGCCGGGTTCGCGAATTGAAAACGAAGTGTCCCTTGCAGAGCGTTTGAAACTGTCCCGTCCCACCATTCGCAGGGCCATTCAGTCGCTGGTGGATGCTGGCCTTGTGGTGAGGCGCCGCGGTGTGGGTAGCCAAGTTGTTCACGGTCAATTGACGAGAGGGTTGGAGTTGACCTCGCTGTTTGACGACATCCGACGCGGCGGCGCCAAAGCTGAGACGGTTGTCGTCAGTTTGGAGACCGCGCCTGCACAGAACCATGTTGCTCAGCAGCTCGGTGTGACACCTGGCACGCTCGTCACTGAGTTTGTCCGGATTCGTTTGGCAGACGGTATTCCCATCGCCCTGCTCCACAACTGGATTCCCCAGTCAGTGGGAACCATTAAGTCCGAAGAGCTCAAGTCAGATGGCCTCTATGAAACTCTGCGTCGCAGAGGGCTTGTCCCTCAGGTGGGAAAGCAAAAAATGAGTGCCCGCAAAGTGAACGCTCTCGAAGCGCAGCAGCTGGACATTGATACGGGTGCTGCCGTGCTCACCATGGAAAGAACCGCTTATGACTCGATGGGGCATGCTCTCGAGCACGGCGAACACATTTATCGAACCGACCTCTTCGCCCTGGAATTCACCGTTGTTAACAAGTAGTGCGGAGCGAGCGCGAGATGCGCCGCCCCGCACTACCAGCTACTAAATCCCTGGACGTTGAGCGCGAAGGCCTTCATCCATGGCTGCCCTGGCGGCATTCACGCTGGCGCGGGGTGATACTTCAGGAACCCCGACCTGCCAAAACGCGCCACCTTCGGTGAAGTCTTTCGCGCGCACCTTCGTGACAATGACGGCAGTGCGATCTGCCGCACGTGCTTTCACCAGGGCTGCAGCGAACTCGTCAAGGCTGGAAACCTCGTAAGTTTCTGCTCCCATGGCGGCTGCGTGAGCTCGGAAATCAACGCGAGCATCGGTTCCCGTGCCGGTGGTGTCAGCCAACATGTTGTTATACGAGGCTCCACCCTGACTGACCTGCAGCCGCTCGATCACGGCGTAACCCTCGTTGTCGCAGACAACGAGGATCATCTTGTGACCAGAGAGTACCGAGGCGTAGATGTCCTGGTTCATCATCATGTAGGAACCATCTCCCACCATGGAGTACACCTCGCCCTGGGGGCGTGCCATCGCAGCGCCCCAGGCGCCGGATGTTTCATATCCCATGCAGGAAAACCCGTATTCGCAGTCGAAGCTGGCGATGGCTTTGCTCATCCAGTTGATGTTGAGCTCACCAGGTAACCCACCGGCTGCGGTGAGGACGTAGTCCTCAGCTGTTGCCGATTCGTGAACAAGACCGATGAGTTGGGCATAGCTGGGGGGCCAGACACCATCATCGGCAATCCGGGATGCCACAAATGTGTCCAGATCCTCGCGGCATGCAACTGCGTGGTCGCGCCACGAGGAATCTATCGACCAGCCCTTTAGCGCGTGACTCAGTTCGAGCAGTGCTTCTTTGGCATCCGCTACCAGGGGAAGCGATTGGTGCTTCATCGCGTCAAAGCGGGCAGCGTTAATGCCCACAAATGTGGTGTCGGCATCAAAGAGTGTCCATGACCCGGTGGTGAAGTCCTCGAGGCGCGTTCCCACAGCCAGCACAACGTCAGCTTTGCTGACGACAGCGTTTGCTGCTGCAGCGCCGGTGACACCGAGGGGGCCTGAGTAGCAGGGGTGATCGGAGAGCAGCGAAGATTTGCCCGCGACGGTTTCCACGACAGGAATCCCAAACTTCTCAGCGAATGCTGCGAGCTCGGCTTCTGCGAGGGAATAGTGCACACCTCCGCCGGCGATAATCACCGGACGCTTCGCAGACTTAATCGCCGCCACAGCTTTGGCAAGCTGTGTGAGATCCGGGCGAGGCCTGGGGATGGTGTGAACGTGGATATCGAAGAAGGCTTCGGGGAAGTCATAGGCCTCTGCTGCGATGTCTTGGGGGAGCCCGATAAAGGCTGGACCACAGTCTCCTGGATCGAGCATGGTCGCGACCGCCTGAGGGAGCGAACTCAAAATCTGCGCGGGGTGGGTAATCCGGTCCCAGTAGCGCACAACCGGCTTGAAAGCATCATTCACCGTGATGGAGGGTGTCCCAAAGTGCTCGACCTGCTGCAACACAGGGTCGGGAAGCCTCGACACGAAGGTGTCACCGGAGAGGAACAACACCGGAAGGCGGTTAGACATTGCTACCCCAGCGGCGGTGACCATGTTGGTGGCACCGGGACCAATCGAGGAAGTGGCGACCATGATTTGTTGGCGCCTGGATGCCTTCGCAAAGGCTGCGGCAGCGAGTCCCATGCCCTGTTCGTTCTGGCCCCGCCACACGGGAATCTCGTCGCGGTGGGTTTCCAACGAATGGCCCAGAGCGGTCACGTTTCCGTGACCGAAGATGCCATAGACGCCTGGGAACAGCGGGACGTCTGTACCATCAACGACGGTGCGCTGAGCAATGAGGTAGCGAACAATCGCTTCGGCGGTCGTGATGCGAAGTGTTTTCGGGGTCATTTTTTCTCTCCGGCCAAGTCGATGACGGGCTCCCAGGTGCGGGAATCCCAGGAATTGATCAGGGCCTGCTGAACGCTGACAACATCCACGGCTTCGCGGAAGCTAGGCGAGAAGGAGGTGCCGGTGGCAATCGAATCCAAGAAGGATAGGTCTTCGATTGCGACGATGTCTTCAAAGCCAATCGCGTTGGCCTGCCCGGGCGCGAAAGCACCGTGGAAGGGGAACCGGTCACCGCCATAAATGGTGGTGTAGCCGGAGCTGGGGTCCTCGGTGAGCTTGTAGTACTGGAGCTCGTTCATCTTCTCCAGGTTCCAGGACAGGGAACCCTTGGTGCCATAGACCTCAAACGCGTTCTGGCTCTCCGGCCCCACCACCGTTCTGCTGGTTTCAAAAGTTCCCGTCGCACCGTTGTCAAACGTGCAGAGCATAGAAGCGAAGTCTTCATTCTCCACAGCAGCCATGGGGTCCCCAGGGTTGCCGCGACCGTAATGGCTGGCCGCACCGGTGGGGAGGGGGCGCTGCGGGATTGTTGTGTTGCGCATTCCAACAACTTCCTTGATTCCGCCGACCAAGAACTGGGCCATCGACACCGAATGGCTGAGAATGTCACTGCTGACGCCGTATCCGGCCTGGTCCATCAGGAAGCGCCACGTCAAAAGGCCCATTTCGTCACTGCCATACATCGAGAAGAAGCGACCGCGGTAGTGGGTGATGTCCCCTAGCTCGCCCGATTCGATGAGGTTTCGTGCGTGAATGACCAGGGGAGCCCAGAGGTAGTTGTAGCCAACACCTGTGGGAACACCGGCGGCGGTGGCTGCGTGAAACGCTGCCAAAGTCTGCTCGGGCTTACCGCCGATGGGCTTTTCGCTAAAGACTGCTTTTCCAGCAGCCGTGGCGGCTTCGATCATGGGGACATGAAGCATGTTGGGGGCTGTCACCCACACGGCATCAACGTCATCAGATTCGACGGCTTCGCGCCAATCAGCGACGGCCCTTTGGAACCCAAAGTCGTTCACCGCGCGTTCGCGACGCTCTTCCTCTGTGTCAGCACAGACAACCAGGACGGGGTCGAAGGAACGGTTGGGGAAGAGGGAGGGAATACGGAGCATCGAGCGACTGTGCGCCTGCCCCATCCAGCCCAGGCCCAACACGGCAATACCGATGCGACGATTCATGGTTACTTCACCTTTCGTGGCCTTGCCGCTGAAATCTCAGCGGCAAGGAATGTGGTTTTTTGGGTGGTAAGGGGGGTGATGCGTGTGGTGATGGTGTGGTGATGGTGTGGTGAGGGCCCTTCGGCCCGGGGTTAGAGCTGGGTGGGGTGAACAATGGCGCCCGCGCGAACAGCGGCGGTTTCTGAGTCTCCATCTGAGGGGTAGAGCAGCGTTCTCCCTGCGGTCAAGCCACGGATGTTGGGCTCTTTCATGGCTGTCGACCACTGGTCAAAAATGTCACCGCTCGCCCCTTTGGGCTCACCGCCGAGCATCAGGATGGGAAGCGTCGTGGCGGCTGCCACTTCGTCCATCCGGTCACTGGTGGGAAGCTTCAACCAGGAATAGGCCGAGGATGATCCCAGGCCAGAGGCAATGGCGACAACTTTAATCAGCGCATCCGGGTCAGTATCCAAGATCGCGCCGCCATTGGCGTCTTTGAGATAGGGCAGTGGCTCGATCAAAGACATGAGGCGACGATCTGCAAGCTCCGTGGTGATGGACGCCACCGTTTCGAGCGTGCGGGCAACACCAGGGTCGTGGTGGTCAATGCGGATCAGCGTTTTCCCACCATCAAGCCCGCTGGATTCGACGTGGTCCACGTCATAGGCGGTGACCCGGTCATCCAGTTCCCACGTCGCGCCAATGATGCCCCCGCGGTTCATGGTGCCGATCGCTAGCTTGTTATCGAGTGCTCCCAACCAGGCGAGCTCTTCCAAAATGTCGGCACTGGCGAGCACGCCATCCACCTGGGGCAGTGCAAGACAGCGAACGAGGCGATCCAGCAGGGTGTAGCGATCTGCCATGGCCACCGTGTCCTTGCCGAGAGAAATTTTTCCCCGGGCGGTGTGATCGGCCGCAAGAATCAACAGGTTGCCGTCCTTCCCGGCAATACTGCGACGGCTCCTCGATACGAGGGCTTCGGACATAGTGTGGGGGGCGAAAACTCGCTCATCCAGGAGGGCTTGATATTTTTCGCGTTCCAGGGTCATCGGGATGCTCCAATCATTGTTTCTAATTCTGCAACGGTCGGCATCGCATCTGCACACGTGAGTCGCGTGGCAACCAGGGCACCGGCAGCGTTCGCGAAGTGTCCCATGCGCTCCACGTCCCATTCGTTGAGTAGACCGTGGCAGAGAGCGCCACCGAAAGCGTCACCGGCGCCGAGTCCACACACCACATCGATAGGAGTGGGTGCGACGCGGACACGTTCCTCCGCCGTTGCCATCAGTGCGCCGTCTCCACCAAGTTTGATGATGGCAAGCCGCACACCCATCGCTAGAAGCGCATCGGCAGCAGCGTCTGGATCAC
>Ga0209702_10001148_pt1 | contig 52679 bp, 47 predicted proteins | sample FRY01_FD_187210 | JGI IMG/M metagenome (GOLD analysis project Ga0209702, IMG submission 187210) | Freshwater microbial communities from Lake Fryxell liftoff mats and glacier meltwater in Antarctica - FRY-01 (SPAdes) (version 2) | ecosystem: Environmental > Aquatic > Freshwater > Ice > Glacier...
GGCAGGGAGCAGCCGGTCAGGATGGCGCAACAGGGTAAGTCTGCAATCGTTAAGATTTGTAGGATGCCGACCCGTGCAGCCGTGACAGTGGTGCCGCGAGTGCCGACAAGGTAGGCGTTGGGATCAACTGGTCACTGACCCTGCTCTCAAGGCTCCGAATGTTGTCGACATTCTTTACAGTAGCGCCGAGACCGGCAGCGCGATCTGGATCGCGAGGTGCGTTTGGGCACGAGTTGGGGCGGTGAATCGCGGCGCGGGAGTCGGGATGGCATACATCGTGCTTTCATATTTAAACCGGGCAGCATAGGCGTGACGATCGCCCGACTGCCATCTATCAAACAATCGAGGAGAACCTCTTGAAGATCCAATCGCAAACAATCATGGCCGGCCTTTTGTGGGCATCGGCATCCGTGGTGCTGGCCGCGCCGGTGAATCTGAGCACTTGGGCGGCCGAGTCCTATCCCGCGGTGAGTGGGTTTGGCGCAGGCGTGTGGACCGTGCAGGTTGGCGGCAACAGCGTGTTCCAGTCCGCCAACGGGCAACCGACGCTGTTCGTCAGTGATTTCAATACGTTCGGCTCGTAAATCACCGGCAAGATCAGTTCGTCCGGCAATGGCGACGACGACTACATCGGCTTCGCGCTCGGCTATCACTCAGGAGACACGAACAACGCGTCGGCGAACTACCTGTTGATCGACTGGAAGCGCGGCACCCAATCTTTCGACTTCGGATCACCTTCGAATTCGTTGGGCGGCACAGCGCAGGCTGGGCTGGCGGTCTCGCGCGTCAGCGGTATTCCCGATGCGGACGAGTTTTGGCAACACGCCAACCTTGCGGGCACAGTGGCTGGTTCTGGCTTGGAGGAGCTTCAACGCGGGACGTAACACTGGGCAGCACGGGATGGGCTCTCGGCACAGATTATGAATTCACGTTCGACTTTGGTCCGACCGATCTCGAGGTGTTCGTCAACGGGGTGAAGCAGTTAGATATCACGGGCTCCTTCATGAACGGCGCCATGGCTTTCTACAACTTCTCCCAGTCCAGTGTGACGTACTCGGCCTTCACGATCGAAGATGGATCGTTCCCTCCGCCGATCACGCCGCCACCTGGCAACAACGTTCCGGAGCCCGGCTCACTCGCATTGCTCGGCCTCGGCCTGGCTGGTTTGGCAGCCGTTCGTCGCAAGCGTCCGGCCTGATTCACCTTTACTCCAATCGCGGCACCTTCGGGTGCCGTTTTCATTGGCGATTGGCCGACCGCTTTCGCAAAGCCGCCCCACAAGTCCACGCGGCTGGTACCCTGAATGGCTGGGAAGTGTCAGCTCGATGCCGGCGGGAGCAGTCGCTGGCCAGGCCTCGCCGCTGGCTGGGCAACGCGCAACTGGCTGACCCACAGTGAACGTCAGCTTCAGGTATGAGCGGACACCCGCCCCAAAAGGGGGCCAACGTCAGGTATCGGTTGCCGCAGTCGTTCAAGACCCAAATCTGTGCGACCGCACCCAGTCTGGAACAGTCATTCGTTCCAGTTGGATAAATGATGGCTCATCACCGGGAGCGCGTCCGCGCCCTGCGCCTCCGGACTGCCGTCACTCGATCACATCGACGGATCGATCAGCACCTTGGCGCCGGTGTTGCGCGGGCCATAGAAGGCGATGGCGTCGGCGCTCAGTGCGTCGGCCAGCGATACCGTGCGCGCATAGTGGCTGGCGAACGTGGTCTTGAGCTCGGCGGCCACGCGTTCGCGCAGCGCCTGGCCCGCAGCGGGCCCGATCTTGTGCAAGAAGGGGAATAGCAGCCAGCCACCCACGCCCCACGCCATGCCGAAGCTGCGCTGGATTTCGGTCGGGCGTGGGTCCAGGTGGCCATACAGGTAGACCTGTTTGTGCACCGCCGAACCGTAGCGGCTGTATTCCTTGGCGTTGCGATTGATAGCGCTTTCCATGCATTGCAGGATCTGCCCGGCCAGTGTGCCGCCGCCGGTGGCGTCGAACGCGATCGTGGCGCCCGTGCTCTCCAGCGCGTTGGTCAGCTCGTCCATGAATCCAGGTGAACTGCTGTCGCACACATGCTTGGCGCCGATTCCACGCAGCAGTGCAGCCTGCTCGGGCTTGCGAACGACGTTGACCAGGCCAATGCCGTCTTTCTGGCAGACCTTGTTGAGCATCTGGCCCAGGTTGCTTGCTGCTGCGGTGTGCACCAGCGCCGTGTGGCCTTCGCGCCGCATGGTCTCGACCATGCCCAGTGCGGTGAGTGGGTTGACGAAGCACGATGCCCCTTCGGCCGCCGTGGTGCCGGCCGGCAGCGCCAAGCACTGCGCCGCAGGCATGGCCCGGTACTGCGCGTACATGGCCCCACCGATCACACCCACCGTGCGGCCGAGCAAGGCCTGCGCGGCGGGCGAGGAACCGGCGGCAACCACCAGCCCGGCACCCTCGTTACCCACAGGCATGCTCTGCCCCAGGCGCGCGGCCATGCCGGGCATGGCGCGTTCGGGAATGCGGGCGGTGACCACCGGCCGGTCGGCGCTGCCCGTCACCTTCACAGAGGACAGATCGGCCGGTCCAAACAGCAGGCCGATGTCCGACGGGTTGATCGGCGTTGCCTGCACCTGGATCAACACCTCGTCAGGACCCGGAGCGGGAACGGGCGTTGGCTCCAGGCTGATCTGCAAGCTGCCGTCAGCCTGCACGAGCGAGCGCAGTTGCAGCGCGGTAGATGGGATGGATTGGTTCATGGGTGACTCTCGGTGATTTATGGGCCTCGCCCCTGGCGGTCGGCGTCGCGGGAAGCATTCCGTCACTGTGGCCTGGTCCTCGCCGCTGGCGACCTCCATTGTCGATCAGGTGCACCCTGCACCACTCTTTCGATCAACACAGGTGCCGGACAGTAACCGCTTCCCCAAGGTCAGCTCGGTTCGGCCTTCGACGTGCAGGGCATGAACGACCGAGGTCGCCTCCATTTCACGCTGGAGTACCGACTGCCGGATCAGCGCCATGGAAAGCTGAAATTTGACCTGCACCTCGATCCTCTGCTATGTTGCCGCAGCCAAGGCATGAGGTGGCAGAGGGCAAGAATATGAAAACGGCGGTGCAGAGCGACGACAACCCGCGCTATCGCTGGGTGGTCTTGGGGGTATCGACCCTGATCCTGGCGGTGACGATGGGGCAATTGGTCAACGGCCTGTCGGTCTATTTTGTCCCGATGGGCCTGTCCGAGGGATGGGGCCGGGGCGACATCGCGCTGATCAACACCTCAGGGTTGGTCGGCCTCGCAGTGGGATCGTTGGTCATGGGGTTCGCCGCCGATAGGTTTGGCGTTCGACCCGTTGCGATGCTGGGCATTGTCGCAACCGGACTTGCCTCTATCGTCGCCTCGATGGCCAGCGAGCTTTGGCAGTTCTACGCGTTGTTCTTTCTGGCCGGTGCGCTGGGTGGCGGGGCCTTGTCGGCCCCGTTGATGGCGCTGGTCGGCAATTGGTTCACGCTTGGGGCCGGTCTTGCGATCGGCCTTGCGTCTGCGGGCCAGGCGCTTGGGCAAGGTGGCGTCCCGTTCAGTGGCGCCTTCATGATCGAGTCGCTTGGCTGGCGGCACGCGATGATGGCGCAGGGGTTGATCACCATCGCAGTGTTGTTGCCCGTCGCGGTGTTCCTGCGCGATCCGCCCGCGCTGGCCGGTAAGTCCGGCCTTGCCGATCAAACTCCGTCAGGTTTGCCCAACGCCGTTATCACCGCCTGGATCGCGTTGGCCGTTGTCTTCTGCTGCACATGCATGTCGGTTCCCCTCATGCATCTGGTGCCGCTCATTCAGGGCAAGGGTTTTGCCGCGCCCGAGGCGGGAAGCGTCCTGTTCGTGATGATGATGGTCGCCATTGCCGGGCGTGTCGCGTTCGGAAAGCTGACCGACCTGATTGGGGCGATCCCGGCCTATCTGACCGCCTCAGCCTGGCAAACGCTGTTCGTTCTGGGGTTTGTCTTCCTCGACCGGCTGGGCAGTTTCTATATTTATGCCGCGATCTATGGCTTTGGATACGCCGGGGTCATGACGTCGATCATCGTGACCACCCGCAACCTGACCGCACCGTCGCGCCGCGCCTCGTCACTGGGGATCGTCTCGGCGTTTGCGTACCTCGGGCACGGGCTGGGCGGTTGGCAGGGCGGCTATCTCTTTGACCTGACCGGCGACTATCAGTGGACCTATGCCAATGCGGCAATTGCAGGCGTCATCAACCTGATCATCGTCGCATCCTTGTGGCTGACCATCCATCGCCGGCCAACCCTGAAGCCAGCTTAGCCCCGTCAGTCGGCCATCCCACACGCCGATCCGTTCGGCCAGGCTTTCGCCACGGGGATACAAGGGTCAGCCCGATGGTGCGACTCCAAAGACCGGATGGATGAACGCTCCGCTCGCGCAGATGAGTCGGCGTGGCCTGGCCTGATTGACAGACCAGATGCACGTAGCTATATTTAGCCCTGATTATGGAGCTAATTATGGAAACCATTCTCGCCGACGTCACCGTAAGCATGTCCGAGTTCAAGAAGAACCCGGCCGCCGTGCTTAGGGAAGCGAACAACCGTCCTGTCGCAGTGCTCAACCACAACCGAGCCGCGTTCTACATGGTGGAACCGCACCTCTTCGAGGCCATGCTTGAAGAGCTTGCCGACCAGGATCTCTACCGCAAGGCGGCCAGCCGCCTTGCGGAGAAGGCGCGAGCTATCGAGGTGGACATTGACGACCTCTAAGGGTAAGGGTAAGGGTAAGGGTAAGGCCAAGCACAAGTACAAGCTTCGCTTCATGCCCGAGGCATTGGAAGAGTGGCGCAAGCTGGACGGTTCTGTTCAAGTCAACCTCAAGAAGCTGCTCGCCAAGAGGTTGGACAACCCGCATGTTCCAGGCGGTGAGCTTCATGGACCGCTCGCGGGGTGCTACAAGATAAAGCTGCGCCAGCAAGGCGTCCGGCTGGTCTACTCCGTAGAGGATGACCACTTGTTGGTAACGGTCGTGGCCGTCGACAAGCGCGAGGACGGCGTTGTCTACGAGTCCGCCGTTGCACGCCTGTCTGCTGTGGCTGCAGCATTTTCGAAAGCGCTTCGGGACAAGCTCAAGAAGTAGCTGGTATCTCGATGTGTTACAGCGGCACCGATACACACAACCGGTCCTGCGCGCTCAATCGCATGGCCTTGACCACGAAACCTGCGTTGTTGACGTTGTTGTAATGGGTCAGGGTCGCACCCTTTGGATGCCCGGTGGTGCATTAAAAGCCGCTCGACGCCGACAAAGCGTCTCAACGCACCCAGCCAGCAACAAAGTCGACAGGATGGCCAGCAAGGCGGCCAACCGGGTTGCGCGGTGGATCATCAACTCAGAGGGCAATGGTTTGTCTAATGGCCAACGTCCGGTCAACTTCGGAACATGTGGCCAGCCGGAGCACCCTGCCACATAGCCGCCGTCATCGCATCAGTTCGTCATACCTGAGTCGACGTTAACATCCACTTGTTCCACATTCCCCAAATCAGCAATGCCCCGGTCCCCCATCTTCCGCATCGGCTCCGGCGCCGGCTACTCCGGCGACCGCATCGACCCGGCCCAGGACCTGGCCGAGCGCGGTGAGCTCGACGCGCTGGTATTCGAGTGCCTGGCAGAGCGCACGATTGCGCTGGCGCAGTTGCGCCGCGCCGCCGACCCCACGCAGGGCTACGACCCGCTCTTGCGTGAACGCATGCGCGCGGTGTTGCCGGCCTGCCAGGCACGCGGCATCACGGTGCTGACCAATATGGGTGCGGCCAACCCGATGGCAGCCGGGCACGCAGTGCTCGATGTCGCACACGAACTCGCGCTGCCACACCTGCGCGTGGCCGTGGTCGAGGGCGACGATGTGCTGGCCTGGCTGCGTGCAAACCCGCACACCCCGTTGATGGACTCTGACCAGACCGCCGGTGATCTGGCGCAGCAGCTGATATCGGCCAACGCCTACCTCGGCGCCGATGCCCTGTTGCCGGCGCTGCAGCAGGGCGCGGAGGTGGTGATCGCCGGGCGCATCGCCGATCCGGCGCTGTTCCTGGCGCCGCTGATGCACCACTTTGGCTGGGCGGCTAACGACTGGCCGCAGCTGGGCCAGGGCATCGTCATCGGGCATCTGCTGGAGTGTGCGGCCCAGGTCAGCGGCGGATATATCGCCGACCCGGGTTTCGTCGACGTGCCTGACTTGGCGACGGTCGGGTTTCCGCTGGCCGAAGTCGACGCCGACGGCACTGCCGTGATCACCAAACTGGCCGGCACCGGCGGCCGGGTCGATCAACTGAGTTGCACCGCCCAACTGCTGTACGAACTCGAAGACCCTGCCCGTTATCTGCAGCCCGATGTGGTGGCGGACTTCTCGCAGGTTTCATTCGAATCCGTCGGTCCCGATCGGGTGCGTGTGCGCGGCGCCAGTGGCCAGCCTCGACCCGAAACTCTCAAGGCCACGCTGGGTTACCGCGACGGCTTCATTGGCGAGGGTCAGATTTCCTATGCAGGTCCCGGCGCAAGGGCGCGTGGCGAGCTTGCGCTGGCCGTGTTGCGCGCCCGGCTCGAACGTCTGGGCTGGTCCGGCCTGGAGCACCGACTCGAGCTGATCGGCGTCAATGCCATGCATGGGCCGGCGCTGGGCGCCGACCGTGAACCCTATGAGGTGCGCGTGCGGATGGCCCTGCGCTGTACCACCCGCGCCCAGGCCGAGCGTGCCGCGCAAGAGGTCGAAGCCCTGTACCTGAACGGCCCGGCCGGCGGCGGTGGTGTCGTGCAGTCGGTGCGCGAAGTGGTCGCCGCGGCGTCAGCGCTTGTGCCGCGCGAGGCCGTCCAATCTCGTTGCCAAATGCTGGAAATGTGACATGAAAATCCGAGACATCGCACTGGCCCGCTCCGGCGACAAGGGCAACCGCGCCACGCTGAGCGTGATCGCGCGCGACCCGGCGCATTACCCGCTGCTCGAACGCCACCTGAGCGCCGAATGCGTCAAGAACCACTACCGCGGCATCGTGCACGGCGCTGTCGTGCGCTACCCGCTGCCGCACCTGGGCGCCTTGCAATTTGTCATGCACGATGCGCTGGGCGGCGGTGTAACCCGCTCGCTGGCCCTCGACGCCCACGGAAAAACCCTTGGCGCAGCCATCCTGGACCTCGAGATCAACCCGGAACTATCCTAAACTCGCGCGACTCGCTTCGAGCAAAAATCAGCACTGGAGACTCTCACATGCGTCCTGCTTCGCGTTTCATCACGCTTTTCGCCGCTCTGGCGTCCGTCGGCTCCGTGGCCATGGCCCAGTCGTATCCGACCAAGCCGATCAAGGCCATCGTGCCGTTCGCCGCCGGCAGCGCAACCGACCAGATCGGGCGCGCCTTCGCCGCCAAGATGTCCGAGACCATGGGCCAGCCCGTCGTGGTCGAGAACAAGCCAGGCGTCAACGGCATGCTCGGCGCCGACGCGGTTGCCAAATCTGCGCCCGATGGCTACACCATCCTGATCGGCACCAACAGCACGAACGCAGCACTCAAGAGCCTGATGAAGTCGCTGCCCTACGACCAGGACACCGCCTTCGCGCCCGTCGCCTACATGGGCTCGGTGCCACTGATCGTCACCGTCAACAACGACGTGCCCGCCAAGACACTCAAGGAATTCGTCGCGCTGGCCAAGGCCAAGCCAGGCAACGTGACGTTCGGCAGCGCCAGCACCTCGCAGCTGGTCTCCGCCAGCGTGCTGGCCAGCATGGCCGGCATCGAGATGACGAATGTGCCCTACAAGAGCGGACCGGCTGCCATGACCGACCTGATCGGTGGCCAGATCATGATGTTCAGTGCCGACTTCGCGGTCACCGTGCCCCAGATCAAGGGCGGCAAGATCCGCGGCCTGGCCGTGACCTCGTCCAAGCGTTCGCCGGTGGTGCCCGACATCCCGACCGTCAACGAAGCGCTGGGTCTGAAGGACTACGAGCTGATCGCCTACTTCGCGGTATTCGCCCCTGCCGGCACGCCAGCCGACATCGTCAACAAGCTCAATACGGCCGTAAATGCAGCGGCACAGAGCAAGGACATCCAGGAGAAGTTTGCGGCCCTCGGGTTTTCCACCGAGCCAGGCACGCCAGCGGACCTGGCCAAGCGCAGCGTCGTCGAGACAGCCAAATGGGCCAAGGCGATCCGCGACGCGAAGATCGAGCCGCAATAAGCGCGTCAGGCAGCCACCGACAGGCTGCGCAAACCCTGCGGCGTATCGATATGCGCCGTCAACGACGAGCCCTCGCCCTCTGGCGAGCGGCGCACCTGCACCGGACCTTCGACCCCCATGGCCTGCAGCAAGGCCATGACGCGATGCGGCCCAATGTTTCGCCAGTGACGGCAATATGGTCGATCTGACAAACTGGCACAGAGCCTCGCGACAAAGTTGAGCTTGCGCGAAGCCGGTTGGATCAGTGCTGGTGGCCGCCCCAGTAGATCAGCGCGTCCCGGCCGTCGACCATCAGGTCGACCGGCAGACCGAACGGCAACACCACCTTGGTTGCGACATGGCCCATCGGCAGGTTGGTCAGCACCGGCACCTTGATCTTGCTGCGCAACCAGTCGATCGCCGTCTGCAGCTTGTAGCCCTTGTCATTCGGCGTCAGCTGGTATTGCGTGAACTGGCCGAGCACGATCGCCTTTTGTTGCGCCAGCACACCGGCCAACAGCAACTGGGTCAACATGCGTTCGACGCGGTAGGGATGCTCTGCAATGTCTTCGAGCACCAGTACGCCACCCTTGACCTGCGGCAGATAAGGCGTGCCAACCAGCGAACTGAACACCGCAAGATTGCCGCCCCACAACACCGCGCCACGGATCGGTCGCATCGGCCGCGCCGCAGGTGCCGTAAGCGCGTCGACCTTGGGTGCAGGCGGCTTGGGCAATTGCCAGCCTGCGCCTTCGCCCTGCTCGGACAAGAGGTCTTCCAGGCAGGCCTGCATGATGTCGTCGACCACCTCTGGGCGACCGAAATCATCGTGCACCACTGGCCCCATCCAGCTGATGGCGCCGGTCTTGGCGTATAGCGCGCACTGCAGCGCGGTGAAATCGCTGAAGCCGATGAAGCGAGTGCCGCGCGCCACCGCCTTGGCCAGAGCCGCATAACGAATGGCCGGCAGGATGCGGGTGAGGCCGTAACCGCCCCGGCTGAGCATGGCCAGGTCGGCGCCGCTGGCGGCGGCCCGGTGGATCGCTGCAACACGGGTTGCGTCGTCGCCGGCAAAACGCGTATGCGTGGCCAGCGCATCGGCGTCGACCTCGACCTCGTGGCCGAGCGCCTGGAGCCGCTCGACACCCCGGCGAAACGCCGCCTTGTCGCGTTGGGCGCTCGAAGGCGAATAGATATAGATATGGCTCATGAAAGGATCCGCTCAGGCAAAACAATGCAGCATTATCCGTGGCCGAAAACCCGCACCGCCTCGCGCGCCACCGGCTCGCCATGCTCTTGCACGAAGTGGCCGGCCTGGGCCAGCACCGTGGGCTCCGGGCAATTGCGGATCTGCGCGCGCAAGGCTTGCATGACCGGCTCGCCCAGCACCGGGTCCTGGGCGCCGATCGCCATCAGGCTCTTGCCGGTCCAGGACTCGCGCCAGAATTCGCGCGCCTGGCGCGAGGTCGCCGCCCCGTCGGAATCGGGAAACTCGGGCACCATGGGCGCGAACGCCCGTGTGGCGGCGCGGTGCCCGGCGTCCGGAAATGGCGCCATGTAGGCTGCACATTCGGCCTCGCTCATTTGCGCATTGCCACGTGCGAACAAGCGTGCGATGTCGAATTGCGGATGCTTGGCGCACATCTCGCGCCAGGCCAGGAATCCGGCACTCAGCGGTACATCGCCCGTCGCCAGCGCGGTATTCATGGCCAGCAGAGCCTGGTAACGCTGCGGCGCCGCCATTGGCAAGGTCAGCCCGAGCAATCCGCCCCAGTCCTGCACCACCAGCACCACGTTGTTCAGATCCAAGCGCTCGACCAGTTCCAGCAATACCTGGCGGTGCCAGCTGAAGGTATGGGCCTCGTCCTTCTTGGGTTTGTCGCTTTTGCCGAAGCCCGGCAGGTCCGGCGCCACCATACGATGCCCAGCCTCCAGAAACACCGGAATCATCTTGCGGTACAGGTAGCTCCAGGCTGGATTGCCGTGCAGACACAACCAGGTGAGCGGCGCGTCGCGCGGGCCCTCGTCCAGATAGTGCAAGCGCAGGCCAGCGAGCGAGGGCAGGTCGCTGCTGTAGTGCGGCGCCCATGGATAGTCGGGCAGATCGGCAAAGCGCGACTCGGGCGTGCGCAGTGCATCGTCGCGCAACGGGTTGATGTTCATGCGGTTCTCCTGGCGTTTCTGGGAAAAGAAGGCTTGCAACACGGCAGCACACTCGGGCGCCAGGACGCCGCCGCTGACGCGCGTCTGGTGGTTGATGCGCGGATCGGCGAACGCGTCGAGCACCGAGCCCGCCGCGCCGGTCTTCGCATCCGGTGCACCAAACACCACGCGGGCCAGCCGTGCATGCAGCATGGCACCGGCACACATGGTGCAGGGCTCGAGCGTGACGTACAGGCTGCAGCCATCCAGCCGATAGTTGCCAAGCAGTTGCGCGGCCGCGCGCATGGCCGCGATCTCGGCATGCGCCGTCGGGTCGTGGTTCCCAACCGGGGCGTTGTGGCCGGTGGCGATAACCTTGCCATCCCGAACGAGCACCGCCCCCACCGGAACCTCACCGGCTGTCAGCGCGTTTTGCGCCTGCGCCAGCGCCAACGCCATGAAGCGCGCGTCGTCTGCGCCAGACTCAGGCATCCGGGCCGCCTGGCGTGTTCTGGCCGATGCCGATGCGGTCCATCCACAAGCCCAACGCGCGTTCGCTCTCGTTGCCGGCTGCATAGCTGGCGCGCAGTTTCTGATGCGATTCGGGCCGATGCTGATTGAGCTTGATCTTGCATTGCAGGTCGAGCACCTGCAACTCGAACGCCACGATGCCGGCCAGCATCTTTTGCTGGAAGTCGGCACCCAAGTCGATCCACTGCGCAATATAGGCCGGATCATGGTCCCCGATGAGTTTTTTCAGCAGCGCGTCCTTTGCCGGAGCATCCTCCACTAATGTCGCCTGCACCCTGCAATGCACGGCCAGGTAGTTCCAGGTGGGTACCCGCGCCAGATCCGGATAGACCCGCGGCGACAGGTAGGCATGTGGGCCGAGAAAACTCACCACCGCCTGGGGTCGCTGCGACAGATAACGCCAGTGCGCATTGGGCTTCGCACAATGCCCGAGCAACACCAGCCCCCCGTCACGCTGCTCCAGATGCAGCGGCAGATGCGACAAGAACGCAAAACCTTCATCGTCATTGCTGATCAGGGTTGCCAGTGGATGGGCTCGCATCAGCGCCATGGCGTGATCGGCATCCTTCGCAAGAAATTGGGGTGGCATGTACATGGTGGCTTGACTTTAGCCCAAGCTGTCGTCGCATCCAGCCAATTTCCAGAACGACGCCATGGTCGACGCACAACGCACCATCAATCGACTTTGAAAATAAACTCCTGCGTCGCCAGCACTTCGACCCGATTCGACGCGCAACGGTACTGCCGCATCGCGGTGCGCACGGCATTGTGAAAGACTGGCGGTCCCGACAGTATGCGTACGTCCCGCACCTCGCCGTCGACAATGACGGCCTGGGCCTTCACCACACCGGTAATCCCGCCGCGCACCGCCAGACGTGGCATCACCGGTGCCACCTGCGTCGGACACACCAGCACGATGTCGGCGGGCGCCGCCCCTTTGCTGGAAGCGGGTGTGGATGCAGATGCGGTCCCGGACGCAACATCCGGTTGTGGTTGTGCCGGCGTCGCCGACCGGGTCTGGCCTGACGCTGCCGTCGACAATGAGGCAGCGGACGGCGTGGGGGCGAGCGACGAGGCCGGCAGGCCCGCAGGCGTGGCAGCGGTGGCGGCCGGAACCGGAACCGGAACCGGCAGCGTCGACGGCAATGCCGGGGTTGGGTTCGGTGTCAGCACCGGCGCCATCGCCGTCGTATTGGGCTGGGCTTGCGCTCGCTGTCGCGTCGGCGTTGGCGTTGGCGGCGCAGCTACGGATACGGCTGCAGGCGACGCAATCTTCACGTCCTGGATCAGCACCGGCGCCAATCGCGGCCGCCGCGTCACCTGCTCAAACGGCGCGGCGCCACGTAACAGCCACCAACCCAGTGCCAGATGCACCACCACGACGATACCCAGCGCTCGGTATCGCGTGGCACCATGGTGTGACGAATAACCGTGGTTGACGCGCATCGCCTAGCGGAACTGTTCGCTGCCCAGCACGGCCACCCGATTCAGGCCATGGCGCCGGGAGGCCGCCAACACATGGGCAAACACCGCATAACTGCAGGCGCGATCCGGACGCACATGCAGCGCCGGCGGTGTCGCCTGCAACGCAACGGCCGCCATGCGGTGGTCGAGTTCGACCCGGTCCACCGATTCGCCTTGCCACACGATCCGGTCCGCCGCGTCGATGCGTATTTCGATCGGCGCCACCACGCCGGGTGCGGCGACAACGGCACCCGCCCGCACCGGCAAGGCCATGTTCACCGCATGCAGTTGAACCGGAATGGTGACGATCAACATCACCAGCAGCACCAGCAAGACATCGATCAAGGGGGTGGTGTTGATCTCCAGCATCAGCGCCGGGTCATCAGCGCCCCACGTGTCTGTGGCCATCGGCATCATGGTGCGGGGGCCCTGGGGTAGATCATGGTGTCGTCCAATCCGGGTCAGCGCAGCCGCGCCGGTGGCTCGGTGATGAAGGCCACGTGCGAAATGCCCGCGCGTTCGCAGGCGGCGAGCACCTGGCCGACGCTCTCGTAGCGTGCCGCCTTGTCACCGCGGATCTGCACTTCGGGTTGCGGCGTCATCGCCGCGACCTTGCGCAAGCGCGCGGCGAGGTCGGCGGGCGCGCTCAACCGTGTGTCGTACCAGTAGATGCTGCCGGACGGATCGACCGAGATGATCACGTTCTCCGGACGGGACTGCCGCTGCGCCGCCTCTTCCAGCGGCAGCGAGAGTCGGATCGAGCTGGTCACCACCGGAATCGTGATCAGGAAAATGATCAGCAGCACCAGCATCACGTCCACCAGCGGCGTGGTGTTGATCTGGCTCAGCACCTCGTCATCCCCCGAGGGCGCAATAGGTGGCAGATGCATGGCGGCCGCGGCGACGCTATTCGCGCGCTATCTCTTCATCGTGGCCAGCATCACCGCGTGCAGGTCGCCACCGAAGGCCTGCACACCATCCATCACCGCCTTGTTACGGCGCACCAGCCAGTTGTAGCCCAGCACCGCCGGAACCGCCACCGCCAAGCCCAGCGCAGTCATGATCAGCGCCTCGCCCACCGGACCGGCCACCTTGTCGATGCTCGCCTGTCCGGACACGCCGATGCTCACCAGCGCGTGGTAAATCCCCCAGACGGTGCCGAACAGCCCCACGAAGGGGGCGGTCGAGCCCACGGTGGCCAACACCGCCAGCCCCGATTGCAGGCGGCTGTGCACATGGGCCATGGCCCGTTGAATGCTCATCGTGACCCAGGTATTGAAGTCGATTGCGCCGAGCAGGCCCTCGTGTTTTCCTGCCCCGTCGAGTGCCTTTTCGGCGATGAAGCGAAACGGGCTGTCGGCCTCAAGCTTGTCCGCGCTCTGGCGCACCGAACCGGCGGCCCAGAAGTCGTCGTCGACCACGCGCGACTGCCGCTGAATCCGGGCCTGCTCAAACAGCTTGGTGACAATCACATACCAGCTGCCCAGGCTCATCAGCAACAACACCAGCAAGGTGCCACGGGCCACCAGATCGCCCTGCTGCCAGACCGCCTGCAAACCGTAAGGGTTCTCCAACGGCGCTGCCAGCGCCGCCGTGACCGCCGCATTGGCCGCCGAACCGGCCTGCAGCGGCGACTCAATGGCTGGCAAAGTGCCCGGCGACGTCTGCGCGAAGGCCATCGGTGCCAGCCAGGCTAGAAAGGCGACGAGCAGGAATGCTCGCAAGCGGATGGCGCTGATTCCCAAGGTGATTCCTTCGCTATGCAAGTGTGCGACTGGCAGAGCCGGCGCACTGCCAGGCCGCCGGCCGATGAAGCCGAAAAGTGTAGCGGATGGCGTGCACGAAGCAGCCGGCCGCGCATCGGCGCGGCACAACGGTCAAGCCCTTTGTGGCGGCGTTGCAGTGTCGTCGTCGCGCGCCTCGATCCACACTGGATCGGCGACGCCACCGGGCACGTCCATGCGCTGGTGCGCCGGCGCACCGTCAGGGGCCTGTTCGGCCAGTTCGCGCAGCGTCATGCCACCCAGCGCGTCGATCGCCGCCTGCTGCAGGCGCCCAACCAGCGCATCCACCGACCGCTCGACTGGCAACACGGACGGCGACAGAAAACCATCCTCGCCAGCCGCACGCACCGCGTCCAGCACCTCGGCCACAGCGATACGCCCAGGGTCCCGTGCGGGCAGGTAGATCGGCGCGTCCTCGCCCGCAACCACCAGCAGCCCACGCCGCTCCAGCGCATCGAGCACCGCCGTCAACACATGGGCCGGCACCTGGAGCTGGCGCGTGATCTCCTGCTGCGACGGCGCACTTTGCCCGGACAGAAAGCAACGCGTCACCAGTTCCATCACCGACAAGCCCAGCCGTTCGCGCATGCGGTTGCTCAGGCGCGGCTCTCCACCGCGCAGGTACAGGTATTCCGGGTGCTGGGTGTAGAAGGCCACGCTGGCGCCAAACAGCAGCACCAACCAGCTCAGATAGAGCCAGATCATGAACAGCACCAGGATCGCAAAGCCGGAATAGATGGCCGCGTAATTGTTCGACGACGCGATGAACACCGCAAACACCCAGCCCGCCGTCTGCCAGGCAACGCCGCCCACGATGCCGCCCACCAGGGCCGGCCACAGGCGGACCCGGGCGTTGGGGATGAAACGGTAGACAAAGGTGAAAGCCGCGATGATCAACATGTACGGAACCAGACGACCGATCAACTGGATCAGCTGACCGAGCGCGTCGACCGCCATCAATTCGCGCACGGAGTCGATGTTCATGACCGTGGCGGTGACCCCCAGCGCGGAGAACACCAGGATCGGGCCGACGAGCAACACGGTCAGATAGCGGCTCAGCCGCTCGCCGAACGGCCGCGCCCGGGGTGTATGCCAGATGTAGTTGAGCGACTCCTCGATCTTGTGAATCAACGAGATCGCGGTGTAGATCAACAGCACCAGGCCGACCGCACCGAGCACACCGACGTTCATGTTCTCGATGAAACCGGTAATTCGCAGCGCCACCTCCTGCCCCTTCTCGCCCAGCGGCTCAAGCAGATTGAGCAGCAAAGGCTGGATCTGGTTCGTCACACCAAACGCCTTGAGCACCGAAAAACTCAGCGCCAGCAGCGGCACGATGGACAACAAGGTGGTGTAGACCAGGCTCATCGCACGCAGCGTGAGTTGCCCCAACGCAACATCGCGCCCCAGGATCAGCACCGTGCGCACCAGACGCAGCAACATGGCCCGGGCGCCGGTCAGCCCGGTCGCCTGCCAGACCATGGACTCCCACCGACTGAACAAACCCACGGATGACCCTGTCATTTCTTGTGCTCCCGAATAAACCGATGCCGCATGGCTCCCGCAGTATCGTGGCTCCTTCGATCGCACAGCACCCCGCGGCATGGCGCCGTCATTGGACCGCCTCCAGCTGCAGTTTCAGCGGCACGACCTTGTCCCTTGCGTCCACCGCTTCGCGGGCCTCTGACAGTGCCACCCGCTCCGCCGGTACCCCGTCGGCATCTGTCAACCTTGCCATGATGCCATGATGCCACGTGCGCGGCCTTGTGCCAGCCCGCGCAGGTCCTGCGCCGCCACCGCCTGCTCGGCGAGCATGCGATCAAGCAGGCGCTGATGGAAACCCGGCACTAGCGCCCGCACTGGCGCAGTGGCAACCGATGTGGCAATGAGAGTGGTGCCGCCTGCAACGAGCGCCGGAGCCACGAGGGGTAAAGTGGCACCAGCCGATGCCGATGCAGCCGACTGCGGCGCAGCTGCCGGATCCGGCGCGGCGCCGGTTGGCTCCACCACGCTGGCACGCTGCTTGAGCAGATCCAGCACGGCGGGCGCATATCGCGCACTGAATGCCGCCCAGCACATTGCCGATGGCCTTGGCAATCACCGCGCCATAGTCGAACTGTGGATCGTTGAGGTCGCCACTGACCGGCAGACCGATGTCGATGACGCCGTCGGAGTCCTTGAGCACCGCCAAGGCCAGTTCCAACGGAAGGTCGAGTGCGTCCGGGCTTTCGACCGTCTTACCGAGCGCCATCTGGTTCAACACCACCTTGTTCGCGCCGAGCAACTTGCTGTCGCTCACCTTTTGTATTGCAGATCCAGCGCCATGGCCGTGACATGGGTGACCAGGGTTTGCCCCAGTGTCGCGTGCGCGTTTGCGCAGACGTAATGACAGGCATGCCCTGCTATGCTGATTTCATGTCGTATCGACCTGCCGACGTTCTCCGACGGCTGCGAGACGTGATTCGCGTCGCGCTGGTGGTCGCGCTCGGCTTCTGGATCTGTGGCGCCGGTCCGGCCAGCGCGCAGGCCAGCCGGCCTGTGGTGTGGTTGCTGGAGATTGATGGCGCCATCGGCCCGGCATCCGCCGACTATTTCATGTCGAACCTGAAAGACGCACAGGACGCCAACGCGGCCTTGTTCGTGCTGCAGCTCGACACGCCCGGCGGGCTGGACAAGGCCATGCGCGACATGATCAAGGCGATTCTGGCGTCCAAGGTGCCGGTGGCGACCTATGTCGCCCCTGGTGGCTCACGCGCCGCCAGTGCAGGCACGTATCTGATGCTCGCCAGCCATGTCGCGGCGATGGCGCCGGCCACCAATATCGGCTCGTCAACGCCGGTGAACATCGGTGGCGGTGGCTCGCCGTACCCGATGCCCGGCGCAACGCCTGCGCAGGCGCCGGAACCCGCCAAGCCGGCGGCAGGCGCATCACAGCCGTCCCGGTCAGACGCACCGGCAGCCGACGGCGTCACACAGGGCAAGGGCAGTCCCGCACCACCTACCGGCACGGCGATGGAGCGCAAGGTCATCAACGACGCCGCGGCCTATATTCGCGGACTCGCCGAATTGCACGGCCGCAACGCCGATTGGGCGGAAAAAAGCGTACGGGACGCAGCCAACCTGACCGCGTCCGACGCGCTCTCCGCCAACGTGATCGACCTGATCGCGTCCGACTTGGACGATCTGCTGCGCCAACTCAATGGCCGCAAAATCAAGGTCGACGAAAAAACCGTGACCCTGGCGCTCGCCAATGCCAGCGTGCAGCGCCTCACGCCGGGCTGGCGCTACGAGTTCCTGTCGTTGATCACCAATCCCAACGTGGCTTACATGTTGCTGATGGTCGGCATCTACGGCCTGTTTCTCGAGTTCTACAACCCCGGCAGCGGCGTGCCCGGCACCGTCGGCGTGATCTGCCTGCTGCTGGCCGCTTATGCGCTGCAGATGTTGCCGATCAACTATGTTGGCCTGGCCTTGATACTGATCGGCGTCGGCCTGATGATGGCCGAGGCCTTCGCACCGGGCTTTGGTGTTTTCGGCATCGGCGGTGCGATCGCGTTTGTCATCGGTTCGGTGATGCTGATGCAGACTGACCTGCCGGCCTATCAGATATCGGTGCCGATCATCGCGGCATTTGCGCTGTCGTCGGTGGCGGGTTTCGTGTTTCTCATCGGTGCCGCGGTGAAGATGCGCCATGCGAAAAGTATCACTGGCCCGGAATCCATGCTCGGAGACAGCGCCGAAGTCATCGAGGATTTCTCGGACCATGGCCTGGTCCGCCTGCACGGCGAGATCTGGCAGGCCCGATCCCCGGTCCCACTGGCGAAAGGCGACACGGTACGCATTGTCGGTATCACGGACCTGATTCTCACCGTCGAACCCAAGGAGAAAAACTGATGCAAATTTTTTTCGGAGTGATCCTCCTGCTGGTCGTGGTACTGCTGGCCAGTGCCATCCGCGTACTGCGCGAATACGAACGGGGCGTGGTCTTCATGCTCGGCCGCTTCCAGGAGGTCAAGGGACCGGGCCTGATCATCCTGATTCCGATCATTCAGCAGATGGTCAAACTCGACCTGCGCATGATCGTGCTCGATGTGCCGAGCCAGGACCTGATCACCCGCGACAACGTATCGGTCAAGGTCAACGCCGTGTTGTATTTCCGGGTGGTCGATCCGCAACGGGCCATCATCAATGTCGAACACTACATGGAAGCCACCGGCCAGCTCGCGCAGACCACCTTGCGTTCGGTGCTGGGCCAGCATGAACTCGACGCGCTGCTGTCTGAACGCGAGCGGCTGAACGTCGACCTGCAGCGCATCCTTGATCAGGGCACCGACCAGTGGGGTATCAAGGTGGCCAATGTCGAGATCAAACACGTCGACATCGACGAGAGCATGATCCGCGCCATCGCCAAACAGGCCGAGGCCGAGCGGGAGCGGCGCGCCAAGGTGATCCACGCAGAAGGTGAATTCCAGGCCGCGCAAAAGCTCGTCGACGCCGCAGCACTGCTGGCCACGCAGCCCATGTCGATGCAACTGCGTTACCTGCAGACGCTGGTGGAGATCGCCGGCGAGAAAAACTCGACCGTGGTGTTTCCGATACCGATCAACCTGATCGATGCGGTGCAGCGGGTGCTGGAAAACGTGGCGAGACCGAAAAACTGACCGGGTCGACGGAGTGTCCGTGCAGCTGCGCCGACCCTATCGCAAATTCAAAGTCCCAGCATCTTCTTGGCATCACCGAGCGCTTTCATCGACTCGGTGTGTTTGCCTTCCTTGTGGAACTTCTCGCCATCGGCACGTAGCGCCTTGACCTTGGTCATGTCGGCTGCAGCCACCTTGGGATTGGTGGCCAGTTTGGCGTCGATCGCCTTCATCTCGCCGGGGCAGCCATTGGCCAGCGCCGCGACGGATACCAAGGAAAGCGACAGGAGCAGGAGGAATCTTTTCATGAGGGTCTCGCAGGTGGCGCCAGAACATGCTGGCCAGCGAATTCTAGGGCGTTGCCAAACCAGCGCAATCGGCTACGACCCCACCCGTTTGCTGTCAGGGCCATTCGCATGACCTACCAGCGCGGTGGATTTCGGTTTGCTGCTACGCTAACGGCGAAATCAGGCGCCCTTTGCGCCTGCCCCGGTCTGTCGACCGTCGGCTCGTCATTTGAAAGCGGCTCGGCTGGCCGCACAACCCGTCTAGTGTGCAAATGAAACAAAAACTGCTTTGGCTCGTGTTGTCCCTGGCTCTGGCCGTACCGGGCGCGAGCGTGTTCGCGCAGGTCCCGTATCCGCCCCCACTCCAACCCACAGCGCATGAGGGCAAGGCGGCGCGGTTGGCCGCGGAACTGCTGACGCGATACCACTACCAGGCGATGCCACTTGACGATGCGATGTCGAGCAAGATGTTCGACCAGTACCTGAGGGCGCTCGATCCGGAGAAGCTCTATTTTCTGCAGTCCGACATCGACCGGCTCGGCGCAGAGCGCACCCGTCTCGACGATGCCATCCTGAGCGAAGACCTGCGCGCACCCATTGCCATCTTCAACCTGTACGAGCGCCGGGCGGCCGAGCGATTGGCCCATTCCCGCAGCTTGTTGCAAAAGGGATTCGACTTCCAACCGGATGAAACCCTGCAGATCGACCGCAAGGACCAGGCCTGGCCGGCCAACGAGGCGCAGCTGCAAGACCTCTGGCGCAAACGCGTCAAGAACGACTGGCTCCGGCTCAAGCTGGCTGGCACGGACGACGCAGCCACCACCAGGATTCTCGACAGGCGCTATGAAAACGCGCTCAAGCGCCTCGCCAAGATCACCAGCGCCGATGCGTTTCAGGCGTTCATGAATGCCTACACCATGGCGATCGAACCCCATACCAATTACCTGGGGCCACGCGCTGCGGAGGATTTCGACATTTCCATGCGCCTGTCGCTGGTTGGCATCGGCGCGGTACTCACGGAGATCGATGGCTACGCCACCATCCGGGAACTGGTGACCGGCGGTCCGGCCAGTCTGTCGGGCAAGCTAAAGTCAGGCGACCGCATCGTCGGTGTGGCGCAAGGCGCAAGTGGCCCGATGGAGGATGTCGTGGGCTGGCGGCTGGATGACACGGTGGCGCTGATCCGCGGCACCGCGGATTCGACGGTGCGACTCGACATCCTGGCCGCCGGCAGTGGTCCCGATGTTCCAAACAAGACCGTCGTGTTGATCCGCAAAACCATCGCGATGCAGGATCGGGCCGCCAAGGCAAAAATCTATTCGGTGACCCAGGGCGCTGCAAAACGCAGCGTCGGCGTGATCACCCTGCCTTCGTTCTACGAAGACGTCGAAGGTCGGCAAAAGGGCATCAAGGACTACCGCAGCGCAACCCGCGACGTGGCCAGGTTGCTGGTCGACATGAAGGCGCAGAAGGTGGACAGCCTGCTGCTGGACCTGCGCAACAACGGTGGTGGCTCGCTGCGTGAGGCGGTTGAACTGACGGGCTTGTTTGTCGGCAAGGTGCCCGTGGTGCAGGTACGCAATGCCAAGGGCAGCATCAGTGTGGAACGAAACAGCACCACGACCGTGGCCTGGGACGGGCCCATGGGCGTGTTGATCAACCGGGCTTCGGCGTCCGCGTCGGAGATCGTCGCCGCGGCGATCCAGGATTATGGCCGCGGCCTGATCATCGGCGAGCCCAGCTTCGGCAAGGGCACGGTCCAGACCGTGGCCAGCCTCGACCAGATTGCGCGCAACCCGAAGCCGATCTTTGGCGAATTGAAGCTGACCATCGCCCAGTTCTTTCGGGTCGACGGCGGCACGACCCAGTTGCGCGGCGTGACGCCGGACATCGGCTTCCCCCTGGGCGTGGATGCGGCCGATTCCGGTGAATCGAGCTTTGACAATGCCCTGCCCTGGACCCGTATCCAGGCCGCCGACTATGCGCCGGTGGGCGACGCCAAAGCCCTGGTCCCTGCCCTGCTGACCCTGCACCAGAATCGCATTCGGCGCGACAAGGATTTTCAGAACCTGCTGGAAAACATCGCGCGGGCGCAGGAGTTGCGCAAGAACAATGTGATTTCGCTGAACGAGGTGGCACGGCGCAAAGAGCGTGAAATGCAGGATAAGCGCCTGGCTGCGATGAAGGGTACGACCGGAGCTGTTGCGGACGATGGCCTGCAATCGAACGAGCGCAAGCTCAGCAAGGACCTCGCGGCCGAAAAGTCGAGGGACTCGGTCAAGGATGTTCTGCTGAACGAAGCGGTCAGCATATTGGCTGACGCCCTGGCGCTGAAACAGGGCAAGGCCCAGCTGGCCACCAATGCCCTGCCCGCCGGTCCGGTGCTGGTCATGGAGTTGCCTGCCGGGACCGGGAGCCGATAAGTGGTCTTGCGGTTCCGGGCTACTTTGATGCCGCACTCCAGAAAACCCTCGAACACGTCTTTGACGAACTGCGGCAGGCCAGCGCCGGTGGACTGCTCGACCTGGGCGAAGAAGGGCTGGGCGTGACCGCATGCGTAAGGCGGTGGCTTGCGCACGTGGAAGCAGCGCCATGGTGGATACGTAAATGCACAACTGCTCCGGCGCCCAGGTGACTCACAGCGCATCGGCGACGGAAGGCATCGTCCACAATTTCTACACGGGCGGTGGGGCCTTCACACCGCATGCCACACTGCACGCTCCTCAAGGGGAGTAGCAGCCCCGGCCAACGCGGCCGGGTTTGTGTGTTTCGTCAATACGTCATGCCATCGTTTTTGCAACGGTGCGCGGGCCGGAACATGCAGAGGTGCCATCTGGCGCTCTCCCGCAAGACCTTCAGGAAAGTTTCATCAACTTTTCTCTATCGAGGTCTTGCATGCAGACAATCGCTCCGTTGTGGCTCTGGTCCACTTTTTCCGCCATCGTGCTGGTGTCGCTTTTCGTCGACTTTGTCGTCCTGAAGAAGCAGGGCGCACACGTCATCGGTGTCAAGGAGGCGCTCAACTGGTCACTGATCTGGATCGGCCTGAGCTTTGCGTTCAACGGCCTGCTCTGGTGGGCGGTGAGGGACAGCACCGGCTCTGTCGCACTCGCGAACAGCAAGTCGCTTGAGTTCCTGACCGGTTACCTGATCGAGAAGTCGCTGGCCGTCGACAACGTGTTCGTTTTCCTGATGATCTTTACCTACTTCGCCGTGCCGCCGGCGTTCCATAAACGGGTGCTGATGATCGGTATCGTCGGCGCGATCGTCTTGCGCACCGTGATGATTCTCGTCGGCGGCTGGTTGCTGTCCGAGTTCCACTGGATTTTGTACGTGTTTGGTGGCTTTTTGGTTCTCACCGGCGTCAAGATGTGGTGGGCAGCGGGCCAGGAGCCGAACCTGGAGGGCAACCCTGCGCTCAAGCTGTTGCGCAAGGTCTTGCCGGTCAGCCAACACTACGACGGAGAAAAGTTCTGGACCGTCGAGAACGGCAAGAAGATCGCCACGCCGATGCTCATGGTGATCTGCCTGATTGCGCTGACCGACGTGATCTTTGCCGTCGATTCGATTCCGGCGATTTTTGCGATCACCCAGGATCCGTTCATCGTGTTGACCAGCAACGTGTTTGCCATTCTCGGGCTGCGCGCCATGTATTTCCTGCTGGCCGCCGTGGCCCACAAGTTCCATTTGCTGAACTACGGCCTGGCCGTGATCCTGGTGTTTATCGGCACCAAGATGTGCCTGATCGACATCTACAAGATTCCCGTACTGGTGTCGCTCGGTGTTGTCCTTGGCATCCTGGTGATGACGATGCTGCTCAGCTTGCGCAGCGCCACCGCACGGCCCAAAGCCTGAACGATCTGGTGCAGCCGGTTCGTCAGGTGTCCTGGAAACATGGGCCACTGATCGTCCCGGCTGCGCCAGGATTTCCCACAAATTTCCTCACCACCAACCAAGGAAAACCATGAACTGCCCCCACTGTCCCGACACCAAGCTTGTGCTGTCCGAGCGCCAGAACGTGGAGATCGACTATTGCCCTCAGTGCCGCGGCATCTGGCTCGACCGCGGCGAACTCGACAAGCTGCTGGACAAAGCTGCCGCCCAACAAACCATGGATGCCGGTCGCAGCCGCCCCGGCCCGACCCAGCATCAGGACTTTGCCGATTCTGACTACGGTAAAGGCCAGCGTGGCAATTACCGCCAAAAGAAGTCCTGGCTCAGCGAAATTTTCGACTGAACACCCGATGCCAGGCGCCCCCTGGCACGCTATCGCGCCGACTCGCGAAAATCTCCGGATGACTTTGTCCGCCGTCTAACAGACGCTACCCCCACTCGATCGTCAACGGCACTTGTAAGCTGTTTTCATGTATAGATATTTTTCCCGTAGGTGGCGCTATTACCGTCAAATTTACCGTAAAATTTGCCGTCAATCTCATTTGATACACCATCAAACACCGCGAGCTGCGCGCCTGCGACTACGGCGCGCCGACCATCCACAAGCGGCTGTTTTTGGTGGCCCGGCGCGACGGCCTGCCAATCGCTTGGCCTGTACCAACCCATGGAGCACCGGCCAGCCTGCCAGTGAAGACCCGCAAGCTCAAGCCCTGGCGCACCGCGGCCGAGTGCATCGACTGGAGCATCCCGGCGCCGTCGATCTTCGAGTGCAAGAAATGGTTACGGGAGCATCAACCATCATGTCAACTTGGATCGACAAAACCACGGGTCGCCGGCACGCCGGAGGTATGGTCGACGGCAAACGCCTACATCGCATCCTCCCAGAAGGTGCAACGTCGAGCGATGCCAAGCGGGTTGAAGCTGATCTCCGAGGCATCCTGACGGCCCCCACGCAGGCCGCAGGCGGCCGTGTGGATCGCGCTATTGACAGGGGCCCGGCGCGGCGAAGTTCTAGCCATGCGGCCCGAAGACATTGGGCGCGACACCATCACCATCCACGCCGGCAACACCAAGACGCGGCGCACGCACGTGATCCCGATCGTGTCAGCCCTGCGGCCGTGGCTCAAGCACCTGCCGATCCAGTACACCACACCTACGAGGGATTGAAGACGGCCTTCCAGCGCGCCCGGATCGTCGCTGAAATGCCATGGGTGAATTTTCACGATCTGCGCCACAGCTGCGCATCCATCCTCATGGCCAAGGGCGCTGACCTGTACACGGTGTCCAAGATCCTCGGGCACAGCACGATCACGACGACTCAGCGATACAGCCACTTGGAATTCAAGCAGCAGCGGGATGCCCTCAAAAGGGCGTTTTCATGATGGTTTGCACTGGAATTACACCGGGTTTGCTGATCGCTACAGAAACCGTAGCGCGAAACCCTGATATTCATTGGTGGGCGGTGGAGGTTTCGAACCTCCGACCCCAGCAGTGTGAATGCTGAGAACCAGTACTTTCTTGGACATCGTTAAACGCTATTTACCTCTGGAGAGTGTCCAAAGTCGTTCATAATTTACCCAGTATGTTTTTCATACTTATTTCATACCATGCGGAAAAGGGCAAATCATGGCGACGTTCTCCAAGGTGTCCGAACGCACCAAGCTCAAGCCCCGGCGCGACCCGTATTGGCAGAAGCTACGCGCTGGTTGCTACCTTGGCTACCGCAAGATGACGGCTTCCAGCGATGGCAACTGGTCGGCCCGGTTTCTCGACGAATCCAAAAGTCCACCGAAGCAGGTCTACAAGGCCTTGGGCGACTTTGCGGACATGCCGGATCATCAGCGACACGACGCTGCAAAGAAGGCGTCCGAGGAGTGGTTCGACCACGTTGGCAAGGGCGGGGCCAGCGAACCGATCACTGTCAAAGAGGCGTGGGACCGATACATCGCCAAGTTGAAGACCGCTAGCAAGGCCGAGGCGGCGGCGGACATCACCCGCCGGTACAACCGCTGGATCAAGCCCGATGTCAAACTGGCGGGCACACCCATACTCAAGCTCACGCCGGGACAGGTCAATGACTGGCGCGTCAAGTTGGCGGAAACGCCGGCCATCCCACAGAACAAGAAGTTGGTCAGCACCAAGCCGCGCTCGGCCAGTGCGTTGAACAGGGACATGGCGGTTTTCAAGACCGTATTGAACCTGGCCCTGGAAGACGGATACGCAACCAGCGACGCCCCATGGCGGACAAAGTTGAAACCGGTGAAGAACGCCACCAAACGCCGCGACTGCTACCTGGATCTAAGCCAACGCCGCGCCCTGATCGACAACGCACAAACGGACCTTGCCCCCCTCCTGCGCGCAATGTCGCTGATCCCCCTGCGGCCGGGAGCAGTGGCTGCACTGACAGTGGGTAGTTTTGACAAACGGCTGGGCGTACTGACGGTTGGCAAAGACAAGTCCGGGCAAGACCGCAAAATCACCCTACCAACGGCAACTGCAGCATTCTTCACTGAACAGGCCAAGGACAAGTTGCCAGCCGCACCATTGTTCGCAAGGTCAGAGGGCAAGGCATGGAACAAGGACTCATGGAAATACCCGTTCAAGGATGCCGTCGCCGCTGCCGCACTACCGGCAAACGCGACGGCCTACACCCTTCGGCACTCGACAATCACCGACCTCATCGCAATGCACAAGCTTGACACGATGACCGTCGCAGTCCTAAGCGGTACTAGCATTGCAATGATCGAGAAGCACTATGGACATCTGCTGCGCGACCATGCGGCGACCGCGCTGGCATCCTTGGCGCTGTAGGTCTAGCGAAGCTAGACGCCGCTGCAGCGTAATGTCTCGCAGAATCACATTCATGCACCTGCGATGTGCTTCAAGGTTTACAACTTCGTGCGAATTCACACGACCCTGAAAACCGCGCATGAGCGCCTTTCACATCGTCTCAGCTAACCCGCATGGATGCTAGCTTCCTGACATTCTGGGATTTGCAATACCCCCACATGCTGCGAGTCACCGGCATTGCCAACCCCGATCGGGTCAGGAAAGTTTCAGATTTCCAGCCGACTCGTCCATTGGCGCGTTCTGCTCGTGTCGCGTGTTCGTCACGACGCCATTCTCGACCTGCAGGAACATCTCGCTTGCAAACGTGGACAGCTAGCCACCATGAACGTACGCAATCATCGGCCCCGTCGGAATGCGCAGTTCCGCCGAAAACCACTCGGCGAACAGAGGCTCGCTGCCAACCAATTTGTACCTTCCGGTGACTCTATTCAGCAGCAGGCGCCCGTCCTTGATTTCCGGCTCTTCGTCAATTTCACTGTGAATTTTCAATTCACTCCAGCAGAATCCAGTTTTTCAGATTGATTGACCGTGCCATGAAAGACACAGCGCTGTACGAACACCTTCTTGGACTGAAGACCCCATGGTCGGTGAAGAAGGTAGACCTGTCTTTGGCAGACCAGCGTGTTGTGGTGGAAGTCGTTCTGAAGAAGGGCCAGGTGTGGGCTGACCCCACGGACGCCACCAAGCGGGCTCATATCAACGGCTGGACTGAACGTCAGTGGAGACATCTGGACACCTGCCAGTTCGAGACACTCATCAAAGCGCGCGTGCCCCAACTCAAATACAGCGATGGGACAGTCGAAGAGCTGGTCGTTCCCTGGGCCGAACGTTACAGCCGTGTCACCACCTTGATGACGGGCTTTGTTATCAAACTGCTTGAAGTTTGTCCGACCACCCAAGGGGTGTGCAATCTCACGGGTCTGTCCTGGAGGACGGTCAATGACATCATGGTCAGCGCAGTGGACAGAGGCATGTTGCGTCGCACCGAGGAGGACATCTCCTATCTGGGAATCGATGAGAAGAGTTCCGAGCGTGGTCACAGCTACGCCACCATCCTGACTGACATTGACCGCTCGCGGGTGCTCGACTTGGTGCCCGAAAGAAAGCTCGAAGCCGCCAAAACGCTGCTTCAAACGCTTACGCCGACCCAGCGAGCCTCGGTCAAAGCGGTGGCCATGGACATGTGGCCTGCCTTTATGAGTGCAGCCAAACAGTGCATGCCTCAGGCTGACATCGTGCATGACAAGTTTCACGTCTCCAAGTACCTCGGCGACGCCGTGGACACGGTGCGCAAGCAAGAACATCGCCGCCTGTCCCAGACGGGAAACTCCCCGTTGACTGGAAGCAAGTGGGCGTGGCTCAAGAGCTATCCCGATAAACGCAGCGCTGAGGCGGTGTCGTTTCGAACATTGAACCAACTCAACCTCAAGACAAGCAGAGCGTGGACCATCAAAGAGAACTTTACGCAGTTCTGGAGCTACAGCTACAAGGGGTCTGCCAAGCGATTCTTTGATGCCTGGTCGAACTATGCGATGCGCAGCCGACTGGAACCTGTCAAGAAGGTGGTCAAGATGCTGCGCCGTCACGAGACAGGTTTGCTCAACTTCAGCCAGCACAGAATCAGCAACGCCTGTGCTGAAGGTTTCAACAGCGCCATCCAACTCATCAAGGCAAACGCCCGTGGGTTTCGCAACTTCACCAACTACCGGGCAAGGATTTTGTTCCATTGCGGCAAGTTGGATTTGGGTTGGGCGTAAGGAAGAATTCACAGTGGAATCGATGAAGAACCTGATTTCCCACTCACTCACAAAACCGCGCCAGCATGCAGTGGTGAAGCAGAGACTGTTTGACGCCACTGCTTACTGGTCTGTCACCCGGACTATTCGAGGATGACGGCGTACGACCTTCTCGCAGGCAAGCGGCAAACTGCGGCCTTCATAGAGGATTTTTTCATAGACCTGCCCTGTCATGCCGAACCTCCTTCAATCCCAATTGAGCCTACCCCAGCTTTCGGGTATGTCCGTCACGCGTTGCTCGAATGCGCTCGGCGCAATTCGTAGCCCGCGATACTGCGTTGGCTGAAACTCACCACTTACCAGTCCGGGCTGCGCAGAATCATCGGGCTTCAAACAGTTGTCGAGCACAGACATGACCAACTTGTAGATGCCTGGCCGCTTTTCTTCTCGCGGACCGGCGATGTTGAGCGTTGAGAACCGCCCTTGCGTGAGCCACTCGACGACCGCTTGCGCGACATCCTCCGTGTTGGTTTGCACCAACTGGAAGCCGCGATTCGGTTTTTTCATGGACGTGATGAAACGCACCGTGTTCAGGGTGCCGCCGTCCAACTCACCGATATTGAAAATCAGCGTCGCGTCGCTGTCTTGCACATTCAACTTGGTACGCTGCCGATAACCCGCCGACTCTGTCTCGCGCAATTGATAGTGCGGCGGCAACGGGCCGTCGGCCGCCATACGCCCCTTCGGACACCAGCCGCCATGCGCGATCCCATGGCCAATGGCCCAGTCGAGGGCGGCGCGATCAACTCCTGTTTGGCCGCCAGACATGACAACACGAGGGAGCCATTCGTACATGTCACGAATACGCGCTGACGGTGCCGCATCATCGCTGCTCTTCGTCAACATCAGTCGAACACCTCATTGGCGTCGGCGGAAACTACCACCAGATCAATTATCTTGGCGCAGTCCGGGAAAACGGCTGAGAGCCGATCTCCCAAGTGGTCCCGCAGCATGACGCACTCGTGCACGCATTGGCGATGCAGCGTTGTTCGCGCGCCCGCATCCATCGCGTCCAGCCATTTTTCGGCCCTTGCAATCTGCGCGGCCCCGCGCGGTGTTTGGTCGAGGTCCGGCCAACCTTTCAGTTTCGGTATCTCATGGCAGTAGACAGACCAGACCGCGTTCAAGCGCATGCGATCAGCCGACAAGGCATCGTCCAGGTCAATCATGCTGAGGAAAATGATCATCTGCCCCAATGCGGCGAGCATGTCGTAGGTGTCCCACACCGGAGTTTCGCCCTCTGCTACCGTGTATCCGTCCTGGGCGGGGTGCACTCCAGCATCCCACCATGCCACCATCAGCCTGGTCATACCTTCTGCGTCCGTGCGCAGGAGATTCTGGATGACCAAGGCGTTGGCCATCGCTTCATCGAATATGAAATCCATCCGCACGAGGACAAAATCCCAGAACGCCTTTCGGTCTTCGACGCTCCACTCGGCGGCAAATTGGTCAAACTGACTCAGCCGATACCCGCTGCGAACCGGCACCAAACCAGGCGGGCGGGGTAAAGAGCTATCCAGGAAGGCGGCGTCAACTAGCTCCTTGGTAGCCTCGGCTTGCGGCAGCAGCCATATGACCTCCGCAAACGGATAGGCGTCCTTCTTGTGCTGAATAGCCAGGATCTTGTGAACGTTGAAGACGCGGGTGGCATCGCGCAGCAACTCATTGAGTGGCTGTAAAAGTATGGCAACGTGTCGGCCGCTGGGCAACATGGGCATGTGGTTTACCTCTGCGGTACAGGGCGGGCGCAACGGGCTGCGCCCAGTCGAAAATGATCCGCGCGCCTCATATACGAGCCCTGGGCGCAGAACTGGCGCGAAGCGAGCCAATCAGCTTCGGGATTGCCTCCTGCCAATCAACACGCTCTTCCGTATTGCTTCGCCCGGTTGCCACCCAGGACAACGCCTGGCACACGTCATACAGGGTCTTGGCTGGGCGAGCAGCGCCAGCAACATCGACGGTTGGCACCACTGGCTTCTGTGTCGCCTCGCCCTTGGCAAATGGATCGGTGATCTCCACGTCGTAGCCGGCCTGGCAAATGTGAAACACGCGGCATGCGGCCTTCTTTCCCCACTGCTCCGAGACCTTGCCATTGGCCCAGGATTCCAGCGCTGCGGGCGCCACTTCGGCCTGCTCCCATCCGCGTATGCGCTGAAGGTCGTTGGCTACGGCATTCATGCCGGCTGCGACGATGTTTGGTATCACGTCGAGGTTCAGGTGTTGATCGTGAATGTCTCGCAGCTCTGCCTTGGTATCGCGAATGACCAGGCCATTCGAGCAAATCAGCCGGAACCAACTGAGCAGGATCACGAGGCGACTGGAACCGTCCACCGAGTTGAAGCACTCCAACCGGAGCCCCAGGGGCTGGCCGTCGCGCGGGATGAAATCATGCGAGGCTGGAAAGTGCGCCCGAAAGTTCATCCACTCACCCAACGGTGTCAGCCCGACCTCACACCTCAACAAGGCAGGTTCAACACCGACCAGCCGAAGCCCATCGAAGCAGCGCTTGACGACATCGGCGTGTTGCGCAAGTTGATAGGAGTTGGAGACTGTGCCTACAGGGATTGGCTGTTCCGTGACCGTCAACGGCTGGCGCACGACGACCCGGATATGCGGATTGGCCGGCGCATCCGGATTCGCCTTGAACGGCTCGATCGTGAACGTTGGAACAACGCGAGAGAGTTGCTCCCAACGGCCTGCCCAGTAGGAAACATCCCGCGCGCGCCAGCGGCCGGTGGCGTCAAGCATTTCGGCAGGCGCGTCGATGTCGTCCATGGTCATTTCCTTCAGGGCTGGTCAATCTGGCGGCGAGCTCTGGCGAAAGGGCAAATCGTTCCAACAAGGCCAGTGGTTCTGCCTGTCCTGATTCTGACGGTTTACAGGCTCACTGGATGAGCCTGTAAACCGGGCCAAAAACCGCTGTGGACTGTACAAACGCGCAGGTGCGTCGCCCTATACTGATGAAGAACCCTGGCAAGGATCGATTAACTAAATGGGCAAGCGCATATCGGTTGGGACTGCACATTTTCGACACCGCATTCGCTGTTCAATCGCTACGAGTAGCGCCTATAGAAAGCCTCAGCCGTGAACTTGACAAATTCCGCTATCTTCTCCTGGCTGCAAAGTAATTGGCCGCCGCGTCGATCATCAAGATGGTTCAAACTGGCCGCTCCCCTTCTATCGCGGGGCTACCCGGTAGTGTCGCCATTTCTTTGTACACGCGCTCGATGACAAGGTGGGAAAAGCAAACAATCAATCCAATCCAAAGTCATCGGGTGCCGCAGCAGCCGGGGCATTCCTAGCGCCCGCGCCAAACATGCCCTCCGCGCCGTCGGCAAGCTGGGTTTCCAGAAACGCGTGATTGTCACGCTGCGCCAGCTCAATCAAGGGACTGATCAGGCGACCGTTGGTGCCGCTCATGAAAACCCACTTGATAGCCCTGCTGACGCCGACAAATAGCAAGTTTTGCATGCGTGCCTGCATGGCGCCCTGGAAAGAGCCTTGGACGAGACGTGGCAGAAACACGCTGTCAAAGGTCAACCCTTTGCCTTGGTGATAGGTCATCAGTTTTGGTACAGGGGTCGAAAAGTCGATGGGCTCTTCATACGTCCGCACACTCACTGCGATGCCAGCCTCGACAAAGCCATTTGCAAAACCATGTACTTGGCGCTGCGTCGGGAACAGCACTGCGATCGAGTCGCCATAGGAAAGGCGTAGGCGAACCATCTCTATCAAGCGCGCCTTCTCGTCTTCAAAGTCGACAGCAAGGTAGAGCAGCGGCGTGGCACGGTCCATATTCGCGTTCGCCGCCTGCTGCTGGAATTCTTCACGCCGCCGGGCGTCAGCGATGAACTGCGCCGCCAATTGCGTCACCATCGGATTACAGCGAAATGCGGACAGTAGCGCCGCGTTGTGACGTGCAAGACCCAGCCCCGCCAGTGCGTCAATCTCCGAGACCCCTGTCTCGTACAGTTGCTGATTGCCGTCCATGCAGACGGTGACGTGGCGCGCGATCTTCTTGAGCGCATTGATAGCCTCTGCATCCAGGTCCTGCGCTTCGTCCACCAGGACATATTCGAAGACCGGAGTCTTCATCAGACTGGCGATGGCCTGGTACGCGCCTATTCGGATGGCGGGGAAATCGGGGCGCTGGCCAACGTGTGGCAGAGTCTGGGAAATATGCGCGCGGTACACATCAGTGCACCATTTATCAAAAGTTCCGATGCATTCATTCGGCACATCCAGCATGTCGTTGCCCGCGCGAATGAATTCCTTGAGGGTATTGGTGTAGACAAACAAATGCACCGCATCCGCCTTCTCACCTGCGCGGTGGTACAGCAGATTGAGCCGATGCAGCAGCACCAGGGTTTTGCCGGCACCCGGCCCGCCAATGATCGCCTTGTGGTTGCGCGTGTCCATTTGCACAGCATCTTGCTGCGCTGGGGTGAGGTGGGAAAAAGGAACCAGCCAGGCCATGGTCAAACCCCTGCGTCAGGCCGGTCGGGTAATACACCTTCCGCGCCATCACCAGTAGGGTGCTGGCCGCTGTTGCGCCGCGCACGACGTTCGTCCGCTACAGCCTTTTGCACAGCATTGTCCCCTGCCATTTCGGCTGCACGCAACAGCCAATGAAGCTCCCAGTCTTTCAAACCTTTGGGTGCCGCGAAGCGCCGAAACGTTTTGCGCGCAACGGGACCTACATCGTCGGCCGGGCGCATGACCTTGAGGATGCACAGCTTCAACGTTTGAGATGGCGCGTCGTCGTCAACTGCAATCGCGCGATTGATCGCGGCAAGAGCGCGTTCATGTTCGCGCTGGCGGAAATGCAGCAATGAGAGGTTGAACAGAGGGCCGTTCCAGGTTGCACCGGCAGCCTGCGCGGCCTGCTCGTAGGTGGCGATTGCCGTAGCCTGGTTGCCACGCGCGTCCTCGTAGTTCGCCTGGCGGTGCAGAAGCCAGTGCACCGGCCGGTTGAGCTGGCGTAACAATGTGCGTACCAGACCCACCGCCTTTTCATGCTGCCCCAGCACGGCGCAGAGTTCGGCAATTTTCGGCATCAACTCTTCGGACTTGCGCGTGTCGTTGCGGTATTCCTCTTCAAGGCGGTCAATCTCTTCCTGCGTCTTGTTGGGGTTGACCACATGCGAGAGCGGGTTCTCCATGGTGGCACGGAAGGGCACCGACTCCGGCATGTTCGCGAGCTTCAGTTCAAGCGCAAACACCTGGTTCTCGTCGTAGCTGTATTCAAGCAACAGCGGCGTGCCCTGGGTCACCATGGTGAGCGGCCAAGTACCGCGAAACAAAGGCCGCCGCTCCTGCCCCGCCACCAGTGCCACTGCCAGGTGCAAAGGCGCATCGAAAGCGTGGGCCGGCACCGTCAGCCCGGTAAAGCTTGCTGTGCCCTCAGTTGGGTACGGCAGGGTAACGCCGCGCGGCACCAGCTTTATGTCTTCGCCGCTGGTGCGCAGATAGATGTCGTCCTGCGCCGCCGACTCAATAATTCCGCGCCCGTTCGCCGCCAGCGCCAATGCCTGCAGACTGGCACCGCGAGCGACGGCCAACTGCACGTCTTTCCGGTCCTCATAGGTCAGCATCCTCGCGGCGGGAAAGTAAGCAGCCAGCGCATCGATTACCCGCGGGATCAGGGCGCTACCGCCTACCGCCAGCACGTAGTCAATATCCATAGGCGCTACGTCCGCACGCTCCAAGGCATCGGTGATCGGTGCGAACACTGAGTTCTCCAGCCGGTACTCGGTGCTGCGCACAAACAGGTGCTCGCGGTCCAGGAACGGTGCCAAGGCTAAGTCGAACTGCGCAGCATTCATGGTGGCGGAGGCAAGGTTCAGCTCGCGATTGCCCAGCCGCACAATCACTTGCGCCGGGTAGCGCGCCACGATCTGCTCGCGCGGTGTGCCGGTGAGGCGGCCGAACTGCGCCAGCCGCCAAAGCTCATTGCACATCTGTATTTTCAGTGCCTCCGCCACTGCGATCATCGCCGGGGTGACATACCGCGTTTTTTCCTGAAACGAGAGCGCGAAGTCGTCCAGAGCGTTTTCCTTGAGGAGCTGCGGCACCAGCACCCGGTGCAGAACCGCCAGGTCAACATCGCCGCCACCCAGGCGGTGAAAGCGTGAGACCGATCGGCTGGCCACCTTTACAGGTTCTCCCCTCTCCGGGCGCGAAAGCTCGAAAAGCGCAATGTCGCAAGTACCACCACCAAAATCGAACACCAGCAGGTTCTTTTTCGCTGTGACGCCATCGAGCAATGCGGTGTCATAGCGGTGTGCGTAGTCAATAAAAGCCGCCACCGGTTCGTCCAACAAGCGGCCACCGCCCACGTACAGCCCGGCCATTGCGCAGGCGCGCGCCGTCTCGGCACGTTGCGCGGTCTGAAACGACGCGGGTACCGTCACCACCACATCCCCGCCTGCTTCACCCATACCTTCACGCTGAATAAAGCCCAGAATCTTGGCTGCAATATCCGTCGGGCTGCGGTAGCCCTCGGGCGCATTCGGATAGGTGCGCGAGGTACCAATTTCATTCTTGCAATCGTGAAACAGATTGACATTGCGGGTCATACCGCCTGCGGCAGTTGCAGTCAACGCGCGCAGATTCTTTGCCCCTTCGCCGACATATTCGTGGCCCTGATGTAGGGCCACCATTGAAGGTACGAGCGTGCCGATGAACGTGCCTGCCTGCGTTGCTTGCCGCAGCTCCACCACCTCCGGTTCGTCTGGCGCCGTGCTGCCTGCAACAAGCGAAGTTCGGCACAGTGTTGCATTGGTAGTACCAAGGTCGATGCCCCAACCAGTCAGGGTTTTAGGTGGCGCTAAAAAATTCAAATGCATGGATACCTCTCAAACATTCTGTGACTCAATGCGCACACCCCAGCTACCAAGTCTTGCACTCAGCAAATCGTTGTTACCGCCGGGTGTGACGTGTGCAAACCAGGCTTCATCAGCCAATGCGGCAACAACTTCATTGCGCCTGCGGGCCAGGTCGGCGGTGGGGCGAGACTTGCTTTCCGGAAATGCGCTGATGATCAGCAACTTGCCAGCATCCAGTGCCTTCTGCCACTCTGGCGGGATGCGTTTGAACGCCCCACGCGCCGGGCAGATGATGACGGGCGAGGTGCCGCGCAGCAAAATCCGCAGGCATTCGCTTTCTATCGGCGAATGAAAGCCGCTGATGACGCAGCGGCCTTGGTCACGCCAGCGGGCCGCCTGGTCGTAGGCGGGCAAAATGGCTCTGCCGGGGCAGCGGGCCGAGCAAAACAGCGCCGTCTTGGGTAGGCTCAGCAGACTGGCGTTGCCCACCAGCGTCAGGCAGGCGGGGGCTTGCTGGCCCAAGCGGGCCAGCAGTTGCGGTGGATACGCCGCATCACCGGCAGTCAGCACCACCGCCAGACCGGCATGCGCTGGTGTGTATGCATTGGCCGCTTGGTTGGAGTGTGGTGGGGTAATGGCTGGCATAACAAAGTACCCGTTCAAGCGGGACCAATGACCTCTTTGCGCGTGGTTTCCAGAAACTTCTGCAGCTCTTCCTTGCTAGGCAGCTCAAGCTGGTATTTGGAGACGAACAACTGGTTGTCCATGCTGGCAGTGGCGTATTCGACCTGCGTGTGGTCCTGGTCGGTGCACAGCAGCAGACCCACGGGCGGGTTGTCGCCCGCCATCATCATGTGCTTGCGGTACCAGGTGACGTAGGTGTTGAGCTGGCCAATGTGCTCGTGCGTGAACTTGTCCACCTTCAGCTCCACCAAAACGTGGCACTTGAGAACGCGGTGGTAGAATACCAGATCGACAAAGCCGCGCGTCTTGCCAATCAGAATACTTTTTTGCTGCGCCTCCAGGCAAAAACCGTGGCCCAGTTCCAGCAGAAACTCGCGCAAGTTGGCCAGCAGCGCGGCCTCCAGGTCCGACTCAGCCACCGCATCCTGCGCCCGCAGGCCCAGAAACTCGAAGACATACGGGTCCCGAATCGCCAACCGTGGCTCTGCCGCCTCAATGCCCTGGCGAACCATGGCGGCCAGTTTTTCTTTGTCTTTGGACAGTGCAGATCGCTCGAAATACAGCGTGGCAATTTGGCGTTTGAGGGAGCGCACCGCCCAGTTGCCCCGGATGCACTCGATCTCGTAGAAGGCACGTTTGAGCGGGTCGTCAATGCTGATGAGCTCGGCCAGGTGACTGAACGAGAGCGTGGTGAACAGCTTCTCGATGGGCGCAGCTAGAGCATGTGCCATTGCCTCGCCCGTCACCCTATCGGGTGCGGCGGGCGCAACTGGCGATGTGGCAGACAGTGCCTGCCACATTGGAGGCGCAAGCTGGGTGGCTAAGGATTTGGCAGACGCTGTCTGCCAAATCAGCGGGTAAGCGGTGTAAAACTGGCGGCACTGGCGCAGCGTGCGCGGGGCCAGGTCGCGCATGCCGCGCGCCGCCAAGGCCTCGGCCAGCTGGTTGATGATGGCCTCGCCATAGGTGGCCCGGTCAGCGCCTTGCTGCTCGTATTCACGGATGTACCAGCCGATGACCCAGTTGCGCAGCGTCAGCGTGGTGTTGATGGCGCGGCTGGCGGCGGCGGCGCTTTGCGCATGCACCTGCCCAATGCCCGCCACCAGTGCGTCAAAGTCCATGCCTGGCCTGCTGGCGGGTAAGGGGTTTGATGGGTTGACGCTGGGCTTCTTCATACTGGCCACGGCTACTGCGCCCGCTGGCCTGCGCCCCAAACGGGCGCGGACGCGATGTCGCCACCTGTCGAACCGGCGGAATCCAGAAATAAATGTAAAAAGGCCTGTATCCCTCGTGGAACGTTCGTAAGCAGCTACTAAAATAATAGCATCCAGAAGTGGCTCGGTTTGTTTGAACAGCTTTCCCCGAACGATAAGTGAAGCTCTGGGGGTTCACAACAGTGCAGAGTTGTCCACGGCGGCGGTGGTCGCTTGCGACGAACCGACCGACGCGGTGGGCAACTCGGGGCGCACCAACGTATTTCATTCTATGCAGCCAGCGCTATTTTTGGCAGGCTCGCGCGGTAGGCCTCGTCGGGCGTTTGATCTTGCAAACTGGAATGTGGCCGTTGCGTGTTGTACCAGCCGATATGGCCTCCGATCAAGGTCCGTGCATCAGCCACGCTGGCATAGACATGCTTGTACACATGCTCGTACTTGATGGTGCGCCACAAGCGTTCCACGAAGACGTTGTCTCGCCAGGCACCACGCCCATCCATGCTGAGCTTGCAACCCGCTTGTAGCACCACGTCGGTGAAATCGGTGGCCGTGAACTGACTACCCTGGTCCGTGTTGACGATCTCAGGTTTGCCGTATTTGCCCAAGGCTTCGCTCATGATTTCAGCGGCATGACAGGCCTCCAGGGTTGTCGCCACTTTGTGGGCCAACACCCGCCTGCTGGCGACATCGACCACCGCCGTGAGGTACACAAAACCATGCTCCATCGGTATGTAGGTGGTGTCCAGTGCCCAGACATGATTGGCTTGAGTCACACGCACGTTGCGCAGCAGGTACGGATAAATCTTGTGTCCCGGTGCCGGACGACTGGTGCCAGGCTGCGGGGCCATGGCGCATATGCCCATGCGTTGCATGAGCGTGCGCACATGCACTCGGCCAACCTGCACCCCCTGGCGCTTGAGTTGCCGCACCAGCATGCGTTGACCCATGAAGGGGTGCTCCAGGTGCAGCTGATCGATTTGGCGCATAAGCGCCAGATCGGCCGGGCTGGTCGCACGGGGCAGGTAGTACACGGTGCCTCGGCTGATGCCCAGGAGTTTGGCCTGTTTGCCCATCGGCAACGGATCGGTTCGATCAATCATCATCTTGCGCTCAGCAATCCCGCCTTGGTGCGCGCGCGCTCTAAAAAATCATTCTCCAAGGTCAGTTGACCAATCTTGGCATGCAGCGGTTGCAGATCTATCGGCTTGGGTGGATCGGCTCCGCCGAAGACGTCCGCTGCACGCTCAAGTAGCTGTCGTTTCCATTCGGTAATTTGATTGGCGTGCAGATCAAATTCCTGACACAACTGCGTCATCGTCTTGTCCTCACGCAGCGCGGCAAGTGCCACCCGCGCTTTGAATGCCCCGGTGTGTTGCCTGCGTACACGCTTGGCAACGCCGGCCTTCTTCCTCAGTTTGACCATGAAATACTCCTATTTGCCTGACCATACCAGTCGAGGCAATATCAACAGAGTTTCCACTTATCTCACTGTTCAAATTCGTCGAACCACTTCTTCCATCAGCCGTACTCACTCTTCCTCCTCACCTGCGCCACGGCCGAGGCGGTATTTGATGTCGTAGTTGATGATGAAGTCCAGCTCTTCGGGGGTAAAGCCGTAGTGTTGGGCCAGGACGGTGTCGATTTGGTCGATGATGGGCTTTGACTTTTGAATCTTGAACGACTGGGTTTCAGTGGTGCCCGTCTGCTTTTGCTCCCGTACAAGCATGGTGCTGTTCTTATTGAGGTCTTTCAGATACCGCGTCCCCAAATCGCGAAGGGCAACATCCGCCAAGGCAGACTCTGGAACCGGAAAGTTCTGTACGTCAAAGGGATTCAAATCTCGAACGTTTGATGTCACCGTGTACCACCACCAAAAAACATCACTACTCAAGGCTGCAACGAGGGGTTTCACGTGCTCTTTCTTGCCCAGGGTGAACCACGTTTCGCGGCTGCTGTGCCCTTCTATGCCATTCAAATTGAATGCGGGTGCGAAATCCGTGAATACTTTCCAGTAAAGCCCACCAGTTGTTCTGTAATAGACGCGATGATCCGTTTTGCCAGCAAAGTTCTTTACCAAAGTTTTCACTGCAAGACACTTTTGCAAGATTTTCTGCTCAATCGAGTCACCAACCTTTGGAACCCAGCACGCAGGTCGCTTTCGCAGCACCTCGATATAACCCAGTCGCTCGTAGAGACCGTCACGGTTGTCGCTCGTCCACTTCTGATAGTTCGTTGAAAACGTCTTGCCGTCGGTAGATGGCGTAAGAACGAAGACGGTCAGCGCGCGATTGACTGTGTCAAAAAGCTTTGCTGGCCGCCAAGCGTAGTTTGCATACCAAGCATTGCGATTTGTTTCCAAGAGTTGCTGAACGACCTCCATTCGCTGCGTTGAAGGCAGCGAAAGAGGAACGATCATGCTCATGCACCCGTTTCTGTGCAGCAATCGGGCACTGCGCTCCATGCACATGGCATGAATTGCTCCGCTGTCCTTACATCTGTAGTTCTTGAGCGCGTAATCAACTTCGCGAGTTTCGAGGTACGGCGGATTCCCAATAATCACATCAAACCCGCCCCGCGCCAAAATACCGTAAAACTCAATAAACCAGTGAAACGGCTGATGCGATTTCAGCCACTTGGCGTAAGCGACCTTGTCGCTCATTTTCACGCCGTATTCACCGGCAAGGTGGCGATTGAGTTCGTCTTCCAGCGCCTTGAGCCGCTTCTGCAATTCCTGCTTGTCGGCAGCGGGCACGCTGCCGTCACCATCGGTCTGGATCTGGCGAAATTTGTCAAGGGTCTGCTGCAGGTCGGCGGCGGCAGTCGAGATTTTCCCCATTGCATCGTCAAAGTCCAGCCCGCTCGTCACCGCCTTTTTTACCTCGTCATACGTGGCATAGCCCACCAGGGTATTGCCAGCCCGGATGTTGAAGTCGATGTCTGGCAACGGCTCTATGCCCAGGTTGTCTTTGGTGTGGTCCGGGTCCACCTGAGACGCCAGCTTCAGGAACAAGCGCAGTTTGCAGATTTCCACCGCCTCTTCCATGATGTCCACGGCATACAGGTTGTTGAGGATGATGGACTTGAGGACGAAGTAGCGCCGGTTCGGGTGCTCCGCCACACGGCCCAGCACGTCGGTGAACTTTTTGGTGTAGTTGGGGTGGTGCTTTTTGCCCGCCTCGCCCCATTCGGCCAAAAAGCCTTCCATGCGGTCCAGGCAACCCTCGTACAGCGGCTCCAGAATGTTGAGTGCGGCAAAGATGAACGCGCCCGAGCCACCGGTAGGGTCCAGAATAGTGATGTTGGTGGTGGCCTGCCAAAATGCCATCAGCAGGTCAGGCCCCTCGCAGCTTTGAATCACGTCCTGGGCAAACTGGCGCAGGTCAATGTTGAGGGTGATGAAGTCGTTAATGTCACGCACCTCGCCACCGACCAACTTTTCGTGTATGGCTTCATAGCGCTCGCGCCGGGCGATGACTTCACGCCATGTCTCAGTGGGCAACGCAAATTCATCTGGTGCGGCCTTATTCCAGCCACTGCGGCGCTCCAGCAAGTCCGGCTTGGTGGTGTTGATGCCCAGCGTAATGTCTTGGGGCAGTGGCAGGCGCACGCCTTTTTTTACAGCCTCAAAAATGTAGCGGTCGGGGTTGTCTTTCAACAAGTCCCACACGGTAGGGCCATCGGTGTTGTCAAAAGCCACCTTGCATTTGGCGCGGCCTGCGTCAAACAAAAACGGGATGATGCAGCTTTTGCTGATGTACTCGGTAATGTCTTCCTTGGTGTAGTACGCCCCCATTTGCTTTTGGTTGATGTATTTCTCAAAGATGTAGCCCAGCACGTCGGGGTTGATCTCGTTGTCGGCCTTGAGTGCGCGCTCATCCAAGTGCCACTGGTATTGGTCAAAGTAATCAAAGATGCGCTCGAAGGCTTTGTCGGGTATTTCAATGGTTTTGCCATAGCGCTCGGGTTTTTCCAGCTCGTGCACATCAAACAAACCGCCATTGAGGTAGGGGATGTTGCCCAACAGTTTTTCCAGACTGGCGGCGCGCTCCACCCGGCGCTTGCCAAAGCCTTCATGAAATAGCTTGAGCAAGAAGTAGCGGTAGAAGCTGTAAAACTTGTCTTTGCCCTTTTCCTTCTTGCACAGGCCCAGGCGGTTGCGCAGGTAGTTGGTGTCGCCGTCCAGAAAGCCCTTGCGCTGGATGAAGTAAACAAACATCAGCCGGTTGAGCATGACCGAGGCATACCACTCCTGGTCCGCCACCTCGCCAATGCCGTTAATGAACGCCAGAAAGGCTTTGCGGTGCGTGTCAAAGTCGCGGTAAAAGGCTTTGGTGACGCGTTCAATGTCAAAGGCAGCGCGGGCGCGGCCAGCCACCACCACGGTGGACAGGCCCGCCTCGGTTTCTTCGAGCGAGACAAACAGGGCTTGCAGCTTTTGCAGCAGCGAGTCGCCGGGCTGGCCCCGGTGGTAGTCATGCGAGCGCGCTGCCAGTGGGCGGCCGGTTTCGCGGCGCACCCACAGCCAGCTTTGTTGGGCGCGGTCTTTGGTGGCAAAAACAACCAGATGCTCAAAGCTGGTTTCAGACAGCTTGCGGTCCAGCTTGAGGCGGGTGGCATGGTCGGGCAAGCGCCCATCGGCAGATTCGCACAGCCAGGCCATGAAGCCATGCTTTTGTGCGACGCCCGTGAAGGCATAGTCGCGCTCGGCTTCGCGCAGGGTGAGTTTTTGACGGACGGGCTCCCAGCCAAGTTCCTCGACAAACAGGGTGGGCAGGTTACAGTTTTGCAGAAGTGGGCGGGCGCGTTGCAGGTCAAATGGCATGGGTCAGTCCTTGCGAATTCCGAGGGAACAAATAATGCTGGGCTCGCGTGCCTGAAAGTCGTCTTGCTGCACGCACAGGCGATCTTCCTCGTACAGGGCCAGCACCAACTCAACCAGCTTTTGGCTTTCAATGCCCGATTTCATTTCGCGGTTAAGGAGATCACGGGCGGCTTCTGTTAAGGGTGCGTCGTAAATGGCATCAATGGCCTGGTGCAAGAGCTTGATGTCAAACAGGCTGCCTTTGACCTGGCCTGCATAGTCCTTCAGCCGCTCATAAACCCGGCGGCGGGCGCTGGCAGGCTTGCCCAACTGCCCGCCGGTGGACTGGTGCACGGTGTGGATACCGGTAACAGCCTGCTGGACGATGCTGTGGTGGTTGTCCAGCCGTGGCAGCAAAGGTGTGGTGGGCACGCACGCAGCGGCGCGCAGGATAGCGTGCTGGCTCTCGGTGACTGTGCGGCCGGATTCATCGACCCAAGCCAATGCGTCGTTACCATCGGCAGTGCGCACATACACCATGACACCGGGCTCTGGGTTGACACCTCCCGCCCCTGCGGGCCGGACAGGCACTGCAGCCAGCGATTTGGTGGAGTAGGCCACGTTGGCCATGTCGGGAATAGACTTTTTAAGCGATGGGTCAACATCGCAAGCGTTCTTCCAGATTTGGTAAGCAATGGATGCCAAGTCCACATCGTCATCTTCCGGGTCGTCAAGGATGCCGGATTTCTCAGTGAACAGGTCCTGCATCAGGCTGTCGTGCTGTTCATCTTCAAAGAAGTTTTCATCGGTTCCCACCACCTCGGCGTTCTCTTGCAGGCGTTGGCGCAAGCGGGCGCGCAGGTTGATAACCCGCTCGACCCCTTCGGACGGTATGAACGAGTAGCACAAAATCTCTGTTGCCTTCTGTCCAATACGGTCAACCCGGCCCGCCCGCTGTATCAGGCGGATGATGGCCCAGGGCAGATCAAAGTTGACGATGATGGCACCGTCTTGCAGATTCTGGCCTTCGCTCAGCACATCGGTGGCGACCAATACGCGGAGTTCATCCGCGGAGGTCACTTTTTCGCGCGCTTTGTTTGACACCGGGCTAAAGCGGCGGGCAAAAATGGACGGGTCTTCCGTGTCGCCGGTGACAGCCGCAAACTTTTTCAGGCCTTGCGCTTTGAGCTGCTGGTTCAGGTAGCGCACCGTGTCGGCAAACTGCGAAAAAATCAGCACCTTTTCGTTCGGGTGCTTTTTAGTGATGAGCTTGTACAGCTCTGCCAGCTTCTCGTCTTTTTCGGCCTGCCAGTCGCCCGAGAGTTGCAGGATAGAGAACAAGCGCTCTGCATCTTCTCTGAGGTGGTTGGCGAGGTTCTTGTCAAACAGGCTCGGGCTCAACCAATCAAACTTTTTGAGGTGCTCGGCATGTAGCAGCTCATAGCTGCCAGCGCCTACCTTGACAAAGTCGGCCAATGATTGCGCAGTAATTTCTGTCGGGGCTTTGGAGTCGTGTTCTTCGCCGTCAAACATGCCGCCATCGCTGTCATGGTCTTCAGACCGGGTGTCAAACAACGAAGAATCTTGTGTGCCAATGGGCAGCGGCAAGCCGTTCTTGAGGGCGTGCATGAAGATGAAGTTGCGTAAGATATTGCGGCGCACAGACAACAAAAAGGCATACCCGCTGCTTTCCAGGCGCTTGAACAGATTGGTGCGGCAAAAGCCAATTAACCGTTTGCCAGCCCGTGACAAGTTGTCTAACACTGCGGCCTCGGCATTGCTCGGCAGCGCGTCAAGCTGGGGCAACAGATAGTTTGCCAGCCCGTAGCGTGGCAAATGCAGCATTCGCACTGTATCCACCACCGCATTGGAGTAGAGCTTGGCGTATTGGTCGTCGGGGTGTTTATCACGAATTCTGAAGGTGAGCGCCTTGGGCTGGCGCTTGGGGAAGTAAAACCGGATGTCACCCGCCAGCACCAGGAAGCGGCGATCCGTCAGGGCCTTGGTGCGTGTGCAACTTGGGCACGCCGGCTGCGTCGCAAGCACGATGGTTTGGCACTTGGGGCATTCAACAAAAGCGTAATTGCGCTCTACAAAACTGCGGGTACGCCGGACCATGAAGAGGCGCATCATCTCGCGCCAGTCATCGGGGTAAGTGCTTTTCTCAAATGCCGAAAGGCAGTTCAAAGCGCACTGGTGGCGGCGGGTGAATTCTTCAGGTCGGCCATCACAGTCGTTGCGCAAATATTCTTCCGGGCGAATGCCCACCACATCTTCGGGCTCCAGAAACAAACGCAACTGGTTGGCCAAGTCAAGGTAAGCCTTGTTGTAGGGCGTGGCCGACAACAAGATGCACTTGCTGGCGTTGCGGGCAATGTAGTCGCGCACCACGGCCCAGCGCTTGCCCTCCCGGTTGCGCAGGTTGTGGCTCTCGTCAATGATGACCACGCGAAAACGCCGCATATCCGGCAGGCTGTTTTGGGCTTGGGTGACGGATACCACTTTGGCAATCAACCGATAGGTGTGGGCATAGTCTTCCCACATGCCCACCAGGTTTTTGGGGCAAATGATGAGCGTTTCAAGCGAACGCGGGGGGTCTTGGAACATGCGCGCCAACGCGGTGGCCATCAGCGTTTTACCCAAGCCGACCACGTCACCCAAGATCACGCCGCCGCGCTTTTCCAAGTGCCGGGCAGCAATGCGCACAGCCGCCGATTGGAATTCAAGCAATACACCACGCATGTCCACCGGAATGTCAAATTCAGACAGCCCTGCCCGGGCCTCTTCAGCAAGGTGATAGGCCATCTTGACGTAAATTTGATACGGCGGCGGGCAGTCTGGTCGTGCCCAACTTTCATCAATCACGGTAATGAGTTCTTTGGTGATGTCAACACACCACTTGTCGTTCCAGCGGTCTTTGAACCACTCTTCAAGTTTTTTTGTGGCATCGTGGTCGAGCACATCCACATTGAGTTCGCCCTGATTCGACAGGCCGGAAAACGTGAGGTTGCTGGAGCCCAAGAAACCGGTGATAGGGTTGTTGGTGTCCGGCCGGAAACACAGGTACAGTTTGGCGTGCAGTGTGTGGCGCAAAAAGAGCTTGACGACCACCTTGCCTGCTTTGAGTTGCTCGGAAAGCTTGCGCAAACCTGCTTCATCAGCGTCAGTAGGTGCACCCATGGTGAGTTGGGTGCGGAATTCCTCCGCCAAACGGCGCTTCAAGCGGATGACCGTTTGATTGCTCATCTGATCGTCCTGCGGCAACAAGCTGTAGGCTTCACGCAGGTCGTCATGCGGCAAGCGTTGCATGCCCACCAGGAGGCGACATTGGTGGGCGTTGCCACCATCCCACTGGTCAATCAGCCCGTCAATAGACTTCCAGCCCCGCAGGTTGAAATAGCCAACGCAAAAATCAGCACGCTCCGATACTTGTAGCGTTTGACGCAATGCTGGAAGTAGATCGTCTTTTATGTTGTCAAAAATTCTTGGCATCGGGCTCCTCCACTTCTATGCTGCAATGTACAGTGAAGTCCAAGGGCATCCGATAGCGTAAGAACCACCTTGATTCCACCGCGCCCCAGGGAGAAAAGAATGGCCCGTCACTACTCAACCAAAGACTTCTTCCGGCAGATGCCCAATGCCCTGCTTGCCCGCTATTTTCAGGGGCAGGAGGCGTGCCGTGTGCTGAATTTTTCTGCAACCGCCAAGGCAAAACCGGGTGAGCCGTTCGGGTCGTGGCTGTACTTGGCCGAGCCCCATCGCAATGCAATGGAAGCAGAGTTCCGGGACATCTTCGAGCTGAGTTGCGAGAAGGGCTTTCGGGCGATTCTGGGTCAAGAGGCGCAATGAATATCGACTACGCGCCCTTCCTTCACGTCGGGCAAGACGGAAGCATATGGTGGCAGATGGCTGACGCCATAAAGCTTGGTGCGGGCTATCTGCCAGTCGGCGATGATGCGCGTGATCTGAACCCAGTCCTGCGTGCCAGGAACAATCGGATTCGCGCCAATGAAAGAACCCTGCTCAGCCAGTTCAGCCAAGACCACTACACCGACGCCCATCCTCGGGTGGTGCTGCGCGACGACTGTCGCTATGTGGATGCCCGCGAATTTTTGAATTGGCTGGCGCAATACATCGCCAAGACGCAGTCGGAGATCCCTTTCCCGGGTGACCTTGCCATCGCAGTGCGGGACGCAATTGGTAAGGCGGCCAGCCAGCCAGAGGCGGCTCTCACTTTTGAGAGCCTGGCGCTCGCGCTTGAGGGTTGGTTCGACCGACCGTTGGCTGCGCTACCCTCCGAACTGCGGAACCGCGTCGATCAAGAATTTGCACCAATGCCTTGGGACAAGCTGTCCGCAGAACAGCGGCGCAGCGTGGCATTGCAGTTGGACTACCAGCATGACCCAGCCACGGCGCAAGATCAAAAATTTTGGTGGGACTTCTTTGAGCGGATGATCAGCCTAAAGACGCAGGTTGCCGAGTGGGAAGCAGTTGCGACACCAACCGCCGCCGAGCTGGCGCTCAAGGAAACCCGACTGACAGAACTCAAGCAGGAGCTCGCCCGCATGAATGCGCAACAGCGGCTGGCGCGGGGTGACTACTTTCCCGAGCGAAAACCAAGTCAAAACGTGGATGGCGCGCCTTCAACAGGGCCGACAGTTTCTGCCCGGTACATCGCGTACCCCAATGCCATGTACCAATTGACGCGGCGGCTGGCTGCCACACCGGAGGAGCTGGCTGCATGGATATGGCTTGGCCCAAAGGATGGGGGTTTGGCCGCGTACTTGAATGCCAATGAGTTAGTGCCACCACCCCGTTTTTTCTATGCAACGGGTGGTGACACCCACGACTACATCGCCCCTTTAATGGCTTGTTGGTTTAGGGAAGAGGACATCAACCAGTTTGAGCCTGTTGACCGTTACATCGTAGGCGCGGCGCTGATTGAGCGGTGGAACAAAATACCAGGCTTACACGCGGTGGCCTTCATCCAGGCCAAGATCGCGGAGTCCCGCCTCTTGGATATTCATCCTATCTATGGGGGTACACGCGGCACTTTTTCAGAGCATCCGTATTTGCCGTCGCTGGAAAGCGGGTTGTTTCCTTTAGCCTACGTCCTGCAGGTTGAGGCGGAGGATTTTGAGGCTTCAAGCAGACCCGGCGCAGCCAAACTGCCTGCTTTGGGTACATCCGAGTGGCGCAAACAAACCGCCCAAACCGCCGCCAATGCGCTGCACGATCAGCCTGGCGGCTCCAGGGATAAAAAAAGACAGATTCAAGAAATTTGGGCCACCGGCAAGTACTCGTCACGGACCCTTTGCGCCGAGCAGGAATGCGCTGCACTGGAAATGTCTTATGACGCTGCACGTAGGGCTTTGACCAACACGGCGGAGCCTAGTCGCTGCTAAGCACAGGTTAGCCGCTGCTAAGCGGCTGCACTTCACAAGGGTAAGACACAGCGATTGAATCGCGGCATGTTCAACAACACCCTATGAGGTGCCAACATGCAGCAGACCATCCTGCGACTTCCAGACGTTCGGTCGCATTCGGGGTACTCCCGCTCTACCGTCTATCTACGCATTGCCCAGGGTTTGTGGACCAAGCAAGTCATCTTGGGGCCGCGCTGCGTCGGTTGGCCTGAAAAAGAGGTCGCGGCGCTGAACGCGGCACGCATTGCGGGCAGATCAGACGACGAGATCCGCACCTTGGTGCTGAGGCTCGAAGCAGCCCGCAAGACTGCGGCGTAGCGGTGGCGCCGATGAATACGCTCGTGACAGTTTCTGCGCAGGATGCCGTGGGAACCGACACAACCGACAAAACCTACGCCGTCGGCAACGGCGACTTCCTGCTGGCGGTGTTCGGCGACCAGCTTGCAATTGCGCGTCCGGTGGTGGTTGGCTTTGAGGGCAACCCGGGAAAGGTGTCGGCAAAGGCCTGGTTCGGCAAGCCGTGGCCGGGTGAACCCGACTCGCCCTTCGAGCTGCATGCCAGCGCCAACAATTATTTCAGCCTGGCCGTGTTCATACCCGACGAAGCTGGCCAATTCCGGCGGCTGAAAGCGCGCTTCCAAGCGCTCCACGCTGTGATGCTGGATGACGTGGGAACCAAGGTGGCGATGGAGCGGCTGACCTTGGCACCGTCCTGGCTGCTGGAAACATCCGCCGGTAACCACCAGGCCGGGTATCTGCTGCAGGAGCCGTTGACCGATGGCGCTACCGCCGACCGCCTGATGAATGCCATCGTTGCCGCCGGTTTGTGTGACCCTGGCGCGAATGGCCCGAGGGCGCGATTGGCACGCTTGCCTGTTGCGATGAATGGCAAGCTTACGCCGCCCTTCCCGTGCCAGATGGTGAGCTGGTCCCCGGAGCTGCGCTACTCCATCACCGCGCTGGTCGATGGCCTGCAACTGGAGATCGCGCCCGAGGGACGCGCCAAGCGCCCAAGCACCCGCGCAGCACAGGCCCGCCCCAGCGACGGCGACCCGGTCTGGATTCCGCGCCCGGATGAAAACGCCATACTGGTGGCATTGCGAGACCGTGGCCTGTACAAGCTGCCGCTGGGCGACGGCAAGCACGACATCACTTGCCCCTGGGTGGCGGATCACACGGGAGCGGTGGACGGTGGCACGGCCTATTTTGAGCCCGACGACAGCTGGCCGATTGGTGGCTTCAAGTGCCTGCACGGCCACTGCGCTGATAGGCATGTGCGCGATCTGCTTCACTTTGTGGGCATCGACAGCAATACCGCGCGCATGAAACCCACCATTCGCGTCGTGGCGGGGGAACTGAACCGTGTGGTTGACGCTGGTGAGCGTGAATTGGCGCAGTCACGGCGGCACTACCAACGCGGTGGCCTGATCGTCACCGTAGTGACGGACCCCGGAACCCGCGAAACCTGCGTGCAAGACATCAGCCCACCTGCTTTGGTACGCGCCTTGGCGGGCGCGGCCACCTGGGAGCGCTTTGACAGCCGCACAGAAGACTGGGTGCGCACCGACCCGCCGGCGCGCCACGCCGCAGTGCTGTTCGACTCAACCAGTTACCCCCACTTGCCAGTGCTGACCGGCCTGACCCGCCAACCCTACCTACGACCGGATGGCAGCCTGATGCAGGCACCGGGTTATGACCTGTCCACCGGCATGTTTGGCGTTTTCAATGCGAACGACTTCACCGTGCCCGACAAACCCACCCGCAAGGATGCCGACAACAAGCTCGCCATTCTCACGGACCTGTTGACCGAGTTCAGCCTGAGCCGGCCATCTGACCTGGGCGCTACCGTCGCCGCCATGCTCACCGCTGCCGTGCGCGCCAGCCTGGCGCACGCGCCAATGACCCACGTCCGAGCGCACATGCTGGGTTCCGGCAAGTCGTACCTTTGCGAACTGATCACCGCGTTTGCCACGCCGCAACGCGGGACGCCCACCACCTTCCCGGGCGACGACGAGGAGTGTCGAAAGCTGCTGCTGGCGGAGTTGCTGCGGGCACCGGCAGTGATCGAGTTCGACAACCTCACCGGCGATCTGGTGGCGCACAAGAGCCTGTGCACGGCGCTGACATCGGAGCATATGAGCGGGCGCATTCTGGGCGTATCCAAGACAGCCACAGTCAATACTCGCGCCCTTTTCTTGTCCAGCGGCAACAACGTGGGGCCGGTGCAGGATATGACCCGGCGCTGCATCACGATCAACCTGTCGCCAGATTGCGAAGTTCCGGCGGCCCGCAGCTTCACCCGGCCCGACCTTGTGCGTGATGTCTTGCGTGACCGCGGGCGCTATGTATCCGCAGCGTTGACCATCGTGCGGGCCTGGATCGTGGCTGGCAGGCCGAAGACCGAATGCAAATCGCTGGCGGGCTTTGGCGACTGGTCGGACCTGTGCCGCCAGCCTTTGCTTTGGCTGGGCCTGGCCGACCCGACCGAATCCGTATTCGAGGCCATGGCGGACGACCCGGACCGCGAGACGCTGGCCCGCATCTTGAATGCCTGGCAGGCGGTGTTCGGCAAGACGGCGGCCATGGTGCGCGATGCCGTGAAACAGGCATCGCTGTTCCAGGACCAGCACGTTGAATTGCGGGAAGTGCTGCACGACATCGCCGACGAGCGCGGCGAGATCAATCGTCGCAAGTTGGGATGGTGGATACGCCGCCATGCCGGTCGCATCGTCGATGGCCTGCGTTTCGTGCGGTCCAGCGGTAAACGGTCGGCAGAAGCATGGCAGGTGGAAGGCGCTGCGACGGCTTCGACACCTTCGATGGTCGCTGCACCTTTGTCGGTTTCGACGGTTTCACCGGTTCCTGTCGAACAGAACTGGAAAAGTGGCAGCCGAGTGATTGACGGCAGCAACGCCTACGCGCGCGCCAGTCGAGGCGCATGACCGCAATGACTGGCAAACCAAAGCGCAAGCGCCACCCCAACCCGCGCCTCGCCAAGATTCACCGGAACTACACGGTGGAAGAGGTTGCCGCCCTGTTTGGTGTGCATCGGAACAGCGTGCGGGAATGGGTCAAGCGTGGCCTGCCGGTCAGCGATGACAAGCGGCCGATGTTGATCCTCGGGCGCGCGCTGGTGGAATTTTTGCAGGCCCGCAGGGTGAAGAACAAGCGGCCTTGCCAGCCCGGTGAAATCTATTGCATGCGGTGCCGCGTTCCAAGGCATCCTGCTGGCGACATGGCCGAATACCTGCCGCTGACCGGCACCGCTGGCAATCTGGTTGGCATCTGCCCGAGTTGCGAAACCATGATGTACCGGCGGGTCAACTTCGCCACGCTGGACCAGGTTGGCGCGAAATTGGACATCACGCTGCCGAAGGCACGGCCACACATAGGCGAGAGCATTCAGCCCTGCGTAAACAGTGACTTGGAATAGGGAGCAGCAGACCATGACAACACACAACGCCAACAACGAGCGGACGAAGCGCCGGTACTTCGCGTACCTGAAGGAGGCCAGGCGGCACAGCGAGCCCACGGTGGACGCCGTGGCGAAGGCGCTGGATCGGTTCGAGGTTTACACCAAACACCGTGACTTCAAGTTTTTCCACTTTGAGCAGGCAATCGCATTCAAGCGCCACCTGAACGAACAGAACAGCGTGCGGACCGGGGACAAGCTGAGCAAGGCGACGCTGCACGCGACGCTGGCCAACGTCAAGAAGTTCTTCCACTGGCTCGCCGGGCAACCAGGTTACAAATCCCGCCTGCAGTATTCCGACGCCGACTATTTCAATTTGTCTGAGAAGGACGTGCGGGTCGCCACAGCCCGGCGGGAACAAGCGGGGCCGACCCTGGAGCAGGTGAAGCATGCCATCACGATGATGCCGACCGGCAGCGCAACCGAGCGCCGGGACCGCGCGCTCATGGCATTCACGCTGCTGACCGGCGCACGGGACAGCGCCATTGCCTCGATGAAGCTGAAGCATGTTGATCTGGTGGCGGGCTGCGTCAATCAGGATGCGCGCGAAGTCAAGACCAAGTTCAGCAAGACTTTCACGACCTTCTTCTTTCCGGTCGGCGATGACATTGCCCAGATCGTGTCGGAGTGGGTCGCGTATCTGCGGCAGGAGATGCTGTGGGGCAACGACGACCCACTATTCCCGGCAACCCGAATTGCCTTGGGCGCGACGCGCCAATTTGAAGCTGCCGGCCTGGAGCGGGGGCACTGGAGCAGCGCAGCGCGCATTCGCACGATATTTCGTGAGGCTTTCACCAATGCCGGGTTACCGTATTTCAACCCGCACAGTTTTCGCAACACGCTGGTACGGCTAGGCCAGATCGTATGCAAGAGCCCGGAGGAGTTCAAGGCGTGGAGCCAGAACCTGGGGCACGACAAAGTGTTGACGACGTTTCTCAGTTATGGCCAGGTGGCGAGCCCCAGGCAGGGGCAAATCATCAAGGGGCTGGCAGCCACACCACAGGCTTTGTCGCCGAACGTCAACGAACTTGCAAAGGCGCTGGCCCGTGAGTTACGCGGTTCTGCCGATCCTACGTTCGGCGCGTGAGTCGGGGTTTTTGGCGTTGGAAACCGGTAGGATGTGATGGATGGACCGGCTGCCGAGCGAACCGATTTCGCTCGACAGCCCGGAGCGTGCCGCTGGCCTTATTGCGGCAGGCCAAGGCCTTGATCGTGGCCGCTGGGGCCGGCATAGGTGTTGATTCCGGGCTGCCCGACAGTGAACCGTGGGGTACTATCCACCGACTATCTCGGGGCAACTGATGCAGGCAAATCCTAGGTCTCTTGATGCGCTTTTCAATTCGCAACTTCGCTATGTTGTGCCGATGTTCCAGCGGCTAACCATCTCAGCCCAACACTTGGCGGTGGGCGACTACCTAAAAAGCCAGGCGTGAGCCGATGGGCTTAGAGTGCTGCTATGACACCCAATATCGAACGGCAGGTCGATGGATCTACGGACCAACCCAGTAGGCGCCTCGCGCTACTGATCGACGCGGACAACGCTCAGGCTGCCGTGATCGAGGCGTTGCTTGAAGAGGTCGCCCGCTTCGGCGAAGCAACGGTCCGTCGTATCTACGGTGACTTCACGTCACCGCATAGTTCTTCGTGGAAGAAGTTCCTCAATAAGCACTCCATCAAGCCCGTACAACAATTCGCCTACACCACAGGCAAAAACGCAACTGATGGAACGATGATCATCGATGCGATGGACCTGCTTTACACGCGCAGGTTCGATGGCTTCTGCCTTGTCACCAGCGACAGCGACTTCACGGGCTTGGCGGTTCGACTGCGGGAAGAGGGTCTGCTTGTATTTGGGTTCGGCGAGCAAAAGACCCCCGAGGCCTTCAGAAACGCGTGTCATAGGTTTGTCTTCACTGAGGTTCTGCGAGGTCAAGACTCTCCGAGAGTGCAAACAGCTACACCGCAGCCAATGCCGTCGCAACCAGAGGCGCTGGGCACGCCTCCGGTGATGCTGGCCGCGCTCGCGCGCCCTCCATTTCCCGAGAAGTTCCTTATGGAGGCGCTTGATAACTCCGTTGACGATTCTGGTTGGTCGCACCTCGGCACGTTCGGAAGCTACCTACAAAAAGTGCAGCCCGACTTTGACTCTCGCCTTCATGGCTTCAAAAAGCTCTCAGACCTCGTTCGGGGGCGGCCGGATTTGTTCGAGACCGACGAGCGCTCTGTCGTCGGCTCCAATCACAAAGTGATGTATTTACGGGCAAAGAGAGGTTAACTGGTCGTATTTGGAATCCGCCGCCAGCGCAAGGATCTTGAATGTGTGCGCCGACGCCAAATTAACCCAGGGGAGGTGCGGGATTGCACATCGCCAAGGTCGGACAATGACTTCCGGCAGCCTTGGTCAACTCAGCAATCGCCGGAGCCAACAGGCTGGCGACCGATCAGTGGTGATCGAATAGTTTCAGACCGCTCTTTTTCATACATTTTTCATACCCAGAAGCGAGAAGGACTTGCCGCGCTTGCAAGTCCTTGATTCTTTAGTTATTTCTGGTGGGCGGTGGAGGCTTCGAACCTCCGACCCCAGCAGTGTGAATGCTGTGCTCTACCCCTGAGCTAACCGCCCTGTTGCCGTTACCGGAACAGCCGCAAATTATGCCACAGCATCATGCCGCTTCTGGCGTCAGCCACAACA
>Ga0209702_10001149_pt1 | contig 52673 bp, 51 predicted proteins | sample FRY01_FD_187210 | JGI IMG/M metagenome (GOLD analysis project Ga0209702, IMG submission 187210) | Freshwater microbial communities from Lake Fryxell liftoff mats and glacier meltwater in Antarctica - FRY-01 (SPAdes) (version 2) | ecosystem: Environmental > Aquatic > Freshwater > Ice > Glacier...
GATAGATATACAAAATCCCGTTAGATTAATAAGAGCAATTGAGGTAGCAAAATCAGGCAAATCTGAAGAAAGCATTGGACTTACAGGGTTTGAGTATCTAAAGATAGGCTTAAAAGCAGATAGAGAAATATTATTCTCAACTGCAGATAAATGGGTAAATGACATATTAGAAATTGGACTAATTGACGAGGTAAAAGAACTTGTTTCTAGAGGGTATAAAAATACTCAGCCAATGCAAGGGATGATTTATAAAACTGTAATATCATATTTAAATGGTGAAATTGTGTTGAAAGAACAGCTAGTAGAGCAGATTAAGTTCGAGATGCATAACTATATAAGGCGTCAACAAACCTATTTTAATAAGATAAAAGAGGTAACGTGGTATGATATAAGTAAGAATACCTTTGACCAAGCAGTATTTAAACATATAGAATTATTCTGCAATGCCGAAAATACAAAATAAAATTAATGATAAAATTATTAAATCTAACATAGGTGAGTTTAATTTTGTGATTAATACCAATACAATCCTTTTAGGAATATTTTTTATTACACTGATATGGTTTGTTTTTCAGATAAAATTAATTGTTCTTTCGTTATTTGTTGCAATTATTTTGGCACTATCACTTGAACCTTTAGTACTATGGTTGATGAAAAAACGCATTCCTAAAGTCCCCGCAGTAATTTTAACAATTGTAAGTGTAGTTTCTATATTGTTTTTTTTGACATTCCTAGCGCTAATTCCAATGGTTGAGCAGACTAAACAACTTTATCTAAATCTTCCAACAGTATTACAGAGTTACTCTGGAATTCCAGAGTACAATGTGTTTTTAACAGAGCTAAATAAGCAAATTTCTTCAGGACAACAGCTTTCATCGTCAAGTGATGGAGTTAAGTTTTTATTTGGAGCACTAGGAAATATTGGTAGTAGTGCGGTAATTGTGCTCACAACAATTATAACTATAATATTTTTTACTACTTATCTATTGTTAGATTTTAATAACTTTAGAGATTTAGTAATACATTTATTCCCTCCAAAACAACGACAAACAATTAAAGTATTATTAGTTGAGATTGAGGCAAAGCTTGGAATGTGGCTTAGAGGTCAGATTATCTTAATGTTTGCAGTAGGACTAATAACATATTTAGGTTTATATATAATTCAGCTATTTGTTGGCGATGTTCCATATTTAGAATCAATTGCACTTATTGCAGGGTTGTTAGAGGTAGTCCCATTAATTGGGCCTGTTTTTGCAGCAATCATTGGAGGAATACTCGGGTTTTCAAGCTCTGTAGTAGTTGGAATCTCAATTATAATTTTATTCATTATTGTTCAACAAGCAGAAAACAGCATATTAGTACCAAAAGTAATGGAAAAGGCTGTAGGGTTTAGGCCAATTGTAACAATGATAGCAATCCTAGCTGGTGGACAGATTTTTGGGATTATGGGAGCATTACTTGCAATCCCTGTCTCACTTATCATCTCAATAATCTTTAAATATATTTATTCAACTAATAACTCATAACTGAAATTTAACAAAAAGAAATAGTTAGATAGAACGACACTTTGTTTTGATAGTGTTATAATTATAAAGTAGGGAAAAGACCAATTACTCCTGTTTACAGGAGAGGAAAGTCCAGACAGCATAGAGTAGGGTGGGCGTTGTAAAACGTCGGCTGAAAGGCCCAGTTCTTGTAGATTGAAAAGTTTACAGACGGTTAAGGAATTAACCTTATCCGAGAGCAACAGAAACGTGTTTAAGACCTGTTAAATGGTTTTAACTGAAACGGGCAATCCTCCCCGCTGCAATCCACGAAGCACCGTTTTAAGTCTACTCGGCAAGGTGCCAAGTTGGAGCTTAGATTGATTATTGGTAAAACAGAATCTGGCTTACTCTTTCCCTACAACTAAAAATTAAGGTTAATTAGTCCAAACCATTTATCCTGAAAAGCATAAAGAGCTAGCAAAACTGCAATCATAATAAAACTTAAGTTTACAGTTTTTAGTAAAGAATCTTTATAAAATTTAGGATCAATTGGTAATTCTTTTAAATCTACCCTAGAAATTACTTTTACGCTTTTTTTTGATTGGCTTGGCTTTCTTTCTGCAAGTTGAGCTTTAAGTATCTCAATTTGTCTTCGAGAATTTTTATCAGATTTACTCATAGTAAGCTAAAATATACCTCTTTTACTAATAGATTTGCAACTACTTTATTTAATCTATAATAAATTCTTGTTCTTTCTTGTTATTTTTATGATAATAAGAAGGTTATTGTAAAAAATTAAAAACCTGTCTATATGAATGAAATGAATGAAAACATGCAAAATGAAGTAATTGATCTTGATGCAACGAGTAATAATTCAATACCTAATATTGGAAAAACACATGATAAAAAAAAGCTAATAGTTATAGGATTACTAGTAACAAGTGTTGTAGTTATTGGTTTAAGTGCATACATTCTTATTAACAAAAACAAATCCCCAAAGGTTGTTGCGGATGGTCAGACAGTAGAAGATAAGATGCAGGACGGTGCAAGTGGATCAGAAACATTGTTTGATCAGGGCGAAAAGACTCATCCAAGTCCGATTAACGGAGTAATGTACACAGATAAACAGTACGAAGTTTTTTCAAAAAGAAGACCATTAGCAGTGATGATAAATAATCACGTACAAGCTCGACCACAGTACGGAGTGTCTTATGCAGATATAATTTATGAAATAGTAGCAGAAGGTGGAATTACAAGATGGCTTACAATATTCCACTCACAAGGAGCAGGTCAGGTTGGACCAGTAAGATCTGCTAGAGTTTTTTATGTTTCAATAGCTGCAGGATACAACCCTTTTTATGCACACTGGGGTGGTGCTTATGTAAATCCGACTGATCCAGAAAATACAACAAATCCAGAAGCAGATGTTTATACATATATGAATAAGATTGGATTGCCAAGTTTAGACCAGGCTTATGTAGGTTCAACAGAGTTTAATGGAAAGCCAGCATACTACAGAGATAATTCAAGAGATGTGCCATTAGAGCATACAGGTTATGCAGATACAAATGTATTATGGAATTTACCAGGTACAGGTATTAAGGCGATATATCCAGAACCAGAATGGAAAAAGTACACACCGTTTGGCGAGTGGACATTTAAAGAAGACGCAACTGTTGCAACAAGACCAGCATCAGCATCACTTAGCTTTAACTTTTGGGAAGAGCCTGACTTTGCGGTAAAATATGAGTACAATACTAGTACAAACAGCTGGGATCGAACTCAGGGTGGTACACCAACATTAGATGCAGGAAATAATAATAAGAAAATATCTCCAAAAACGGTTATCGTAATGTTTGCAACAGAAAGGTCCGCAGGAGATAAAAAAGGTCACTTGTTTTATGATGTAATAGGATCAGGAACTGCAAAAATATACATGGATGGTAAAGAGACAGCAGGAAAATGGATTAAGACATCTGCAGGTGAAAGAGAGAATTTTTATGATAGTTTAGGAAATCAGATCAAGTTTAATCGAGGTCAGATTTGGGTAGAGGTTTTACCTGCCGGTAATACAGTATCATTTGTTAGCCAATAGCTAAATATAATTGGCTTCAATAATATAGATGATTGAGAAAATATTTGTATCCGAAGCTAGGGTAAAACTTTTAAAAGAGTTAATACTAAGCGACGAAGAGGATTTACACATTCGAGAATTAACAAGAAGAATAAAAACCGAGGTAAATGCGGTTAGGCGTGAGCTTGAAAATTTAGAGAGCATAAAGCTAGTTTCAAAAGTTCCAAGAGGAAATAGGGTATTTTATGCAATCAACAGGGAGCATACTTTATTTCCAGAGTTATTAGGAATGATTGGAAAAGAGTATGGACTTGGTAAAAAGCTACTAAATAGTTATAAGAAATTAGGTGAGATTAAGTTTATAAGTTTAAGACGTGGATTTATTGAAGGAATAAAATCAAAAAACAAAGAGGTAGATTTATTAATTGTGGGGAAAGTAGATATTGATAAAGCAGAGAAATTAGTTAGCGAAGAAGAAGAAAGAACAAAATTAGATATAAACTTTAGCGTACTTGATCTTGAAGAGTTGAGTTATAGAAAAGAGAGAAAAGATCCATTTGTAATGGGGATTTTATTAACTCCAAAAGTAATGTTAGTAGGTTCAGAAGAGGATTTAGTTAAATGAAACCAAAACTTAGAATTTATTATTTAATAATAACAATAACAGTTGTTAGTTTTTTTATTGCAACTCCAAGTATTCCAGTAAAATTTTCTATTGGTAACGTAAAGGTAGATACAGTAATTGGTGGTGATGCAATAGAGGCAAATATTCCATACATTGGTAAAGTATATAAAAAATTTGAGTTTAAAAAAGGGCTAGACATTCAGGGTGGAGTACATGTTGTGTTGCAGGCTGATATGTCTGAGATTGCCGAAGAAGATAAGGTAAATGCTGTAGAATCTGTAAAAAATGTAATTGAGCGTAGAGTAAACTTGTTTGGTGTTAGTGAGCCAACAATTGTAACCTCAAAGGTTGGAGCAGGTAGTGAGGCAGAGTATAGGGTAGTAGTAGATATGCCAGGGGTGTCTGACACAAGAGAGGCAATAAGTTTAATAGGAGAAACAGCACAGCTGGAGTTTAGAACATTATATGAGGCAGTAGAAGGACAAGTTGCACCAAAAAGTGTGGTAGAGGTTCAAGGACTTGGTAGCTTTATTCCAACTGATTTAAATGGAAAAGATTTGCGAAGAGCAGAGGTAGTGTTTAATAACAGTTCACAAAATACAGATACTGGCCCTCAGGTTTCGTTATCGTTTAACGCAGAAGGAGCAAAAAAGTTTGCAAAACTAACACAAGATAATTTAGGCAAGCCTATAGCAATCTTTTTAGATGATCAGATAGTTAGTGCACCTACAGTACAAAGTGTTATAGCAGATGGAAATGCAGTAATTTCTGGAGGGTTTACAGTAGATCAGGCAAACGCACTTGCAATACAGCTTAGAGCGGGGGCACTTCCTGTACCAGTTAAGATTATTGAGCAACAAGAAATAGGTCCAACATTAGGTCAAATTTCTGTAAATAAAACATTTATTGCAGGGATTATAGGTTTTATACTTGTTGCTTTGTTTATGTTTTTTTATTACGGCAAGCTTGGAATTATTGCAAACGTTGCACTTACTATATATGTACTAATTGTTGTTGCAATATATAAAGGAGTAATTCCAGGGCTTGGTGCAATAGTATTAACATTACCAGGGCTTGCTGGGTTTTTACTCTCAATTGGAATGGCAGTTGATGCTAATATATTAATTTTTGAGAGAATAAGAGAAGAGCTGTTACAACAAAAACCATTAGGAGTAGCTATAGAGTTAGGATTTCAGAGATCATGGAGCTCGGTTCGTGATTCTAACTTTTCAACACTTATTACAGCATTTGTATTAATTAACCCATTTAACTGGAACTTTTTAGTTACAAGTGGTCCAGTAAGAGGGTTTGCAATTACCTTAGCAATAGGAGTACTTATAAGCTTATTTACAGGTGTAGTAGTAACAAGAAACCTAATAAGAGTATTTTTTAAAGGGGCAAATATATAACAATGATTAAATATATTGAGAACAGAAAAATTTATTACATATTGTCAGGCTTAATGATTACGTTAAGTTTATTTTCGTTATTAGTTTACAAACTAAATGTAGGTATAGATTTTACAGGTGGAACGAATTGGAGTGTAGAAACAGTTTTAGAAACCGATGAAATAAAACAGATAGTTAATAATAGCAAGATTGAGTTATATAGAGTAAATAAAACAGACAAACAATATAATCTAAATTTAGAAACAATAACATCAGAACAAAAAAATCAGTTAGTTGAAAAATTTAAAGAAAAAGATACAAACTTTTCAGAAAATAAATTTGAAACAATAGGCCCTGCACTTGGACGCGAATTATTAATAAAGACTCTAATAGCAGTAATGGTAGCTTCAGTTGCCATTATGCTTTACGTATCACACCAGTTTAAAGAGGGAGTATTTGGAGTATCAGCAATTATAGCAATGGTTCATGACGTATTAATATTGATTGGAAGTTTTTCAATATTAGGATATTTATATGGGGTACAGGTTGACTCTCTGTTTGTTACAGCAGTCTTAATTACACTAAGCTTTTCAGTACACGATACAGTAGTTGTATTTGATAGGTTTAGAGAGGTAAGGCAGAACCAGCCAAAATTAATTTTAGAAGAGCAGATAAATCTCGCAATAAATAGCACAATGGTTAGATCATTAAATAACTCAATAACAACTGCAATAATGTTGTTAGCAGTGTTTTTATTAGGAGGAGATACTATAAAATGGTTTGTTCTGGCACTATTTATTGGAATAATAGTTGGAACTTATAGCTCACCATTTGTATCAACTCCAATAGTTTATGAGTGGTTGAAAAGAAGAAAATAGTTATTTAACCCTTAATAGTTTTTAGTATTTCATTTACAATCCTCTTATGCCAATCTGGAAATTAAAAGATACATCATTTGTTGATAATCATGATTTAGCTCTTAAACTGTTACTTGCAAATAGAGATGTAGAAAATATTGAAGAGTTTGAGAAGTATACCGATTTATCTGATACACAGATAAAAGAGTTTTTAGGATTAGAGTTTACAAAAAGTGTTTTATTAGGGGTAAAGTTAATAAAAAATGCAATATTAAAAGATTTGCCAATAGTTATACACGGTGATTATGATGCAGATGGAGTTACATCTACTGCCTTGCTCTGGCAAGCAATATTTGAAGGGCTAGGTTATAAAAATGTTTATCCGTATATCCCAAGTAGGTTTGATGAAGGGTATGGGCTTAGCTTTGAATCTTTAGAAAGTATTAAAGAGAAATATTTTAAGGATAATAAAGGGCTACTTATAACAGTTGATTGTGGTATTACAGCAGTTGAACAGGTAGAAAGTGCGATAAAGATTGGTATTACAGTTTTAATAACCGATCATCATCAAAAGGCTAAGCAGGTACCTAATGCAGATGTACTTGTTTGGACTGATAAGTTATGTGGGGTTGGCATAACTTACTTTTTAGTAAAAAAATTATTGAAAAAAAGCGATTTTGGGCTTGATCTTGTAGCAATTGGTACAGTAGCTGATCTTCAACCTTTAACTAATATTAATAGGGTGTTAGTAAAGAAAGGTTTAGAAGTTTTAAACCAAGGAAAACGACCAGGAATAAAGCAATTATTAAAAGTAGTGGGGTTTGAAAAGAGTGTAAAGGCAAAAGATATAGCCTGGATAATTGCACCACGAATTAACGCAATAGGAAGGTTAGAGAGCGCCTTAGATGCCTTACGATTGTTATGTACTAAAGACTTGGTACTTGCGATGCAGTATGCTCAAAAGTTAGATAACTTAAATAAAGAAAGACAAGAAAAAACAAATCAGATGATAAAACTTGCAGAAGAACAGGTTACAGATGATTTAATTAGCTTTATCTCAGGAGAAAATTTTCATGAAGGAATAGTAGGTCTTGTTGCAGGAAGGCTTACACAAAAATACTATAAACCTGCAATAGTAATGCAAATTGAAAAAAATATTGCTAAAGGTTCTGCAAGGTCAATTCCTGAAATCAATATAATTGAATTACTGCGAGAGTTTGAGGACGATTTTATTAAACTAGGAGGACACACTGCAGCAGCAGGATTTAGCATTGATTTAGAAAAACTGGACAGTCTAAAGTCAAATATTAATAGGTCGTTACAAAAGATTAACAATGGAGAGTTATTCAAAAGTAAGATAGATGTTGAGTTTCAGATTAAATTAGCCACTTTTGATGAAAAACTTTTTAATATTGTTGAATTGCTAGAGCCATATGGAATTTCTAACCAAAGTCCACTTTTTTTACTAAAAAATTTACGTGTAGTTGATTTTAAACAGATAGGTCGAGACTCAAGTCATTTATCATTAAATCTTACTGATGGGGATATATTTATAAGAGGGATTGCTTTTGGAATGGCAAAGTTTGCAGATAATTTAAATCATGATGATCGACTTGATGTTGTTTGTTCAATTATAAAGAATGAATGGAACGGTGCGATTAATTATGAGTTTCAGGTTAAGGATTTAAAGCATTCGGATAACTAATCTTATAATTTCAATAAAAATCATAAAGAACAAGACATAAGAAAATAGTTCAAAGACAAAGCCATGACCAAATTTTACTTTATAAATTAAGTGAATGATTAAGTGTGAGAACGCAGTAAATAATCCTCCAACAGTACCAACAACTAGTACAAGTTGGTTAACTCCTCCAAGAAATAATAGCAGTGGAATAATAATAATAATAATTACAGAAAATTTTCGAGAGAGGTTAAAGTCTTTAATCAGAGTATCAATACTTACAAGAGAAAGGCTTTGATAAGAGGTAGTAACAGCTAAAAACCCTATAATTGCACCTAACATAATAAGTGGTTTGCCTATCATTAGGCCACTAAGTGAGTTTTCTGATACTTTGTCAGAGTGTAAAAGTACTGCAATTATAAACCCATAATACAAAACAATTGGGATTAAAGAATTTACTATAGTTGTAAGTTTTAATTTAGAATTTGCTAATTTCTCTTTTAGCTCTGGTAAAATTCCAAAACCGGTATTAGAAGCAAGTGTAATACCTAAAAGTAATGGAATAGTTTTTAGTGTAATTTTATAGTCGATAAGTGAGATAATATTATAATAATTTGTAGTTTTATTTAACAAAATTAACGTTAAGGCAATTAGTAACAGGATAAGGCAGGACGTAAGATATTTTTCAGATCCATTAAACACTTTTAAGCTAAGCGTTGAGATTCCAAAAATGGCAACAAAAAATATAGCAATTGTACTATCAGTAAATAAATTAGGAATTACCGAGTTAATAAATGAGATTATGATAATAATATAAGCAAGATTAGACCCAAGACCACCTAACAATGTCATAGCTGATACAATATTTTTATACTTTTTTCCAAGATATATTTCGCTATAACCAGGTAGTTGATGTTGACCATGTGTATTTAAAATTATTTTTGAATAAATATAATTAGTGTACATTGAAATTATTGAGATTAGAAAAAAGAGCGCAGATGCTATGATAAAGTTTTGTTTATCAAAAACAAATGGCAAGGTAAAAAAACTAGCCCCAATTATAGTTCCAATTAAGGGATATAGAATAGGCAGTTTCTTCATGTATAAAGTATTATGTATTAGAAAGTATGTATCAAGTATTTAGTATTTAAAACACTAATTTAGTTTTTTTGATATAGTACTGTATATGAGTTTTTATGATCAAATTATAGAATTTTTAAGACTAAATAATTTTGTTTACGAAGAATTTGAGCACCAAGCTGTTTATACAAGTGAGCAAGCATCACAAGTTCGGGGTGGTGGAGTTATAAGTCAGGGTGCAAAAGCATTAGTTTTTGATATAGGAAAGCCAGTAATGCTGGTACTAAGAGGAAATGACAAGGTAGATGGAAAGTTAGCAAAAGTTTTATTAAATGCAAAACAGGTTCCACTTGCAACACCTGAAAAAGTTATAGAATATACAGGGGTAGAGATTGGCGCAGTTGCACCATTTGGCTTTTTAAGAGAGATTGAAACTTATGTTGATCAGAACTTATTTAACAACGAATACATTATGTTTAACCCAGGAAAGCATAATAAAACAATTAAAATGCTAGCAAAGGATTATAAAAGTATTTCGCAAATTATTTTAGATAATTTTATTAAAAATGTTTAATAAGCTTGTATTTACCCCAACCTTTAGAATTATCATTTTTCTATTGTTATTTCTTGTTTTTATAGCTTATGCTTCTATTAATCGAGATACCTCAAAAGATAATGTCCTAAGAAAAATGGATAGCAGGGTAGAAAAGTTACAAAATGTAGTTGAACCAATAAAAGTAGTAGAAGTTCCAAAACTTAAGCCGATTGAGTTAAAAATTAATGTCTCGGCAAAGGCTGCAATGGTTAGTGATATTGATGAAAATATTTTTTTTGCAAAAAACTTAAATGTACAGCTTGCTCCAGCTTCTACAACAAAGATAATGACTGCGGTAATAGCTTTAGAAGAATACAACTTAGATGATATTGTTGAGGTGCCTTATTACTGTACAACAGTTCCAACACAGAAAGTTGGGTTTGTAGTTGGTGAAAAGTTAACAGTTAGAGCATTAATTACATCGATGTTAGTTTTTTCTGGGGCAGATGCAGCTTGTACATTGCAATTCAAAGAAAGCCAGCCACACATATTTGTAAACAGAATGAACGATAAGGCTAAACAGTTAAATATGAAAAATACAAACTTTTCTAATGTAATTGGGTATGATGAGCTTGATCATTACTCTTCTGCAATGGACATGTACATACTTGCAAAGTATGCAATGAATAATCCCGAGTTTGCGCGAAATGTATCACTAAAAGAAACTGTTATAGTATCGATAGACGGAGTTAATGTTCATAACATTCAAAACACAAATCAATTACTTTTTACTCATACAAATGTATTAGGTATAAAAACTGGATTTACAGATTTTGCTAAGGATTGTTTAGTTTTTGTATATGAGCTTCAAGGAAAAAAGTTTTTTGGAATAGTATTAGGCTCAGAAAGTAGATTTGAAGATGCAGACAAAATGATTAATGCAACAAATGATTATTTAACCACGTTACTGTCTAAGGCTGGCAAGTAAGATACATAATTACCAAGCTGTCCTGTATTAGTTTCAAACCTTCCAGTAAAAACAAATATTGGTTGAACAAATTTAGGTAAATCTTCCTCGACAATATAAGCTAGTTCAATTGATTTAATCTTTACAGACTTAATATCTTTCTGGATATATGGCTTATATTTATCTTCACCATCTTCAACAAGCTTTACTATAGTAGCATTTCCATCTAATAGCTGTTGCCATGCAGTGTAAATGTTTTTCAGTGGATAAGTAGATCCTTTTTCATTATCAAAATTCCAATAATTTACTTTAGCTTTAAGTAATTTATTCGGTGACACATAACCATTTGCAAGGTAAAAGTTAATATACGAGTTATCATATTTTTCGCCATAAATCTTAAACTTTGTATCAACGTAATTAACATTTCTAAAAATATCTACCTTAGTAAGCTGTGCTTCAGATAAAGAAGAAGCCTCTTCTAATACCTCTTGGTTTATTCTTGCAAAGGTAATATCAGTATTGAAACTACTTCTATCTTTCTTTAAGTCCACATTTGGATGATTTGATAGCATTAAAAGTGCAATATCTGTTGCTTTTTCCTCAGGGGTGGCATCGCCTCGTCTTAAATACAAGTTTAGCTGACTCAGATTTGGTTCAATCTCAAAATTATATGTCAAAATATTTAATTTAAATGATCTTTGTGGAACAAGGCTTTGCCATTTCCACTCTGCATTAGTTATCTGTGTATATGCCGAGTTATTAAATCCAAAAAGTGTTGCAGTTTGTTTAGCTCTTTGTTCTGCCAAAATATCCCGTCCGGGCTTAATAACCTGAAATACAGAAACCTGATTTGGAATCCCACTAGGCAACTTTCCACTAATCGTATCTAGTTCGTAGTTAATTGTCCCTGTAGTTTTTAAGCTTTCTATATTAGGTAAAGGAATTTTTCCAAATTGAATAGTTGGGGCAGGTGGTTTTGGAGGAAAAAGCACCTTAATCATTACTGTCCCCGCAATAAAAGAGAATTTGAGAATAAAATATAACACCATTAGTGCAATAAAGATTAAGATAGATTGTTTAAAAAGACGCGAAGCGTCTGCAAGCTTCATTACTTAATAATATCACGTTTTGATTATGTTCAATGCTTTTTATTAGACCTTTTTAATGTAAAATAACATTAATATGAAAAATATAGTTAGAACAAGAATAGCTCCAAGCCCTACGGGACTTGCACATTTAGGTACAATTTATCAGGCATTAATAAATTACTCTTATGCAAAAAGGCGCAGTGGAGTGTTTGTATGGCGTTCTGAAGATACTGATCAGGCAAGGTATGTAGAAGGATCTGAAGAAAATCTATACGAACATTTAAGATGGTTTGGTTTAATACCAGACGAAAGTCCATATAATAAAGGTGATTTTGGTCCATATAGGCAGTCAGAAAGGTTAGAGATATATAAAGAACATATTGACGAATTAATTAATAATGGACATGCATACTATTGTTTCTGTAGTTCAGAGAGGCTAGCACAAGTTCGAGAGCAAATGCAAAAAGAGGGTAAGCCTCCAATGTACGATAAGCACTGCATTAATAACTTAATCACAGAAGCAAAAGAGCGAATTTTAAAGGGGGAAAGTTACGTTGTACGAATGAAAATTCCAGAAAACGAAACTATATTAGTTCAAGATGAAGTACTAGGTCAGATTGAATTTAACAGCAATACAATCGACGACCAGGTGTTGTTAAAATCAGATGGATTTCCAACATATCATTTAGCAGTTGTGGTAGATGATCACTTAATGAAAATTACACACATGGTAAGGGCAAGAGAGTGGCTTCCTTCTAGTCCTAAACAGATTTTATTATACAGATATTTTGGCTGGCAGGTACCAAAACTAATTCATGTTCCTGTAATATTAAATTCTGATGGAAAAGGAAAGTTAAGCAAAAGACACGGACATTCAAGCGCAGACTATTATAGAAAACTAGGTTTTTTGCCACAAGCAATACTTAACTATTTAGCACAGATAATATGGAATCACCCTAAAGGAAAAGAGATATTTCCAGTTTCAGACTTTGTTAAATACTTTGATTTTAAAGACATAAGCTCGCAGGGACCAAGGTTTGACCTAGATAAATTAAAATGGATAAATGGACAGTATATAAGAATGTTAAGAACCACAGAGTTATACGATAAACTACTTGAGCATTATAACTACACAAACAATCAAGGGGTATTAGATTGGTTACAAGATAAAGATTATTCGTTAAAAATTATTCCACTAGTTCAGGAAAGACTCTCGATTTTAGACGACTACTCAGTATTAGTAAATTATTTCTATATTACTCCAGCTGAGTTAGAGCCAGAGGCAAACAATCTAATTTTAAGTAGTGCACAAGACAAAGATCAGTTACTAGTGTTACTATCATCAGTTTATAACAAGATAACAGAGTTACAAAATTGGACAGCTGAAAGTTTACACACAGTAGAAGAAGAAATACGAAAACTAGCAACAGAAAACAACTGGAAAACAATACACGCCTTTATGCCAATAAGGGTTGCAGTAACGGGCACAAAACAATCCCCTCCACTTTTTGATGTAATTCAGGTTTTAGGAAAAGAGAAAACCTTGCATAGAATAAATATTGCGATAAAAGGGTTGTAGCATTTATTATTCGACCTTGTGTAGAATAAAATTAACCATTCCTTTATTTAACGCTAAAAATTACATATAATATGTAATCAGTCATCCTGAACTAGTTTCAGGATCTTTAACAATAATAATGGGGTGTCGTTCAATGGTAGGACGTAGCGTTCTGGACGCTAAGATTGGGGTTCGACTCCCTGCACCCCAGCCAAGTAATAATTAAATTACAACCGAAACAAAATTGTAAAAAAGCTTTTTACAGAGCAGTATCCAACCCCGCAGGTTGAGGTAATTTCATAGTTAACAAGTGCCAGCCAAGTATATAATTTTTAAATAAAGACTTATAAAGTTTGTATTTGTTATAATTTAGCAATGGAAAATAAAATAACCTTTATTACAGGGAATATAAATAAGGCTGAACAGCTTAGCAAATACTTAGGAATACAAGTTAACCATACAAAACTAGATTTAGTTGAGATTCAATCCTTAGATTTATCTGAAGTAATTAAACACAAAGCAATTGAGGCATATAACCAAGTTGGAACTGCTGTTGTAGTTGATGATGTTTCACTTGTAATTAATTCTCTTGGAAAACTTCCCGGCCCATTTATTAAGTTTTTTATTCAAGAGTTAGGAAATATTGGTATATGTAATCTTGTTTCAAAGGATAAAGATAGGTCTGCAAAAGCCGAAGTTTGTATTGGCTATTACGATGGAGATAATTTACAGATTTTTACAGGTGTGATTGATGGAAATATTTCAGATTCTCCAAAAGGTTTTAATGGGTTTGGATGGGATGAAATATTTATTCCTAAGGGTTATGTGCATACTAGATCAGAGATGAATGAGAAAGATTATGAAGACACTAATCCTAGAAGAATTGCGTTAGATGAATTAAAGAAATATTTAAGAAAAAATTAATTATCTCAACTAAACAACCCCGTTTTTTTATGAATACAATTTTTTTCTTTTCAATAATAGTTATTAACTATAGAATAACACCTTATGAAGTATAAGATATTGCTGTTTTATAAATACATAAAACTAAATAATTTAGAGGATTTAAAAAACTCACAGCGTGAAACTTGTGAAACTTTAAATTTAAAGGGTCGTACTATTATTGCAGAGGAAGGTATAAACTCTACATTAGGAGGATTAAAAGAAAATATTGATAAATATATCGAATATATGAAAGCTGATGAAAGATTTACAGATATTGATTTTAAATTAAGTGATGGTACAGGTGAAAATGATTTTCCAAAACTAAGTATAAAAGTTAGGAATGAGATTGTAAGCACACATTTAGGTGAAAATGATATTGATCCAAACAAACTGACTGGAAAGTACGTTAAGCCAGATGATTTGCATACTTGGTTTAAAGAGGGCAAAGAATTTTATTTAGTTGATATGCGAAATACTTTTGAGTATAAGGTAGGCCATTTTAAAAATTCTATTGACTCGACTTTTGATAGGTTTAGGGATTTACCAGAGATAATAAAAAAAATAGATTATTTAAAAGATAAAACAGTTGTTACAGCCTGTACAGGTGGTGTTAGATGTGAAAAGGCTAGTGGTATTTTGATAAGGGAGGGTTTTACTGATGTTTACCAGCTTTATGGCGGAATGCATACATATATGAAAAAGTTCCCTGGAGATGATTTTTTAGGTAAGCTATATGTTTTTGATGGAAGGGTAACTGTAGATTTTATTAAAGATGAAAGTAAACGGGTAATAGTTGGGAAATGTGATAAGTGTAATAATCCTTCTGAAAATTATGTAAACTGTGCTAACCTTTCTTGTCATAAACATTTTATATGTTGTAATGAATGTATTAAAAAAACAAATAATACACCTTTTTGTAACAAAGAGTGTATGTTAAAAGCAAAAGGTTTGGTTGAATAAAAAGTATTAATATATAATATAAAAATGGTTAAATATAAAGAATTTTATACAAGAATGATAAATCAGAATAAGGAATTATTTGAGAATTTTTCTAAGGTTTATAAACAGTTTGAAAAAGAACCTGAAAAGTTTAAAGAAGAGTTTAATACTATTGGTCGAGAAATTAATGTAGTTGTTCGAAGAACAGATAATAAATTATGTGCACAAACTGAACAAAGTAATTATAATAAATTTTCCATGGGCTTATCTGATAAATTTTGGGAGATGGTTAGAGAAAATTACCCTTATATTGATAAGGTGAGCAAGTAGCTCTTCTTTTTTTTCTTTCTACTTGATATACTAAAAAGTAGTTATGAAAACAAGCCCTGCCGAGTTTTTTCGTAAATTTTCAAATAGAGTTTCTAAGGCGACCGGTTCTTTTTGGTCCTTTATTTTGGCTTCTGTTATTATTCTTATTTGGTTAGGTACAGGGCCGTTTTTTAACTTTTCTGATACATGGCAGTTAGTTATTAATACGGGGACAACTATTGTTACATTCTTAATGGTATTCTTGATTCAAAATTCACAAAACCGTGAGTCTAAATCTTTACATATTAAGTTAGATGAACTGATACGAACTAATAAAACAGCTCGTAATAAATTAATCAGAACTGAGGACTGGCCTGACAATGAGATTGAGGTTTTAGAGAAAGAGTTTACTAAATTTTCAGAGACGACAGATATAAGGCCAACAAAGAAAAAAATACACACTATATTGTAAATCTACATTATGCTTTCATTATCAGCTTATGTGTAGTATAATTTAAGCGAATTATTCGGTAGCTTCCTTTTGAGACGGTTTCGTACAAAAGAAGTGTACGAAATTGTTAAAAAAGAAGGAGGTGAATTTTTAAAGTGAATTTAAAACTATATGTAGGAAATCTTGACTACTCCGTAGTAGGAGACCAGTTAAAAGATCTATTCTCACAAGCAGGACAAGTTGTTGATTCAGTTGTTATTTCTGATAAATTTTCAGGAAGATCAAAAGGTTTCGGTTTCGTAGAAATGTCTGACGAAGCAGGAGCACAGAAAGCAATTGAAATGTTTAATGGTTCTGATTTTGACGGCAGAAAGCTAGTCGTTAACGAAGCAAGACCACCAAGAGAAAGATAATAAAAATCTTTTTTTTGAACAATTACACCCCAGCAATGGGGTGTTTTGTTTTTTATGGGTAAGTTTAACGGGTTTTAATTGAATTTAGCTCTTCTAAACTAGTTGCAATGCCTTTATAAGTTTCAATTTGATTGTATATAGAAAGAATTAGAATAATGCCTAATACTATTAATATTATCACAGGAAAGTAAATTATTTTTTTCATTGTTACTTTAATTGTAAATGCATATACTTTAAAGACAAGTAAAAAATTTATAGTAATTCAGTATATGGCATTTTTTACCATCTCAAGTGGAAGTGCAAGTGCAAAAATATCAGAATTAGGCGCATGGTTAATAGAATATACAATTGATAGTAAAGATGTTTTATTTAAAGGTATTGAATATGAGAAAGATGGTGTTATTAAAAGGCGTGGTGGAATCCCCCTTTTGTTTCCAAATGCGGGTAAAAAGATTAAGTTTGAGAATATAGAATTAAACCAACATGGTTTTGCTCGAGATATGATGTGGAAGAAAGTTGAGCAGAAAGAAGATGAGCTAATTTTACGTTTGATTGATAATACAGACTCGTTCAAGATATTCCCATTCCATTTTCAGGCTGAGGTATCTTTTAAGATTAACCAAGATTTTTTAACACTTAGTTTAGTAGTTTTAAATTCTGATAGTGTAAGTATTCCTTTAGCCCCTGGGTTTCATCCTTATTTTAATCTTGTAAAAGCAGATAGAGCCAAATTTGTATGTCCTGTACAAGCGTTTAAATTTAATGGAGACACAACTTATGTTAATTCTAAATCTCCAGTAAGATTTTCTGTTCCAGTTGGAAATATTTTACTTGAATTTTCAGATAATTTTAAAAATCTAAGTTATTGGTCAGAGAGTGAAGCAGATTATATTTGTATTGAGCCTTGGGTTGGGGTAGAAGGCACTATGTTAAACAATTTGGAAAGAGTTAATTTGATGCCACAAAAGAGCGCAAGATTTTGGGTAAAAATTAGAATTAATTAAACATTACTTTAAAAATCTATTTCCTGTTAAAATAACAGTATGAAATTAAGAATAATACAGAAAGAGCAAAGAGTAGGTGTTTTTGTAGATGTACAGAACATGTATTACTCTGCAAAAAATTTATACGATGCCAAGGTCAGCTTTTCAGAAGCCTTGAAAGAGGCTGTTAATGGTAGAAAGTTAGTAAGAGCATTTGCATATGTAATTAAGGCCGAGGTTGGTGCAGAGCAGGATTTTTTTGATGCACTAGCAGGACAAGGGTACGAGATTAGAGAGAAAGAGTTGCAGGTATTTGCAGGAGGAGCTAAAAAAGGTGATTGGGATGTTGGCCTTTCAATGGATGCAATTAGGCTTGCAGAAAAAGTAGATACGATTGTTTTAATTACAGGTGATGGTGATTTTGCAGCATTGGCTGATTATTTACAAAATAATAAAGGCTGTAGGGTAGAGGTATTGGCATTTGAAAGAACTACATCAAGTAAGTTAATAGAGGTCGCAGATGAATTTGTTGATATGAGTAAAGATTTAAAAAGATATTTAATAAATGCAAAAAGGCCACATAGTTCAGCTTAAACTCTTTCTTTCGTATATTATCCATTTCACAAAACTTGTAATAATAGTGTTTTTGGTAGTGTTTTCAGGTTACCATCTTGCGTATTCAAACAAAACCTTACCAGGTGTTTATGTTGGGAACGTATCCTTTTCTGGACTTAATAAAGCTATGGTTTTAGAAAAGTTAGAGGTGTTAGATACCGTTTTAAGTGGTGATTGGCAACTGATAGTTGGAGATAAAACTTACATGGTAAATAATGAGAAAATTGGGTACAACTTTAATCGTGATGTAGCCTTACATCAGCTTTTTACAGTTGGAAGAGAAAAGAATTTATTAGAAAGTTTTAGAAATAAATTTATCTCGTTATCAATTGGTTATCACGTATTACCAGTTTATGATATTGACCAAAAAAAATATGACGAGTTTGTTAATAATGTAATAGAAAATGCTACATCAGAATATATTAATTCAACTTATAAATTAGATGAAAATGACCAATTGTTAGTTGTGCCAGAGGTTATTGGTTATACAGTTTCAAGAGAAAAGGTAGAAAAAGCACTTTATAATAAATATATATTACTTGATAGCACTAAGTCTGAAAAAATAGCGTTAACTCAGGTTAATCCAGAAGTTAACTCCTTAACCCTTGTAAATAATATGCCTTTTGTATCCGACTTTCTTACTCGCCAATTTAGTATTTTGTATAATAATCAAAAATGGATTCCATCTAAACAAGAAAAATTAGAAATTATAACTGCGAATAATGAATTAACAATTAATAAAAATAATGCATTTTTAAAACAGGTAGTTGAGGCAATTAATAATCCCAAGACAGTTGAGGTTTTTGAAGAGAAAGATGGAAAAGTTGTAAAGTTTATTCCAGCAAATAATGGTGTAGAGGTTGATGAGAAAGAATTTTACCAAGAGTTAAGAAATTCAATTGTTAACCCTCAGACTACCTTTTTGCAAGTACCAGTAAAAATTACTGAAGTTAATAAGGGCAGTAATGAATTTGGCGTAAAAGAGTTAATTGGAAGTGGTGAGACAACTTATTATCACTCTGCACTAAATAGAGTGTTTAACGTAAATCTTGCTGCAGTTAGAGTTACAGGTATACTTGTTGCCCCCGAAGAGGTCTTTTCATTTGCAAATACAGTTGGAGATGTTTCTGCTGCAACAGGTTATAAGTCTGGGTATATTATATATAATAATAAAACAATTTTAGGAGATGGAGGAGGACTTTGTCAGGTTAGTACAACATTATTTAGAGCAGCACTTGATGCAGGGCTACCAATAGTTAGTAGAACGGGGCATTCTTACAGAGTTTCGTATTACGAACAAAACTCGGATCCGGGTTTTGATGCAACCGTGTTTGTTCCAAGTGTTGATCTAAAGTTTAAAAATGATACAGGAAATTACATCTTGATAATCTCAGAATCAAAACCAGACGAATATTATCTTAAGTACAGTATTTATGGAACAAATGATGGAAGAAAAGTTTCTATTACAAAACCTGCTATTACCTCAGTTACGCCACCACCTGGCTCAGTTTATCAGGATGATAACTCATTACCAAAAGGTACAGTAAAACAGGTAGAATGGGCGACATGGGGTGCAAAAGTAGAGTTTTCAAGAACAATAGAAAGACAAGGTACAGTGGTTTCGCAGGAAACATTTAAAACAAATTATACACCTTGGGCAAACGCATTTTTAGTTGGAACTAAAGAGTAAGTTAATAAATATAATTAATAATTATAAGGGTTGTTTTGTCTTGATTATCCAAAATACTAAGCTCTAAACGTTCATTTCCTTTATTATATATATAATCGTTTTCACTAGGAGTCCAGCCTTCTTTTAAAAGTTCAGATTTGTACCATTGTTCAGTTACAGTTATGCTTGAGCTAGTTTTGAATGTGTAATAACTATGTTTGTCAGTTTCAGTCTGGCTTAATATTTTTGCATTTGGGTGTACAGGAAATGGGAGGTTTTCGTCTTGAAGTCCAAATACTTGCCCATTATTTTCTAAATTTTTATCTACTGAGAAAGATTGAAAAATGGTAACAGATAATACACTTACTAGAATAAGGACTATAAAAATAGGTAATGCTTTAAAGTTATTTCGTCCAGGCACCTTTTAAGTATATGTGGTAAATGTTAAAATATCAAACGTTTTAGTGTAAAATAGTTTTGTTTAGAAAAAAAGTTACTATGCCGCCATCGTCTAGTGGCCTAGGACGCAGGATTCTCATTCCTGTAACACGGGTTCGACTCCCGTTGGCGGTACCATAAGACTTGTCATTTACTAATGACTTAGTCACCTGCAATACCCAAATGGGTGTACCATATAGTAACAATTATGATTTTTTAGATTTTACACCACCTGCTATTAATCCAATCAACATAACTCCCCAACCTGTTAACCAAAATATAATTGGGAGTAAATGTGTTAAAAATATATTAATCTGATTTAAGTTGACTGCTGATGCACCGTTTCCTACTAATAGGGAGTTTATTGTTTGTTCTCTAAGACCGTTTATTATATGTTTGTCGTACTCAAATCCAAAACCCAATATCAAAAATCCAAAGGTAATTAAAAAGTTTGATCTATTTGGTTTTATTAGTGTAGTTAATGCCATAACAACAAACCCTAACACATAACCCATTAACTCTTTGTTGTGTGTAAAAGTTAAGTAGATTGTTTGTATGTAAGACGAGTTAGTATAATCAATCATAAATATCATTTTACATTTTCTTGTTGTTTTTTGCGAGAGGTTGATATAATATATTGTTAAATAGCGTTGATTTAGTTAACACTAAGTAGCTTAAGAAAGAAAACCAATTGGTTAGTAGAATCTTACGGGGGTGCCCGTTACAGCACTAGGCCATGATAGTGGTTTATAAGGTTTGGTTAGTAATAATCAAGTAAATTGAGGTGGCAACACGTTTTTTACGTCCTCAAAAGTATCAATATATATTGGTATTTTTATTTAGGGCGTATTTTTTTACTCTCTTAATTTAATTACCAAAAAATTATGCAAAGAGTCTATATAAAAGACCTTTCTAAATACGTAGGAAAAGAGGTTATGGTTGAGGGTTTTGTTAATACACTACGACACCAAGGAGGTATTAAGTTTTTATTAGTTCGTGATGTTTCTGGGAAAGTTCAGACTGTAATCTTAAAACAAAATAAAATGGCATTTGATATAGTGTCTGATTTGAGTGTTGAATCAGTTGTAAAGATTGAGGGGTTAGTCAAACAAGAAAAGCAAGCTCCAGATGGTATTGAGATTGAGGTTAAAGCAATTGAGGTATTATCACTAGCTGAAGAGTTGCCGATTCCAGTAATTGCTGAAAAAGGAGCAGAAGATGTTGATCAAACACATAGATTTGATTACAGGTGGCTTGATCTTCGAAACCCAGAAAAGTTAAAGATATTTAAGGTTTGGACTGAGCTTGAAAGAGGATTTAGAGATTATTATGATAAAGAAGGCTTTACCCAGATTTATACTCCTTCGTTTATGAACACTCCCAGTGAATCTGGAGCAGAAGTATTTGAGGTTAAATATTTTGAAGGGCAAGCATACTTAGCTCAGTCCCCTCAGTTTTATAAGCAAATGGCTATGGCATCTGGATTTGAGAAAGTATTTATGACTGGTTCAGTTTACAGGGCAGAGCAATCTTATACTACAAGGCATATGACGGAGTTTACAGGGTGGGATTTTGAGGTTTCATATATTAGTTCCCATTATGATGTTATGGATATTGAAGAAGATTTATTAATATCTGGATTTAATAAAATAAATGAAAAGTTAGGGCTAAACATAGAGGTACCAAGTAAACCATTCCCAAGGATATCTATGGTTGAGGCGAAAGAAAAACTTAAAAAAGCTGGGGTTACTAGTGAAAAAGAGGGGGATCTAAGTCCAGAAGAAGAACGAGAGATTTGTAGATTGGTAAAAGAAGAGTTTTGTAATGATTTTGTATTTATAACCGATTATCCAATCACCGTTCGCCCTTTTTACCACATGCGACATGAAGATAACCCAGCAGTAACTAAAAGCTTCGACCTATTATACAAGGGTGTTGAAGTTACAACAGGAGCACAGCGTGAACATAGAGTAGCAGTTTTAGAAGCTCAGGCAAAAGAAAAAGGTATGAATGTTGAGGAATTAAAAAACTACATTAACTTTTTTAGGTTTGGGTGCCCTCCACATGGAGGAGTTGGAATGGGCCCTGGAAGAATGATTATGAAACTTCTTGATTTACCAAGTGTAAAAGAGGCTACATTCCTACCAAGAGATGTGAAAAGGTTGACTCCATAGTAGAATTAAAAATACAATAGCTTTAGGGAAAAGAGTGACGAAAAGAATAATCTTGAGTTTAAATATTCAAAGTAGTATAATTATTGGTAGTAAAGGTTTATCCTAATTTATTACTTCCACAATAATACAGCAGATATGAGGTATTATATGGCTATTTGGCCGTGGTTTTGATATTGGAAATATGAATAAAATTATAATGACAAAAGAGGGTTTAGACTCTCTAAAAATAGAATATAAAGAGCTTACACAAGTTAGGCGAAGAGAGGTAGCACAGAAAATCAAAGATGCTGTAGCGTTGGGCGATTTGTCTGAAAATGGAGAGTATGATTCTGCAAGGGATTTACAGGCAGAGATAGAAGGTAGAATTTTAGAGCTTAATGAAATATTAAAAAGAGTTGAGATATCTGGTAGTGGAAATGCTAGCAGTGTATCTGTTGGTTCAAAGATCAAGGTAAAGATTGCATCTAACGAGTTTGAGTTTCATTTAGTTGGTGCACCTGAAGCTGACCCTATGGTTGGAAAAATTTCACATGAATCACCAATTGGGAAGGCACTGCTTGGAAGCAAAAAAGGGGATACTGTTAAGGTTAATACTCCTTCAGGGGTAGTTGAGTATACTATTATCTCAATCTCTTAAACTCCACTCGTTTTCTTGATATACTATTTTCAATGCCTGATTCAAGTATAATTTTAAGTAAACGTAATAAGAAATCATTTTTTCAAACCTCACAGGTTTATGTTTTTATTACTATTTTTTTTGTTATTGCTGTAATTGGATCTATATCTTATATTTACGTTTTAGCTAATGGTTTTATTCAACCAGTTAAGTCACAACCAGAACCGGAAATTACCCCTGTAGAGGTTGTAGTGAATAAAGAGCCATTAATTCCATCTATAATAAAAGAAAAGCCAGACGATAAATTTATTGGACTGGGCGAGTTTTCAAGCACTGGTTTTATAAACACAACAAAATTTCCTATAAACCTTTTTACAGGCACAACAGTTTCTACAGAAAAGCAAAACAACCTTAGACTTCGTCCTTGGGCTGTAATGATGAAAAATAATCCAACAGATAGGTCACAAACAGCAATCTCAGAAGCAGATATTGTTTATGAAGCTGTAGAAGAGCTAGGCGTAACAAGTTTACTTGGAATATATTATGAAAATCGGCCAGTTGAGATTGGTCCAGTAGGAGATTTACGTTACTATTTTGCAAGTTTTGCACAAGAATACTCTCCATTCTTAATTTTTTCTTCAGGGCCAGAAAGTACTATTGATAAACCAAATTTAGTTGATCAGTCAGTAGATATATATAAATATATTGGCACCTATGGGTTATATAGTATAAGTCAAGAGAAAAATGATGATACGATTTTTTCAAAAGTAGTAAATGGAGCTGAAACTCAAAATTTCCTTGATATTAGTATGCTATATAATTATTTAGGGAAAATTTATGGAAGCTATTTATGGGTTGACTCAGACAGTTATTCTACCTGGCCTTTTAAGGATGATCAGCCAAGCGAAAAACAAACAAAAGAGGTAAGTTTTAATTTTTGGGATTTAACAGATTATCAGGTAAAGTGGGTATATAATCCAGGGCAGAATAACTACTTAAGGTTTCAGGGTGGAGTTGCTTTTACAGATAAAAAAAGTGGTTCTCAGGTAAAAACTAAAAATATAGTATTAATATTTGCAAAAGAGTCTCAGGTTACAGATGCAAATTCACATTTAAAGTACGAATTAGTTGGAGAAGGTGATGCATACCTGTACCTTGATGGAGGTTTAATTGAAGGAAAATGGAGAAAATTAACTGCAACATCAAAAACTAGATTTTACGATGCAAGTGGATTAGAGATAAAGTTTAATAGAGGCAATATCTGGTTTGAGATTTTACCCCTTAAGTCAAGATTAAAAGTTATAAATACTAATAACTAGCTAGAAATTATTACACACCAAATACATACAAATGCTGTTATAGAGCTAAATGATTGACAACTTTGTTATTATCTTTACAATATAAATTCGATGATTAGATTAGAAAAAAGTTGTTTATTTACAATTAAGCTTTACAAAATTTTCACCTAAGTGGGCGTATTTTATTGTATCTTACAACACCCGCTACAAGCGGGATTTTTAATAATTAGACAGGTTTTAAGTATTAAGACTTATCAGTAGAAAATTTCTAGCTATTCAAATTTAATAGTTAAAAATTCATCAAGGAAAACATATGTCATTACAATTAATTCAGTTAACAAAAACAGGTTTTAATATACTTAAAGATGAATTATTTAGGATTGAGAACAATGAATTAACTGAGGCTGTACAAATTTTAGAAGATGTAAGATTAAAATCAACAGATCAAGATGGAAACGAGTTAGTATCAGCTCGAGATAAAGTAGATTTTTTAATAGATCGAATTGCAGAGCTTAAAGGGATAATTTCAAGAGCTCAGTTGACTGAAAATACTCCAAAAGATAAATCCAAAGTAAACTTAGGTGATTTAGTAAGGGTTAAAATATCTGGAATTGAGTATGAATATAGAATTGTTTCAAGTTTAGAAGCAAACCCACTATCTGGATTAATATCTGTAGAATCTCCAATTGGACAGGCTTTAATAGATTCAATAATAGGTCAAGAACAAGTAATTAATGTTAATGATCAGAAGTTAGGCATTACAATTTTAGAGATACTCTGAAACTGGTATCCTCTTTTCATATCGATATGAAAAGTGTACTATTGGCTTTAATATGGAGATTCTAACAAGACCAATAGATGAGATAAGGTCAGAAAAAATACGAAAAATTAATACATTACTTGCTAAGCATATAAATCCATTTCCAGCTTACGTAGAGTTTAAAACTACTCCATTAAATTTGGTTAAAGAGTTAATTGACGGTAACCCAGTTGCAGTAAGGGGGAAGATTGAGAGCAATCGCGCTCATGGAAAGCTTATATTTATGGATGTTGCTGAAAACAATGACAAAATTCAGCTTGCATTTAAATTAGAACAGTTAGGTGAAGAAAGTTTGGATATAGTTAAATTAATTGATCCTGGGGATTTTATAGAGGTAGAAGGCGAGTTATTTACAACTAAATCTGGAGAGAAAACAATTTTAGTTAAAAAATACAACATTCTATCAAAAGCTATACGTCCACTGCCTGAAAGAGCAAATTTTACAGACAAAGAGCTTAGACTTAGAAAAAGATATTTAGATTTGTTACTTAATACCGACACTAGAAATGTATTTAGTATTAGACATAAAATAACAAAAGGAATAAGAGAGTTTTTAAATAATAAAGAGTACATAGAGGTTGAAACTCCAATTTTACAACCATTATATGGTGGTGCAAATGCAAAACCATTTACTACAAACTTTAATGCATTATCAAGTTTAGCTTACCTTCGAATTGCACCAGAACTTTATTTAAAAAGGTTAGTAGTAGGGGGCATGGGAGGAGTTTATGAGCTAGCAAGAAATTTTAGAAATGAAGGAATAGATCAAACTCATTACCCTGAATTTACTATGTTAGAGGTATATATTCCATATTTTGACTACCAAGGAATGATGGACACTATGGAAGAGATGTTGCGGTATTTAAGTAATCAATCTTTGAATCTAAAGCAAATTAAGGTTGGAGAAAGAGGGATTAATTTAGATCAAGAATGGAAAAGGGTAGCAATGACAGATTTAATTCAAGAAAAATTAAAAATTGATGTAGATGCACTAAGAAAAGAAGAGCTACTAAATTTTGCGCAAAAAAATAAGTTAGAGGTTGATAACACAATATCAAAAGGTGAGTTAATATTTAAAATTTTTGACGATTTACTAGCTGGTGACTTAATTAATCCAACATGGATAATTGATTACCCTCAAGAGGTAAGTCCACTTGCAAAAGCACATAGAGCAAAAGCAGGTTATACAGAACGGTTTGAGTTATATATAGGTGGAAAAGAGATAATGGATGGATGGTCTGAGTTAAACAATGCTGTTGAGCAAAGAGAACGATTTGAGGCAGAAAACTATAGAAAACTAGATGAAACAGAGTCCGCCCAGCCATTAGATGAAGACTTTTTAGAGTCAATGGAATATGGAATGCCACCATTTGCAGGCGTTGGAGTAGGAATAGATAGGTTAACAATGTTTTTTGCAAACACTTGGGCAATACAAGAAACAATACTTTTCCCATTTAAAAAGAGTTTGGAGAGTGAAAAAACTAGTACTATAAATACTGAAAATTATGTAAAGTCTGAAGGAGGAGCATTGTTACCCATCCTTAAACAAACTGAAAAATTACTTAATGAATATATTAAGACACCTGCATTATTAAATCATTGTAGAATGGTTGCAAAGGCTATGAAAGCTTATGCTGAAAAGTTGGATCAAGATCAGGACCTATGGTACCAGACAGGATTGTTACACGATTTAGATTGGGAAATGTTTCCTGATGAACACCCAAACAAGGCAATAAATGAATTATTAGTTGAATACCCTGCCGAGCTAATTAATGCAGTTACAGCACACGCCCCTGAAAGAACTGGCAAACACCCAGAAACATTAATAGAAAAGTACTTATTTGCTTGTGATGAAATAAGTGGACTTATGAATGCTATTAGTTTAATGCGACCAAATGGATTTGCAGATATGGAAGTTAAATCTGTTAAAAAGAAGTTAAAAGATAAGACCTTTGCAGCAAATGTTTCTAGAGAGGATATTACAAAAGGCACAGAGTTAATAGATCAGACTATTGAAGATCATATTCAGTTTTTAATTAATGTTTTTTCATCAAACTCCCCTAAGGGGGAAGCATAAATTTGGTTATTCAGGTAAAATAAATTCGTATACAAAATTAAATTAGGAGAAACATGCTAGATATAAATTTCATAAAAGAAAACAAAGAAGAGGTTGAAAAGGCCATTATTCATAAAAAGGTCAAGCTGGGTTTTTCTATTGATGATCTATTAAATACGTATGAACAGAGAAAAGTAGCTCAGATAAAAGTTGAGGAGCTTAGGGCAAAAAGAAATAAGTTAACAGATCAGATAAAAACAGATTTAGAAAATAAAGAACAATTAATTATTGAGGCTACAAAGTTAAAAGCTGGTTTACAAAGTTTAGAGCAAGAATTTAACACACTTGATGTAACATTTACCAATCAACTATTAGCCCTACCTAATGTTGTAGATCCAAAAATGCCAATGGGAAAAGATGACAGTGACAATGTTGTAATACGAAGCTGGGGCAAGCCAAGGAATTTTAATTTTGAGATTAAAGACCATGTTGACCTGGGGGTAAAACTTGATCTTATTGATATAGATCGAGCTGGAAAGGTAACAGGAGCAAGGTTTGCATTCTTAAAAAATGAGGCAGTTTTACTACAGTTTGCATTAATTAACTTTGTATTTGCAACACTTACAAACAAGCAGATAGTAAATCAAGTTGCAGAAAAAGTGGGAAACCCATCAGATAAACCCTTTACACCAAACTTACCACCAGTTTTTGTTAAGGCTGAAGTTATGAAGAAAATGGATCGATTTGATCCAGTTGATGATAGGTTTTATTTTGAAAAAGATGAGCTTGTTTTAATAGGTAGTGCCGAACATACAATGGGAGCATATTACATGGATGAGATTCTTGATAAAAAAACACTTCCAGCAAGATTTATCGGGTACTCAACTGCCTTTAGAAGAGAGGCAGGGTCATATGGAAAAGATACAAGAGGGATATTACGAGTTCATCAGTTTGATAAATTAGAGATGGAAAGCTTTACTACAAAAGAGATGGGGGAGAGTGAACAGCTATTATTAGTTGGATTGCAAGAATATATGATGCAACAGTTAGAGATTCCGTATCAGGTTGTAGATGTTTGTATTGGTGATACAGGTAGGCCAGATTATAGACAGTTTGATATAGAAACATGGATACCAAGTCAAAAAAAGTATAGGGAAACACACTCATCCGATTACATGACAGACTTTCAATCAAGAAGATTAAATACTAAGTATAAAAATGATAACGGTAATTCAGAATATGTTTATATGAACGATGCAACCGCATTTGCAATAGGTCGAACTCTGATAGCAATACTTGAAAATTACCAACAATCTGATGGATCAGTTACTATTCCACAAGCCTTAGTAAAATACACAGGGTTTAGTAAAATTGAGCCAAAATCATAATATGGGACTTAATAATTGGGTTACAGGTTTTACAACACTATATAAAGGATCTTCAAAATATAACACTGATATTGTAGTAACAGAAGATAAAAATGGTGTAAGAAGAGTTTTATGCGGAGGCCCAACTCAATCAATTTCTCACGATTCATCAAAGGTGCAGCAGCTTTTCTGGGGAAAGACAATGGAATATATAGAGACTAATGCAATTGTCCCACAAAAAGTTTTAATATTAGGGTTTTGTGCTGGAACGTTTGCACATCTATTATCAAGACGATTTGACGAGGTAGATATTACTGGAGTCGAGATAGACAAAGAGATGATAAGCATAGGTGAGAATTTCTTTAATATAAAAGATATTCCTAATTTAAAAATTGAAATTACAGACGCCTATAATTTTATGAAGAAAAATAAAGTCAAATATGATTGTATAATGATTGATACTTACATTGGATCTGTGTTTACACCAACTTTAGCCTCAACAGAATTTATAGGGTATATTAGAAAAGGGCTAGATGAAAATGGTATTTGCATTGTAAATATGCTAAATACTGGTGAAAGTAAAAATCTAACTGATAATTATGAAAAATATATGAAAAGAGTTTTTTCAAGTGTAGAAAGAATCAATGTAAAAGGCATGACTGCAAGTGATAACGTATTAATAATTGGTAAAGTTACATGATAGAGATACTATTTTTAGGTTTGGTACAAGGGATAACTGAATTTTTGCCGATCTCATCTTCAGCTCACCTTGCGTTTTTAGAAAAGTTTTTAAATTTACCATATGACCCTGTAAGCCTGTTATTTCTTGATGTAATGTTACATGGTGCTACAACACTTGCTGTAATAGTCTTCTTTTTTAAAGACTGGTTTTATATATTAACAAAAAGATTTGATTTACTAGTTACAATAATGGTTGCAAACATTCCTGCAGGCATATTAGGTTTAGTATTAACAAAGACAGGGTTAATAACCTCAATTAGACATCCGCTACTTATGGTTGCATTTTTATTGTTTGGTAATGCGATAATGCAATGGGGAGAAAATACTTATGGTAAGTACCATAACGAGGGACGGAAGTATCTGAAAGATGATGTGTCGTTCTGGGATGGAATAACAATAGGGCTATTTCAAACTTTTGCACTTTTTCCTGGAGTAAGTAGATCAGGTGCAAGTGTAGCAGCTGGATTTGGGTTAGGGTTACATCGACACGTAGCGCTTAAATTCTCGTTCTTGCTTGCAACACCTTTAATAATATTAGGAACTATATTTGAGATATATGGGTACGTTAAAGACTATTCAGGAGTTATATATGTAACAGCACCTAACTTTATCCCTCCAATGACAATTTTAGCTGGTGCGGTTGTGGCTTTTGTGTCAGGTGTAGTAGCAATAAAATACTTACTTGGGTATTTAAATAACAATAAGTTTGATGTATTTATTCGATACAGAATATGGTTTGCACTATTTATATTAGGATACTACTTTTACACAGCTCTTGCATAACAATTTTTGAAGGTAACCAAATCCGTCGTTACTGGGATGCGGAAAAAGAGTTATGGTATTTTGCTGTTACGGATATAATACATGTTTTGGCTCAAACTGATAGGTCAAGGAAGTATTGGAATGATCTAAAAGTTAAGTTAAAAAAAGAGGGGTTGGAATTTGCGATTTTAACTAATGAAATTACGCAAGCTTGGGCAGGGCTAACCACAAAACAATACAAAAATTTAAAGGGAATAAAAAAGTAGCAAAAGAAGGCGGTAGTATTGCAGGTAATACTAGGAAAGAAATTGAAGAAAAAACAGGAGTAGGTGTAATTACAGATCAAAATGCAAAGCAGATTAAATTAAAATAATCAGTTATTTCACCATTTCTTTACTTTCCAAATTATTGATATAATCTATATCCATTATGTTAAACATTGCAAATCTTTTTGAAACAGAAAATAAAGAGATTAAAAGATACAATACAATAGTTAATAAGATAAATACACTTAGTATAAAGGTGGAACAATGGTCTGATGCAGAGCTAAAGGATAAAATCCAGAAATACATTGATACAACAAAATCATTAGGAAATTATAAAAAAGAGCAAGAGTACCTAAATCAGATCTTGCCTCAAGTTTTTGCAATTGTTCGAGAAAGTGCAAAACGAACGGTTGGGCAATCCCATAGAGATGTGCAATTAATTTCAGCAATGGTTTTACACGAAGGCAAAATTGCAGAACAAAAAACAGGAGAAGGAAAAACCTTAACAGCAACCCTTCCACTTATATTAAATGCACTAACTGGGCACGGTTGCCATTTAGTTACTCCAAATGATTACCTTTCAAGGCATGGGGCAGGTTGGTATGGCTCAGTTTACGACTTTTTAGGCTTAAGTGTTGGAGTTATTATTCATGATAAGTCGTATAAATACGATAAAGAGTATTTAAATTCTGAGTTTGATGATGAATATGCAAAGCACTTAAAGCCAGTTGAAAGAGTAGATGCATACAGATGCGATATTACCTATGGAACAAACCATGAATTTGGTTTTGATTATTTACGTGATAACATGGTTTACGATATTAGGCATATTACACAGACCAATCAAAACTCGGATTGGGGAGCTCACTATTTTTGTATAGTTGACGAGGTAGACTCAATCTTAATTGACGAAGCACGAACTCCACTTATTATCTCAGCATCAGCAGAAGAATCGACAGATAAATATTATACTTTTGCAAAGCTAGTAACACAGTTAAAGTCAGGCACAGATTACGAGGTAGATGAGAAAGATAGAACCGCAAACTTAACAGAGTATGGCATTAGGAGATTAGAAAAGATCTTAAATATTCCAAATTTATACGAACAGGATTTTGATACTATACACCATGTTGAGCAGTCGCTTAAAGCCATTTCCCTCTTTAGAAAAGATAGAGATTATGTAGTCAGGGGGGATGAAGTAGTAATAGTTGATGAATTTACAGGAAGGCTAAAAGAAGGAAATAGATATTCAGATGGGTTACACCAAGCAATAGAAGCTAAAGAGGGTGTAACTGTTAAAAAAGAGTCAAAAACATTGGCAACTATCTCTTATCAAAACTACTTTAGAATGTACCAGAAGTTAGCAGGAATGACAGGAACAGCAAAGACTGAAGAAGAGGAGTTTAGAAAGATATATGGACTTGATGTAATTAGAATACCCACATGGAGACCAGTTGCAAGACTAGACAAATCTGATATCGTATACAAAACAATTGGAGCAAAATGGGCAGCAATTGCTAAAGATATAGAAGAAAAACACAAAAAAGGACAGCCAGTACTGGTTGGAACAACATCAATCGAGAACAATGAACTACTCCACGATGTGCTAAAGAGGAAAAAAGTTCCACACGAAATATTAAATGCAAAACAACACGAGAAAGAAGCAGTAATTATAGCTCAAGCGGGTAAAAAAGGTGCAGTAACTATTGCAACAAACATGGCAGGAAGAGGGGTAGATATTATATTAGGTGGAGACCCACCAGACACAGATGAACAACAAGAGGTAAAACAGTTAGGGGGGTTATACGTAATTGGTACAGAAAGACACGAATCACGAAGAATAGACAATCAGCTTAGAGGTCGTAGTGGAAGACAGGGTGATAGTGGCGAATCAAGATTTTACGTTTCTTTACAAGATGATTTAATGAGGATTTTTGGAGGAGATAGAGTATCGGGATTAATGGATAGACTAGGTTACGATGAAAATTTGCCACTTGAGGCAGGGCTTGTCTCAAAAGCAATAGAAAATTCACAAAAAAAGGTAGAAGGTCATAATTTTGATATGAGAAAAAGAGTTGTAGAGTATGACGATGTTATGAACTTACAGCGAGATTCGATTTATCGTATTCGAAGAAGGTTAATTGAGCTTGGAGAAGACGAAAACACCACCCTCTCAACACTTTCTCCAATAGAGATTACACAATGGTTTATTGAGAAGTTGAGTGTTTATGTTCCGGAAATGCAAGAGATATTTATAAACCATATGGAAAAAGTTGGAGAAGAAATTTGGTTTAGAATAGTTAAGCAGGTTTCACTACCTGTACTTGATGCAATTTGGATGGAACATCTTACATATATGGATTATTTAAGATCAGGTGTAGGATTAAGAGGGTATGCTTCAAGAGACCCATTAGTAGAGTACAAAAATGAAGGGCATATTGCATTTGAAAAAATGGTTTCAAACGTACTTTCAACAATTGCCGAGAGAATATCAAGAGTTAAAGTAGAAGAGAATACTCAGAATGTTCCAACTCTTCCAGAAATGGATCAGTCAAAATTTCAATATAAAAAACCAGAGCTTGAGGTAGGTGTAAAAGATGAGATGGCTGAGAGTGGTCAACCAATAAAACAGGTAAATATAGCAGGCGGAATGAGAGCAAATTTAATGAATGTTAAGAGTAGTGTTGATAAAATTGGAAGAAATGATATGTGTTTATGTGGAAGTGGAAAAAAGTGGAAAAAATGTGGGATGATAAATTCTTCAGAACATATGAAAAATATAAAATAATTTTATTAAAACCCATTTAATTATTGCCTAGTTTTTGTTTTAGTAGCAACGTTTACAAAATTTGTATATTGACATAATACTTAACAACTTCATAATTAAAATATGCCCAAAAATAGTGTATTTTAATAAATAACTTACTCTATTTAAAGCTAACCGTATAAAAAAAATTAAAGGTGGTGATTTATTAATGCCTGCTAAAAAGCCAGCTAAAAAAACAGCAAAGAAAACTACTAAAAAGAAAAAGTAGTTCTCAAATAAAAAAGGCCCCGGTCTTTTTTGCTGGGGTCTTTTTTTATTCCCATTAATTTCTCTCAAAGAATAGTAATATCAATATTTTTGATTCCAAATGTCATACTGAACTCGATTCAGTATCTAGATTAAATTCACTTTTTATGGGTGACAGTTTTATTTCAAAACAGTTACAGCTAATATGAAGAAAAATGTTGTAGTAATTGGTGGTGGAACAGGAACATTTGTAGCATTAACTGGACTTAAAAACTATCCAATAAATATATCTGCTGTAATTACAATGGCTGATAGTGGTGGTTCTACTGGTAAACTCCGTGATCAACTTGGAGTACTGCCTCCTGGGGACTTAAGGCAGGCCTTAGTTGCACTATCTTCTTCTGAGCAGATCTGGCGAGATTTATTTTTATATAGATTTGAAAATGGAGATTTAGAAGGACATAACTTTGGTAATATTTTTATCTCAGCACTAGAAAAAGTTACTGGTTCACTTGAAAAATCAGTAGAAATAGCAACAAAAATTCTTGATTCAAAAGGAAAAGTTGTACCTGTTACTTTTCAAAAAACAGATTTATGTGTCCAGTTAGAAGATAATACCTTTATTATTGGTGAAACACATATTGATGAGCCAACCAAGTTTGAAAAAAGACCCAAAATACTAAAAGCATTTTTACAACCTAAAGTTAAGGCAAATCCTAATGTATTTAAGGCAATTGAGAATGCAGATTTAATTGTCATTGGACCTGGTGATTTATATACAAGTATAATCCCTAATTTTTTAGTTTCAGGTGTAGCAGATAGCTTGAAAAAATCAAAGGCAACAAAAGTTTACGTTTTAAACCTATCAACAAAAAGAGGGCAGACCACAAACTACACAGCAACAGAGCATGTTAATGATCTAGAAAAATATATTGGAAAAAATATTCTTGACTATGTTTTAGTTAATAATGCTAAACCATCAACAACTGCTCTAGCCTGGTATTTAAAAAAGAAAGAGAGTATTGTGCAAGATGATTTTAAAGATACAAAGTACAAGGTTATTAAGAAAAATCTGATTAGCACCTCAGAGTATAAAAAGTCAAAAGCAGATAAGGTTGTTAGAAGCTTAATAAGACACGACCCAGTAAAACTTGCAAAAGCGATTATGGGGCTACTTAACTAATTTCCTTCCACCAGCACTTGTTTTTTTTATCTTCTTCTTCTCTTTTTGTATAACCCTCTGTTTTTATTTCTTCCTTTGTCAAAGGTGTTTGTTAGCTTTCGTTTTGCATTTGGAAACTCTCTTAAAATTGTATGCTTAGGAATCTCTGCTAAAATCCTAGCACTTGCTTTTGGTTTTTCTCCTGGATATTCTAATGTAATAATTTCGTAAGCTACTGCTGTTTCAATTCGTCTTCTTCTTAACACTGACTCAAAAAAGAACTGTATTTTTGTTAGTGTGCCAAAAAGTTGTGAAAACCCATCTGGTGGTTTGAAATATATAATGTTACTTTTAAACGCAACAAGTAATGTTTTAGTAATATTTGAATGAGCGTACTGTGTAACATCTACATTTTCTCTAAGGTGAAAGTTATGCTCTTTTAATATCTCAATTATCTGTTCTCGTGCATCTTGCGCCTCGAGCAAAGCATCAATTGATAAGTAGTTTTCGTCTGCAAAGTTTGTACTAAAATTAGATTGTGACCAGCTTGTCCATACATTTAGGAAAGTCTCAAAGTCAGAGAATCTTGATTTTAGTTGATCTTGTTTAACTCTTCCAATTGAGAGCTCTTTTTCTAGGTTTGTCTCTGTAATCTCTTTTCCTTGTTTTTCAAGATAGGTGTTTAGTACCTCGTTTGTAAGTTTTACAAAAATTGGCTTAACCTCTAAAAATGAAGCAATTATTATCATTGGTTCTAAACAGTCGTTAGTATTTGCAAGGTATAGTAAGTTGGCAATTTTAGGGTTAAGTGGTAGCTGTACAAATAGCTTGCCAAGTTCTGTAATATTTCCAATATGATCAAGTGCATTTATTGCCTTAAGCTCTTGTTCAGCATCTATCATTAATTTTTTTGGAGGTTTATCGATAAAATCAAAGTCGTAAATATCTTCTATCTTTATTGATTTCATCTTTAACACAACTTCTGCAAGTGCTGAGCGTTGTATTTCTGGGGTTTGAAACTCTTGGCGTTTGTCTAATGATTCTTTAGTGTACAGACCGTAATACACGCCGTTTTGGACTCTGCCCGATCTTCCCATTCGTTGCTCTAGCCCCTTTTTTGCATGCTCTTTTAATACAAGGCTTTTTATCTGGGTATTAGGGTTGTAATCCATCTGGCGAACAAGGCCAGAGTCAATTACAAAAACAACATTTGGAACAGTAATGCTAGTTTCAGCAACGTTGGTTGAGACAACAACTTTTCTCTCTTTAGTTGGAGCAAAGATTTTTTCTTGTTCTTCTATTGGTAGCTCTGCATGTACGGGTATTGTTAGTAAGTTAAAATTATATTTAATATTTAAAAAATCAACCTCTTTTATGACTTCTCGTATTTCAGATTTACCTGGCATAAAAATTAATATGTCACCGGGTTTTCCACTTTTTTCAATCTCTAATACTTTATCAATTGCATCTTGAATATAGTTTTTAGGCTCTACTTGTAGTAGGTGTTTTTCTATCTCAAATGTTCGCCCTGGAACTAGAATACTACTTAATGGTTCTTGTGGATCATGAGATAAATAATCTTCAAACTTTTCTTTTTGCAAAGTTGCAGATGTAACAATTACCTTTAGGGGGGTTAATTTTTGGTTTCGTCTTTTTTTCTGAATATCCTTAACAAGACCCAAAACAAAATCTGTGTTAAGGTTTCTTTCGTGTGCTTCATCGATCATTATGTAGGCATAAGACATGAGAAGTGGATCTGATTCCATTTCACGAAGAAGAATTCCTTCGGTCATAAAGTTTAAGACTGTTCCTGGTGTTGTATTATCATCAAATCGAATTTTATACCCAACAGTTCCACCTATTTCTTCACCAATATGTTGAGAAACATACTTAGATACAGAGGTAGCTGCCAGCCTTCTTGGCTCTGTGATTGCTACCTTAAACTTAGTACTTAAATTCCATCTTTCTAAATTTTTTAAGATAATTAAGGGAATCTGTGTAGTTTTTCCTGAACCAGTCTGACCAATTACTATTGTATTTGAATACTCCTCAATACTCCGAGCAATCTCGTTTTCAAATTGGGCAACCGGTAGGTTTTTATTTAATTCGATTTTCACTTAGTCCTTTCTGTTTTGTGGCAAAACAATTCATAGCCTAATTGTATCATTTGTATACAACCATTCCTTGCTTTTTTCTCTCAATAAAATAATATAGTCTTATGCAACAAGGAGAATATATTGAAGAAAAACTTTTTGGCCTTAGAGGTTATAACTCATCTAAGGTTACCAGTAAAGGTGACCCAATGGTTGATGCTGTACTTATAAATTCTGAAGGGGAGTTTAGTGCAAAGGCATGGAAAGAGGCATACCCATATTGTTTAGGTGTAAAAGAAGGAGACGTTGTTAAGGTGTGGGGGCAAGCAAAACCTGATTATAGAGATAACACTAAAATAGAGATAAGTTTACAGAAGCTAGAAAAGTCTGATGAAAAAGCATATGACGATTTTTTGCCAAAAGAAAATATTGCAGTGCTTGATATTGAAACTGTTGGAATAGATTTTGAAGAATTTGATGAAAAATGGCAAGACTATATTGAAAATAACTTAAACAAACATTTAGAAGGTGAAGAAAAACAGATTACAGCATTTTATCCACTTACAGGCAAAATTGTAACTATTGCGATGCATCAATCTTTAAAAGGAAACGGTGTAGTTTTTAATATTGATCCGGGTAAAAGTGGAACTTACGAAAAAGATGGAAATACTTATGTTGTTTGTTTAGATGAAAAAGATTTATTAGAAAAGTTTTGGGCAAAAGTAACAGATTACAATTTAATAGTTACTTTTAATGGAAACAGCTTTGATATTCCATTTATCTACTTTAGATCTGGTGTAAAAAAAATTAAGATATCAAAAGATATTGCTGGTAGTCGTTTTGATAAATCTAAGCATATTGATTTAAATGATGAATTTTCATTTTATGGCGCACACCGCAGGTATAAATTAGATTTTATTACTCAGGCGTTTGGTATAACAAGCCCTAAAGAAAAAGGGCTAGACGGATCTAAGGTGACAGAGTACTTTAAACTTGGAAAGAATGAAGAGATTGCTGACTACTGTTTACGCGACGTAAAAGCCACATATGAATTATATCAGGTGTGGAATAAGTACATGAGAATATAGATGAACATTTGCGTTATATCAGATACTCACTTGCAAAATGATTTTTCTCTAATTCCTACTAAGGCTATATCTTTAATTAAGCATAGTGATTTACTTATTCATTGTGGCGATATTGTTACTGAAAATTCATATTCTTTTTTTAAAAAATTAAATAAATACCTTGTTGCAGTGCAGGGAAACTGGGATTACGATTTATCTTTTTTGCCTTTGAAAGAATTATTACAGGTAGAAGGATTAAAAGTTGGGGTTACTCATGGGCATTTAAACCCTAACAACCACACAAGGTTTGGTACAGAACAAAGAACTATTGCAATGTTTCAGCCTGTAAAGCCAGAGATTATACTATTTGGGCATACTCACCACATTACAGATAAACAATATGGTAACACAAGGCTTTTAAACCCCGGATCATTAGTCGAAGGTAAAAGATCTTTATTGCAACTAAAAGTAGAAAAGGCGGTATTTGAGGTTAATTTTGAGCGTTTTGATTAATTTTAGGTATAGAAGTAATTAGTTTTTGGAGCTTTTTAGCTGTATTTAGTGGTTTATTTGTTGTCCAAACAATATTCGAATTACTATCTAATAAAAAATAACAGCTATCACCAAACTGATCTTTGTAATTTTCAATTTTATTTAGCTCCATTTTGCTAGCAGTAAAAAATAGATTGTTAAGCCCAACATTTTTATCTGGTTTAACCTTGATTATCTGCATTATTGCAAGTATTGATGGGTCAAAATGTTTTCGAAGATAAATATATATGGCACTAAAATCGTCGTTACTATGTCCCAAGTAGATAAAAAGTGGTGTTTTAATCTGATCAGGAAAGATATAAATATCACCTCCTGTTGCCTGGACCTTAAAAGAGGGGAAAACAGAGGACGGAATATGGTATTCGCTTTTTATAAAAGGTATGTTCATAGTTTTCCCTGCATGCTTAATGCAGCTAAGAGATAAACAACAATAGACTCCGCTCCTGTATTTTTGTTTATACCTTTATAAGTAAGTCCATCATACACCCTTCCTGTTTTATCGTCATATAAATTCATCTCGTGAACGTTATTTCCTTTAAACCATTTAAACCAGGCTTCTGCATACTTTTTATATTTTTTATTTTTTGTCATTTTGTATAGTGCATTATTCATCAAAACCATAAATGCAACATCTATGCATTGCTGATCAAAAAGTGCTCTGTTTTCACCACGAATATACCATCCGAAAGATCCAATTGGAGCAGGATAATTCCCAATTCTACTCTCTTTTTCTAAGAATGCAGATGAATCTATAATAATCTCTTCTATTTCTACATTTTTTAAAATTGCGTTTGCACAAATTAGGCTATACGGAACAATTCCATTTGCATAGGATAAACGATCTTCAAACCATCTCCAATTTTTAGTTGCATTGTTATTCCAGTAATTATCAATTAAAAGTTTGCAAGCCTGATTTAACCTTCCTTTGTCCTTTAATGTACTTAGTCCAAGTATTGTATATGCAAGTATTCGTAGAGAAGTATTTTCGAGTAGGTGATTGTAGGTTTTCTCTAACATTATATCTGCAAGCTCGTCTATTCCAGAATCTTTTTTTTCTGTTTTAACTATTGCAAGTGCCCAGAAAGAAAGTGCAAAAGCATCTGATATTCCAACATTTAGCTTTGTTGAGTTGATATTAGTAAATTTTCTATCATAATCCATAAATGTACTAAACAAACCATCTTCTGTTTGGGAATGATAAAGATAAGACAAATATACCCTTGATAATTTTTCTTCTCCAAGTAAAATCGTTGCAATTAAAGCCCTAGCTTGATCATCAAGTGCATACCCATTTTTTCTGTCGAGTATGTCATATTTAGTATGTTGGATTATACCAACATCATCAGTTAGTGCTTTTAGATGTGATAAGTTGATTTGAGGTTTCATACGTTTCTTGTTTGACCAAAGTAAATAGGTCAAGATATTTTGATGCTACATTAACCCATGTCATGGTTCTTGCATATCTATATGATTCTAACGCTAATTGTTCTCTAAGTTCTGGTTTATTTAATAATTTAATAATCTCTTTTGCAAATTGTTTTGAGTCTCCAAAATCAACGATTATACCTTTATCATTATCAAGTACCTCTTTTGCATAAATATATGGAGTTGACACAGATGCTTTTCCACACCCTATAGCGTAAGATAGGCAACCTGATACTATCTGTTCTGGATTTTTATATGGTGTTACGTAAATATCAAAGCTTCGTATAAAATTAATTACTGTATCAAGCGACATATATTCGTTATACATAAATATATGATCTTGTACTCCAAGCTTATTAGCAAGTGTCAAAAGGCTTTCTCTGTAAACTTCCCCTTGAGTTTTTTTTACCTCAGGATGAGTTGCCCCTGCAATAACAAAAATTGTATCTGGGTGTCGTTCTAATATCTTAGGCATAGCCGCTATTACGTACTCGTAACCCTTTCCAGTGCTTAGTAAACCATGTACCCCGATTATATTTTTACCTTGATATCCAAACATGCTTTTGTACGCTTCAGATAAAGATAATGGTACATCTGGTATTCCATGGGGAATATGAACAATTTTACTTTTCTCAATATTATAAACTGAGTTAAGTCTTTCAACGCCTGTTTTACTTAGGCTAATAACAGCCTTAGACTTTTTTCCAAGAGATTCTAAAATTTGTTTTTGAACGGGGCTTGGATTAATTAGAATAGTATGTACTGTTGTAACAATAGGCTTTCTTATGGCATCAATAAATTCTAAAATTTTGGTTCCACTATCACCTACTCCAAATATTCCATACTCATGTTGAATATTTACAACGTCAATATTGCTCTGGTTAATATAGTAAGCTGCTTTTAAAAAATCTGATGATTTTGTATTGTTTATCTCAAATAGTACTTCCCAAGGATAATTAAATTTCTCCTTACCATGGTTTAATACAAAAATCCGAGCAAGGTTATGAGGATTTAACATGTTTATAGCGTTTGTTAAATCTTTCGTAAAAGTGGCGATTCCACAACCTTTTGGTGGATATGTTGAGATATACGCAACCTTAACTTCTCTTTCTATTTTCTGAAAAATGTTTGAACTAAATTTAGGACTCATATTAATTAGTTTTTGCAGAGAAAATATAAATCACACATCAAGTTTGTAACTTTTGAAGTATTTTACACTATTTGCTAATTCTTGGCTATACTAAGGCCATATAGTATACTTTTGCAATGAAAATTGCATTTATCTCTACAATTAATCATCCATTACCACCTAAAGGGTTAGGATGGGAAACAAATGCATATTTCTTAATAAAAAAACTTATTGAGAAAGGTATAGATGTTACTGTGTATGCAAGTGGAGATTCTGAAATAGAAAACTTAAGGTCATCAATAAAAGTTTCTTTTGAAAATACTGATGAGGTTGGAATTAGCGAATACTGGAAGTATGAGCATATATCAAAGGCATTTATAGATAATCAAACTGAACAATTTGATCTAATTCATGGATGGTATAATTATGAACAGCTTGTATTTTCTAAATTTACTCCTAGCACACCTGTATTAACTACTTTTCATGGAATAAAACCTGCTCATGAAAAGTTTTTTTCTGATTTATACTCGGGTTTAAGTAAAAATAACTATATTGCTGGAATATCAAAAGATAACTTGAAAATGTTTCCAGGTGCAAATTGGGCAGGGGTAGCATATCATGGATTACATATACAGGATTATCCTTTTGTGAAAGACCCTGAAGATTACTATTGTATAGTTGGCAGGGTAGGACCTGAAAAGGGAGTAGCAGAAATAGTTCAACTTGCTATAAAACTTGGTTTAAAGTTAAAGATTGCAGGAAATATTACACATCAGGATTACTTTGATGAAATGATTAAGCCATTTTTAAATAATAAAATTGAATATGTTGGCCTGTTAAATTATGAAGACAAAATAAAGCTATTTTCCAAAGCAAAGGCTTCGTTTCATTTTGCAACATATCCGTTTCGAGAGGCATTTGGAAACACGTTAACCGAATCAATGGCATGTGGCACCCCTGTAATTGCACTGAGAAATGGAGCTATCCCTGAAATTATTGAGCATAATAAAACTGGTTTTGTTGTTGATTCTGTAAAAGAGGCTGAGACATTTGTTAAAAAGATAAAAGAGATTAATCGTCAAGATTGTAGAGAACGAGTTGAGAAAAACTTTACAGACGAACAGATGGCTGAAAGTTACATTGAAATTTACAAGAAAGTAATCAATAATTATAAAAATGTTAAATAAAATTTTAAGTCTATTTGGAATTACAAGATTGATGAGCCCTGCTTTAGTTAAACAAGGGTTAGAAGTTGCTTTAGAGGGGTATCAGATTGAGTTTATAAATGAATCAGCGTACCTTAATGGGTCAAGATACTTAATGGGACATTCAAAAAATCTAACAACTGGTATTGAGGGGTTTGTTAAGATCTCAAACAATAAGATATTAGTAGATAATTTAAAAAAAGAGGTAAGCTCTATTACCATGGCAAATGCTATTGATGTGCCAACAACAAAATTTTTTCAAGATGTAACTCATCTAAATAAGAATATTTATTTTTACCACAGAGAGTGGCTAGAAGAATCTAGTGAAAGAGTTTTTATTACAGATCTATCAAGTTTACAAGGATTTGAAGAAAAGCATTTGCAACTTGCAACGCATTTAATCTCTAAGTACGCAGGGTTGGAGGTTAAGCAAGAGCAGATTATTCAAAACTTTATTTATTGTGATATAAAAGTACATTGGGCATCTTGTTATGCTCAGATGTGGAAAGGTAATAAGAACAAAGGTAATACAGGTTTAGAGGGGAAGATGAAAAGAGTTCTAAGTACTCTAGATGCAAATTTGGCAGAAGATATAAAAGTAGTAGCATATCCAATTTTAGACGAGTTTCGAACACAGTTTAATGATGAGATAAGTAATACATCATCCAGTTATTACTTTGTTCATAATGATTGCACACCAAAAAATTTTTACTATAAATTAGATGAAAATGATGGTATATATATTGATCTAGAATTTTCGTGTTTAACGCAATATAAAATTATGGCAATGACAAATGATATAGGTAATTTTTACGGAAGGTTAACAGCAAAACCAGATTTACAGAGCGAATTCTTAAAAATTTTATATACTAAGCTTGATTTACCTTTAGAAAAACGAAAGCTATTTCTTAAACATGCCATAACAGTTTCTAGTTTAAGTTTACCTAAAGGTCCAGTAAAAGGAGCAATAAAAATAAAAGAGAGAAAGCTTGATTTAATGTTAATTAACGGGTATTTACATAATATCAAATTGATTGATTCTTTATGAATATTTTAGAAATTATTAAAAAAGAAGAACAAAGACAAAAAGAGCAGTTACAAATGATTCCATCAGAAAATTATGCAAGTAAAAACGTTCTACATGCGGTTGGATCAGTTGTTATGAATAAATATTCTGAAGGACAGATTGGTAAAAGATACTATCAGGGTAATGAAAACATAGATTTAATTGAACAAAGAGTTAAAAGCTTAGCTTTAGAGGCATATGGTTTAGATGAAAATGTTTGGGCTGTCAATGTACAGCCAGTAAGTGGATCAATAGCAAATCTAGCTGTTTATACGTCATTATTACAACCAAAAGACAAAATTATGGGAATGTTTTTATACGATGGAGGGCATTTATCACATGGCTGGAAATTGCCAGACGGAAAAAATATAAGCTTTACCTCTATGGTTTTTGATTCTGTTAGTTATACCGTAGACCCAGAAACAGGAATTTTTGATTATAATCAAGTTGAAAAGAGAGTAATAGAAGAAAAGCCTAAGATCTTAATCTCAGGAGGAACAGCATACCCTCGAGAGTTAGATCACAACAGACTATCTCAAATTGCTAAAAAAGTTGGTGCATACTATATGGCAGATATTGCACACGAGGCAGGCCTTGTACTTGCAAAAGTAAACAAATCACCATTCAAATATGCTGACATTGTTACTATGACAACAAGAAAAACACTAAGAGGACCAATTGGAGCAATGATATTTGCGAAAAAAGAGTTAATGGAAAGTATTGATTATGGAGTATTTCCAAGATTACAAGGTGGTCCACCAAACCATCAGATTGCAGGAGTTGGAGTAGCACTTGAAGAGGCATTAACACCTGAGTTTACCCAGTATGCAAAGCAAGTCGTAATAAACGCACAAACCTTAGCAAAAGAGTTTATAAAAATGGGTTATATGGTTACTTCAGGTGGCACAGACAAGCATTTGCTACTAATTGATTTACGAAATAAAAATATGCATGGACACAGTAGCTCTATTGCACTAGAAAAAGCAAATGTAATAGTAAATAAAAACACAGTACCAGGCGAAACAAGCAAGCCATATTACCCATCGGGTTTACGAATGGGAACACCAAGTTTAACAAGTAGAGGAATGAAAGAAATCGATATGGTAAAAGTTGCAGGTTGGATAGACAAAGCATTATTAAATCAAAAAGATGACGCAGTATTAGAACAGATTGCAAAAGAGGTAAAAGAGTTTACAAAAAATTACCCTGTGCCGGGGATAGATTATTAATTTACTTTATATTGTAACAAAGACTTGCTGTTTAAATTTTGGCAATCAATTACACACCTGCGGGGTGTGTAATGGCTTTGTGACAGGACTGGGTGGTGCATTTTAATATTCCGTATATTTTGTTTTATCCTCTGTTACAATTAGTCAATGAAAGTTGGCGCGCATGTTTCGATTGCCGGGGGATTAAATAATCCTATTACAAATGCACAAAATATTGTTCTGTATTTGAAGAACAAGACAAATTGTCAGTTTGTCCGAGCGACTCAAATAATGAAAACTTAAGGGAATGTTTTTATATACGAAAGGTAGATTATGACCTTGTAGAATTTATTACAAAGTATAATAGAGGTGCTGATTTTGAAAATGAGCGTTATTCTTATATTGATAGTTTAGAATCTTATATTATAAAATTCCAAGTATCTCATACTACAGGTGAGGGGCAAGCTTTAATGATTAGATATATATCAAATGATTATGGAGATAATTATATAATACAATCTGAAACTGTTTGGGATGATTATTGGTATCATATGGAGCCTGTAATTCTAAGTACGCTAAAAATTAATCATGAGTTTCCGCAAGTAAATTAAGATAGCTGAAAGTGTTGTCTAAGAATAAACCTGTAAGCTGATTGTTTAACAAGGTCTAACCTGCGGGGTTAGACCTTGTTCTCTCACTAAGAAGTTTAGGGTTTTACATACTTAATATTTTTGTTATAATGAAATTATGCCTTCAAGGTTGGAACCTCTTATTAATGATTGTTACTACCATATATTCAATAAATCTATAGATCATAAGAAAGTTTTTGTTGATTATAACCTTATAACTCAATTTAAGAATAGAATGTATTATTATAGATCAACAAAATCAACACAGAGTTATTCTTCAATTGAGAAGTTAGGGGGAAAGTCTACTACCGAACTAAATCTAAATTTAACAATAAAAGATTTTTTTAAAGTTGATATTTTGGCATTTTACTTAATGCCTACACATTTTCATTTTGTTTTAAAACAAAGGCTTGATAATGGTATATCAAATTTTCTTTCTAAAATTTCAAACTCTTTTACTCGATATTTCAACATAAAAAATCAAAGAAAGGGACAGATATTTTTAAAAGATTTTAAGTCGGTTCTGGTTAGATCAGATGAACAGTTACTTCATACTGTTAGGTATGTTCACTTAAATGGATATTCTTCTAAAATTGATAGTAATATTGATGCAATAGATAATATAAGGTCTTCACATGGAGCTTATATTAACTTATCTAAAGATGGTTTAGTTAGTACAACTAAAGTATTAGGTTATTTTCAAAATAGTAGGGCTAGATATAATCAATTTATTGTTGATAGCGGAGATTATCAAAGATCTTTAGAAGAGTTAAAACAAATAATCAAGTATGAAAATAATGAAATCTCTTAGTGCCAGAATGAGGTCTAACCCCGCAGGTTAGACCTTAAAAACAGGTTAGACCTTAAAAATGGCTTTGTGACAGGACTGGGTGGTGTATTTTAATATTCCGTATATTTTGTTTTATCCTCTGTTACAACTCTGTTACAATTAGTCAATGAAAGTTGGCGCGCATGTTTCGATTGCTGGGGGATTAAATAATGCTATTACAAATGCACAAAATATTGGTGCTGGTTGTATTCAAATTTTTAGCTCTGCTCCACAAATGTGGGCAAGAAAAAAATATACAGATGAAGAATTATTAGAATTTAAACAATTAGTAAATGAAAATAATCTAAACCCCGTCTTTGTTCACGCTCCTTATTTACCTAATATTTGCACAGATAAACCTGAAAATCTTGAAAAAAGTATTATTGCATTGTCATCCGAATTACAGTTTGTACATGCAATTGGTGCAGAAGGGTTGATTGTTCATTTGGGTAGTCACCTTGGACAAGGTTTTAAAAATGTTAAAGATCAAATTATTGATTCAATTGCTGAAATATATAAAAAAGCAGGTTTTGAGACAAAGTTTTTATTAGAAAATAGCAGTGGTAAATCTAATGTTGTAGGTGCAAAGTTTACAGAGATTGGAGAGATTATTACAGAGTTAAGATCAAAGTATAATTATAATGTGGGCATTTGTTTAGATACAGCTCATATGTTTGCATCCGGATATGATATTAAGACTAAAAATGGAGTTGAGGAAACTCTTAAAGAGTTAAGAGATACTGGAGTACTTGAAAAAACAGTTTGTTTACACATAAATGATTCAAAAGTTGAGCTTGGAAATGGTAATGATAGACACGAAAATATAGGAGAGGGGTTTATTGGAAAAGATGGTTTTACACATTTTTTTAAGCATAATGAGTTTAAGAAGCTCCCATTAATATTAGAGGTGCCTGGATTTAGCAAAAATGGGCCTGATAAAGAAAATATTAAAATTTTAACAGATCTAGTAAATTTTTTAGATTCTGAAACAAGTTCAGAATGACTTATTAAGAGTTATACAATAATTGTTAATAAATTTGACTACCTGTTATTTCGAATTTAGTTCGGGATCTATGAGAATTTTACTGGTATAATTTATATAATGCCAAACAATATTCTTTTTAATTATTTTAGCTGGTATTTTGTTTTTGTTCCAAAATATCTTATCTTGATTTTATCAAGATATACCAACTATATTGACAATAAATTTGCAATAAGTGTAATGCTTTCTTACTTTTTCACACCTTTATTTGGAGATAAAACTATTATTGGATTTTTTTTAGGGGTGGTATTTAGGTTTGTAAGGATTGTATTTGGACTAACTACCTTAATTTTATTTTTAATAAATTACCTAATTGTATTAGTGTTCTGGGTTGTTGCTCCATTCATATTTTTATACCATGGGCTTGAATATTTTTTTGTCTTTCTTCTTATATCTTTTTCACTATTTATTATCAAACGTATGTATCTGCCAACACAACACACCCATAATATTAATAGTCCAAAAGATTTAATCCATTCATTTACTCCATCTGCAAAACGAATTTTCTCATCATTAAAAGGAATAGATACAAACAAACAAAATTTTATCTCATTATTACTTAACACTAAAGAAGTTAATCAGATGTTATTAAGATTAGAGCTAAGTATATCATCAGTTGAAAAATTACTAATATCAACCTTTGATATTAATAAACAGGCGTTAATGCAATCAATGTTTAAGTATAAAGATCTAGCACATTTTGTAAGGCCTAACGTAATATTCTTGGCAATTGTAGATAATAATAAAAAATTACAAGCTGAACTAATTAAGCAGAATGTTTCAATAGTTGATATTGAAGATGTATATGAATGGCAGATTGAAGATTATATTATTACGCATGAAAATCATATCTGGGATATTGACTATACAGCACACAAAATTGGAGGTTTAAATCGAGTTTGGATAGCAAGGCCAACTCCTCGTCTTGATAAGGTATCCGAAGATATAACAAAAACTGCTCAAGACAGAAAAAGGTTTCCTATTTATGGAAAAGAAAAGGTAATTAACAATATTAAGAATGCACTCGCAAAAAATGGTAGAAAGAATGTGTTAATAATAGGAAGTCCTGGTGTTGGTAAAAGTTCGGTAGTTTATGGACTTGCAGAAGATATAATAAATGGAGAATCATTAAAGCAACTAAGGTTTAAGAGAATAGTTAGATTAGAATCAACAAAGTTATTATCATTAAACGATAAAAAATCTGAAGAGCTACTAAACATTATTAATGAGATTGAATCAGAGAGTAACACAATATTATTTTTAGATGATATACATATTCTTTCTTCTTTATCTGTTGCTAATTCAGATAAACAGAGTTTGTTTGAGTATCTATTACCATACCTAGAAAAAGGAAAGTTACAGGTTATTGGAACAATCTCTTCTAAAAATTATAAAGATTTTATAGAACCAAATGTATCATTTGCCAGATTATTTGAGAAATTTGAGGTACCAGAACCTACCGATAAACAGGTTTTAAAGATATTGCAGTTTCAATTAATCTACTCAGTTAAAACCTATTCAATACAGGCCTTAAAAGGAATTATACAGCTTTCTCGAAAGTATATAAAAGATAGGGTTTTGCCAGATAAAGCAGTGCAGATGATTGAGATATTAAATTCAAAAGATATCGATAATATTATTTATATTGATGAAGTTAGACAGTATATTACTGAAGCAACAGTAATACCTATTACTAAAGTTAGCATTGAAGAGAGTCAGAATATTTTAAATATTGAGAGTGAATTAAATAAGATTGTAATTGCACAACCAAGAGCTATTACGCTAGTATCTAATGCAATAATAAGATCAAGAACAGCTTTTAGAGATGAAAGCAAACCTATTGCATCATTTTTGTTTGCAGGACCAACTGGAGTTGGAAAAACTTATTTAGCTAAAATGTTAGCAAAAAAGATGTTTGGGCGTGAAGATATGTTAGTTAGGTTTGATATGAGCGAGTTTCAGAATTTAGATGATACAGGTAACTTTATAAATAGAATTTGTGATGCAGTTAACACTAGAGCGTATTCAGTAATCTTAATTGATGAGCTAGAGAAAGCTAATCAAAAATTGATCTTAACACTACTTCAGGTACTTGATGATGCAAGGCTTACCAATATTAATGGTGAGGTGTCGGATTTTAGTCAATCAGTAATAATTGCTACAACAAACATTGGTAATAGAGTAATTGATCATTTATATGCCTTAGGTAATTCTGATGAACAGATAGAAACCCAAGCAATGAAAGAGATTAAAAACCATTTTGCACCTGAATTTTTAAATAGATTTTCAGATATAATTGTATTTTCCCCATTAAGTAAGGTGGAGGTATTAAAGGTAGTAAGACTTGAGGTTGAAAAATTAGTTAATAGAGTAAAACAAGATAAGAAGATTGAGTTTACATATACAGATGCATTTATTTATTATGTTGCAAACTCTTCGTATAGTAGTGAATATGGAGCAAGGCCAGTTTATAGATTTTTAGAAGAAGAGGTCCAAACTAATATTGCAAAGTTACTTTTGCAAGGAAAAATTAGCGCTGGTTCAACTTATGATCTTGACCAATTGATCAACAAAAAGGACAATAGCGTCAATGGATAATTATATTGACAGGATTACAAACCTTAAAGAGAAATTAAAAATACAAGAATTAAGAGACCTGATTGTTGAGATAGAAAAATCAATGGAAGACCCAAAATTTTGGGAAGATGTAACAAACTCAGGACAAAAGGCTAAGTTACTTAGCAATTACAAGAATGAAGTTGATGAGATTGATTACCTTAACCTTTTATTAGAAGATGAAAATACAGAAGAGCTAGAGAAAAAACTAAATGAATTAGAGTTTAAAACATTTTTATCGGGGAAATACGATAGAGGAGGAGCGATTTTTGCAATTCATTCGGGGCAAGGTGGAACAGAGGCAATGGATTGGGCAGAGATGCTATCGAGAATGTACGAAAACTACTTTAAGAAAATGGGTTGGGATTATACAGCTCTTGATCTTTCAAAAGGAGAAACTGCAGGAATAAAATCAGTTACCTATGAGGTTATAGGGTTATACGTTTATGGATACTTGAAAGGTGAGGCAGGAACACATAGACTTGTGCGTTTATCTCCATTTAACTCAGATAATTTAAGACAAACCAGCTTTGCAATGGTAGAGGTTTTGCCAATAATCGAAAAAGATGCCGATATTGAGTTAAATAGTGATGATTTAAGGGTTGATACATTTAGGGCATCGGGAGCAGGAGGACAAAATGTAAATAAACTAGAAACAGCTGTTCGAATTACACATATACCAACAAATATAGTTGTAAGTTGCCAGACAGAAAGATCACAGCAAAAAAATCGAGAAAAAGCGTTAATGTGGCTTAAGGCTAAGCTAGTCTTAAAACAAGAAGAAGAGTTAAAGGCAAAAGAATTAAAGCTAAAAGGAGAGTATAAAACCCCAGGGTGGGGAAACCAGATAAGGTCTTACGTAATGCACCCTTATCAGATGGTAAAAGATTTAAGAACTAACGCAGAGACAAGTGATGTTAAGGGAGTAATGGATGGAGATTTAGATATGTTTATTCAGGCAGAAGTGAGAATGTTATAGGTGTAAAAATAGTAGATAATAGTATATAATTTTAAATATGTCCGATCAACCTGCAAGCAATCAAGTACCATCAGTAAAATTAGTTGTGTACTCTATCCTTTTTCTTGTTATTGCAATTGCTGTAGGCATGTCATTTGCAAGGATAATTGCTGTAAATCAGGCTGTAAAAACTAACGAAAATAAAGAGGCAGAATTTATTCCAATTAAAATTGATAGTGGCGCAAGAGAACAAACAGGAAAAATTTTACCTAACTTTGATACAACAATAGAGGCAACACATAAACTTTTCGATAAAGATTCCAAATTAATAGCATACCTAATTGCAAACAACGATATATTAAAAGCATCTGAGGGGTTTAATGTGACTGTTATAGGTAAACTTGATAGTATTGCTAAAGATAATGTTGACATAGTAAGAGTCGAGAAAATAAAATTAAAATGATTGAGTTTATTAACGTAGATAGAAAATTTAATACAGGTCAGTTTGAGATAGAAGATATTAACCTTACAATAAACGAGGGGGAGTTTGTATTTTTAGTAGGACCTTCGGGAGCCGGAAAAACCTCATTATTAAAATTGCTAATTAGAGAAGAAGCACCAACAAGTGGCGAGATAAAAGTTGATGGGGAAAATATCCAAAAGCTTAAAGCAAAACAGATACCGGCATTAAGAAGAAAAATTGGAATGGTATTTCAAGATTTTAGATTACTAGATACAAGAACAGTATTTGATAATGTAGCTATTTCTTTAGAAGTAGCAGGTAAGAAAAAGAATGAGATAGAAGAAGTAGTTCCAAGAATTTTGGATTTAGTAGGTTTAGCAGATAAAGGAGGGCATTATCCAAATCAACTTTCAGGTGGTGAAAAACAGCGAGTATCTTTAGCAAGAGCAGTTGCGCATGATCCTAAATATTTAGTTGCAGATGAGCCGACAGGAAACATTGATCCTAAAGCAACATGGGAGGTTGTCCAGATATTTCAGAAGATAAACGAATTTGGGACAACAATTATTTTTGCAACACATGACAAAGTTGTAGTAGACAAATTAAAAAAAAGAGTAGTTACAATAGAGGGTGGTAAGATAGTTAAAGATGAGATAAATTCTACATATGAATAGCTTTAAACGTGCAATCCAAAATTTAATTTTAGATAAATCAGTAACGCTATCTTCGTTACTAGTTTTGGTATTAACATTTTTCTCAATAGCTATTTTTTCGGTGTTTGCATTTTATAGTCACTTTGCGATCAAACATTTAGAACAAAGTCCACAGATTTTTTTATATTTTACAGATGCTGCAACTGAAGAGTACATTTTAAAGGTTAAAGAAACACTTAAAAAATCACCAAAAATTGCAGAAGTAACTTATACCTCGAAAGAAAAGGCATTAGAGTCGTATATTGATGCAAACAAAGATAACCCCTTATTATTAGAATCAATTTCAGCAAATATTTTTCCTGCAAGTTTAGATATTAAGGCAACAGATATAAAACATTTTGATGATATATTATCGAGTATAAAAGGTTTAGAAAATGTTGAGAGTGTTGATTTTCAAAAGGTAGTTGTAGAAAGACTGAAAGAGATTAGCTCTAAAGCAAGAATTGTTGGCTTAAGTCTTATCTCATTATTACTCACAATGTCATTTCTAAATACATTACTTACAATTGGAATGACAATCAGATCACAAAAAAAAGAGATAGAGGTAATGAAGTTAGTTGGAGCTACTGATTGGTTTGTTATAAAGCCATACTTATTACAAGCGATTTTGTATGCAGTTATGTCCTCTTTAATTGTAGGGTTATTATTATTTTTAACTTTGCCATTTATATTACCTCAGATCGAAGCATTTTTTACAGGCGTACCACTACCTCAAGTAACTGATTTACTAAAAATGTTAGGGTTGCAGGTTGGCCAGATCTCTTCTTCATTACAACAGATTATAATGCTACTTACTCTTTCATTTATCATATTAATAGTTGGGATTGTGGTAGCGGTTATTGGGAGTTTGGTCGCGGTAGCAAAATACCTAAGGATTTAAGACATGAAACACCTTACAATATTTCTTATTTTAGTTTTATCCATACTTTCTTTTATTTATATACCTTTTAATAAGGTAGATAAAGTTTTTGCAGAAAATGAAGACAAAATTAGTGATCTAGAAAAAAAACTAGAAGAGACAAAGCAAAAACTTGCAGGGTTACAAAATAACGAAAGATCATTAACAAATGAAATTGCCTATATTGATACACAGATTCAATATGCAAAATATAGAATAGAAGAATCGGCAGTTAAGATATACCAGAAACAGAGGGAGTTAGGAATTTTACAAACCGATATTGACTCGTTAAGTGAAAAAGCGGAGCGTTTGATTAAAGCTGTTAATAATCAGGAAAAAGTACTTGGCGCTAGGGTGAGGGAGCAATATAAAAAGCAAAGAATAACACCGCTTGCATCACTTT
>Ga0209702_10001153_pt1 | contig 52620 bp, 50 predicted proteins | sample FRY01_FD_187210 | JGI IMG/M metagenome (GOLD analysis project Ga0209702, IMG submission 187210) | Freshwater microbial communities from Lake Fryxell liftoff mats and glacier meltwater in Antarctica - FRY-01 (SPAdes) (version 2) | ecosystem: Environmental > Aquatic > Freshwater > Ice > Glacier...
CCGTCACCCGCAGACGTTAGTTTCTGCTGCACCTGATAAGACACGACACCAACGTTGTCGGTTGACGCCGCCCAAGTCAGTGTTAAAGTCGTTGCAGCAAGTGCAGATGCCGCTAACGAAGCCGGAACCGTAGGTGCTTCACTGTCAAGTGTCAAAGCCGTTACGGCCGAGCTATAAGCTGAAGAGTTTTCTGCCGCATCTGTAGCCCTTACACGAAAACTGTAGTTCGTGTTTTGGACAAGGCCGGTCACAGCCGACGTCAATGAAATACCAGTGTAAATCTGAACGTAGGTGCCGTCACCCGCAGATGTTAGTTTCTGCTCAACTTGGTATGATACGACGTCAACATTGTCGATCGATGCAGCCCAAGTAAGTGTCAAAGTTGTCGGAGCAAGGGCAGACACAACCAACGAAGCAGGAACCGTAGGTGCTTCAATGTCAAGTGTCAACGCCGGTAAACTAAGAGTTCGTTTAAACAAACCAAATATGTTATAGTTTTTAAGTATTTTATATCGGTTAATCATCTATTCCATTCCCACTTAATGCAGGCATATCTACAGCAGGCACATTGGTTAGTTCTGCAAAAATTTGAAAAGCTCCTATTCCTACAATATCATGACAACCAACGAAAATCTTTCTGCATTTTACATCAAACACGAATCCGTTTTTATCTTCAGGAATTGTAATAAAGTGATTGTTTAAAATTTGATCAGGTTGAACAGTATCAGCAACACTTACATCTCCAAAAAAGATAAATATAGCCTTTGTACCTGTTTGATCAGCAGCAGGGTGAATATGTGTTGCATCTAAATTAACAACTGTAAAACTTTTAGTCACTGAAGGAAAGTTAACTTCCTTAAAATATTTGCCAACCGCCATAATTGAACCAGTGACCCACGGCCAACCTGATACCTGATACGCTGATGCATTACCTAATGATGGTCTTCCTGATGTGATAGCCATAATATTAATATCCTTTAATTATTTTCAATATTGAACTTTCTTGCAAGCTTCAATTTGCGCTTTTTCTTCAAACGTTTCTTTTCTGAATCAGAAACAAAATGCATATTATCCAATTGGTCTCTTACTAGACCTACTTTAGACGTCTTTTTAACAAATCTCTTAATTAATCTATCGGAGTGTTCATTATCTCTGCATCTTGTCTCAAAATTTACTACCTTTGCCATTTTAAACTCTCTTTGTTGTGTTTATTCTTCTTCAAAATCATCAATACTAGTCATTGCCATCATTTTAGACAACATTGGATCAGTATTTTTAAATAGTTGTTCTTTTTTCGGTGCATTAACTTTAGCAATTCCTTTAGACATATTTCTAGAAAACTGAGCATTTTCTCTCATAATATCTTGCTCAGACTTTTCCTCTTTATTAAAATTACCATGTGAACCTCTGTTCGTATTTTCTAGAATTAAGCCGATACTAGTTTTTAAACTCTCAGTAAAAAGAAGTTTAAGTGTATTTTGTTCGCTTAGTACTTCTCTAATACTTTCTTTAATCATATTTTTTAATTCGCTTGTTTTCATTTAAGACCTACTTTCTTTTATATTTGTTGGCAATCAATTCAGCCAAATTGTTTACATTAACTAGATTAGATTCATGTGAAATAAGTTGATTATATGGAATTAATGACCTTGATTCATTTAGAAACGCTCTATCTGTAGAAGGATCAATAACAATATCCCAGCAAACAAACGAGAAATCTTTTTGAACTTCAATATGATCCCCTTTATTAATAATTGAACCTAATCCTCTAGAAGACAATCCGAGCTTAATATCTGATTCAATTAAATTAACTGTTTCAGAGCCTTCTCTGGTTTTACCAAGGATTCTTACATCTCCGCGAACTTCATTGTTTACCATCCAAATAGAATCAATGTGATGTGAGATAAGTTTTGGATCAACTTCTGCTCTTTCGGGATGTCCTAATTCACCTACTGCACCTTTGTTTTTAATCTTAATTTGATATTGATTTACTTGTTCTTTTAATATCTTAAGTGGATAAATTCTATTATTAGCATTTTTTTTATCTGCGACCTGTAATAGAACATCCTTAAAGATATAATCATCTTTTACTTTTACGGAATTTTCTTGAAGTAATTCAACATGTTCATTAAATTCTCTAATAAGAAATCTATTATCTTGCATTGATTAAATCCTTAATTCTTTTATCACCTTTATCAAGCATTAATTCTTTTTCTAAAAGCGTAAAAACTTCATCTAATATCTCTCTGCCACCACTATTTGAACCTTCATACAATTCTACCAATTTTGAAACAGCTTCTAATAGAGGGGATACTTCTGGTGAAAAAAACCTAGCAGTTTCCTCAGATAACATTCTTTTTAATTCACCTTTTTTGATTTTGACTTTCATATTTTTAAATTACCTTATATTAATATAATCGAGAATAACTACCAAGACCACCATTGTATCCACCACCCATGTATCCCCATGGAGTCTTAGGTATTGTACCTTTTTCTTTTTCGTGAGGAACCTCACCTAATTCTGTAGAATCTTCGTCTGATGGATCAAGTAATGAACGCTCGAACTTCTCTCTATGTTCTTTCGATTTTAAATCTTTTTCGAATTCTGTCTTCACAAAATCATAAATACACATCAATGCAACTTGAATAGAATTTACATCAAGATTATGAGGTAACTTACCTTCTAGGGATTGGTGCATAATTGTTCCATGAACACTACCAAAAGCAATAACGCCTTTTTGGCACATATAATCAAAGAACTTCATTTGTCTTGGTAAAGTGTATTCATCGAATCCTTTTTTGGGAATTGTAATGATTTTATTGTGGTTATCTGAAATAATGATAGAAAAATAAGGATGATCATTAATGATCAAATTATCGTCAAGCGTTCTTGAAATATCTAATTCAATATAAATATCTTTTTCTTCATTCAATAAGATTTTAAAATTTTCTTTAATCATTCAATTTGCTTGCGAGGGTTTGAATTTCTAAAATGAATTCCAAATCCTCTTTTCCTAATTTATGTTTCTTTGGTAAGTTATTAATCTTTTCCATAAGAATATTTTTAACTTCTTCGCTGTCAATTTTTGATTTATTGACATCAATAATCTCTTTACAGCGCCTAACTTCTTCGTTGAGATAGATAAAAAAGTCAAAATCATTTGTATAAGTATTTATATATTTATTTAAAAATGTTTTTTGTTCAGGAAGTAAGTTAATTGTTTTATTACTAAATTTAATATATTCTTTATTATAACTAATCGTACTGGAATCAAGTAGATAATCAGGTGATTCTGACTTATCTTCTAAAAGCATATTATCAACAATTTTATCTTCTAGTTTAATACGCTGTAATGGGTCTGAAATACATTCATTTAAAATATTATAAATTGTAGCATAGATTTTATAATTATTTACAAAGTTTTCATAAAAATTACTTTCTAAATTGTGTGAAATATCTTCTTTCAATAGAGTTAAATCTTTTTCAATTAAATCTTTATCTAAATTCTTATATGAATTTTTAACTTCTTGTAAAATTTTTGTGGCCTTTGATTGATCACCACTTGTGTTTAATGTAGATAGAATATTGAAAAATGAGTATTCCTTTAACAAAGACGAATTCTCATGAAAATGTTTCTTCAAAATGAGTTCAATCTTATTATAATCTTCACTATTTTGAAGTATTTTATATCGAGCTTGCTCTAATAACAAAATATCAAAAATTATAGCTATATTCTTTTTTTTATTATGCTTCATCTTTATCTTCCGTATTATTGTCATCATTAATTAGTTGATTATTATTTAGATAGAGCTGCAAGCTCTCTAAAAGCAGATTATTATTACCAGCTCTTAACACAGAATCATTTGTCACTCTACCTTTACTCAAGGATTTCATCTTGTCATAGGCACTATTTCTGCCCGTCAAAGATGGGATAATTTCTGTTTTTTGATCAGGTCGAATATTATTACCTGTGCCCTTGACACTATTAAAAACAGATGCCGTTTTTTGTTTTGCACCAAGTGGATTAACTTTTGCGGCATTATGACGCTTAATTGAGTCGAACTTTCTACCATCTTTAGCTTTGGCATTTGGATTGACATATCTTTCAGCAGCATCAAGTCGATTCATTTGTTGATCAACTTCACCAAGCTCGTCATTATCAGGCATTGGTAAATCACCCATTTCACCACCAGCGTCTCCACCGAGGTCCATTTCCCCACCCATATCTGGCATACCTTCCATGCCTCCACCGAGGTCCATGCCTCCCATACCGCCCATATCATCCATAGCTCCACCACCAAGAGCACCACCCATATCAGGTGAATTCTCAGAAGCAAACTGACTCAAGAATAGATCAAATTTGACGTCTTGAACACGCATCATCTTTTCTTTAATAATTTCATCATCGGGCATTGAGAATACTTTCTTGTATACCATATCTGTTGAAAAGAATTTCTCAACCATTGCCGTACCAATTTCACAGCGAATTTTGAACTGTTCTAATTCTTGCATTTCAGCAATTTTAGATGGATTATTCAAACTGATGTCAAATGATAATAAATCTTGACCTCTAAATCCCAAGATATAAAGATGAGTAACTGCAATTTGTGTTAAACCAGAAAGAACAGCACCCTGTAAGCGAAGAACAGTCTTCGCAAACATTAGATCCTTTTGAGCTAATGATTGTTTGTCTTCTGTATTATCTTGTGATAGATATGCAGCAGGAATTTTAATAGCTGAGAAAAACTTGTCTCTCAAATATTTAATATCATCAACAACTCCAGTGAACTGACCACCGGGTAATTGTTCAATCTTTGTACCTGAATTTTGACCACGTACGGGAATAAAAAAATCTTCTTCAGAAGACCAAGGATTATAACGTTGATCGCTTCTACCAGATTCAGGATCTGTCACAACATTTCTTCTAATATTACCGCGAGTCTGCTCTAAAAATAGCTTAATTTCTTCATCATTAAGGCCACCGACATCAAGATAGAAAACTTTTCTTTCGGGCGCTCTTACAATACGATATGACATCATGGCGTTTTCTAAGTGATCTAATTGCCTCCAAATTCTACGAGCAGGATCGAGTACAGATGTGCCATAAGGGAAAAACTTATCATTACCCAAAAGACGAAAGTGACAAATCTGCCAAGCGTTTTCAAATGTCATTCCACCTCTATTCCACTGAAACTGAACATAATTGGGGTTACTTTCATCTTCACCCTCAAGCCTTTCCACTTCGGCTGTTGGTAACGCTGTTGCATCTTTAACACCTAGTTCTTGATCGGTATGAAGATAAAGAAACATATCACCATACTTAATAAGTGTTCTAACCCACGAAAAGATATTGTTCTTAACATTGAGAATATCATAAAATAGATAATTTAACGTTTCTTTGATCTCAATGTTGTTTGTCTTGACGTTAATGGGTGGAGAAAATTCTGAATATGTAGTAATTTCGTTTGCATAAATATCTAATGCAGCCGCTGATTCAGGAAAATATTCCATCTGTTCAAAATCGGCATATCTTTCAGCTCTTGCTGCATTAGCAAATTTTTCTGAATTTAGATAATATAATGGATGTTCTTTATCCTCTCTCTTAAAACTCTGTCCTGATGCAGATCTAAAATTTCTATGCTGTAATTTTTCGTAAGAAATATTAAAGGCTTTAGGATCTTTGATTGCAGATAATTGAGAAGACCACAGTTTAGTCAATCTTTTGTAAAGTACATTAGATGGATTATATGGATTTTTATTTTCTGGCTTGTATTTTGGCATGTTTTAAATCTTTATAATTGGTAGAGCTTTTGAATATGAGATTTCTTGAACTGGTTTTTTTGCACCTGGTTTCTTATCCAATACCCAATAATGTTGACGAATATCTTCATCTGCTTTTGACAATGAATTATATATATTAAAATTATTGTCTTTTTTCTTAAATCCTATCATTCCCGGTATTTTAGTTTCCATATTTCTGGTTTCTTTACCGATAAGTGGAAGAATCAATCTGTTCAAATCTGCTTTTATCTCTGATTTTCCATAAATAAATTCTTTAACAAAGATACAGATTGCTAATGATATAACTAGGTCATCATGATAACCTTTTTTGGTAGTGGCCTTACCATTAATCCAAACAAATTGCCTAAATTCGTCAATTATCTTATCTGAATAAATAGAATATCTTTTATTTCTTATGGCCTCTTCTAGTCTTTCTACAATTAATACTTTAGTTTTTTGATTTGTTGGAAACCCTGCAATAATATCAGATCTTGTATCATCAATATATCCCTCAATAATTTCAAGAGTCTTTTTGTCGGCGTAATACAAATTTTTATATTTCATTTGAATTATACGTTGCAATACCGCCCAGCCATGGTTGTTGTTTTCTACAACCAATAACGCATGATTATATAATGTTGCAGCCGCAACTAAAATTTCTGCATATATATCAGTCTTAATCTTATTTTTATAATCAGCAACAATCTCATCCGCATCAACATCCATTACAACAAATGAGGAATAATCTTCACCATCGCCACGCGCCACGTCCGCAGCAATAATATAACTATGAGAAAGATCTGGTTCTTTCCAATATCGACCCTTTCTGTCACTTGTGAAAAAACCCTCTTCTTCAATAATGAAGTTTGAATAATACACAATATCTTCAGGATCAATAACTGTATCACCTGATAGTGTAAAGTCACATTCGAATTCTTGGGCAAATTTCTTTCTTGGGAGCGTCTTGAATGTACGATTATACCATGCCTGATCTCTATCTGGTCGTACATCCCACATAAGTTTAGTTGTTTTAAATTCGTTTTCTTTGACTTCAGCATCTGACCAAAGCTTATAAAAAAAGTTGTCAGACCCATTGGGCGTGCTGAATACAATGCTTTTACCTGCAACAGAGATAGACGGCCAAGCTGAGGGCCAAGCGTCCTCTAAACCATCAATAAAGCCTGCTTCGTCGATAAATAAATGAGTAAGCGCATCACCACGAGCCATATTCTCTGTTGTTGCAGAGGCAACAACTTTAGAGTGATTGTCTAACTCAAAAGTAAATACGTTATCAGAAATTGGTTTGGAAATTTTCATCCAATCTGGAAGATATGAATAAGCATATTTAATTTTCTTAATAAGTTTTTGGGCGTCTTCTCTTCTAATAGATACGACAAGAATGTTTCTGTCTCGATTAAACAACATCAACCAGAGTACATAAGCTGAAATTAAAGTGCTCAAACCAAGCTGTCTTGATTTGAGCACAATGTTAAATCTGGTATCTTCAAAACTATTTAAACAATCTCTTTGGAAGTCCCAAAGATCAAATTTCTCTCTACCAGAACCAGGTGTTTGGATATAGATGTGATTAGAAATGAAATAGACGACATTTTTACACCTAAATAACTCCGATTTCTTATATGTTGCTGTTAGTTTCTGTTCGTTCGACAATCAAATATTACCTTATTCATCATTTTCATCAGAAATTAAAAATTCCTTCAGTTGCTTAATGGTATAGCATTTGGTGTAATTTCTAATCTGTTTGTTAATATTAATTTGCAAAACAGATTCAACTTGACAGTCTTTTTCGTCTTCTTTAAATGTTAAGCTTTTACCTGAAGACTTCTTAACCTCGTCTTTAAGATACTTAACAATGTCGGCAAATGTTTTTTCAATATCGCATTTTAAATGTGATTCGCTAAAATTCTTGCCGATCACTAATTGAGAATAATTAATTCTGCATGAATTACCGGCAACTTTTACATTGAAGTTATCTACAACTTCAAAATTTGTATAGGTTTTTTCTCTTTTTAAAGCATTTGTCTTATTATATTTCACATCACTAGCGGCTTGAACAAGCGCCTTAAGTAATTCTAATTTGTTTTTTTCTTCTTCCATATTATTATTGCTCCGCCACTCCACATAAATGGCATTTATTTGTTAAGTAATAACTCTTTTTGTCGTTAAATGAAACAATCAACTTGCTACATTTTTCGCAATTAAGTATTCTGTTTTTTTTCTTTTTATCACTTTTAGTTATGACGAATTCTTCTGAGTTATTATTTTTTTTAAATTCGTATAAATACTCAGGGCCATATGAACTTACTATAAACTTAGCAATATCATCTGCATCTTTCATTTATCTATTACCTTATAAATTACGGCACCTAATACGATACCTGTTGCAAACATAATCCAAGTTTTATTTGAATCCCAAAAACTTTCATATCTTGGTTTATTGATAATCTGTGTAATTTCATCAATTTTTTCTGATGTAATTTTGTTATATCTAGAAAAATTATCTTCTAGTTTAATATCATAATTTTCATAAATTAAGATTTGTTTACGAAGTTTGGATAACTCAATTTTATCCAATATAATCTTGTCATAAGTAGGTTCTGAAATAAGTAAACCAAAAAAAAGTTCCCCATTAATCAGTAAAGATGTGGGGAACTCTTCGAATTCTAGTATTTGTTTAAAAGTAGTTTGGATTTTTGCGCGAGGCTCATCCGCTCTGCTTATCAAACTATGTGATGATATTAATAAACATAAAAATAATATTTTACTCAATTTTGCCATATAATCTTACTTTCTTTCTGACTCTTTCTTCAAATTCAGAAATTTGATTAATTTCTTCAAATTCTTCAATGAATTTTTGTGAACTTTCTTCTGATTGTTTAAGTTCATATTGCTTAATTTCTTTAATAATTCTTCTATCAATAGAAATTTCGTTTGTTTTAAGTTTCAATTCATCAATTTTTTCTTTAATTTTTAAAACAATATTATGGTTTTTTTTCCTAAAAATCATAAGAGATGTTAAAAAAATAAAAAGAATAAAAAGAATAGCTATTATAATTTTTATCCAATTTTCTTTTAAAAACATTTTAAATAAAGATAATTTATTCATAAATTTTATTGTTTCCCGGCAGATTTCCAACTTGTTGCTAAATCGCTCATACCTTGAATGCCAACATAACCAAGACTTATTCCAGTCCAACTTTCAGCGTCAAGAACACCACACGCAAAGAATACAGTAGCGAAAGCCCAAACCATTAGTTTCCTACTCATTAATTTTGACAAATTATTGTCCACCCAACCTTTAATTTTTCCCATAACATTGATACCTCTCTTTATAATATAAAATTAATTAGTAATTTTATATTATAAATATGAATACCCATCTTTGATATCAATATTTACAACTTTGTTTACATAATCTTTAAGAATTTCAAGGTGTGTAACAATGATAATATTATCAAAATCACCTAAAAGATTAACCAATGTATCTCCAAATATTTTCTGATTATCTATATCCAAAGCAGTTCCCGGTTCATCAAGAATCACAAAACTATTTTTAGAAATCATTGAAACTTTGTTTAAAGTTAATCTAATAGCTAACCCTAGAACAAATTCTTCCATTCCGGAAGCACACTCAATTGTCTTAAATTCATCGGATTCTACATCTTTAAAGTAAATGTCAAATTTACTATCACCAATTTCGAAATCAACTTCTAACGTGCATAATGAAGATAAAAGTATATTCACGAGAATTTTGATCTGTTCAATATGAGAATTAAGTAAATGAACAACCACACCACTTTTACCCATAATTTTTGAATAACTATTAAGAATATTAAAATTATATTCAGCTTTAGTCAGTTTTTCTAATGTACCTTTTTGGTCTTTGATTAAATCATTATATTTAAGAATCAAAAAACTATTCATAGATAATTCTTTTTCATTTAATATAATTTTTTCATTTAATTCATTTAGTTCTATATTTAATTTATCTAAAATGTTGTAATATTGTTCGTGTGTCTCATTGTAATCAAATATATTAGCTTCTAATCTTAATAAGTCTTGTTTATCTCTAGTAAGTTCTTTTCCCATAAAACTATGATTAATCCATATATCGTTAATTAAATAAAGGGGAGAATCGGATTTATCATTAGTATTTATATCTTCTCTAACACTATCGTAATAATTTGAGTTTATGTTAGTTCTAAGCTCTTCGAGTAGAATTATACCTTTTTCTGTCGAGTTTTTTGACTCATTTGCCGAAACTAAAAATTTGCACTGTGGAAAAGAAGTGCCACAGGGCACTTCTTTTAATAGAGAAACGTCTTTCTCTAAAGATTTTAATCTTGTCAAAAATGTTTTTTCTCTTTCTAAAAGCTCTTTTAGTTTTATTCTTTTTTCTCTTCTACTGTCAGGGTGTTTCATCTCTATTATAGTGTTATCGACATCAATTTTTACGACATTGATTTTGAGCTCTAATGTAGTAATTTTTTCTTTTAATGTGGTAATTTTTGAAAATGCTTCAATCCTTTTACTATAAGAAGTTCCAAGATTAATATTTTCTTGCAACACAATTTTAGATGAACATAGAACAACTTTTTTATCTTCTAAAATTGAAGATACTAATAATAAATCATCATAATTGGAACACGTTTCAAGTTGTTGAGAAAAATTTTCCAACTGTGACTCAAGGTTAATTTTAATTGCTTTGGCATTGCTTAAATCGTTTCCTATTTTTTCCGTAATTGGGATAATACTATCCAAGCCCAAAAACTGGTTAAGAGTTTCTTTTCTTGATGAACTTTTGCTTTTAAGAAAAGAAACATCGTCGTATTGTTTAAGAATGGTTGTCATTAGAAAGTTTTCTAACTTTCCAAAAATTTTAACAATTTTTAATTCTGTTTTCTTTTTATCATCACCACAAATATTTTCCCCATCTTCTAAGAGTTTAACAGTTGAAGATGCTCCTTTAAGTTTTCTCTTTAAAGTACGTTCAATGCGATATATAATACCACCAGCTTCAATTTCTATTAAGGTTTCTGCTTGATTTTCTCTGCTGTTAATATAAACATCATTAGTAACAGATCTCTTGGTCCATTTTCCATAAATTGAATAGCAAATAGCATCGATAACAGAACTTTTTCCTGTTTTGTTTTTCCCAAAAATACCTAAAATATTCCCTCTAAAACTAGAAAAATCTAAGCTGATATCTTTTCCGTAATTAAACATATTAGACCAACTAATATTATTAATTTTCCAATAAATATTATCGCTTTCCGAGTTTAATTCTTTTAAATATTTTGCATTCATATTGAATAAATCATCGCCATATAGTTTGACATATTCATCGAAATTCTCTCTAATAATCTTCTCGATACTTTCTAAATTTAAAGTAACTTTTTCAATTTGCTTGTCTTCAGTTTCACTCTCTTCAATTTTTGGTGTTTTTAAAAGTTTATAAGAAGTATTCGAAATTTTACTTTTTTGGGTATTTCTGAAATTGGAAATTTCTTCAACGGTACCAATAATTCTTATTTTATTGTTTTTGTCAATATTATTTTTATCATAATCTTCAATTTTGATATCTACAAACTTGTGGCTATTTTCCAAATCAAAATATCGCACTTCAAATGTTTTATTGATATCATCAATTTCATAGATAATACCACCTTTATCTTGGGACTCTCCATGATCTTGTTGGATCATGGAGCCTGCATAGTAAGCATCATGGCCCAAGATGGTCAGTTTTTGGCGCTTGTGGACGTCGCCAAGCATGTAGAGGTCACAGGGTAGGAACGACTCATCCTCGGTCGTCAAAACGTGTCCTAGCGATGTCTGAGCGCCATTGATAATACCATGGAAGAGACCTATATTGAATCTGGTTGGATCAATTACCAATTCTCTGTTAGAGTCAAGAATACTAAAATTGACAAATGACGCATTTTTACTAATATCACACACACAAGAAGTAAGTAAATTCCAAATGTATACACCATTTTCATTATTAATGATGTCAACAATAGGTGAAATTGTATCTAATCTATTCCTATTCTTTTCATTAATATCATGATTTCCGGGAGTAATATAAATACTTAACAATCCTGGAAACATTTTACAGGTTCTCAAGAAAGAAGCAAACAAAGACACATATTCTGGGGATATGGTTGATTTGGTATGCGCGACATCTCCTGTAATTACAAGCATGTCAGGTTTTTCTTCATGCATTAAAGATTTAAATTTGTCAAATACTTTAATATATTCATTATGTCTAGAATCATTTCTAAGATGTATATCTGATATATGTGCGATTTTAATAGTCATATTTTTCTTTTAAGTTTAGATCTTTTACAGATGTATGAATGATATAATTTTTCTTATATTTTTTAATCTCGGAAGAGGTTAATTTTCCGGGATCTTTATCATATGGAATTTGAACGTATTTAACACGAACATCGTGTTTTAAAAACTTTTCAATCATGCTAAAGGCTTTTTCCCTAGCATCGCCATCAAGAATCAAATAGATATCTGATTCAGAAAAGCATAATTTTTCGAATAATTTGCCTTCAGTATCAAGCTCTGAACCCAATAATGGTATGCTGTTAATACCACAGGAAATAGCATCAAATATTCCTTCTACTAAATTAATAGATTTATCCCAATCAATATTGTACTCATTGAACAAGATACTATCTTTTAAAATTTTGTTTGGTGTTTTGTATTTGTATTTACCTTGATCTGTAATATCTCTACCAATATAATAATCTTGATTAAACATTGTATTATATGAAGGGAAAAATACAAAATCTTTATAATAATCTTCTTTAACAGTATAAGGTTTCCAGAAAATGAAATCTCTTTCTGTCAAACCTCTTGATTTTAGATACAACACATGTTTATCTTCATCATCATAACAACTGCTTAATAGTTTTTCAACTGTTAGATTTTTAAATGGTTCTAATAGTTTAGGTTCTTCCTTTAATAAAAGATTGTATTTAGTTATACCACCGCCAACAAAAAAATATGCCTTAGCATATTCAATTACTTGTTCTGAGCCAAAATCGAATACAATTCTTATTAAATTGTTACCACCTTTACCACAGTTCCAGCATTTGAACTTCATCTTGGTGAAGTTTATGGATAACTTTTTCTTGCCATAGGAACAATAAGGGCAGAAGAAAAGACTTTCGCTCCCTTCCACCTTTGGTTGACCAAGTAATCTACTAATAACTTCTTTTTCGTGCATATCACACCATGAGGGCAACGACGATAGCATCAGCTATGTCAAACCAGTATGGCTGTAATAGTCCCGTTTTAGTAAATGTAAACTTATTTATAAGCTCAGGATAAAGCTCTAATATTACATCCAAGGCTGCTATCTTAATTTCTTTAGTGTTTTTATGGTATTTAATCTTGTTGTTAATTAAATTGCTTTTCTTAATACATAGGTTCTTTCTAGCTTGAGACGCTTTTATATATATTGGCTTAATTCCGAATATTTTATATACCATCCAAGTTATTGGAAAATTATATGAATACAAAGTAATAATTGTATTAATTGAAGATGTTCCACTTGAAATTCTCTTTAATGGTTCCTCAATGTGAATTGAAGTAACATTATATTTAGATTTAATATCTTCAAAATATGCCTCTATTTTAGAAAGAATATCAAAATAATCAAATTTTACTTTATATTTCTTTACATCAAAGTGTTGATAAAATTCCAATAATGTATCATTAAGAATTGCAACACCAATTACAGATGAAGATATGTCTAAACCTAAAATCATTATACAATAGGCTCGCTTATATCTGGATTTGGTGGAAAATTATTTCTTTCAAATTGTGAATTTTGACCAGCTGGATTGTTGCGATCAATAGCTTTTTCTGATTTTTTGATGGTTTTCGTAGGTACCACCGGTCTTCCCATAACTCTTCTTTGGGCTTTAACAAATCCATCATTTGTGGTATTTGTTCTACCTGTAACAACTTTTTCTAAAAAGTCTGAGAGCTTGTCTGTTTTAGCTCGTTGCGAAATATTAATAGAATTTTTCCACTCTTCAAATTCTTTAGGATCTTCTAAAATTTCCGAAGCTTTAGCATAGATTTGTTTCATAAGATTTTTAATAATTTCTGAATCTTGAGCCGTCATTCTTTTGTCGGATTCAGCGGCTGTTTGAGTAATTCTATTAATTTGATTAAGCCAAATAGTTGTCTCTATAGCAATTTTGTGATATTTTAACCTTAATTCCTCGTCTGCATCTTTTAAGATATAATCTTCATCTTGATCGCCGTCTCTTAAATGATCCACTTTTCTGTTCAACACACCAACAAACACTTCATGAGAACTTGCAAATACTGCATAATATTTTTTTATAAAAGATAATAATGGGATACATCTCTGCTTATAAAAAGAGTATAAAGTACTCTTACCAGGGTTCATCCAATCAATTAATTTGTCAATAACTTTTTCTTCCCTGTTCATTATTGGGTAGTGAATATATTTCTGAAAATCAAAATAGAATTTATTAAATTCCGTTTGTAGTGGATCTAATATTCTTTTTAATGCATAATATCTAACCTCTAAATCATTTACTAAAGATAAAATAATAGAAGATGGATTACCTTTTTTTACTTTCTGAAACATCGTATGTATTTCTTTTGTTTGGGTGACAAAAACTTCTTGATATTGAAAAAATCTGTAAGAAGAACCCCATTTACGAGATATCAGCCAGTGAAAATGATTAATATAAGATCTTCTAAGACTAGCATATGGAACTTTTGCAGAACCATTCTGCAAATAATCGTTATAAAAACTATAGAAACCGTTTCTAACTGTCTTCATGTTATTTGATGATTTTACCAGTTTGTTGAAAGGTTTATGCGCAGGATTATTAGCCACAACCGGGGAACCATCTGTGTTTTGGAGAAGAGTTAAAACTAAGTCATTCAATCCGTTAACGAGTGTAGTCACGGATTTTACATAATTATGAAACGTTATAATATACTGATTAAAGACAGTATGGAGATCTTCTTGTGCTGGTGTATCCTTAGCTAGAGCTTCTGCTACTTTCTTGTCTATTTCTAATTCGAGAGGTCCTAGTGGATTGTCTTTGTCAACAATATTAGATGATTTATCTACACTATCAAAATCTGCTTTTATTTTGGGACTAATTTTTTCAATTTCATTTGAAAAAGTAGGTTGTATGCTTGAGATGATATCAGACATATCATCTTCAACTTTTCTCTTAATTCTGCCAAAATCTTTGTTTACACCGTTAAATACCTTTTCTTTTTCTGAAAGTAGTTTTTTGAATAAGTTTTTAACTATATCGTGCGACGGAACGTTCGCGTAAGTACTTCTCAAAGCAGAATCTATACTGTCAAGTGACTTTAAAGAAAATTCAAAATATAGAAGATACATGATTTTTATAAAATCACTATCTATAGGATCTACAGCTTCTAAGAGAATAAATTTATTATTCTTTATCATTTCTAAGATTATTCTAGGATCCATTATATATCAACCTTTAATTTAAAAATAAATTCATCTTGTTCTCTTTTTTTAATTGGATTAGCTAATTTTGCAATTGCAATTCTTTTGTAATCTGCATCATATATATCTATTTCGCTAATATAAGTTGACTTTTCAAATTTTTCTAAAACAATATCATCTAAATCATCTCTATCACCAAGATAGACAGAATGCGTTCTTGTAATTAACGAGTCATCTACCATATTTTCAATTTCAAGTAGATTATTTTCAAAAAAAGAAAAAGCACTAAAAGAGTTTAAACCCAAAACAGATCCGGGTTTAATACTTGTTAAGTTATTAGAATGATTTAAGTGGTTTCTTTCAACCTTGCAAAACATGTTTATGTTGGGTATATTATTGATTCCCTTGCATTTAATTGTAAATTTTATTAATCTTTTTTCATCGTCAAATTGGAATAACTGTAAACCGAAAGTTTTCCAAGTATAATCAAGTGTGCCATTCTCTGTTTTCATTGTTCCGTTTGTACCAAATTTTAACGTATTATTATGAAAAACAATAATACCTAAAGAGTAAAAAACATATCCAACATGTACATATTCTTTATTTGAAGGAAACCCAAAATACATATCACTTGTTTTTGTATATAGTTTTCCATCACCAAAATAGTCACAAGCTTCAACCGAGTAATAACCAGAAGCCAAGTCAATTTCACCACTTGTATCTACAAAATCAATTTGAATTTTAATTGATACGCTTTTTTCTAAAATTTTAGAACCATAAATATTTCTATCTATAAATAAAGCAGGAAAATATGAACTTTCAATAGAACTTAAAATACCACTCTTGAAATCAATAATTTCAGAACTAATATTAGAACTTATTAATTTATTTCTTAATGATAAATATTTATATCTATCATTATAAGTAAAATATAAATATTCTATGCCAACTTCGTCATCGTAACTACCTGTGATAATATCACCAACAGCAGCTAATTCGTATTCAGAATCGGAAAAATTCAACAAATTATTATAATTATTTCTGTTAACAAATGGATAAATTTTCTGGTTTGATTGTCTATCAACATTATATTCAAATATATTAACAGAAGAATTAATAAGATTTTCAGCAGTAAATGAGTTTTTATTTAAATAGGGACCATCGCCAGAAACCTGTGCTGAAAATTCATAGATAATTTCCGGAGTTATCTGTAAGGTATTTATCTGTATATCTTGTTGTTTGAATTTGTAAAACATTAAACATTTTCTTTTTCTTTCTGACTGAATTTTCTGTTGAGTAAAAGAGACAACAGTGCTGTGAGTATAACACCGGCAATTGCAATAGTGATACTAACAGTAGCATCTTGTTTGGCTGCTTCTTTATCTGACATAGCCGTTTTCTTTTCTAGATATTCAAATTTTACAATATATTTTTCGAATTCTTTCGAAATACTAGGTAAAGAAATTGTCTTTAAGTTATAGAAATCTGTATTAAGTACAGTGAACATTGTATCTAACGAGTTTAATTTAATGAGAGATTGAGGCCAATCTCTTGTCTTGAAAGTAGAATAATCATTTTCAATAATACCAACTTTATTAGTTAACATATCAACCGCTCTTTTTACTTCCTTTAAATCGCTTGTTAAAACAGTTAAAGAATTAGAAACTTGGTTAAGTAAAGAATCAATACCCATTATCATTTGGTATTGATTCTTTTTTTCTTGAGCAAAACTTGTTGTTGGTATTGACATGAGCATCAAAATTATGAAGAATACAAATTTTTTCATTAATAGTCTAGCCTCGCTTTTAATACAAAAGAATCATTTGGTGTTTTTCTTTTTGGTTCAGATAACTTGCCAACCGCAAGTAATTCATTATCAGCACTATATAATCCAATTGATGTAATGAATGATGTAGGTAGATCTTCGGGGTTATTCTTGGTAACAATTTTTGAATCTTCTAAAAATGTCTTATTAGAAGAATAATTAAAGTCTTTATGTCCGACATTCAAAAAATAAGTAACCGAGTTAATTTTTGTTGTATTATTAAACACGCAATTTTCGTAACGATTTCTTAAAACATCAGCAATTTGAGGAATTGTACCCTCTTGGAATAGTTGAGTCCGTAACCAACTAGCAGGATTAAGTAAATCATCAGGAGGAATAACTGAACCTGTCAACACCAACACGCCAGCTTCATAGAATAATAATCCGCCGTGGTATGTGTCACTATCTAAGTTTAATCTAGAATACTCACCAGATGGTGAGTTTACTAAATATGAAGAGACGGCCAAGCTGTCAGTCAAATTTGATAAAGCAGAAAGACTGTTCCAAGAATCATCTTCATAGTATTTAAAACTAAAACTACCACGCTTAATTTTATCTTTGGTTAACAATCTGGAAAAACTGATAAAAATACATTCCTTCATCTTAGTACCACCATTGAGATGGTTTCCATCTTCATCAAATTTTAAAATATTACCATTTTCATCGTAACCATTTAAGACTTGACACATTTGATTATAAATTGCAACTTTTTTCTCAGCATCAACTACAGGCCCTGTATTTAATGTTGAGTCTTGGGAAAATCCAAACGTAATATCAAACAATTTATTAGCAGATGGTGAAGTATAATCATAATCGTACACAGATTGAAACATATCGTGTGCATAATTTTTAATATTGGCATCTAAACTTGAACTAACCAAAGTTCCAGTTATCGGAATATTAGCATTAACATAATTTGTAGTTATTGAAATATTATCAGGTGTTAGGGGTTTGAATACATTAGCCATTTTTTATACCTTTCTTATGAATCTAAGTTTAATTGTTTCTTGATAACCTGTGCTTAACCCAGATACATAAATATTCGTATCTAAATATTTGTAAGACACTGCATTAATCGTAATTGTATTACCTATGGTATCAAATAAATATGATGAAACAGATAAATTCATATTTGCCTTGATACCAAATTTTAACATCGTGCCTCGCGGACCTCTAATAGCAGAAAATCCTGTAGTATTCTCAATGTTGTTTACAAAACCAGAAGACGACAATGACAAAAAGTAAAAAGCAATTTTATCACTATTCACATATGAAATGTCGGCCTCAGCGGGCTTTCCAACAGGTGTAACAACATGTCCAAATCTGGTGTCAATTGATACCAGATATTGTGTCTCTCGTAAATAATCTTCCAAGCCGGCGCTAGGAGATATCTCTGTGGTATCTAATCCTTGCTCAAACACCAAAGGAGTACGCTGAGCTGTTTGAGCTGTTTGACCGTCCACAACACCCGCCACAACCCCCAAGGAAGTGATAGTATCTTGGTTCACGGAGATGAGATAAGCGCCAGCATCATCGTATGTGCCACCGCCAGGTCCAAGCGTACTGGACAGTTTAATGATAGGGAGGTATAATAAATCATTTCTAGCAATTGAGATTAGCTTACTATTTTGAGCAGTAGTGTCATTTGTAACGGCTTGGAAAATAGGTAGGTTCATAATCTCAGTATCTGCATAATAAGAACCAAGAGGATGGTTCGGATCATATAATCCATAATCAATCTCATCATCACCAAGGGCAAATTTAGCGATCTTAAATGAGCCATCCCCTCTTGCTAATCGAGAACGACCAGAATCCGTTAGTACCATGTCTAGCAGAATGTCGCCGCTATTATCTAAATATGACATATTTTATTTCCTTTAAGCTATTTTTAATTAGTCAATATTAGATGTTACTAATATTAAACTTAAATTTTATCCTAATCTGTTTACCGGTATGTTTCGAGGTTAATTTAATCAGAAAATCATTATTGTAGGTTTTTTTATTCGCCAATCCTAATTTTTGAGTTTCATAATTAATAATCTTTTGAAATCCTGCCGGATCTATTTTCAAGTATTTTTTCATTGGAAGTTTTTTCTGTGTGTGTTCTATTACTTCAAACACAAATTCTTTTACATCCAAAAAGCTTCTTTGGTTGTTAGAAAACAATATTACTTTATAAATAGGCGATGGGTTTGAGATATTATTTTTATTATCAATGGTTCGAAAGAAATAAAAATATTCTTTATTTATTGTTATCGATTCTAGAACATTCTTCTCTGTTTTAAAATCAATTGTTTTATATAATAAGAAATCTTGATATGAATAAGGTTTCTCACTTGAAACAAACAATTGAATGAATTTAGTATCACCTTCACCGTTAAACTTTATTTTGGTAGTAGGAATAAACCTTTCCAATTTAGTTAGGCCAACATGATTTCTAATTGGTGATATACGATTAAAATTATTATAATCAATATCACTTTCTAATATTTTTATGAATTTCTCTTCTATTTCTGAAAATATTTCAAAAAAACAAATATTAAACTTATTCAATTCATTTAGAAGAGGTAAGAACAATACTTCAGGATATAATGGAGGTTTATCAGTAACGCTTTCAGATAGTTGCTCAGAGCATTCTAATTCTAGAATTTTAATTGATGGTTCGTATTCAACATAAAAACTTATCTTGTTTTCGTCTTGTACAAGACTTTCTTCAAGTACTCCGTTAAAACCAGCTTCGTCAACTATATCTTGTTGTGTCTGAGATGCTAAATTCAATAAATTTTGATCAATATTACCGGATTCTATAACAACTGAATTTTCTGTTGGTTTTTTAGTACTATCCGTAACTGGTTTTTCAGATACACTGAAAGTGGGAGGTTTATTTGAGCTACTAGAATTTTGGTTTGGTATTATTACCTGAGTATTAAAAATCAAAATAGGTGTTGCAGCTTTTTCACCCGTTGATTCACTAGAGAGACCTATTACTACAGGTTCGCTTTGTTCTATGGATTCAGGATTGGAACTAGGATCAAATACAATTGGTTCGCTTTGGGGAGTAATTGCCTGCCCTAGAACATTCACACTTCTTGGTATTTCATTATAATATGAAAAACTTGTTTTGTACTGGTATTTGGTGCCAAATACAACATTGATAGAAAATATTTTATATTTATATTGTTTGTGGGGTTTAACTTGGGTATCAAAATATTTTAATATATCCAAACCAGGAACATTGATCAAATAAAAAGTTTGAATAAGTTTATTTCTTATGTCTCTTTTCTCTATTTTGTAAAAAATAGTTTCAACAACACTTAAGTCTGAATGCAGAATCTGTTTGTAAGTTCTTGTATTCTTGATTATAAGGTCTTTTATCTTTATTGATAAAAGTTGTCTAACAATACTGTCGCCTAAAAGATCAGATTGAGAGTATATATTCAAATCAGAAGAATTATTACCTATAATGGTCTGATCATTTCTGGGAAGGTTGATTAAGTCAAATTCTCTTACTGATTGTTGAGAATATACTTCCGGGATTATATCGTTGAATCTAAAATCACTTAAATTTTGAATGTTTTCAAATTTATCATCAATAAATTTGTCAAGCCAAGTTTGAAAATCAGAATAGTTTAGCTCTTTTTTTAGCTCTACCGACGACATAATATCACCAGATGTAGTTGTAATTTCTGTAACGGGTACTTTATTGAGTAAATACCCTTCGCTAAATTTTATGTCATTTATAATTTTCGAATTTAGTGAGCTTTCTTTTATGATTTGACTTAATTCATTTGTTTTATTCGTGGAAAAAGTTAAGTTTATAGACATCGGATATTGAAAAACAAAATTTTCAATAGAATTTAATAAACTAATATCGTCAATATCATTGACAATATTTGAAAATCTTTCTCTATATGTGTTGATGTAATCAACATTTACTTCATCATATGATTCTGCATATTTTTGTATAAATAATCTTGCATGGGGAATCCCATATTCAAAAGAAGCATTATTGTTCAAAGTTATCAGATTATCAAATTTTTTATCAAAACCTTGATACGGACTATCATCTCCAACTAACTTAGAGTTGTCATAATTTGATTCAGAAATAGTATTAGTTGATGGGTTTGCACTTAACGAAAAAACATAAAAATTAGGCAATATTTCTTCCGGTAATCTGCCCAATCTGTCCTCATATTTACTTATATAATAGTTGTAGGAAGACTCCAGTGTAAAGAATTTGGTTGAATCTTCATCTATTAGAAAATTGTACTCAAAATCAAAATTGTCATATTTATAACCCTTTGAAGCATAATTCATTATTTTAAATAAAATTGTTTCAGGGGTCATGTTTTTGTGAAAGTCTACATCATTTGAATTATAAACATAATTTGAATAAAGAATTTGCCGAGCAGCTTCACTGTTGAGAAAATTTATAGTAACTTGTTGTTTGTATCTTGAGCTTTTTTCATCAACCAAAACAGGTTCTGTAAAAGAGAAATTTGAAAAAAGCTTTAGTCTTTTTTCGTCGTCCTGCGCAAAAAGAAGCTTATTGTCCTTGATAGAATATTTAAAGTCAAAAATGTTAATTAGAAAATCGTAATTTTCTGAAAATCCATTTGTAAAAACGTTCTTTTTTACATTTTTCATAAATTAAATCCTGCCTCTTTTTATAAGTTTCAAATTATTGGCAATCTCTTGTGTTTTATTATTAAAGCTAGGTACAATAATTTCATTGTTTTTTATGGATATTCTCTTAACAACATCTGGTTTTCTATAACTATCAGTGTTTATAATAAAATATTTATTAAATATATCATTAATATCATTTTTATTATAAGGTATACCTATAGAATCATTATAATAAGGCACATATCTACAAAGTAAAGAATTAAAAATATTTGTTTTATTGGAAAGCGGAATCCACATATTTTTAATTGGTTCATAAAATTCAATTACAAATAATTTCTTATATTTAACATAATCAGCAAAAGTACCGACAGAGTCAACAGATTGAAGTGGCAAGGAATCTTCACCTTGAGCTGTTTTTTGAAGTTGCTCGAAGAACAGCTCAAAAATAATATTTATAATTACGTCTCTCAAAGTAGAATTATCTGATTTTTTAATAAGTGTTTTGTCAAAATCTGTTTTTCTATTTAAAGTAATGACAGGATTTTTGTAAGAATCACTAACAGAAAGGGTTTCAAAATCAAAATTATATAACTTTAGAATATTCATAAGTTTATAAAATTCGTCTTTATCAAATTTGTTACTACAAAGTAAATTAATAAAAATTTTATCAATTTCTTTATTTGAAGTGTCAAATACTGAAAAAAACGTTGAATTAGAAAAGACAAATTCGGAAGAATAATAAAATAATTCAGAGCTTTCACTTATTGAATATTTGTCTAAATGTTCTGTGTAATTTTGTAATAAGTCAGAAAACTCTATTGTCTTAAAATCGCTAACCTTATAGAATAAATTGTCTCTAAATATTGGTTTATAATTAAATGAATTTTCTATAGTATTAGATGATCTAGATGGATTTAGAGAAAAGGATAACTTTGATGTTAATTTATCATAAAAAGATATTAGGCTTTCTAATAGTTTTTTATTAAATACCTTGTTGTTTAATATTGATAATAAACTATTCTTATCGATATTGATTTCAAATATTTCACAAAATTCAAATATGCCATTTACAACAGAGACAAGTTCTTCTGAGTTGAATGATTTATAGAAATTACTTGTAAATATATCAAGAGTATTATTGTAATTTTTTTTGTTGTTTAATAAGTGATTTAGTTCTTCTAGAGATTCATAATACTTGATAGATTTATTATAAATTTCCTGTATACTGTCATATAATATATCTTTTACGTAAATACTTAAATTGACTTCTCTTTCATCTACGACAGTGTATGATATACATTTCCTAAAATTACCCAAATAAACATTAAGATCGCTCTTGCCTATATTTGTTTCGATTTTGTAAGAACCAGACTTTATATATGTTTCTAATAAATTGTTAAAATATTTAAACTCAAGCAGATTTGCGAATCTGCTTTGTGAAAATATTTCATCAAAATTAAACACGAAATAAACTTGCTTTTCTTTATCTGAATCTATATCGACTAATACTTCTTGTATTAGTCGATTTTTTTCATCATATTTCTCTGGCTTTAATAATAATTTTTCAGACATACTTAAAAGTATATCTTCGTATATCTGAGTATCAATATACTTGTTTGATACAGTTTGTTTATTTTCTTTAATCTTTTCAAACTTAACACTGTCAGATGTTTTTAATTTTAAATTACCAATTGCCCTTATATTATCTTGTATAAGGTTCAATTTACTGAAGATATAAAGATCTTCTTTTGTTTCCATGTCAAATTTATGACTTGTTTTATAAACATTTATTCCATTTATGAGAAGAGGCTTACTTGAAAAAATATCAAACAAATTGAATGTCTTAGTTGTCTCAATTACTTGAGACTTTTTAAATGTTGTGCGATTGTTCTTAAATTGAGTCAAATTATTGTTCTGTACGTTTAAGATTGTATCTTGAACTAAATTTTTATCAGAACATAGCTTCACAACCAATTCAACACCAGATAATATATCTGTATATTTACTGTCAAAACTATAAAATTCAATATCAATACTAACAATATCGTCAATATAAATTTTACTAATATTATACCCAAAAATTTTATCTAGTTCTAGCAATTAATAATTTCCTCGTCGATATTAAGGTTCAATTCGTCAATATTTAGATTATTATCATATGCATAACTAGATAAAATTTCTTTGTCTACGCTTATATTGAGAAAATATTCAACCACAGATGGATTTACTACAGGCATGTCTTCGTGAAAAGTAATTTCTTCTTCTTCTTCTGAAAAAAATGCACTTGAAAATTCAACACTTCTATTAGATAAAAACTCTAAAGTATGTACTAATGGAAAATTTAAATCGGTTTTTTGTATTCTAAAAACTTCAATATCAAAATTATGTTTCTGGAATAAGGAGTTTTCTTCTGTTATTTCAAGTAATATAGAGGAAGAAAACTCTAAACTATCTGTATCAAAATTATAAAAATCTTCTGCTTCAATTGTAACTGTAAAAGTATTATTAGAAAAATCTTCTGTTAATGTTCTGGTTACCTGATCAACGATGTTTCCTTTAATGACTTTTATATTGAAGGATGGCTTATGTTTATTTGATGGCTCTGAATTACCTAGAGTGCTAGAATTATTTTTATAACATAAAATTCTAGGAGTGTGTGATATTCTTCTGTTTTTACCTGCTAAATCCCCAACATATTTTTCAACACCTGAATAAACGATATCTCTATCAGAAAATGAATAATAATATGGAGAAAATTTTCCATTAATAAATTTCTCTTTCCCATAATCAGTTAGTTCAATATGTAATATATCTTCTTTATTGTTTAAAAATGTCATTATTCATTGTCCTCAAATTCCGTTTCAACAGATAGAGCACCACATTCAACGATACTAAAGAAATCATATGGCCAATTATAATTAGAGGTTTTTCCATTGTTAATTTTAGCTCTTCTTTTAACTTTGAATATTTGCCATTTTATATTTGGTTGAGATATTTTTTTGCATATGTCTGCATTATTTTCTGACAATATTAATTTACCCTCTTTAAAGGTAAATGATTGAGAAGGCATTACATTTTGCCAAATATGACTCAAATCTAGCGTACTTAAAGATGCAGCACATTCAAATGCATAAAAAAGATATGGAGATGGTGTGCCTGTAACATAATCATATTTTTCAGGAAATATATATTTGTCAAAATATTTAAAATTATCCAAATAATTTTTGCTTTTTATATCAATCGATATATTTTTTTCTGATTTAATATCATAAGGAACTAAACATACTAATTCGCTAATTTCTTTAGAATCTTTCAGTTTACCTAATGGAATATTTTCTTTATTTATACCAAACGCATCAGCTAGTGAATCAGTGACTATAATATTATTGTTGTTTTTATCTTTTGTATTACCTAATATATCTGAAATTTCTATATATAGACCACCTTCACTTAATTTACCATAATTTCTCATATATCCTTTTAAATCACTAATACCGTAAATATTTGAGGGATCTATATTTTCACTGGCGATTGGATTACCTGAGTTAATATCGCTATGATCAAGAAATGGAAACTCTTGTTTCAAAGTAGGGGTCCACTTTAGAGTTTGATCAACTTTTTCAAAATTAAAAATGTCCATGCAAGATTGAATATTCTGCAAATGGTTATGATCGCTTGTCTCAATTTGTTTAGTGGATAAAAACGTACCAGTGGCGTAGTCAAATATCTCAGAGAAAGTATACTTTCTCGTTTCCAGTGGATTGAAAACAATTTTAAAATTAATTAATTCTTCGGGTCCAATAGTTTTTGGTCCAATACTGATTATACTCATATAAATAGGAAAATGCATAGGAGAAATTTCTTGCCATGGGAGACCGCCATTATTCACCCAAAAAGATGGACCACAATCACCTACAACAACATTATTTATATTTTCAACATTTCTTCTGATTGATATTTTCATACCATATGTATTTTCTGTGTAAAATACAGGAAGCTCATTTTCTAATTTACTGTTTATACTAACTTTTTTTTCATTTTTTAAAAAGAAATCATTAATACCAGAATAAAACCCTTGTATAATGGTGCTATATTTTTCATCAAAAGAATAATCGTCAAGGTTATCATACTCAACGCTAGAATAACCTTGAGTGGTACCACTACTAAAGATGGATAATGTAGGTTGGCCGATTACTCTGTTCGATTTATCAAATAGATATTTTAATGGGTTATAAATGGTATCAAATGGGATTCTTTCAATATTATCTAAAATTTTATCATTATAATCGTCATCAGTTAAATCAATTAAATCTATTGGTAAATTTCCTGCCGCCAGCGGAGTTGATTCATGAATAGGAAGACTATGCATTAAACTATTCCAGAATATTCCAGGTCTATAAAAATATGACATTTGAACTGCATTTCCATTTAAAGTGTCAGATAATATTGCAGCTAATTTCAAACCTTGTTGTAATGGATAAATCTCTTCATATGGTCTAAACAATTCATTATATTCAAATATAAAATCAATTTTTTTAATATTTTTATCGACAATTTTATTAATTTTGAAATCTAACTGATTGTTAATAGAGCCGGTTAAAGTAAAAATATTAATTATTTGTTCGTTATTTAATAATTCATCTATATGTTCAGATGAATTATACTCCATAATAGTAGAATATTTTCTATATTTCTTTTTCATAAATATAGAAAATTCTTCTTCAGAGTTAAAAAATGGCTTAGAGTTGGATTTCGGAAAAATATCACTAAACTCAACAACAGCAGTATCTGTAAAAAAAGATGGATCGTCGGAAGAAATTTTGTTTACAGAATACGAAAGAGAAAATCCATCAAACGATAAATTTACAGGAACATTGAAATCAAAATCTCTTACTTGTTGATCAAGACTCCCGGTATCGTTATAGGTTAATTCGCCAAAATAAAAATTATATGCCTCAACTCCTTTTTTAATATAAATACTTTCAAGTGGCCATTTAGATTTTATACCTAAAGGATTATAAGACGTATATTTATAGGGTGTATTTTCAGACATTAACCTATAATTATCATAATTAAATTCGGTCAATCCTTCTAATATATAACTATATTTTTCATATTTATCAAATAAATAATCTTTCCAATCTCCGAATATAAAATCTTCTCTATGATTGGAAAAATTCTCGTGTTCAAAAGGAAACACTTTTTGAACAACTTTAACATTTTTGATATTTTTATTTTTAACAATTGTTTTCAAAATGGTTGTATCTTGATTTGATTTATTGGTATAAAGATTAATTTCTTTATTATTATATAATTGTCTAAATAAATCAAATCTTAAAGTGGAATTATCTTCTATATCAAAATCGACATAACCTGCATAGTGATCCACATATTTTTCATAATATTCTTCACTACCAACTCTATAAATACCTTTGTTATTTAAGGATTTTACTAAAGCATTGTCTCCAATTGAATAAATTTCATAATCTTTTTGATTTATTAAAGGTTCAACATTTTGAAAATTACCAAATTCATTATGTACAAAATTTAGAAATATATTTTCTTCATCTACAAACAAGGCCATTCTTTTGCCTGCCGTAGTTAAAACGGAATATGATATTCTTTTAAAAAATATATCATTATTTATAAACTCTTGTGTTCCATTATCATATGATACAAACAACTTATTATCATTACCAGCCGAATCAAGGGTACGACCGGAAAAATAAGAGATATCATCATAAAAATATAAAGAATTAGCAGCATTATCAGAAATTTTAACATATGTTGAAAATGCACCTTTTTTAATAATGGCTGTTTTACCGCAATTGTTTGAATTTATAGTGGTAAAATCTCCAGATGCAGAAAAAAAAGACACACCATTATCACATATATTATAAACAAAATTATTAAATTGCGGTATCCAAGAATAATCTACTAACATTGTTGCTAACGTCACTCTTGCGCAATAATACAAGGTTGCATTTGGTAATGTGGAAGTTAAAATATTAATTGTACCACCAAAACCAGAGCCACCAGTAGTAGCTTTACCAGCGCCTGTAGTATATCCGAATGTTGTAGGTTGTGAATTTATTGATACAGCAGTAATTTGACCACTGGCATCTCCATATGCACCTATTTCAGCATCCGCACCGGATCCTGGACCGGTGTATGTTAGAGAATATATATTCCAACCACCAGCAAACCCAGAACCTCCGCTAATCATACCTAAAGATGTTATACTACCCATGCCATCCACCGAATCAACAGTAAAAGACGAACCGTTACCAGCAGTCAGGGTTTCGCCAGTTTCATAAAAATTACCACCATTGTTTATGTAAAAACCAGTTATCGGCCCTGTCGTTATAGCTGAGACGACAGTTACAGTTGCGTCTCCACCTGTCACAGTCAACACATTTCCAACAGTATAATATGTTCCTCCGTCTGTGGGAGTAGGAGATATAGTAATATTTGGTGTTGGTGTATTAATGTCAGTAAACTTTCCAGCAAGATATAAAAAGTCTTGAGCTTGATCTATAAAACAATCAAATACAGTATCATTTGTGTTTAGAACGTCTGATCTAAGCGTAAAGTCATCAACATTTATAAATGCTACCCTATTCCTAATATTACTGTCAACTTCAGTAAATGCACCAACAATGAAACCTCTTTGATTATATATAGAAATTGTATGAATTTCATTATTTGTGTCCATTTTATGAGCAGTTAAGGCGTAAGTGTTTTTGTTAATTACGGCAAAATTTTCCCTATCATTACCGTTAACTTCAGTAAATTTCCCAACGATGATAATATTATCACCATGCAAACCCATATCTAGAATTACTCCATGTATACTAATGTTTAAGTTAACAACTGTTCCATTTTTATTAACCTTACACAATTTAGAAATTGCTTCTCCTTTAACAGTAGTAAAAGTGCCACACATATAAAAATCACCTGATTTTTCATCTTTGATAATTTTCACAACCGTATTATTTGTTTTAAAATTATATCGCTGAATTGGTGTGAGTCCATCTTTTTTTAATGCACCAAAATTCTTAATAGGCCCCATTTTAACCGGATTCGAATTTACGATTTGATTAAAATACTCCACATCATCTGGTTTACTAATTTGACCTATTTGATTATTAAAATCATTTTTATAATCAAGTATTTTTTGTTCTGTATTTAATATTTCTTGAACCCAAACCTGATTTAACTCATCATAAAATTGAGAATCAGAGGAATTGTTCATTAACTTGTTCTGTTGAAAATACCGAAAATTAAAATCTGTATTATTTGAGTTAAATAACGGTTCTTCTTCTGGGTTTTCCGCAGGGGAAAATTCTCTGTTTATATCGAAATATAAAGATTCGTCATTGATTGTATTGATGTTTTCTAGTTTACCACTTGTCTCTAAAAGTGGTTCAACTGTAATTACTTCAATATCATCTACGAATCCCTTAACTGTGTGTGCTTTTTTAATCATTATAGACCTATTTTATTTGGAATATTTAAAGGGTTCCAATCAAAATTAATTAGTGATTGTCCTGTTTTCGTCTGATCCCAATTAAGTTCTGAAAAATTAGGTAATGACAGAGTAAATTCATTATTTAATTCTTTTTTATTAATTTTTTGAAACAGTTTATGGTATTTTAATTTATTTCTCTTTAATACGTGATTTTCAATAAAATTACCATAAAGCCCGCTATCTAGCGACAACGGAATAATTTGTTGAATTAAATAGAACATTGAAAAATCTATCCATTTGTAAAAATCTAAAAATCTAGTATACTCTATCAAATCATTATTCATTTTTTCGAAAAATAATAACTTAATATTATCTAATCCTTTATATGATTCTCTATACTTTTCATAAGGAAAACCAAAACAATTCGATAATTGTTGCATATTTGAGAAATATTTTAATATTTCTCTATTAATAGAATCTGCAATATTTTTTTCTACGGTTAAAATCTTATCAACAGGTTTTGTTATTCTTTTATAAAATAAATCATCACTATCAATGATTGAAATGTTATTGATAGAAATATTATCAATTGTATTATTTTTTTGAATAGATAAAGATTCAACACCAAAAACCGTATTTTCCAAAGCTGGGAATCCTATTCCATGTCCTTGATTTATTTTACAAAGATTTTCAGTAAAATATTTTGGGTAAGTTCGAGTGTTCGTATATGAGTATGGTTTAGAAAAATCTTCCACCATAACAAGTCCACTATCGTCGCTTGTAGTTACATTTTCAAAATCCCAATTAAAGATTAAGCTATCAAAGTTCGGAACGTAAGAACCAGAGAAAAATGTACCAAAAGACATATTGCGACTTGGGGTGTTCGTTCCAAAGTTACTTATATTTTTCGAACGTGAATGGATGTCACTATATTCATGTTCTCCCATCCAACCTCTAAAATTATATATTTTACCTATAGAGGCTGTTAAAATATTCCCACTTGTGTTCTCTCTTTTTGCACCTACATAAAATGTTTTATTTTCGCAAAATGATTTAATAGAGATATCTGTCGATAATATGACATCGTCAAACATTTCGTCTACATTTATAGCTGTCAGGGTACACTTGTAGGGGGCTGTTACTTCATAGTCGATGGCTGATATCAAAAGAGGTACCGACGGGCTGAGAGTGGCCGTAAACTGCCATCTAGAGCCATTGTAGAGCTTCATCAAGTCAGATGATATAGACGATTCGCCCAGCGATGAAGATGAGTACAATAATAATCTACCATATTCAGAATATCTATTTTCTCTACTTACTCCAAAGTTGACACTTAAAGAGCCGGTTTCTAATGAATTACCAGCATCCAAAAGTGAATTAAAACCAAAGACAGATGATGTTAAAAATGATTGTGGATAGTATGAATACTGCTTGTCGTATTCAGAAAAAGTATACGGAAATTTGAAATTAGTTTCAAATGTATATGATATACCATAATCATCATTTGATGTTGGTGTGACCGTACTTATGTTACTACCCGTAATATAGTGAGTTACATCAGGAGTAAATGTAGCAAATACATGTTTATTGAAGTTTATATATTTTTTTTCTATGTTTTCAACTTCAAACGAATCTTCGACCTTGTTGATATCATTGTCGGTATATAAATTAATACTATATAAATTATCTTGAACCCCTAACGTTCTGAATAACATTCGGAGGCTTTCTTTTGTGCCTTTTGATTTATTAATATCAATTAAGTTATTATATAAGTTACGATACAATACAGATTTAATCTTTTGTATCGTTGCACCATATGTGAATTCATCATTTTTAATCATATTCCATTCATCAAACGAAACACTTGATAAAATGTCTTTAATATCCAATCCATAGCTGTTAATCATAATGGATAATATTTCTTCACTTTCCGTGCCTGTATTATTATATTGCAAACTAGATATTTTATTCATATTCTTAATTTGCATATATATCTCATCTAGTTGAGATGCAAGTATTTGACACAAATAGAATAGATGATCTGAAGTTAATTCATCCTCTTCTTGTATCCAATTCGGAAACGTATTAAAAAGAGTATATGAATTTTGAGAATCATACACTTTGCCAATTAATATATATTTACTAATGTCTTCAATAGTGCTTTGGTTATTGGGATTTAAACAAGGTTCCTGAAATTCAATAAATCCCATTGAAACCAAGCCAGATTCTAAAGATTTATTGTTTCTATAATTTTCAATTTTACAATTAGATTTTCTACCTGAATAATCTAATACAATTGAATCATTTATATCATCACCAATTATACCTTCATTAAACTTAAAATATAATGATAATTTATTATTATTATTGGTATTATTTAATGTAGAATAATCTCTAGAATTATAAGAACTATTCATTTCTACTTCATCAATTAATCTTGAGTAAATTTTGAATTCGTCAGTTTTTGCTCCATATAATTGACCATAACCATATTCTTCGACATATCCATCATTGATGGATAAACAACCAATAGTGCCAGTAATATAACAATCATAATTATCGCTAATATTCATATCATTAGAAAAGTTTTGATAATCCGTTTTGACTCTCAAGCCATTTTTAAAAGTTTTAATAATAAATTGTGTATCTACATATTCAATTGTATAAGAATAATGATTCCAGTCGTCTAGGGAAATAGGTAAATAACCTCTTTTTACTTCACTGTTTTCTATTGTGAATATATATTCTAGTCGATATTCGCTTGGTAGAGGACTTTGGATAAAATAATATTCTTTTACGATGAAATTAATTCTATTTTCTAAAGGTATATTATTATCAGAATTGACAAGGTTAAATATTACTTTGTCGGCACGGTCGATAGATGGAAGACCCCCATCATTAAGGGGTCTTTCTTCCGACTTATAATAAAAAGAAAACGTGAAACCATCTTTATAGTTTATCTTTATTCTGCTATCAGAAAATTCTGAATACGCTAAACTTTTATTTAATCCACCATATATTTTTATGTAATTTGGAGTGGCTGATTTATAATACAATCCTTCAATATGATCACTTGGTATTAAACTATATTCAGAACGTTCATCGAACGATAGACTACCTACAAATCTAGTGTGAACTTCATTAAATATAAATTTATCCAAATAAGTTGCATTATTGAGCCACCCAATTTCTTGCTCTCTACTTCCATCATATGGAAAAGAATCTAATATATAGTTAAAAGAATTTTTATAATATTCTTCAGCAAACCCAAACTTAACAAAATTAGCAGGGTTTTTAAAATTAATATTTGGTAATATTTTGTGTTTTATAATTGAATTTGCTGTATTGATTTCATTAGAAGAATATATTTCAGAAAATTCTTCTACAACATTATTAACAACTTCTTTTTTATTAAATAAATCTTTTAAAGACATTATTTTGTCGCCTTAAATTTAAATTTTTCACCGAGTTCAGAGTTATAGTTTTTAAATGATAGCTCATACATATAATTTGGTTCAAGCAGAGAAATATCTAATTTGAACCAATTGCCATTTGAATCCCAATTTAATTTTGTTGAATTATTTTCGTGATCATAATCAAAAATAATTAAACCGTCAACGACTCTTCTAAGTTTAAATCTCATATTATTTAATATAATATTATCATCTTCTTCGATAAATTTTGTATAATAGTTTTGTTTATTTGTTAAGCATTTCGTAAATAAATTAAATTTAATTTTTTCAAAAGTATTATATGATTTTTTAAAATTCTGAATATTTATTTTAATTTTTTCACTTGAGTAATAACTTAAATAATCGAAAATTTCTATGGTTTGTGATTTAAATAATTTTGTGGTATCTAGAGATACCCAATCTATATATAAAAATCCGTATTCTGTATCTGTTGAAAACGAAGTGGAATAAAATCCTTGAACGATTCTGCTTCCAACTTTAGAAAATAAGAGATCTTGCTTTAAATTATCTGTATAAAAGTTGACCACAATGTTATTTGTTGAATCTACATCAAGGAAATTATCGAAATATTTATTTTCAAACGTAATAACATTATCATGAACCACAGAATCACTTGATCTTAATGAAAACTTTTCACTAGAGTTAAGTGTGGAAACATGATCAACTCTTTCTATAATTGGTTGAGAGAAAAAATATTCACTTGTCCTTGATGAAAATTTCTTTTTGAAAAACGATTCTGTAGACTCTTCTTCATCTTCTGAAATTCTTATAATAATACCGTTATTTGTAAGAGCATCAGACAACCAAAGTTCAACTAGTTCGGTAATATCTATTGATAAATTTTGACTTTCATGAGAAAAAGTCTGAGTATATTCATACAAAGAATTATAGTCCCCACCCGGCAATACCCAAGATGCCCCGGAAAATCTATCATTCCAATTTGACTCTGATTTATCTGTAAAATTATCTTGATCAAGACCAACTCCTTCATAGAACTCTGAATTTAGTGGATTGACAACAACAGTGAAGTTAGAAGGTGTTGTTTGGTGATGTTTTACATCAAATAATTTTAGATAATATTTCGGATCATTATCTAAAACCTGCTCACTGTTGAAATCAATAAATTCATCCATATCAAAATGAATAAGAATTCTGCTCTTTTCTGTATCTTCAAAAACACCCGAACGAGGTCTTCCATATATAGAAAAAACTTGCAAAGAGTCTGAAGCTCCATCGTTTGAATCCTGAATTCTTTTGTTATTTACTAAAACATCCGAGATACTACAATCTTTTGATGCATAAATTCTTTTAATTGACATTGTGAATCCTTATTGTATTATAATGCCTTTAATATCTTTATCAAGGTATTTAATTTCAAATATTGTATCTTCTGGGCACATGAGTATATTTTCATCTGATGTTAAATTTTCATCAATATCAAATGAATTGTAATTATAATTACTCCCAACAACAGATTTAATTATTACATTTGTGATATCTATTACGTTTGGTAAATCATTTAATACCTTATAAATATCTGATATAATTAACGGTTCTCCAATTTGGTGTTTTATTACATACAATTTTTTTAATTCCATATAGCACTCTTGTAAAATATCAAATTTACTTTTATTTTGAACAACAAGAGCATTAAATTCAATTTTTAAATTGACTACTTTTGAATCTACAATATTGATTGTATCGTTCATCATATTATATTTCATAATATGATTTTTTAAATTATTTTTTATGCTTTTACTTGTGAGCATAAGGTTCGAGGTGCTTAAATCCTCAGAAATTACATAAATATTTATCATTTTATTGAATGATGAATTGTCAATAAGTGCGCTTGCTCTTTTTACACTGCCAAATTCTGGGTTCATGTTATAACAAATAAATTCATAATCACTTCTAGTAACGGCTCTATTTTGAGATCCGTATGATCCATAAGCTAAATATTTCATTTCTTCTGAAAACTTAATATCTCTAGAACCACTGATCTGCTCGGGGTTAGTGACTTCAACTGAAGAGGTAACAGCTCTTCTTTGTAATTCTGTCACGGAACTATCAAAGTCTATTAAAACATTGTTTACCTTGTTGATAGAGCCAATACTTACATTTGAGTTATTGCCACCAGAAGTTCTGTAAGAGACAGTAACTGTAGTGTTTGCAGGAGAAATCCCCATTGTATTGTTTGTAACAAGTTTTAATGGGTCAAAATAACTGCTTTTGTTCTGTTCTCTGCCATACAAATCCAACAGTAGTTCAGAAGAATCGCTAATTGTATCCTCTTTACCATTACCAAATATAATAAAATAAATATCGCCAGATTTATCAACAATAAATTTTCTTGAAACGTATTGGTTTTTCAAGAAAAACTTTGGATCACTGGAAGAGTTTATGTTGGAATTAGGGACTTTCTGTTGAATGATTGACTGAGATAAACTATCCACTTGATGATACTCATTACCACTAGAATCAAAAACGGATTCAACATGTATAAAATTTGAATCTAAAATTGGAATTTTAACAAACCCTTCAATAGAGCCAATATCATATTTTTTCTGAACAGATTCCCCAGACACAATTTGACCACTCTTTTTAACAGCAAATGATGTTGGATACCCATTGCTGTCAACATCCGATACAGCAAAACTTATTTCACCATTGGTAAAATCGATATCCTCATTTATGGTAAATACAGAGGCTCCGTCGGAACTAACAGTGCTACCCTTTCGAATAATGGGTAATAATCCATTATTCGGTAAGCGATTAGCTGAAGCAGGAATCAACACAAAAATATCAATAGTTGAGTACGTTGCGTGACTTCCTGTAAATTTTAATCCCATTTGTTTAGAAATTTTTTCAATGTTTCTAAATTCTACAGCGTTTTCTAATAAGGATTCATTAGTATTATAATCAATATAATATGACAAGTTATCACCAATATCAGAAAATATATCAAAAATCATAGAACCGAATGAAGTCGATGAAAGGTTTTTATATGAATCAGGATAATATTTTTTTGCATAAAACAGACAGGCTTGCCTGATTGAGTCAAAATCTTTATCTGTGAGTGAAAGTGCTTTTTTTTGTGTCATATTATACCTCTAAAGTTAAACTATCTGATATATTCATATTAGATATATTGTAAAACAATTTTATATTAAACTTTTCTTCCTGTGTTTTAACGGATAGGTCAATTATTTTAATGTACGGCATATATTTACTTATTTGCCGGCGAATTTCAGAAGACAAATCATCATTAAACTCAAGTATTTGCTCTATTTCAAATAAAAATTTGTGTACACCAATACCGAAATCAATATCACGAATTCTTTCCCCTTTTGATGTAAGAAACAACATCTTAAGACTTTGTTTTACTGAATCCCTTATATCTGTATTGGAACTATAAAACCCATCTTTGGTGTTAATATTTAGGGGAAGTTTTGTATCTATTGGTATTGGCATTAATTTAATTCTTTATAATTTTGGTATTTTTTAATTAATGCCAAAATATCAGAACACAAAGAATTAAAATCTTTATTCTCTTCAAGAACATTTTTGATAGTTTGGTTATTTATATCATTTTTAATATAAGAAATAATTTCTGAAACATCAGACGAAGAAGTTTCAGAAATTATTTGATTAGATGTCATTAATATAGTATTGACTCTTTCGTCATAAATTTCATATGAGTTAGCATTTATAAACTGCCCCAGTAATTCGTCAGAATTTAAATCAGTCGCAAGATTTACAGATTCTGTTTTTGACAATTCTATAGAAAAAATAAAATCTGTAAAATTATTATGAAACAAAATCCAGTTTTTTTCTCTATAATTACTTGTTTCTTGTTTTAAATCTTCGATTAAAAACTTCCCCTTGAAATCTTCTTCTTTAATTATAAAATTTAGTCTCGCCCCCATCTTTATTGATTTAAAATATTTTTTATACTGTCCGTCGAGAAAGTTCTCAACATAATAATAGAATATTGATGAGTTTACTTTGTTTTTATAAAAATATTGTCTGTTTTGGAAGTTTTCGTCGTTAATATCAGTGTCTTCCACTATAATGTATTTTTCAATATTATATGTATTTTTAAATTTTTGCTGTTCGAAGTCAACGTGATTCATATCAATTTCAACATCAGAAATATTTATTGGACTTATGTTGCTGTTTAGTGCTTTTATATTATTGACAATATGAAGAAAATTCCTCAATAAATATTCTTTGATATTCTTATTAAGTTCTGAAAAAACACTTATTATTGTTGGCTCTATTGTTGATAATATATTATCAACAATAAATTCAGATGAAATTTTAGACCCATATTGACCAAGTGTGCCGAGCAGATGCATATTTTCTTTTAGGAGAAATACTCTACAATATAGATCTAATAAATTATTTACATAAATTTGTGAGGTTTCTTCTACTGTTTTCATTCTAATTCTCTCTTAATATTTGTCTTTATACCATCTATATTTATTATCTTATCTAAATTTGATATATATTTAAACTTCAGACTATCTTCTAAATTTATATTGAATTTTATATATTCCTCAATATAAAATTCATTAACCAAGTCTTCTGTTGTTAAAATAACAATATTTTTAAGATTATTAAAAAATATTTCTTTGATTTCAAGGGACAGAGGACTGTTTGAAATAATGTCTTGTAAATTTGCATTATTTCGTCTATAAATGTAAGAATATGAATTTTCTTTATACGTTATCGCTAAATTTTGATCAGATACTCCTAAATCAAAATTTTCATTTGAAAATCTGAAAGATTCTATTCTTGTCAATTCACCAAATTGTTTATTGGATTTATATTTTTCTGGGAAGTCTTGTTTTATTTTTGAATATATTAATCCTAAATCATCAAGTTTGGATTTATATTTTTCTGAGATTTCTGTTTTGTATCTATTACTAGTATTTAAATCAAAAATTATAGAACCAATGAGAGCATTACCGTTAGCTTTATAATAATAATCTTCTAAACTGCTTAAAAGTGTTCCATATTTATTAATAGATAATATAGACATAACATTATCTACATTTTTTTCCAATATTGCCTGTATTTTTGGGTTAGAATATTTTTTAATATCAGGTTTAAAAAGTTCGCCCTTTAAAATTTTGCACATCATAGTCATATTTTTACGAGCTGAATCTTTTTGTAGGCTTAAAATTTCAACAATGATATCATTTTCATACCCAAGTTCTCCGAGCCTTGCAGTCAAATCATCATATGGATCATAGTGGAGACAATTGTCTAGAGTCGCCTCGCTTTGTTCGAAACTATCTTTATCCATAAGTGCTTGTAAGATTAATAATATGCCTTGATAACTTTCTTCCGGTAAATCAAAGTTTTTTATAACAAGTAAAATAACTTGTTTTATAATAAAGTACATTGATGAATTGTATTCATCACCGACAATAGATTTCAATTGGTTTATATTAAAATTACGAAAAAGATTTTTAATTATATCAATTAATTGCTCGAAACTCAATTCGAAACCAAAATCAGATAATAATTGTTTAATTTCTTCCTCATTTTTGTTTTTTAAAACATATGTTTTAATATCAAAATCAATAGGCATATATTTATAGTGAGAACTAGGAACAGAAGTATCTTTATTTACTAAACTTATTCCTCTGTTTTTAATAAAGCTATATGTGTTATTTGGATCAACATATTCATCTATTAGTCCATTAATAAATCCAGATGCAAAATCAAAAACTGAAATAAAGTTTAATACAATATAATTTGTTATCTGTCTAAGTAAAAATTCTACTATTGAATCATAAAAATTAAATATACTTGTTGTATCGCTTATAAATGCATTCATATCAAAAGCTGGTAGTATTAAATTACCTATTTTGACAGTATTTGGGATTTGTAAATAATCCCAAATATTAGGATTATTTACAAATCGAGAACCCGAGTCAATGATGCATTCTATGGTAGGGTCTAAAGTTCTTAAATCGTTGAGGAATCTACCGATCAATTGCCCTAAATCGAACTTGCTAAAAAAATTATTATAAATACCGTTTATAGAGGTATCTATTTTCCATGGCACAACCACTTTTACGCCAGTAGTAGCACTAACAATAGAATTACCCAAACCTCTCTTCAGCCTATCACCTATATCAATGCGATTTTCTCTAGATGTTAAAATATTTTTATAATCATCAATCTGTTGTTTTCTGATAAAGGTATCATCTACTATTTCTTCTGGTTTTTCTTCTGGTTTTTCTTTATTTACTGAAGATAAATTTTCTTCTGGTGGAGCTGCTTCTGTTGGTTGTTTTTCTTCTAATATGATAGTATCATAAAAGCCTGCATAGTTGTAAGTCACAAAATCATAGCTAAATTTAGGATAATGAAAGTTTAAAAATTGTAAAGAATTATTATCAATTTCATAATCTAATTCATATTTTTCTTTTATTTTTTTTAATAACTTTATTCTTATTAGTTCAATTTCTGCATAATCAATTTTTCTTTTTTCTAAAGGTTTTATTATTTTTATGAGAAAAATTTTTCTTATATCAGGTGTCAATGCCACAAAATCAAAAATATAAGGATTAATATCATTTTCAATATTTGTAGAGTACCCCTCTACAGCATTTGAGAACAAATGTAAATCAGATACTTCGGTCTCTTGGACCGAAGATAAATATTGGGATAGATTTTGTTTTTGTTCTTCAGACATATTTTTAATTAGAATTGTTAAATTTACTATTAATATATTTTGTGCTAAATACTTCTAAGTATTTAACCGCATTAGCTGCATTTTTTGAAGCTGATATAGCAGTATCTATAATATGAAGACCGGCTTGGGCGTTAGCTGTTGCGCTAGCAGCTGCCATTTCGATGCTTGGGGCCGTGAGAGGCGCTAGCGGGGCCACAGCGTGGACGTGCGTTGCCATTACAGTTGCTAAAGTAGTCAGAATTTCATATATAGTAGTAATTTCAGAATACGTTTTTCTTAAATCAGACATAATATCAGATAGACATTCTTTTAAATTTTCGCCAAGTACTATTGGTTGGAGGTCTTTGTCGTCGTTATTAGCAATCAAATCAATACCAGACAAAGTATTTATCAGTATGCCATTTGAATCATATTTATCTGTTCCTGTGACAATCTTTACTCCATTACGAGAAACTATTCTAACCTCGTCTGCTTTTATAATAGCGGCTGATTTGCCAAAAGAATTTCCTACTTTACCCTTAGCTAATTTAAGATTTTCATCAGCATTCGTTTTTTGAACTACCAATATTCTAGCGGCATCTAAAAAATAATCGTTATTAACTTTAGTATTATCCTCTTTGAGTTTTAACTTGTCAATACCACCAACACGACCAACAACAAGGTCAATAGAACCACAGTTTTCCAAACCTGCGCCACCATAGCCGGAAAAAACACCCTTGGGTCTATCTCTCCCTAAAACAATGGATGCATTGTTTTTCCCGTCTATGACTTTTTCACAATCAGCTTGATTAAATTCCGCTTGTGGTTCGGGTAAATCAGTACACCCTACACCATGTCCATTTTCTTTGAATTTCTTTAAGTTTCTTTTGTATTCTTCCATTATTTTAATACCCAAGAAGGCAACCCTGGTACCTTCTTTGTCACTATATTATTATTCCAAACAGTTTTTGATTTTGACTGTGAAGATGATTCTACTTTAGATACAGTATTTCCTGGTCTGGGGATAGGTTGATTCCTGTTTTGTTTAACTATTTTCGCTGCCTTCAAAGTTAAATTCAATGATTCTTCTTTAGAGTAATCATTGAATCTACAAAGAACATAGTGAAGAATAAAAGTACCATCAGAATGATCTCCAAATTGATGATGGGACATAATTCCAGTACCATCTTTACATTTTTTATCTACCGTCCATTTGAATGTATGATTTTTTATACTAGTCCCAGGAAACGATACTGGTATATTGTACTTCCCACAAACATATCTAGCTACTTGATATGTAGCCTCTAGTTGTTTAAGCGGAGGAACAACGAAACTATTGAAAGAATGCTGTAATACCTTCGTTGTTTTTTTGCCATTTACTCTTTCATAAACTGTAGGAGAGGGAGATGTAAAAGCAGCCTCGTCTCCCAAAAGTACTGTCCTATTTGATCTGACTTTTTTAAATTCTTCAATATTAATATTCTTTTGATTAAACAAATCTATATTTGCTTGAGTCAATCCAGAATCCATATTACCTTGACGAACAGCTGTTAAAACTTCTATACCTATAGATCTTGGATTACAAGCAGATGCATGGTAAACCTGAACCAATGGATCATTATAAGAAAATATGTTACCTAATATATCAATACAAAAATGTACACCTGTGCCATTTTTCAAAAGAGCATTCTCTAGTTCAATTACACGATCACCTGTTGATTCATGAATTACTAAAGTATTGACAGGGAGAGGTCTTCTTTGAAAATTAAATGTAATTTCCCTTTCAATAAAATTTGGTTTTTGAAAATTTGATATATTTTTTGCGGCTTTACCCTCGGCAAAATAATACTCTTTTGCGAGTTCTTTTATTTTTTCATTATAACTTGGATCTGTTAATGATAAAGGGATCTTGTCAGCATCTGTCTCTTTTTGATTACTTGCATCGGTAACAATGGCAACACTAGTAGCACCTGTGGTGGTGTTTAATACTATCCCACCAGAATCATAGGGTCCAATATAAATGCCGTCTGTTTGGTTGTAAATATTAGTAAACTTAACTCTTACCAAATCACCAATACCCGGCAATATAACATCAGCTCCAGAAAAAGATGGATACATTCCTATTATATCTATATCGTTATCATTATCAGGAATAGGTAATACTGTATGCAGTTCTGGTATTCTCACAATAATATTGACCCGAGCTCTAGGGGAATTACTTAATTTTCTAGAGATAATATCAGCAAAATTAAAATAAGATTCAATATTTTCTTGTCTATTGTATAAAACATAACCAATATATTCAGAAATCGATGAAAGAGCATCTGGTTTAAATTTATCTTCAATTACAAGATTAATAGCCTCGTTATAAGATAAGTTATTGGAACTTCCAATCTTTTTCCCGCCCCCATATTTTGGATCGAATTTATTTAATTGACCAAAATCAAAGTTTTTTTCTAAATCATTAAAATTATTCATTATCTTTGGAAGGCTCCATTTCAACTGTTTCATTGCTGTAAAGTTGATCGTAGAAATCTTTTTCTATTTCACCTTCATCAATATCACCAGATTTTGAATATACGCCAAATACATCTATCATCTGTTGAGTAGATTTTTGCATGGCTTCTATCACCTTTACAAGTGAATTAGACGCTTTGGCGTATGCGTCTGGGTTCGTTTCCACGTCTATATAGGCTAATGTCTTACTAAACTCACTAAACGTCTTAAACGCGTCTTCCCGGTCTTTATTAATCGTTTCAAAGATCTTTGCAACAACTCTAGTGTTGTCTCGTTTTAGTACTGTTTTTTTCTTTGTCATAAATATTAATTAGAATCATTATCAATTTAACCACTGAAACTTAAACCCCTTATATTCTTTTCTAAATTTTGTAGAATAATGATAAATTTCTTTAGGAGTTAAGCCAGATACGTGCATCAAATAACAATTAATATCTTTTTTTTGTAATGATTCAAGCTCGTCGTTATTCTTAAAAATAACAGCAACAGAATCAATCAATAATTTATACTTTTCATCACCACAATCTCTAGACAAGTTTTCCAAAAATTTATAAAATGCAATAAAAAATTCAGATTTCTCAATATTGTGTATTGCTTCATTGTGTGTTACCATGCCATTGATGCTGCCATTGATACAAACCTTGCTGGTAAAACTGATTTTGTTTTCAAAAGGTCTCTGTCTTCTTATATATTTTTTAGCTTCGTGATAAAACCAATTGATAGTCGTTCTTGTTATATAAGAATAAGCTTTTGAGCCTCTTTCTGGGTTAAACTTATCTAAGATAGACATCAAAAAAATAAGACAATCATTAGTTAGTGCCTCTAGGTCTGGTAAATAACTATATTTCTTTCTAACTACAATACCAGTGATTAAATGTCTGAAGATAGGCTCTAATTTATCAATAAATATTTTATTTCTTTTTTCATGAACAGTTTCGGCAATATATTCAAGTACAGCAGCCTCTGTTTTTTCATTGAAATAGTTATTTCTTTTAGGTTTTTCCGCCTTAGTTTTTAATGATTTATCTAGTATATTTTTCATCTGTTGCCTTTTTCAATAAATTCGAATAAATATCATTAATTTTTAATTTAAATTTAGAAGAAACCACAATAACTTGCTTCACAACCTCTGGATCTAGATATCCTTCGTTATTTTCTACATCTGTAAGCATTTCACAAAAAGAATCAACATTTCTAGAAATATCTTCTTTTGTAGCCGACATGATATCTATAAAAGTATCAAGGCTCACCCATAATTGATTTTTTTCTGTTTCTATTTCTTCAATTTTATTAATAACTAATTCGTTAGTTCTTTGCATAATCTTATCTGTTGTTTTCATTAATAACTTATATGTTAAAAACGAAAACACAACTAAAAATATTAATGTAAATACAATTGTCAATTCCAACATCTTATAATTCCTCTAATTCATTTTTGAATTTTTTCTTATTATCTTCTAGATCTTTTCTAAGATCTAGAATTAAGTCTTCTTTAGTTTGTGTAAATTGAATTACTTTTGTTAAAATACTGGAGTCATATATCCTCTGCATTTCAACACCACATTCACATGTTGTATGTGAATTAAATTTTAATTTAAAATGTTTATTACACTCTTCACAATAAAAAATTCTATACATTGTAAAGACCTATTTTGTTTCAAGAAAATCAAATGACAATGATTCTGAGTCATCATCGTCATCGTCTAGATCTGATAATAACGAACTTGTATCAAGATTAAATGATTCTTGATTGCTAACGTATAGCAAATCATCTTCTCTTAATTCAAATTCCATACTCTCTACAAGAGTAGTCATATCCAAATCTTCCATCAATGCTTTTTGTAAAAGCATCATAAAGCAAACAACTGAATCTAACGCTAATTTCATAAAAACTCCTTAGTTTTGTAATTGATGTATAAAATTATGAATTTTATACATGGGCTTAAATCCGATAGTTTTTAATTTATCTAAATCTAAGTGTTTAAAAATATTTTCGTCTAAATTTGAATCTACAGTAATTTCTTCATAATAATCATTATGTTGAAATTTTACAACTTGATTTATTAGATCGTTCCAAGTGGTATTTTGAGCACCTATGTTAATAATACCACATAATTTCTTTTCAATAATTTTTACTATTGATAACCCGAGATCATTAATGTGTATTATACAGATAGGTTTATCATCAACAAGATAGGGTAAAAGTTTGGTGTTTACCAAATCTTTCATCTCTTTATTTAATAAGAGATCTGTTTGTATAAGATTTGAAGTTGTATGTCCATATAGATTAGCAACTCTTAAAATACTATAAGTTGTTAAATTTTCTTTAACATAATCTTCTAATAAGAGCAGCTCATAATTATTATTACTTGATGAATCAGTACAGCTATTTTCGTCACTTTCACAAAACATGTTATCCAAGCCGTAGACAGATGAATCAGATAACAATATAAAATGCTTATGAACACCTTTTAATAATTCAATAATTTCGTATTGTTTATAATCAGTATTTTTGAATAGAGATTCATGTGGAATCCAAATAATAAAATTATAATTATCAGCTATATTTAATAAGTGTTCTAAGCTACCTTGATCATTTTTTGAATCAAATGAATTTGCATATACAGGTGCATAATCAAATTTTGACATATCGTCAAAAATAGTTATATTATATGGCGTGGTTAAAAACGCTTTTACTATAGAGTATCCAATATAACTATTGCCACCAACGATAAGGATTTTATTCATCTTAACCTCTCCGCAAGATTATAAACACATGTAAACTTTTGTTAATCAAAAAGTTTGCTATATTTCTTTTTGGATCTTATGATTTTTTCAATATGAAGCTGTTCTTTTCTGTGAACCTTGTAATCATTTAATTCATTTAATATATTGTAAATATATAGATCATCTTTAATAAATTGAATTCTATTGGGGGCCATTTCCATCATCGGAAACATAAGTGCAAGATCGTATGTAGTTTTGAAAAAACTACCATCTGAATTTAGAAGATCCTTTTTTAAAATATTTTTAAATAACGAATATTTAAATGTTCTTAGTTGAGAACATTTCCATGCACAAAATCTAAAATCACTTTTATCAATTATTTTTTTTGCATATTCTGAATTTGTAGAAGAGTCCTTAAATCCATCAGGATTTGTGTTCCAGCTACCGTGAGTTAACATGCAATTAGAATTTACATAAATATCAATTACTTTTTGCAAACTATGTTCATCAGATAACCAATCATCGCCATCAATAACTGTGGCGATATCTTCATTGTTGTTCTCATATAGCGATAATAGCCCATTATAAATATTTTCTAATGCATATAATCTATTATCATTTTTAATATATTTGAATCTTGAATCATTATGAATTAATTTATAAATAGATTCCTCTAAATCCATAGTAGAACAATCATCAATTATTAAACAATCAAAATTTGTAAATATTTGTGATTGTATTGATTCTATGCATTTACAAATCCATTTTGAATTATAAAACGGAACGACTATTTTGATTTTCATGCTTTATACTTTATACTTTTCTGAATTTATGTCAACAAAACCACTAAACGGTAATTTATTTAGCCAAATTTTGAAATATTCCATGCTTCTTTTTCTGTATTCGTGGTAATTTTTATTACTTTTTTGACAATGGTTAATAGAGGCAATATTTGTATATCCTACCTTAGCACGACCCTTGCATTTATAAAAAAATGCTGCATGTTCTGCTACTTTAAGACAGTCATCCCACCTTATTTCTTTAATTTTTTCCGTTTTAGCAATAAAAAAGTTTGGAATTATATCACAAACAGTCAATACTTCTTTTTGTAGATTTAATTTACGCAACTCCAGAGTGTTATTTTCTTCATTGATAAAAAAATTACCATTATACGATAAATATCTAGAATTTTCTATAACAGCACCACCAAGAATATCTAAATCAGAAGATTCTATAGTCTGATACAAAAGATGTATTTTTGTATCACTTGTAAAAACAAAATCATCGTCAAGTAATACAAAATATTTTGTATTAATTCTATCAATTCCGTAATTTCTACCAACAGAGATACCAGAATCAAATTTAATGTTATAGATATCAATATTAATATCATTAAAATTGAATACTAAATCCGAATCGTCTACAATTACAATCTTGATATTTTTATAATATTTTCTAATTGATGAAACTAACGCTTCTACACATTCTTTGCGTAAAAATGATTTAATCAAAAGAGTTGTTTGTTTTTCTGTTTCATCCATTTTAAAAATCTTCCTTTAGTTTATTATAATAAATTCTGTTTTACTCTATAAATTCTTTAATCTTCAATAATAAAACACTCTTTCTGTCCCTTAAAAACAGGATTTTATCATCACTTTCAATAAAATCAACCTCTTTAGAGATTGGAGTATTTCTTGTCACAATATTTAAACCAAGACACATTGCTTCAATAACAACTCGGCTACAGGATTCTAAAATTCTAGGGATAAATACGAAATTATTATAATTTGTAAGAGAGTCTAGGTATTCATCATGAGAAGCTGGTTCTATAGAATCAAACTCTAATTTGTTATCTATACAATATTTTTTAGATAAATCAGAGCCTTTATTATAGTTATCATAATTTACAAAAACAGAAACATCAAGCGGAATAACATTAAGGTTTTTCAGTTTTTTAAGTAATTCTAGAGTATTTTCACTGAACAGACTACATTTTAAATTAAATGTATTCGTAAGTGATAAATTAGACTTAATAATTTCTTCGTGAAACGTTGTTTGACATATGACAAGTTTTGCATTCTTATAGAGATTGCGAATATTTTCTAAAACCATTTCTACTGGAACGATGTAATTTGTTGATTTGTAATTTGTAATATTCCTGTCTTTTAAAAACTTATAATCATGTTCAATAACTATAAATTCTTTTTCAGACAAAATTTTCATAACGTCATTTTTCAAAAACGAAGAATTTGAAATAATAAATTTGATATCTTTGTTTCTTTTACATAAAGATGTCAACATTTCTACTGTCAAAACAGAGCTTTTAATTAAATTTTTAATACCAAAGTGCTTAATAATAACATCATCGTATTGTTCAGCACCACCTTCTACTTCTCTAAGGAAGAAGTCTGAAATAAAATATATATTGTTCATTATAGCACCACTATATCTTCACACTCAATATCGATGTATTTTTTAAATACATCAGTATATTGCTTATATACCTTAACTTCATCGAATTCTGTTTTTAAATATGTTTTCAATTTATTGGCCATGGATTTATATTTTGGGTAATCTTTATACATATTCAAAAAACATTTCTTATATGATAAATTGTCAACTGTTGCCCATAAGCTATTTTCAATTAATACTTTTTCCCATATAAATTGTGGATTAATTTTTTCTAATTTGTATTTTGTACTTAAAAACATTTTTTCTGTTTTGCTTATATACATAAAATCTCTATATCCACTATAATCAGGGGCAATTACAGGCAAACCAAGACAAGCCGCTTCAAATATAGGCAATCCCCATGATTCACCTCTTGTAGATGTCACTAAACATTGAATTTTTGGATTGGTATACAAAGACTTCATTTTGGAATCTTCAAAATCACCGTGTAATAAGTAAATTTTACACTTACTATTTGGGAATTTATTCTTTACATTTCTGATGTACTCTGTTGTCATGTATTTATCAATCGTAGAACCATTTAAACGATGAACTTTACAAATCAAACCTACATTTTCTTCGTTTTTAAATGTATCTAAAAATACCTCAAGGGTTAAACCGAAATTTTTTCTTTCACATATTTGATTAATAACCAAAAAATTAAAATCAGTTGTCAATTCTAGTTCTAAAGAATCACTTGATTCTGTTACAAAAGCATAATTTGCTTTTAATACAGTTTTATTAATCTTAATATTTTCATAAATAGAATTTTTAATAACATCTAAATTAAATTCAGATAAAACAATAACCTCTGTCATTGAATTAATGGCATTTATATATTCTACAGAAACCCTATCGGTCTCGACTAATGCAGTTAGTCCAATGTTTATAGGGGCCATCGATTTAAATTCATGTACGGGCGCAACTTGTATGCTGATATCAAAATAACGTTCGTCACCGTTCATACTTTCTACGAATTTTTTCTCTAATAATTCACACCAATACCAATTCTCAAAATTAGTAATTCTGGCTGATTTGGCCCATTGAGTAGGGTTTAGATAAATATCAACACCCTCTAATGTCATTAAAGCCGCAATCAAAGTTCTCGCATGTTGCCCGTAGCCCGATTGAGAGTACACAGGGGCTGTGACTAAAATTTTCTTCATTATAATCCTTGAGTTAAATTTCTGTAAATGTATATGGCAAATAATCAATTCTAGGCCAAGATTCACACTTATTGTTGACTTCTCTTACGAAATTAGGCCAAAACTGCCCGAATTTCTCATATGAGAAATTCTTATTAATGTGTTCTTGTCCTAGTCTCCCTAGAGCTTGTCTGTCCTCTTTAGGCATGTTGAACATTTTTACTAAAGCGTTTTCAATATCGACATTAGATACCCTATTCTCATAAATATATGGTGCCGCCATTGGATTATTATTCGCCGGTTCACCTATAATATAAGTACACGATGGCTTAATTCCAATACCTGGGCTTGTACCGTCTTCTAAAATCATTTGTTCAATCATACCACCTGTTAAATTGGCAATAACAGGTGTACCACAAGACAAGGATTCGATAACGTTTAAGCCGAAACCCTCATTATCAGATATGTTAATAGTGACATCAGCACAATTGTTAAGCATTGCAATTACATAATCGGGAACTTTCTCTTGTGAGAAACCAATACAATCTTGAAGACCAAAATCTTGAACAATTCTGAGTAAATCAAATCCATTGGGATCATCTACGTTGGTATGCATTAACATAAAAACTTTGTCCCTACCTACGTTATTAGCAAATTTCCCAAATACATCAATAAGGGTGGCTCCATTCTTCCGACGCGCATTCTTATTATTCCAAAAAACAGTAAATTTATCTTTCTGATAAGGTAAATTCTTATCAATGAATTGATTAACCATGTTTTTGTCATAGGTCTTGAAGACTTGTGGATTTACTGCATGTGGCATATAGTAATTTTTAACGTTGGGACTAACTTTATTAACAATATCGTATGTAACCTGACTTATACAAACAGTATAATCAACAGAATCCCAGATTTTATCATTATAAATTGGATATGGATAATTATCCCATATCGTATACCAAATCAATGGTACATTCTTTCTCCACTCATTATCAGATAAGAGAAACTCTTTATAAAATCTAGGGTCTGATTGAAAGATTATTAAATCTGGTTTAAACCCATCAACAAACTGTCTATAAGCACTAATATCACGAAACCCCTCGATAGGGAAAACAGACCATCTTGGATCTGGTTTTGATGGTTGTAGGTCCATCTTTTTATTCAAAATACCCATTGAACAAATTTCAATATTCTCATCAATCAATAGACTTTTGACAATTTCCTTCATAGTGTGCGATACACCAGATGCACCCAATGGATAATCAGAAATTGTTAACACCTTAAGCTTCTTCATTTAACACCTTTTCTAATGTTTTAATCGTTTCATTCAATACGGGACAAAATTGCTCAATCCAGTCCCTATTTTCTGTGTAATAAATTTCCAAACCTACGCAAAAATATTCTTCTAAACATAATACGCAATACGGGGATGGAAAATATGGATTAGAAAATCCATACAAAATATCAAATCCTATGTTTTGTTCAATAAATGATTCAAATTTATCATTTTTTTCAAAATCATTGTAATAGCTTTTAAATTCTTCGGATGAAGATAATTCTTCTGTATACTTACTCTTCAATCTATCTAAAACTTTATTCTTTTTTCTGGTATATTCTTCTTTTAACCTATCAAATGTATCAAGGTTTTCAATTGTATCATAAAAACTATGACCTGTTTCGTGAAGAAGGCTTTTAAGAAAATCTTTATTCGACCGACACTGTGTTGAGGTTATAAATATTGTATTATTTTCATAATACGCTTTTTTATTATTGTCTAAATTATAATAATATACCATGTCTACATTTGAGAAATATTTTTTTGGTATATTTGATCTTAAAAATGATTTAATTTGTTTTAAATCTAAAGGAAATCCGTCATTTACATAATATAATTCTAAATTTTTAGCTATTTTGACACCAACAACGCTATTTTTTTGCATTAATATATTTTTTCCATTTTTCTTTATATTTACGAGCTGTTTTTATATGCTCAATATGTTCTTGATATAGTTCATCTTCCCTAAAGATGATCAGTGAATCTTCAAATCTCTTTGTCAAGAGAGAAATACTTGGTTTTGTTTTAATATCTAAAAACTCATGCAAGGATTCAAACCTCATAAGTAGAAGATCAATAATATCAATGGAATTTAATGTAAGTATAAACTGTTCGTCAATAAATCTACTTTTAAGTAGACAGTCAGTAAGAGGTTTTCCTCTCTTTTTTTCAAAAGGATCGTTAAATTTAGTGTTAGTTCGAAAAGTTGATAATTCTTCGTAATTTGTGATAATATTTTTTATTTCATCAAGTTTACGTGGTTTTTTAGGTATAAATTCGAATGACATAAATCACTTATAGGTTTCCGCCAATATTGGCTTCTTCTGACCATTGAGCGAATCTATAAGATAAGTGAATAATCAGATATTGATAATATACAATTCTATCTTTTTTATTTGATAATAACAAATAATCATTTTGAATTTGAGAACTTACATATTTAAATGCTTCTTTCGCAAAATTGTATCCTGTTAAGTCTTCTGAGTTAAATTGAGCTGGATCAATATCTCCAATGATATCTTTGTATTTTCTTTTTCCTGTTTGAATTTCATCATCAGTAAAAAGTGCCGTACCCTGCTCTTCTTTTTGGGGTTGATTAGACTTCATAGCCTTTATAAATTCCCCTGCTTGAGCCTGATCTACATTTAATAACTCGATAAATCTCTTTAATCTAAGGAAAAATGAATCTTGATATAGTTGTCTTTGTTCTGGGTTTGTTTTGAGGTTTAAAAACCATTCTTTAATTGGGTTTTCTATTTTCTTAAAAGTTCTTAACAATAAATCTATACCAGTACTATTACTCGAATACTCTTTTAAAATTATGTTTTTAGCTATTTTCTTTGTAAAATACAATCTAAACAAATCATTTTCAAACATATTTTCTTGAATAATACCATTTGTCAGTTTTTCCAATTGTTGAGACTGAATACTCATTTTTTTTCTTTCTTCCGCCTGAACATCCGCCTCGGGTATATCTTCAAGTTCATCTTCAGGTTCTATGTCGGAATATACTGCATTATTTCTAGTAATTGGTCTTTTCGGAATAATACCCGATCCGCCTTGAACACTACCACCAGCTACTGAAGAGGTCTCTTTTATAATTTTCATATATTTCCTTTTGTAAACTCAACAAGTATTATTTATTTGCAGAGTTCTTTTTTCTACCGCGAGCTACTGGTGGATTAAGACTTTTAATTTTCTTATTGTTCGAAGTACTTAATTTTTCTATATTTGCAAGATCTTCGTTTTCTAGCTCTTCAGATTCGGGACATTCATCAAAGCTTAATTCTTCTTCATCTGTGCTTGGTGATTCATCGCTTGACAGATCTGACGACCCTGTGTATACCTCATGTGACTCTGGGGCGTGGTCTAGTGCCTCTCTAACAGCTTCTAGGGGCTCATCCATACCGACGGTCACCTGTTCAGCTGGAGCTCCTGCTTGGGGGTCTGTAGAGTGAGGCATCTGTAACACTAATTTACCGGTCCTGATAAAATTATTAAATATATCAGCGAATATACTCTCTAATTCATTAATGGGATATTCAGTATGATTAAATACAAATTGTTTTAATTTTAAGTATTCTTTTCTTCTTCTAGGGTTCATAATTTAGGTTTCCTATTTTTATAATGCAATTTTTTATTGATCCAATCTGGGCTATCTTACTCTTTAAATAATACTGAATGTTTAAATTCTTTAATTTAGATATTTCTACTTTAACTAAAAGTATTGTTCTAAAAATATCTCTTTGTTCAATATCTGCTATTTGAAAAAAATTGTTATTAAACAATTTTTCACTTTTCTTTATCACGTTTACAATTGTTACACCTTTAACTGCTCTAATTTCTGTAAGAATATCACTTAAAGTTCTTCCTGATTCATAAGTAATAATAGCTGTAAATTGTAGAATTGTTAAATTTTTTTCCATGGTGTTCGCCCAATGAGTGATTTTAATTAGAATAATTAAGTATCTTTTAAAAAATTTAACTCGATAAAAGATTTTAATTGATCTTCTTAAATTAGTGGACATACTATTACGAGCAACGCGAGTAATAATTAGTAAATTAGTCAACTGAAACATGATACAGTGTTAACACTGTATCTAAATTAAATAGTTTATATAATATAGTTTATATAATATAGTTTATATATAATATAGTATATATATAATATAGTTTATATAGTTTATATATAATATAGTTTATATATAATATAGTTTATATAGTTTATATATAATATAGTTTATATATAATATAGTTTATATATAATATAGTTTATATATAATATAGTTTATATATAATATAGTTTATATATAATAATATAAACATAGTGAGTAAATTTACTC
>Ga0209702_10001154_pt1 | contig 52610 bp, 45 predicted proteins | sample FRY01_FD_187210 | JGI IMG/M metagenome (GOLD analysis project Ga0209702, IMG submission 187210) | Freshwater microbial communities from Lake Fryxell liftoff mats and glacier meltwater in Antarctica - FRY-01 (SPAdes) (version 2) | ecosystem: Environmental > Aquatic > Freshwater > Ice > Glacier...
CCCTGGTTTTTTACGTACTTCCCTGTCATATTTTCATCGCCATGTTTACCGGCGGTACTCGCAAAATAACCATCTGTCCAAAACTCTTCGCCCCAAGGGGCGGGGAATAAAACCCTAAAAGAGATTAAAATTGAATCTGGCAGAATTTCCTGCCCCTAATTTTTGAAAATTTGCTGAAGTAAAAAGAATCAAGTGCATTAGATATGAACCTCTCAGACCTTAGCCTTATTTTATATTCCTCCTGTATTTATGATTATCAAGCCATACCCCATGGTTTTAAGGAGACTTTAGTATGCTCTAGGGTGAAAATCACTTACTTGAATTCCATTATAATATTCATCTTAAGAAAAATTATCTTATATTTTACAAAGTAAAGCCTCTCAAAACATCTCAGAAAGTATTCCGGTTTCTTCTAAAAGATTTGTGTTTTACATTCTTAAATGCTAATAAATATTTAAAGATAAAAATCTTTAGTGTTCTTATCGAGAAAAACTTAAGCAGCGGAATGAAATAATCTAATGTTGCTTTATTTTGTTGGGGTTGAAGGTACTGTAAATTTACCTGCCTTAAATCTTTTTCTTCTACTGCCTTATTAATATTCAGATTTAGTAATTCCCAAGAATACATAGTAAAAACCGGCATATATTCTGGTATGTAACGCTCTTGAGGAAGATAATTCATAGGTGCTTGAGAGTACGAACAGTTAATTGATTGCTGTAATATGGTTTGTGGATGGTGAGCGGTAAATAAGGAAGTATCACCATTGATATTTGATAAATTTACTTCTGACGGGTTAGAAGTAAATTTATCTTTAATTCCATTAAAAGAAGTAAAATTATAGTTATTCTCCTTGTTGTTAGTTTTTAACTTCGGTAAAAAGTTATTGCTCGCACTATCTTCTATATTAAACGGATAAAGATAATTGTTTAACGGCATAATATTTTCCGGTATTAAAGGTTTTGTAAATTGTATAGGTTTTACAGACTTTGTAGGCTTCACGGCTAAAGCTTGGTAAAACTTCGGAACTAATAGAGTCAATAATTTATTTTGAGGGTTTACGGTAAAATCTAAATCAGTATCAGAATCAACTGCTTTATCCAATATTGCTTCAGTTATCTGAACCTGAACCTTTTTTGCTTCCTTCTTTTCTATTATTTTTAGAACTTCTATCGGTGCTATTTTATAATCTATGGATTCTATTGCGCTAATTTCATGAATTATTTTCTTATCAATAACAATAAGTGTAGCTTGCAAAATATTATTTTGCCTTAGATTTATAAATTTATTGACGTATTTTGGAATAATAGGTTTTTCTTCAATAAATTTCTTTTCCTCTATTCCTTGTATTTTAACTTCTTTTTCTTCATCTTGATCTAATTCTACTAACAATGAGGAAGCCTCCATACGTAAAATAGCCTCACTCAATTGTACTTCAGAAATGTATGTGTCATTAGCTATGTTATTAGAAGAATCATCGACAGGAGTATTAGGGATCTTATTAGCTGGGCTGTTAGATATATCATTTTTACTTTCATTGTTAGAAAAATTAGGAGATTCCATATAAGATATGATATCTTCATCTACATAATTAGATTTTGCCTTAGAAGGTGTAAAATGATTAAAACAATTTTCTCCCTCTATACCCAGTTCTCTAAGCTCTTGAGCTAATGAGTTGATTGCTAATGACCTACTAACTACTATTGCCCGCGAAGCTACTGGCAAAGAGCGTGATAAAGCTTCCTCTGCTCGGCAGCTATGAGCATCAGTATTTGTATTAATGTTAGTGTTAAGTGCTTCATTCAGTCCTCTATTTCTTTCTCCTTCTTTTTCTCTTTCCTTCTCTATTTTCCCCGGCGAATTCGGTACGGAAGATTCAGAAGATAAAGGATCCGGCGACGCACAAATGTCATTAGCTCTTCTATCTCTCTCTTGCTTTAATAGTAAGTTCTGTAATAGTTTGCTAATTTCTCTTAAATGTAGGTGGTGTTTGTTTTGTTCTTTTATAAGTTTAGTTATTTTATCCTTAATTATTGCTGATTCATCATTTAATTTTCTTAGCTTCTCAGTATAAAACGTTAATTGTTTGTATAAGTCAGTTTGTTCTTGCTCTAAATACCGATTTTCTATTTCATATGTATAATTTTTTAATTTTTGTACGTTAGTGTCAAAAATTTCTTTTAATTGATTTAGTCCCGGAATTTCAAATTGTTCTATTTTAAACGGTTCTGCTTTTTTATTTTCTAAGTACGTGATTTCTTCATAAGCTTTATCTATTTTTTTTAGCATCTCCTCAATACGCCAAGAAGAATCAACTTCTTCTTTAATTTCTTTGATTGACTCTTCCTCTCCAAGTATAAAAAAATGTAATAATTCAATTTCAGAATCGATATTTTGTATATATTGATTGATATAAGAGCTTATTAGCAAATTTTCTTGTTCTTGATATTCATTACTTAGAACTTCAATCTTTTCTTTATACTCGTCGTGTAATTCTTGAGCCCTAAAAGTTAAAGACTCGATATGCTTTTCAGTAATTAACTTATTTTCTTCAGTAGAGCTTATTTTTAACTCCAACTCGTCTTTGATTTCTTGCAGCTTTTGTAAAACAACATTTATATTTTCAATGTTTATTTCTATATTTACCTTTATATTATTTTGATATGTTATAGGCTGCCATAAATCACCCTCATCTTTTTTGTCTTTAATTTCAAAAACTCTTTTTTTTATAGGGGCAGTAAAATTCTCCGGATAATAATCGTTATGTAAGGACTTTTCCTCTAAAGTTGAATCTTCCTTATGCCATAAGGTTTCACCGCCTAATATCATTACTTCATATGACGACATAACTAAACCTTCTTTTCTATACCTGCTGTACCGACTTTCTTCTTTTCCTTGCTATTTAGTAAATCGTTATATTTCGGCAATAGTCGTACTTGCTGTAGTGGGCTATCTTGAGTTTTTTAGTATATTGCTAATAATTTAGGATTAGCTGCAAATACTTCATTTATCTTTGTCTCAAGCTTTTGTGCTATTAAAGTTTTTCACTCAAATCTTCGACAAATTTAAAAGACATAATTTATAATCCATATTTATTGGTTATTAGTTCTATTAACTTTATTAGCTATTCATGCTCTTTATACTTACAGCCCAAGATTATAGATTTTTTATTTATTTAATATTTAATTATGCCTATGTTATATAATATAAATAAATTCTTAATATTAAGCAACTATTAACTAACGATTGATAAAATAATGACATTAAATAGAAACCAGAAATGCCACAAATTCATTCTCAAATTTATTATTTTACTAGTAAATTTTAATATTATAAAAAAATTCTTTGTTTTTTTTATAATATTGCAGCAATTTAAGAATATACACCATTTATATGTTCAATTAAGGGATAACTAATGTCAGGTTTGAATAGAGAACAAAAAGAAGCTGTGGGATTACTATCAATTGGAACTTTTTTAGAATTTTTTGACTTAATGCTTTACTTACATATGGCTGTGCTTTTAAATGAATTGTTTTTTCCTAAAACTGACCCACATACAGCAGCGCTTCTTTCTGCCTTTACATTTTGTTCTACTTTTGTTTTTCAGCCAATAAGTGCTTTGATTTTAGGTTGGATAGGAGATAATATTGGACGTAAAGCAACTGTTATTATGACAACTTTTATAATGGCAGTTTCTTGTCTTGTTATGGCTAACCTCCCAACTTATGAACAAATTGGAGTAGCTGCTTCATGGATTATGGTGATTTGTAGAATTAGCCAAGGCCTATCTTCTATGGGAGAGATAGTAGGTGCAGAAGTATATTTAACTGAAGTAATTAAGCCTCCGCTTCAATATCCTGTCGTCACAATTATTGCAGTATTTTCTATCCTAGGAGGAAACGCTGCTTTAGCGCTTGCCTCTTTTGTTACCTCTTATGGCTTAAATTGGAGAATGGCTTTCTGGATGGGAGCAGGTATAGCAATGGTAGGTGTAGTAGCAAGAACTACTTTGCGCGAAACATTAGATTTTGCAAATGCAAAATCAAGAATAAAAAAAACTTTTGAAGAAGCTGATATAAATGCAGATTTATTAGAAAATAGTTTCCTTTTTAAGGAAGAAATTAATATAAAGACAATAGCAGCTTTATCTATAATACAGTGTGGATGGCCTATATGTTTTTATTTCTCATATATACATTGTGGAAATATTTTTAAAAATGTTTTTGGCTATACTGCCGAACAAGTAATACATCAAAATTTTATTTCTTCTATAGCTAACCTAGTAGGCTATATAATAATTACATATTTATGTTATAAAATACATCCTTTAAAAATTCTTAAAGTAAAGTTAATAATATTTTCTATTTTTATTATGCTTTGCCCATATTTACTGTACCATCTAAGTACTCCTCTTGAGTTATCTTTAATACAGTCATTTAGCATGTTGTTCATACTTAGTACTAATCCTGCTATGTCTGTACTTTATACGCATTTACCTGTTTTTAAACGTTTTACGTGTGCTACTTTAATATTTGCTATCTCACGTGCCTTAATGGCAGTTGTTACTTCATTTGGCTTTATATATTTGATAGAATATTACGGCCATTGGGGATTACTTATTATAATGGCTCCTCTTTGTATAGGTTTTGCATTTGGTTTAAATCATTTTGAGAAGTTAGAGATAAAAGCAGGGAGGTATCATCATCAAAAGAAAAAATTGGCAATCTCTTAGATTGCTTTTTTTGTATAACCAAAGCAGAGTAAAAATAGCTAAAGTTTTTTTAATTTCAAGTAGTCCAGCGCACATAACAACCGGTGTAAAATTAACTAAAGTTTCTATTATTATTTTCTTGGCTTTTTCAGGTGATTTATGACCTATAGTTTGTATGTTGTGAAGACGATCAATTATTTTAACCAATAGACAAATACTTATCTGAAATACATCCACTATATAAATTTGTTACTTAGGATTCTTTACCGCCATTTAATTCGCAACTTCACATCTAGTGTATGGTTTTTTGACGGGTACAAACAAAAATAAAAATACATAAGAACAATTTAAGCAAAATGTTATTATTAATTATAATTTAAAGATATGGGTAACTTTTTTATGAAAGCAAAAACAGCTGAAGAGTGGTTCAAAGAAGGAGATGCATTAGATGATGCGGGGAAAAACAAGAAGCCATTAACGCCTATGATGAAGCTATTAAGCTAAAACCTGATTATGCGGTTGCCTACTTAGGCAAGGGCGTAGCCCTCCAGGATCAAGGGAAGCTAGGGGAGGCCATTGAGGCATTTGATAAAGCCATAAGCATTAATCCTACTGCAAACGCATATCAAAATAAAGCTCTAACTTTAGATGCATTAGGAAAATATGAAGAAGCAATTAGTTCATATACTAAAGCTATAACCCTTAATTCTAATGAGGTTAAATTTTATCATGGTAAAGTGAATGCTTTATATAAACTCGGTAAAATCAAAGGATCAATATAATACTGCCAAAAAATATTAAAAATATTTCCACAAGATGAAACTGCTAAAAAAATATTCCATGGTTACACAACAAGTTAAATTTAACTAATCAACAAAATGCAACTTCTCAAGCTTTTCTATTTCACTCTAAATGTACATTACTTAATAAACAAAATAATACAAAATAATTGTTTATTTTAAACCCTGTTATTTTTATTATACAAATACCCTCAATGCCATACCCTAAATAAACAATAAATAGAAATAAATTACTATAATTGTAATCTTATGAGCCGAATCGGCTATGCACGCGTATCTACCTCTACCGCAGAACAAAATTTAATTCACAGATTATAGCCCACAAATTAGCAAATTGCGAAATTATTAGAACTGAATAAAAAGGCCTATTAAGGGTAGGCCTCTTTCTATTATCGTAGATAAGATTAAGCAGCATTTATTATCAGCAAAAGGCCCATCACAAATTGCCAAAGACCTTGAAATATCCAGGGGTACCGTATATAAGGTAAAGCAATTAATGAGTGATTAAAGTGTATAATGTAATAGCTGGATACTATTGGAAATAATTAATTGTTATAAAATTCTAAGGTTTTGAATGATCTTCTTATATAGGGCTTTTTCGCAGCTATTATGCTCATAGGCCTGTATGTCAAATAATATTATGAGGTAAATTTGACCAGTCGTTTTTTTGCTGATAGAATCAAGCGCAATAAAAAATAATCTCTATGAAAAAAAGTATAGCAATAATAGTAACGTGTTTTAACCTAGGTCTATTTATATTATTTGTTCTCTTAAGCAAAGGGTATCTTAAGAATAACAGCATGACAGCTACTGATTTGCTTACGATATTGCTTACTGTGTTAGGTATCTCTATTAATGTACTAAGTATTTTTATAGCAGGCTTTGCTTTTTTAGGTTATACAAATTTATCTAAAATAGCTACTGATAGAGTTGATGCAAATATGGCTGAAGTTCAAAGAAATTTAGCATTAAGAATAGATGAAAAATTTCCAGCATCAAAAGATGAAAATGAACTAGCTGCTACTATAGACTCGGAGAAAGAATAATGAATTATAAAACTGTTCAAGAGATTTTTGACAAGTACTCGACTAGTGCTCCGGTAAAGTTAATAGCTATAGCTAATGATTTAGGCATTAATGTTAAAACAGATGATTTGGGGTCTCAAGTATCTGGAGTAATAAAAAAAGATAAGAATTCAGGCGGTGCTTCAGGTTATACTATAATAGTAAATAATGCTGATAATAAGAGACGTCAAAGATTTACAATTGCCCATGAAATAGCCCATTTTTTATTACATAGGCAATATATTGGTGACGGAATACAAGAAGATCCTTTATATAGGAGCGGATTACCTACTACAATGGAAAGACAAGCTAATAAATTGGCTGCTATAATCTTAATGCCTAAGGATTTAGTAGATAAATTAATGATAAAATATAATAATAATAAAGCAGAAGTTGCTAATGCTCTTGAAGTATCAAGGCAAGCTTTGGAAATATGGTTAAGCCCTTAATCCTCAATTTCATCCATAAAATGCTGTAGGCAAATACAGTTTTTTTACAAGAGAATACTAAAAACTTAGATTATGGTGGTACCCCCTCTCATTGGAGCACTTAAAATTTTTGATCTAGATTCTGTTAAACAAATTCGTATTACAGAAAATATTACCTTACTTCACGAAAATTTTGGATCCTTTTAAATATTTCAATAATCAAAAGGGATGATTTCTCCGGACATATCAACAGGTTGATGGTTGTCATAATCTACATTATAAAATATTTCTACTTTGTATTGACATTATATTTTTCATATTTGCCATACCATGATCGCTGATTACTGAAATTTAACCTCAAGTGCAAAACTTGCGTTAAATTTGTAATTTTGCCTTACCTGAGAAACGAAATTACCTAAGTTTTTCTTTGATGTTTATCGGGTTCAGATAATTTTTCAGCTTTCTTATTCTGGTTCATAGAAGGCGATAGAAGTCCTCCAGGAATAAATTCTGCATCGTTAGAGGAGATACGGTCCATAATGCATAGGCACAGTGCAGAGAGTACAAAAGTCAGATGCATTATTACGAGCCATATATTCTGTTCTCTTGTAGAAGAATTTTGCAGATTAAGGAAAACCGTCAGTAAATGTATAGATGAGATGGCTACGATAGATGACACTACTTTTATCTTAACCATCCCTGGATCAAGCTTATGTAGTCATTTAGGATATCGGTACGCTTACCTAAAATTAACGGTTGGATGAAAGTTTCATAACTGCTAATTATTACCATTATTAATAAATTACCTACTAATACTAAATCTATAAGGATAACACGCTCAATATAAATTCTGTATCTTTAACATTAAATATTTTTGAAAACAGATCTAGTAATGGCTTTAATTGCTCCTGATCCATAACTACCGCCTGTTTATATAATATTAATTAGCTCTTAATCAATAGTGTCGATAATTTACAAGACATACCGTTATAATTCCCTTTCAGAATTAGTATAAAGTTTAAGAGATTTCTATAACCTTAGTATCGAAAGCCCTACAATATGCGGGTTCAATAACAAATTGACTTCCGAGGTTTCTCCGCGTGCAAAGAAATTTTTACTCCCCTTCCGATTTCTTACTAAAAATAATTTATATTGCGATAAGATTGTGACGGTTGAAAAACTAAGAAATATTTCTCTAAATATGCTAAGGCATTTTGGTAAGAATTATGTTATACTGAAAATAATGAGTAGTATTTTAAACAACCTTACTTAATTCTAATTTAAAGCCGCATAATATAATAAAAATGCAAAGATATTTAGATCCCACAAATGACAGTTTATTTAAGAAAATATTTAATGATCATGAAAGATTAAAAAAGTTTCTAAGCTATTAAGAGACATGGCATGTCTCCTGAAAAATATGATTTGTACATTAGAACAAAACTATATGAAGATGCAGAAGAGATAGCTATGGAAGAAAAATTTGAGAAAGGTAAGCTAGAAGGTATTGCAGAAGGTGAAAAGAAAAAATCTTTAGAGATTGCAAAAAACTTAGTATCTCAAAATATAGATATTCATGTTATATCTTTAGCTACCGGTTTAACAACTACTGAGATTGAAGAATTAAAATCTTAGATTTATTGGATTATATTATTTTATGGAAGACATACATTGCTGGGAGAAAAAATTTGAACCTTGCCTTTATTCAGATCGGCTTTTAAATAAAGTTGATTCTTTAAATAGATTAGTAAAGCAGCCGGTAAATATTACCGAACTTAAGAAATCAATATATTATGCACGGAAATATCATGGAGCGCAGATGCGTCAGTCGGGAGAATCTTATTACTCTCATCCTATAGAAGTGGCTTATATGCTAGCTGAGTATGCAGTATCAGAAGCACCGCAATATTACAAAACAGATATACTTGTAACTGCTGTTTTGCATGATACTATTGAGGATACTAAGCTTACGGAAGGAATGATTTTAGACATTTTCGATAAGCAGATTGCAGAACAAGTAGAGAGCTTAAGCCGTAATAAGGATAGTGGCAAAATTACTTCAAAAGAGATGCTTTATTCTTTGTGGAATAAAAAGAAAAATGATATAGCACTGATTAAACTATTTGATAGATTGCATAATATAAGAACTATAGGGAGCAAATCTTCTGACAAACAGCAAAAAATAACTATAGAAACTGTAGAAACATTTTTAGCGCTTAGTATATATCTTCAAATACCCAAAATAACCCAAGAATTAATAAACTTTTCTAGTAAAAATACTGACGTTCAATTTTCATCCTTTGGTTTTCAGACTAAGGATGATAGTTTCCGCTTTTCACCTCTAGCTCTTCGAAATGAATCAGTGCTAGACCGTACGCTATAATTACAGGTATCATTATAAATAATATCCCCCAATAGCTAAAGTAATCAATTAAATAAACAAAGCCAAAAGAAGTAACACCATACATTAAAATACGAGATAACGCATATAAAAAACTTGTATATGTAAATCTCTTAAATATTGGGAAATGCTTATAGAAAATAGGTGCAGCTGGGATAATTCCAAGTGCAAATGTTCCTACAAAAGATTGAATTAAAAGTATATGAAAAGACGACTGTGCATTTTCTAATAACCAAGGACAACATATAATAAAAATGGTAAAAACACCAAGTATAAATTTTAAAATTTTCAGAGGATATATTTTATAACTTAAACCTAAAAGTATACAAGCCATTATTAACTCTACTATAGAAACAATAAAATTTTGGTGTATAACTTGGCTGGACGTAAAACTAAAAGATTGTTTTAAAATATTCCCGCAATATATATATGCAAAATAAAACCCCGCAGGCCACGCACACCTTAGACTAAAATAAGCTAATGTTGTTTTCCAATTAACTTTTTCTTGAACGATAGGATTTTTATTTAATGAAGCTAAATCGCCACCTGCATTTTCAATTGCCTGTTTCATTTTATACTTTGCATTTACAAAATCTGGCGTTTCCTTTAATGCAGTTCGAGCAACAAAACCAGTAATAGCCACCCCCGCGCCTATTAAAAAAGCTATACGCCAATTAGAGTCAGGAGAAGAGGTAACGAGAGAAGCTACGGTTAATGCTGCCGTTGCTCCTAATACTGAAAAAACTGTGACAGCGGTTACCGCAGGATATTGGAGGGGAGGTTGTATAGTTTCGGTTAAATAAAGCTCCGCTCCAGCTATTTCTCCTGTGCAAGACATACCTTGGAGCATGCGGCATATAGTTACTATAACAGACGCAATTATGCCTATTTCAGCATAAGTTTTCACAAGCGCCATAGTTATACAAGCAAAAACCATCATCATAGTAGTGATAATAACTGTTGCTTTACGCCCGATATTATCCCCGATCCAACCAAATAATAAGGCTCCTATAGGTCTAGCTACATAAGTAGACCAAAAAGCAAAAGCGGCTAGAAGAGCAGTAGTATGAGGTTCAGTTTTAGGAAAAAATAACTCATTAAGAAGTACCGCCATATGTATGTAAAGCATGAGATCAAAGTATTCTAGAAAACTACCTACTGACAGTAATCCCACAGCTTCTTTTTGACTTCGACTTAAACCTAGCATTTATTAATCCTTGAATTTATTATATATTAATATTTAATAATATTTCTTTTTATTCGGTCTTTATTAACTGCCTTTAAGGTTTACATTTATATAAATTCTCTACTTTTTCTACTTTTAATGAAAAGTGTTAAAAGAAAAACAGCTAAAAACTTATCCACATAATAACGGTTGCAAAACTTATCCCCTTTTGTTATTATTACGAGTATGTTACTTAAATAGTAAAATATAATGACGAGCCTCAGAATACAAAAAATTCTGAACCCTGATTCTAGTAAGGTTACAATGCCTTCAACCTCTAAAATATCTGACTCAATACTTCCTTCTACAAAAGAATTTTTTGGCATTAAAAAGCAAATAATGGCCTTTTTAGATGAGTTATGCACATGTAGTAACGTTGCTCTTGTTGCGACAAAAATGCAACAATCGCTGATGGAAATTTACGACATTATTTCTATTGATGATGCATTAAAAAAATTAGTTCATCTAGCTATTGAGTATAGTTTGGATATAGCCGAAGGGAAATTGTACGAAAGAGCGGTTATACCAATTAGGGTTAGTAAACGATTTAAAAAAATTAATCTAGAAGAATTTTTTTTAAGTAAAGACTTAGAAAAAGCAATAGCAACAGAATTATATAATATCACCACTAATAATAAATTACCTTCAACCAGCCCAAAGGCAGTAGAAATTGCTGCCTTTGTACATAAATGGACTAAAAGAATAGTTGACCGGGCTAATCGAGCAGACGCAAAAATTGAGTGGCTACCCGGTTTCATTACTCGTCAGTCGCATTAGTGTTATGAATGAGAAGTTCGGAAGTTACGATTTGTCGCAATCAATTACACTTAATATTGAAAAACTTGGCAAAAATATTGGTTTATTTGAGAAAATGGGTAGTGATCCGCAAGGAATGGTTAACTCCTTAGTGCGACACTATATCTCAATATTACACAACCAAGCGCTGCAAAAAGAGACAGGCTTGCAAGAAATGTTTTCCTCTTAGAAAAAGAAAGAATTTACTAGGTTATTTGGTATAGCTAGTGAGCAATCTCTAAAGAACAGATGCTAAGCGACGCGATAAATCTTTTTCAAAGAAAGAAAACCCTTTGATACTGATCCCCAGGCACTAGAAGAATGGAAACTGGAAAAAGGAAAAACGCTGTTGCATATTAAAATATGAGCCAAGATTTAGCTGCTGAGCAAAAAGCTGAAGAGGGGATTGAAGGGTTATTGTCCGATGATTATAGTTAAAAGGGGTGAAGTTTGGTGGGTCGATTTTATCCTTTCCATATCAGGCAAAATACAAAAAACCAGACCCGCCGTGATAATAAGCAATGACTACGCAAATATGTCTTTAAACCGCGTGCAAGTAATACCTTTAGCAAGTAAATGCTATCCGTGTGAAGCCTACATACTCCTAAAAGGCGAAAAAAAACAAGGCAATGGCCGATCAATTAATGACTGTGAGTAAGCAGCGGTTAAAATCTAAAATATCTGCTTTAGCAGAAAACGACATGATATTAATCGAACACTCACTAAAAATACAATTATCTTTATTTATATAATGAATACACTAAGATTTTAATATTATTTTTCCAGATTAGTCTTTTTATCAAATTGCATTAAATATAGGTCACCGAATTTATTAATTAATGCTTCATAAACTATAGGAGAAATACAATAACATAGAGGCTCTTCATCTTTACTTAGAACGACTAAAGCTCCCTCTTCAGTTATCTCTAATACTTCCTCAGGATGCTTTTTTAATTCTAATATAGTAGAAGTAGTTGAAAAATTGCTATAGCTCATATAAACCTTTTAAAAATATTTATTACCGATATGTAAATAATTACTTTAACTTAACATATTAAGGTTTATTTTTAGCTTTATTGTTATTAAAGAAATATTATGACCCCTGTGCAGTTTATCTAACTCCTTTTCTTAATTGATAATTAAAAGCGATCTCTAGCAAGATTATATACTTTCTCTCCTTCTCTTTTGCCTATTGCTATTACTTCTACTATAACTAATGATTCAATAATCCGATATACCAATGTGTAGCCGCTTGCTTTCAACTTTATTTTGCAGCAATCCTTGGTACCGGAAATTATCTTTTAATATATCAGGTTTTATTAACCTCTCTTTTAATTTTTTTATCTAAAAATATCTTACCAAAAACCTCTTTAAATGGCATATATCCAAAGTTTGTATTGTTGCAATGAAAGAAAAGTTGCAGACAGAGAATATGCAACAAATATAAATGCCATGTAAGCCTTATATTTCCTAGGTTTCAGGAAATATATCGTTGCTTATAGCTGTTGCATAGATTGGAAAGCTTTAAAAATAGACAGATAAGAAGACTAAAATTGTGATATTTATGCAGGTAAATAAAATTATTTTTCTATTTAAAAGTAGTATATTGGTAGCATAAAATCCAGCTTTACTATAACAAAAACCCTTGTAGGCCTTATAGATTTTGGCGCGCCCTAAAGGATTCGAACCTCTGACCTACGGATTAGAAATCCGTTGCTCTATCCAGCTGAGCTAAGGGCGCTTATAGCCATATATATTATCTTAACAATAAAGCTTATGATAAACTTAATGCTTTATATCATCTAGGTTTATTTTATTCAAGCATTTTTCTGAAAAATTGCGGTTACACTATTAAGTAACATCTCTGAAGCCTAAAAAGTAATATTTTTATATTTTTCATATTTAAAGCAGTAATCTTGATTATCATCCATAGCTTTTATCTTCTTAAGAATGCTTATAATAAAAATAAAAGATACCTTATAAAGGAGATATTTTATTTTATCCGCGTTAGTAATTTTTTATAATTTATATTATTCATGTAATTAACTTTATAATTTAATTTTTATTTTCTTGCTCACCCTTAGGCCTCATTTGTGTCAAGATAAAAATCTAGCAAAATGCAAAATTTTTTCATTGAATAAAATATCATTCTCGTATTTACTGTCATCAAATTTAGACAATTATTAATTAGAAAATATAAAATGACCACTGTACCGATAAATGAATTTCACATTAAAACTGATAATAGTCGTAATGATTTACTGACTATTTTTGGGAAAGCCGTTCTCAAAGATAGATATTTATTGAAAAATGAAGATTTTCAAGATTTATTCTCTAGGGTTGCTAGCTATTATGCTGATGATGAAGCCCATGCTCAATTACTATATAATTATATAAGTAAAATGTGGTTTATGCCTGCTACACCTATTTTAAGTAATGGCGGTACTGATAGAGGGTTGCCCATTTCATGCTTTCTTAATGAGACTGATGATAGTCTCGAAGGAATAGTAGGATTATGGACTGAGAATGTCTGGTTAGCTTCACGTGGGGGCGGTATAGGCAGTTATTGGGGCAACGTTCGTTCCATTAACGAAGAGATCCACGGCAAAGGTAATTCTTCTGGTATAGTACCTTTTATTAAGGTCGTGGATTCTATGACGCTAGCAATTTCTCAAGGCTCAATCAGGCGTGGATCTGCGGCTATATATTTGCCTATTGATCATCCAGAAATTGAAGAATTTATTGACTTAAGGCGACCTACTGGTGGTGATACTAATCGCAAGGCTTTAAATATTCACCACGGAATAGCTATCACAGATATATTTATGGAAGCAGTAGAAAATGACCGGGAATTTCCATTAATTAGCCCTGCAACTAAAAAAGTTATGCGTATAGTAAAAGCCAGAGATTTATGGATTAAAATACTTACTACGCGCATAGAAACCGGGGAACCTTACATCTTATTCATCGATACTGTTAATAAGTATATTCCTGAGCACCATAAAAAATTGGGATTAAAGGTTAAGACCTCTAACCTTTGTAGCGAAATTACTTTGCCTACAGGAATGGATCACTTAGGCAAAGACCGTACGGCAGTGTGCTGCTTGTCTTCAGTAAATTTGGAATATTTTGACGAATGGCAGAATGATTCAGAATTTATTCCGACTATTATGCGATTTTTAGATAATGTCCTCGAAGATTTTATTAATAAAGCCCCTGATACCATGGAAAGAGCTAAATATTCCGCTATGCGTGAGCGTAGTGTTGGCCTTGGTGTAATGGGGTTTCATTCTTTCCTTCAATCAAAAGACGTGCCTATTGAATCAGTAATGGCTAAAGTTTGGAATAATAAAATATTTACACATATTGATAAAGAAACAAATAGAGCTTCAGTAATTCTTTCCAAAGAAAGAGGGCCTTGTCCTGACGCTGCCGAAGTGGGTAGTCCTGAGCGTTTTAGTAATAAAACTGCTATTGCTCCTACAGCTTCCATTTCTATTATTGCTGGTAATGCTTCACCTGGCATTGAACCGTTTGCTGCCAACAGTTTTGTACAGAAAACTTTAACTGGTTCTTTCACTGTTCGCAATAAGCACCTAGAAAAGTTACTGATACAAAAAGGTTTTAATAATGAGCAGGTCTGGTCGTCTATAGCCACTCACGAAGGTTCAGTGCAACATTTAACTTTTATAACAGAACATGAAAAATACGTTTTTAAAACTGCTTATGAAATAGATCAGCATTGGCTTATAGATCTTGCCGCCGATAGAACTCCGTATATTTCGCAAGCTCAATCTTTAAATGTTTTCTTGGAAGGAAATATCAGTAAAACATACTTAAATAATATCCATTTTAGAGCTTGGAAAAAAGGAGTGAAGAGTTTATATTATTGCCGCTCAAAATCGATACAACGTGCTGATAAAGTTTCGCATAATGTAAAAAAAGTTGATTTTAATGATATAGAGAGAGATAATGAGAAGAAGGCTTCTGAGGACATAGCTAAATATGACGAGTGCCTAGCATGTCAGTAATTGACAATTACCGAATTATGATATCATAAAGTAGCTGCGTTAATCTAAGAGGGAAACTCACTGTACGAGATTGCCAAGGCTACTATATAATTTTAATGACGTTGGCCTGACTTCACAGCCAATATTACATATTTGCCTCCTTGCAATAATGTTCTTACTTCTTATTTCGTCTTAACCATAACAATATAACGCCCGTCAATAAAATAATTTAAAAAGAAACCAAATGTCCCTATTAGATGCTAGCCCAGTTTATAAACCATTTTCATATCCATGGGCTTATGAAGCCTGGCATACTCAACAAAGAATTCATTGGTTGCCAGAGGAAGTGCCTTTAGCTGATGATATTAAAGATTGGCAATATAATTTGACCCCTGGGGAAAAGCATCTATTAACGCAAATATTTCGTTTCTTTACTCAAGCAGATATCGAAGTGAATAATTGTTATATGAAACATTATTCTAGGGTATTCAAACCAACCGAAGTATTAATGATGCTATCTGCTTTCTCTAATATGGAAACAATACATATTGCCGCTTATTCTCATTTGCTCGATACGGTAGGTATGCCTGAAACTGAATATTCAGCGTTTCTTAAATATAAAGAAATGAAAGATAAATATGATTATATGCAGCGTTTTGGCGTAGAGACCAAAGAAGATATTGCTACAACTTTGGCAGTTTTTGGTGCCTTTACTGAAGGATTACAATTATTTGCTTCTTTTGCAATTTTACTTAATTTTCCCCGTTTTAACAAAATGAAAGGCATGGGGCAAATTGTTACTTGGTCTGTAAGAGATGAAACTTTACATACAGATTCAATTATTGCGTTATTTAAAACATTTGTTAGAGAAAATCCAGAAGTATGGACCGAAGAACTTCGTAGTCGTCTTTATGAAGCCTGCGCTACTATTGTGCATTTTGAAGATGCATTTATTGAGTTAGCATTTGAGGTAGGCGGGATTGAGGGTCTAACGGCTAGAGAAGTTCGTCAATATATTCGTTACATAGCTGATCGCAGGTTAATGCAGTTAGGGCTAAAGGAAATTTACCTTGTTGATAATAACCCTTTACCGTGGCTGGACGAAATTCTAAATGGCGCCGAGCATACTAATTTCTTTGAAGGAAGAGTTACCGAATATACTAAAGCAGCTACTACCGGATCGTGGGAGAACGCTTTTGCTGAACTGGATAAATCAAAAGAGGTAGCATAAATTCAAAGCGAGGAGAGGGGGATACTTAATATGCGTTAATATAATATGCATATATAGGGCCAAGATGAAGCATCATCATATGAAGGAGCATAGCGACTGTAGTGGTTAACTTAAAGAAAAACGGATTATATACTTCGTGTTTGCATGCTCCGCAGTATGACAACGTCGCTATAACATCCTCACCTTAGTTCTAGATTAAATTTATATCAAACTCAGCTAATATATTTAGAAAAATATTCCGGCAAATCCGTTTTTATAATTATCTCTCTACCAAAAATAGTAGCTGGCATTATTACATTCTTAGCATGTAACAACATTTGTTTTGATCTTAAGATCGATTGAGGGTTACCGTATTTTGTATCACCTATTATTGGGCAACCAAGCATTTTCGCATGAAATCTCAATTGGTGCGTTCGGCCAGTCAGCGGAATAAACTCAATAAGATATAATCCATTACTTAAAGGCTCTAATAGTTTATAACGCGTAATAGCTAACTTACCATTTTCCTGATCAGCTTGAACAATCTCATAAGTTCCCCCTCTATTTTTCCCAATTAAACCAGATATCTCACCAGTTTCTTCGTAGGGACGACCTAAAGTGATGGCAAAGTAAGTTTTTCGAATAATCTTGTCATGGAAAGCTGCGGCTAATTTAGTGCTACTTAAGTAATTTTTAGCAATTAATAACAAACCACTAGTTTCTTTATCTAGTCTATGTACTAACTTAAAATCCATAGCTGACTTATAGTTCAAATAATTAAGGGCATCATCTATAGAAAGCTTTATCTTACTTCCACCTTGAGTAGCAAGGCTAGCGGGCTTATTAATTGCCACGAATTGTTCATGATCGTAAATTAAATAATCTTTGATAATTTTTTCCGCTAACTTAACAACAGAAGGAGGGAAAAATTCTTCTTTTTCAGACTTTGGTACAAGGCTTAATTTATCATCAATGAAAACTTGATCATTTTCTATTACTCTTAATGATGCCTTCGCTAGATTAGAATTAACCAATATTTGTTTGAGTCTTATCGCTCTCTCAATTACTCCTTGAGTAAGAGCAGGGTATTGTCGCTTTAGATAGCGATCTAACCTTGAAGGTATATCAGCATTTACTTTAATAAACATACTAGAAAATGCCCCCATAATAAGCAAGAAAGAAAGAAAATTGCCACCAGCTGATGGATTAAGGCCATGATAATTGGTACAGAATATAAGATAACAATAATTCCTACTGCCATTTGCAATAGCAGCGCAAAAATAATATAATAAGCCACTTTGGTTAATTTTGGATGATTAACTTTCAGTAGATTAATAATAAGGATGATTGTAATAATGCAAATCGTATAAGCGCCAATTCTATGAATAAATTGGACAAACACTGGATTGCTTAAACTTGGTAAAATATTAAAAAGTTCATTCGGAATAAAACTATTGCCCATGAGGGGGAAACTATTATATACAAGACCTGCATCAAGACCTGCAACTAACCCACCAAAGAAAACTTGTAAGTAAGTTACTGTAATAGTTACTAAAAATAAACGCTGCAGTTTTAATAAATTTATTTGTGATGAAATTATTAAAATATCAAAACTATTTTTCATTAGCTGATAAAATAATAAATTATAAATAGCAAAGGCCATTATCAAATGAATGGCTAAACGAAAATGACTAACATATGGTTGGTTGATAAGGCCGCTTTTTACCATATACCAGCCCATAAAACCTTGAGCAACAAATAAAATTAATATTATCGTATGAGCTAATATAGAATTTTTTTTAATTTTTCCCTTAACATAAAAAAATATGAGAAATAGTACATATATGAGCCCAGTAATTCGGCCAGCCAAACGATGAATAAACTCCAGCCAAAAAATAAACTTAAACTCAGATAAAGTCATGTTATCGTTAATTTTTTGATATTGAGGGGAAGTCTGATATTTATCAAATTCTATTTGCCACGCTTGTATGTTCAGTGGCGGAATAATCCCTGTTACTGGTTTCCATTCAACAATTGAGAGACCTGAATCTGTAAGACGTGTCAGGCCTCCAATAAATATCATCAATATTACTAAAAAACAACAGGCCGTTAACCACTGTTTAAGCCAGAAATTTTCATACATAATTATGGATTATAGCTAATATGTTGTTTTACCTAGAGCGGAAATTATTCTCTGTTGAAATTTTAGATACATGACTATCACCTTTACTAAAAGAAGAGGTGATTTTTTTTGATATCCGCTCTTCTATCTTTTCATTAGCCTTTAAGGAATCGGCTTTACCAGTAATTTTAGTTTTCTCAATCTCTTTTATATTATTATAGGCTTGCTTCATATCTTCTTTTAAATAATCATATGTTGCAGTAATATTTACATTAGAACTAAAACTTGCAGCAATTATTGCAGCCATTTCAAGACTTTTACTGCTAGGTGGTTTTCCTTCTTCACAGATTGGTTGTACAATAACCGAAGACTTTGCTCCTTTAAACCAGGAAGAAAAAATATCTGGTTCATATAGTTGTATTGAGGTTTTAGTTCCTTCTTTATCAGTAATATTTATACTGCCTTTATAGCCAGTAAATTTATTTAACCAAGCTTTTGGCTGGCTTATTTCTATTGTACTATCCTTTAATTGCGGGAATAGTTGAGCAGTATTAATACTCTCTTTACTTAAAGCTTTTGATAGATTTTTATATGTTTCATCACTTGTTAAGTTTTCAGTATCTAACTCAAAGCCAGGAACAGCTTTTACAGTTTTAAATCCCAGAGGAATAGTTTTGATATCGTTATAATATTGCTTTAAAAATTCATTATCAAAATCCTTTCCATCATTCGTACCACGTAAATTTCTCGTTAACCCAACTAACGTCATTTTTTTATTTTCATCAATATTTGTATTATGAAGATCAGTGGTAAGCATCATTGCTTGAAAAGCTAAAATATGCGCACTATCGGCGCTATTAATATCACCGCTATCAGGATTTTGTTGACAATATGTATATGCAAAGGCTTTTACTATTCTATCCACTTTTTGCGCTTCACCAGGGAGCTCAAATGTAGTAAAATAATGACGTAAAGATTCTACGAAAGGCAGTCCTGTAAAATTTAATTGTTTTACGAAATGCGCCAATGTTTCTTCATTTTTTTCACCACTAACATTCTCGCTACCCAGATAATCGCCAACCATGGTCTGATCAAGATTTTTCTTTTCTTCAAAAAAAAATTTAGCTGTTTCTTGAGCGCGATCTAAGCCGTGTTCGTTACAAATTTCATTAATTAATTTTATACCGTTTTTAGGCTTCTCGTTAAAAGCTTTAATGATTTCGATTTTTCGGGCTTCAATAGTTAAGTCCATTATAATCTCCTTTGTGTTAATATTTAAAATATATAATATATTAAATTATTAAACAAATGAATTAACTTTAAAATTGTTTCTTAATAAGTTTTATCTTTTATTAATAGCGTCCATACAAGCAAAAGTGGCTATTTTTAATATCTCACTAGCACCAGCGCCCATTGGAACAATTTGCACGGGATACTCGAAACCATTAATCAGGGGTCCTATGAAAACACCGCCAGCTAATTCTTGTAATAATTGAGTAGAAATTACCGCGGAATTTAAGCCAGGCATAATCAATATATTAGCCGGTCCAGATAACCTACAAAACCCATATAATTTACGCAAAGAAGGATTCAAAGCAACATCTACTGACATTTCACCATCATACTCAAAGTCTAGATGCATATTGTCTAAAATATCGATGGCGCTACGAACTCTACTGGCTCTCTCACGCATTGAGTTACCAAAATTTGAAAATGATAAAAGTGCTACCCGCGGAGTCATACCCATATTTTTAGCGATTTTAGTAGTTTGCAGAGTTATATCCACTAAGTCTTGACTACTAGGTAGTTCAGTAACGCTATTATCAGCAATAATTATATTATGATCTTTGGCGATCATGATTGAATAACCTAATATTCTACTGCCTTCAATCGGTTTTACAACTTTCATAATGTCTTCTAAGCTATTAAAATAACTTTTTGTTACGCCGGTAACCATACAATCAGCATCACCGCACGCTATCATACAAGCTGCAAAAATATTTTTATCTGTTTTAACTAACCGGGCACAATCACGGTATAAATAACCCTTACGTTGTAACTGACTATAGAGAACATCAATATATTTATTAAGGTTAGAGTTAATAGCAGCATTCATCAAAATAATGCCGTCAAGATTAGCTTTAAAACCAATCTTTGCTAATATTCCTTCTACTTTCTCGCTACGTCCAACAATTATAGGCTGCCCGTGTCCACTGTCTCTCATCATTATAGCAGCTAAAATCACCTCTTCTTCTTCACCTTCGGCAAATACTACTCTTTGAGGCGGGGAAGCATGAATTTTTTCATATAATAAATTCATATAATGTGAAGTAGGATTTAACCGACTCTCAAGTTCTTTCTTATATTGTTTTATATCAAGCTCCGTAACTTTAGCAACGCCGCTTTCTATAGCCGCGCTTGCTACTGCTATAGATACTGTGGTTATTAAGCGCGGGTCAAATGGTACTGGAATTATATATTCAGGACCGAAGACCATTTTACGATCAGCGTAAGCTTTATATACTTCATCAGGTACTGGTAGCCTTGCTAATTGAGCTAAAGCATTAGCTGCTGCTATCTTCATTTCTTTGTTAATAGTTGTAGCTCTAACATCTAAGGCGCCACGAAAAATGTAAGGGAATCCCATAACATTATTAATTTGGTTATTATAATCAGAACGTCCAGTAGCAATGATAGCATCACTCCTTACCGATTTAATATCTTCTGGAGTAATTTCAGGATCAGGATTTGCCATGGCAAAGATGATAGGGTTTTTAGCCATTGAGGCCACCATATTTGTTGATACCGCTCCTTTGCCTGATAGACCTATAAATACATCAGCAGATTCCATAGCCTGGTCTAAGGTGCGAAGCTTTGTATCGTTAGCGTATACTTCCTTCCATTGATTCATTCCTTCAGGACGGCCTTTATATACTATGCCGTTAGTATCGCAAAGAAGAATGTTATCTTTATTAACTCCTAAATCAATTAATAATTCTATGCAAGCTAACGCAGCAGCGCCAGCTCCATTAACTACCATTTTAAGAGTAGCAAATGAACGATTTGTAATATGCGCGGCATTTATAAGGCCAGCTGCGGTAATAATTGCTGTGCCATGCTGATCATCGTGAAAAACTGGTATATTCATTAAGCTTTTGAGTTTTTCTTCAATTATAAAACATTCAGGAGCCCTAATATCTTCCAGGTTAATACCACCAAAACTATAACTAAGATATTTTACGGCATTAATAAATTCATCAGGGTCTTCTGTATCTATTTCTAGATCGATTGCATCAATATCAGCGAAATTTTTAAATAATACAGCTTTACCTTCCATTACGGGTTTAGATGCAGCTGCTCCAAGATTACCGAGCCCTAACACTGCGCTGCCATTAGTTATTACGGCAACAATATTACCTCTAGCAGTATATTTATAAATATCATCGATATTTTTAGCTATTTCAAGGCATGGAGCAGCGACGCCTGGAGAGTAAGCTAAAGCAAGGTCTTGCTGGGTTACTAATGGCTTAGTAGGAGCAATGGCAATTTTACCTGGTTTACCTTTCTGATGATATTCCAATGCTTCTAAATATTTCGCTCTATTCATTTCATCCATAATACAAATCCTTAGTTTTTATTTAATCAGGTCAGAATATACATAAAAACCGATAACGATACTATTGAAAAAAGTGTAGTAAAAGTAATAATCGATGCCATGGATTCTGGGTCACCCCCAAGTTGTCTTGATAATACGAAAGCGGTACTGGCGCATGGAAGGCAACTATAAAGTAATCCAACTGACTTAACAGTGCCAGTAATCGACATTATTCCTAGAATAATTACTGTAACAATTGGGAAGGCTACTAACTTTACTAAACTAGTTAACATTATATTGCGAAAAAGCTCTTTATGAGTGATAAATTTTAGACTAGCGCCGACGTTTAACATTCCTATTGCTAATGCTGAATTAGAAAGACTTAATAAAGTTTTTTTTATTCCAAGATGTAGCTCAATATTAGAATAGTTAAATATAAATCCTATTATACTGGCTATAATTAAAGGGTTTTGTACTATAAGTTTAGCCATTAAAATAAAACTAGCTTTACGGCTTTGAGCGACAGTGCTATCAGGAATATAATGGGCAAATACCATTACTGATAAAATATTAGTAAAAATAATCATATAAGAAGAAATAACCGATACTATAGCAAGACCTTCTGAGCCTAATAATGGACTGCTAACACCGAAAAAAATATAACTATTATACCGAATTGATCCTTGAAAAGTTGAAGTGAATTGAATTTTATCAAAATTAGTTTTCCGTTGATAAATAATTAAACCTAAAGCAATAATGCTGGTAGAAAGCATCAAAGCTACTACTAGTTTAATTATCGCGGCTCCGCTTAAATCAGCTGTAGATATATAACTGAAAAGCATTACAGGAAATAATAAAAAATAAGATAATTTTTCTAAATTACGCCAGAATTCTTCTGAAGTTAGCCATTTTCTTTTAATAATACTACCTAATAGAGTAATTAAAAAAATTGGCAAGGTGCTAGAAAAAATTTCATTCATTGTTTGGTGATCACAATTTTAGCCTTGAATGATATCAGAGTTTTACGGCAAATCAAGGATATACCTAAGAAAAATCGAGAATTACTTTATTGTAAATCGTTGATTTACACCTCCTATATTCCAACTATTCATTTTTTTGTATATATAAAAGCACGTCAGTGTGAAGAGTATATAGTAATACGAAACGATCTTAAGAAGCCTGTTTCATGGAATTATAACGTCTATTTCATGGGCTTGCAGTAACAGGGTTGTTCAAAAAGCAGTAAATAGTTGACTAAATACCCTATAATGTTATATTTCTGCAGCTTCACAATCATCATAATAGGAAATTACCTTTGGTTACTCATTCTTTAAAAAAACCTATAATATTATGGGTATTAGCTAGTTTATTTTTTGCTTTTCAGTTCATTCTAAGGCTTTCTGCTGGAATTCTTAGAGAAGAAATTATTCAGAGGTTTGCCATTGATACTATAGCTTTTGGAACTCTTGCTGGCTATTATTATCTAGGGTATGCCGGTATGCAAATACCAATTGGTATAATGCTGGATAAATTTAATTTTCGTTTTGTTACCTTCATATCTATAGTTATAACTTCTATAGGCACGCTTACTTTCGTGGCGAGTGATACTTTTTGTTATTTACTAATAGGTAGGTTAATGATTGGAGCAGGGTCTGCAGTAGGATTTTTATCTATTGTTAAAATTACTAAAAGTTATTTTCCTGCTAAGTATCATTCCTTAATGCTAGGTTTTTCTTTTACATTTGGCTTAATTGGCGCAGTATTTGGAGTAACGCCAATGAAAATATTATTTGAACATTTTGGTTATGATTATAGTTTTAATTTTCTTGCTGCTGTAGGCTTTATTATAGGCATACTAATCTTAATAGTTAAAAGCGATGAAGAGATTTTGAACAACCATAATAAAGAGTCTTATAATATCTCTCAAATATTTAAGTTATTGTTTAACCCAAGAATTTTATTAATTGGTATATCAGGTGGATTGATGGTAGGAGCGTTAGAAGGGTTTGCTGACGTATGGGCTATGCCATTTTTTAATCAAATATATAGAATGGATATTATTAATAGCAGCCTGGTTACTTCTTTTGTTTATATAGGAATGTGTTTTGGCGGACCTATTTTAGCTTTAGCTGCAGAATGGCTTAGATCTTCAAACCTTATAATAATAACAACAGGGCTATTAACTGCGACGATTTTTGGGATCTTATTATATTTCCCAGCTTTAAATTTCTTCTATAGTAGTTTATTAATGTTTCTACTAGGTATATTTTGTTGTTATCAAGTCTTGATTTTTACTATTGTTAGTAATTTAGTTGATAATGTTTATGCAGGACTAGCTATTGCTATAGTAAACTGTATCAATATGTCTTTAGGTCATTTCTTTCATAAATTTATTAGCATTTTAATCACCTCCAATTGGGACGGAGGGATTAATGAATTTGGGGTACCCATTTATAGTCGTTATGATTTTACTATAGCGCTATCCTTAATTCCTATATGCTGTTTGATTGGCGCCGGGGGGTTTGTTTGGTTATCAAGAAAAGCAAGGTTATTGCAAAGTCAAGCTAATGAAGGTGGTAATCTCTTAGAGCAGCAGACCTGAGATTACCTCATTGATTCACTGCTCGCGATGACTCCAAAAAATAATTCTACGAATTATTTTAATAGTACTGTTATTCACTCAATTAATAATTTTTCTAAATCACCGCTTTCATACATTGCTCGTACAATATCGCATCCACCTATAAATTCCCCTTTAATATATAATTGTGGAATAGTCGGCCAATCACTAAAAAGCTTGATAGCTTCACGTAATTCTGGATCAGATAAAACATTAACATCATGGAATTTTTTTCCAAGTTTTCTTAAAATTGTAACTACAGTAGATGAAAATCCACATTGAGGAAAATCTGCGGTACCTTTCATAAATAGCACAATATCATCACTAGCTATTTCATTTTTAATAAAATCAAAATTTTTATTTTCTAACATGTTTAAACCTGGTAAATATATCGAGTAAGTATATTAGATTTTATCATTATAATGCAAGCAGAAACAGTAGATAGAATTTTTGAAACTTTAAGCGCTAACAACAAAGAGCCGCAAACAGAATTAAAATATATTAATAATTTTACCCTTTTAGTAGCGGTAGTGCTATCCGCTCAAGCAACTGATGTCTCAGTAAATAAAGCTACCATATCTTTATTTGCAGATTATAATACTCCTGAAACGCTATTAAATCTTGGGGAAGAAAAGCTAAAAGATTATATTAAATCAATTGGACTATATACCAGCAAGGCTCGCAACATAATTGCATTATGTTATGATTTAATTAATTATCATAATTCTGATGTACCTAGAACGTTTGAGGAACTAATTAAACTGCCAGGCGTCGGTAGAAAAACTGCCAATGTAATTCTTAATTGTCTTTTTGATGAGCCGACTATTGCAGTAGATACACATGTGTACAGAGTAGCTAGAAGATTAGGCCTTGCTAAAGGTAATAGCCCAGAGAAAGTAGAACTTGAATTGCTAAAAGCTATAAATATCAAATGGTTAAAACATGCGCATCATTGGTTGATATTACATGGTAGATATGTATGTAAAGCTAGGAAGCCAGATTGCCCTAATTGTTGTATCAAACAATATTGTGAATATTATAAAGAGATAATAAATGATTAAAAATGAATTTACATTAATGCCGGAAGTCAAAAGCCTTAATACTCCAGCAAGCAAGCTTATAGTTTTCTTGCACGGCTTAGGTTCGGACGGCCATGATTTAATATCGCTAGCACCTTATATAAATCATGAATTCCCAGATTGTCATTTTATTTCGCCGCACGGAGTTGAGCCTTATGACATGGCTCCCTATGGACGCCAATGGTTTAGCATAAATGACCGTGACCCCTATAAAATATCTAAGTTAATTGGAAGTAATGTTAAATTGTTAGAAAACGTAATTGCTGAAAAACAAACTGAATTAAATTTAACTAATAAAGATACTATTATAATTGGTTTTTCTCAGGGCACTATGATTGGATTATATTTAACTTTAATACAGCAAGAACCATTTGCATGTATGGTAGGGTTTTCTGGCCGCCTAATTCCACCACCGGAATGTATCAACAAATCGACACCAATTTGCTTAGTTCACGGGGAACAAGATGAAGTGGTAGATGTTAATGAAATGGCTGGTATATCAAAATATTTAGATATGCATAATATTATATATAGTAGCTATAAAATACCGAATCTCTCTCATTCCATTGATGGCAATGGATTAAAAATTGCTACGGATTTTATTAAGATGGCAGTTACTGCAAGGAGAGAAGATAAATCATCATTTGGCTTATAACAATTATTTTCTTCGGGTACAGTGATGTTTTTGCTTTGTTATAATTAAAATAAGGATCACCTCTATGAACATTTTTTCAAATAAATTGTCGGAAACAGATAGTGAAATTTATCAAATAATCAATTCCGAAGCAAACCGTCAAAAAGATTTTATTGAACTAATTGCTTCTGAAAATTTTACCAGTAAAGCGGTATTAGAAGCTCAAGGGTCAGTGCTTACCAATAAATATGCAGAAGGGTATGTTGGCAAAAGGTTTTATAATGGCTGCGAAGAAGTTGATAAAGCAGAATTATTAGCTATTGAGAGGGTAAAGAAATTATTTAATTGTAATTACGCTAACGTTCAACCTCATTCTGGTTCTCAGGCTAACCAAGCAGCATTCCTGGCATTACTACAGCCAGGAGATACTATACTTTCAATGTCACTGGATACAGGAGGTCATTTGACGCATGGCGCTGCCCCTAATATGTCAGGCAAATGGTTTAACCCTGTGTTTTACGGCGTTAATAAAGAAACTTTTTTAATTGATTATGATCAAATTGAAGAATTAGCAGTTTTACATAAACCAAAATTAATTATTGCTGGTTATTCAGCATATCCAAGGCAGCTAGATTTTGCTAAATTCCGAGCAATTGCCGATAAAGTAGGTGCATATTTAATGGCAGATGTGGCTCATATAGCAGGTTTAATAGCTTCAGGAGATCACCCAAGTCCGCTGCCACATGCGCACGTAGTTACTTCTACAACTCATAAAACTTTGCGCGGACCGCGTGGAGGGATTATTCTCTCAAACGATGAAGAAATAGGTAAAAAGATAAATATGGCAGTATTTCCTGGGCTGCAAGGAGGTCCATTAATGCATATTATTGCTGCTAAAGCCGTAGCTTTTCTGGAAGCATTAACACCAGAATATAATGCTTATATTAAACAGCTGTTGAGTAACGCTAAGGCTCTAGCAAATAGTTTAATTGAGAATGGTTATGATATATTAACTAACGGCACCGACAACCATATGGTACTAATAGACCTTCGGCGAGCTGGTATCACAGGTAAAATAGCGGCTAACTCGCTTGATAGAGCTGGCATTACGTGTAATAAAAATTCTGTACCATTTGACAAAACTTCACCTTTTATCACTTCAGGTATTAGACTTGGTTCTCCTGCATGCACTACTAGAGGTTTTAAGGAAAAAGAGTTTATAGAAGTAGGTAATATGATTGCAACTATATTAGATGGACTACAAATTAGCGAAAATAATATTGATTGCGAACAGAAAGTACGCCAGCAGGTTAAGGGTTTACTGGAAAGATTCCCAGTATATACCTAATAAAAATAGAGAATTGCGTTGTCGACTTCGGGTCTGCACGTGCTCACGTACAAAGAGTACGCTGCGCTCGCTCGCCGCTCGTACTCCTAGCACTTTTCTATTTTTCTTTAGGTATACTTTATTCTAACTCTTCATTTGCACGGAGTGTATACCTAATAAAAATAAGAACTTACTTTGTGATGTACATGTCGTACTACGGCCTCCGAAGAAATTACATTAGATCTTTTTCGTAACAAAATATAGTAGAGATATTTTTAGGAATTAGGTTCTAAAAAAGCGCAACGTAGTAAAGATACGTGAGCATTTTGTAGGTTCTAATGACGACAAAATAATCCACTAGATGAAGTTACGAAAGAGATCTATTGGCGGCTACACTTCCTCAAGATAAATATACTTACTTTTAAACAAATACCATACAGCGCCGCATATTATCATTATTAGCATCATAAAAAACCCTAAAACTATAGCTAAAGAATGAAAATACTGCCACAATAACATACAAAAAAAAGGAGTAGTAGAAGAAAATAGCATACTGCCTAGAGAATGGGAAAAGCTATACATCCTAGTTTTGATATTCGTAGCAAATATTGATTGAAGAATGATTTGCAAAGGTACAACATAAAAAGGCGTTAAAGTAATTAGAATTATCGCTCCCCATATTAAAGATATTTGCAATAAATATTGCATGACACATATGGTCAGTAAGCTTAATATCAAAGAAAAAATTATTTGTTTTTTTGCATTTATTTTATCCGCGCAGAACCCTGCTAACACTGACATAACAGCATAGATTGAAATAAGGATTATATTCATAATTTGAGCTTCAATGGGTGAAATAATTAATACCATTTTGACTAAAAATGTTCCAAAAAAAATTATAAGAAAATGGTATACGCCACCGCAACAGCCGCTTATTAATATAGCAGTAATAAGCTTACCGCTATTATTTCGAATAATTTGCCAAGGGGTTAGGTAATTAGTTTTTAAAGGCCTAGATTTATAATATAAGAATTCCTCGCTTTCTTGAAAATAACGTCGCATAACTATTATTAATACGCTCATAACACCGCCGAAAATAAAAGTCCATCGCCATGAGTAATCAGCATATCCTGAACTCATAGAAAAATGATAGACGGTTGCGGCGAGCAGAGCCCCAAGCTGGCTACAAAAAGATATAATACCATTAGCTACATTTCTATGCCCTATGCCTGCTTTTTCAGCAACATAGATTCTTATCGAGTCTATTTCACCAGCTAGGCTCATTATGAAAATCATTCGGCAAAATAGTAATATTATAGTAGCATACACACCAATATTAATATAATTAGGCGTAATACTAAGTATTATAGTAGATATCGTGGCTAGTATTACCGAAATTTTTATAGAAACAGTTCGACCATATTTATCGCTAATAAAACCAAATATTATTGAACCGATAGGGCGAGCACTCACGCTGGTGCTAAATAATGAAAAGAAAACTAATAACTGAATATCATCACTTGCAACAGGCAAAAAATTCTTAGATAATATAGCTGCTGAAAGACCAAATAACGCATAATCGTAGTAACGAATTATGGTAGTTAAAAAAGCTATAAGAAAAGAAGAATGTTTCATATTGAAGCACTATTGGTCGATAGTTTTATAGTTAAAGTCATAATAGTAGGAAAAATAGCATGACTAAAAATATTTTGAGTATAATAAAATATCTAATCTATATTTTGTTATATTTAGGGACTACATATATATTTACTAAAATAATTTTGCTCTCAGCAGCTCCACAAGATGGAAAGTGCCATTGTAATGACGAGATTAAATTAGTTCACGTTGTATTAGCTGCTGTTATAACAATTTTACCAATAATAGCGTATATCTTTAATAAAATGCAAAAAACCTCAATAAAAAAGTAGTATGATAGGGAAATTAAGCGGTAAAGTGGATTCTTGCTCAGATGATTACAGTATTATTGATATTAGCGGAGTAGGGTACTTAGTATATTGTTCAGCTAAAACGCTACATAAACTAGTGATAGGAGACTTTTGCCAGCTATTCATTGAAACTCATGTTAGAGAAGACCACATTAATCTCTATGGCTTCTTATCACTTGAGGAAAAAAGTTTTTTTAATTTACTACAATCTGTAAATGGTATAGGTACTAGGATGGCTTTAACTATTTTATCAAATCTCTCGCCTAAGCAAATTCAAATAGCTGTAAGTCAGCGGGATAAAGAAACTTTTAAAGCTATTTCTGGCGTTGGGTTAAAATTAGCTGAACGTATTATTATTGAATTAAAAAATAAGGTATTAGCTAATCTTGGTAGTTCTGATATGCATTTTAATATGGGAGAAGGATTAGCAAACACAGCGTCCGATGCTGTGCTTGCTTTAACAGGACTTGGTATTAATAGAATAGAAGCGCAAAACTCTGTTCAAGAAATTATTGCAAAAAATCCTGAAATCTCTATTAATGAACTAATTAAACTTGCGCTAAAAACACGTGGATCTAATGGTTAAGAATGTTTTGTCTATCAATGAACAGCAAACGGATCAAGAATTCTCGTTGCGCCCCAGTTACCTCAATGAATTTATTGGCCAACAACAAATCAAAGAGAATTTGGTAATTTTCATTCAAGCTGCAAAAAATCGCTCAGAGCCTTTAGATCATACTCTTTTTTATGGTCCTCCCGGCCTTGGCAAAACTACTTTAGCGCAAATTATCTCTAAAGAAATGGGGGTTAATTTTAAATCTACTTCCGGGCCAGCTATATCTAAGGCTGCTGATCTTGCTGCTATAATGACTAATTTACAAGAAAATGATATATTATTTATTGACGAAATTCACAGGCTTAACACCAATATTGAAGAAATTTTATATCCTGCCATGGAAGATTTTTCGTTAGATATTATTATCGGCGAGGGGCCATCAGCTCGCTCTGTAAAAATAACGTTACCGCATTTTACTTTGGTAGGCGCAACTACCCGATTAGGGCTTCTCAGCAACCCTCTTAGAGATAGGTTCGGTATACCGCTGCGATTAAATTTTTATACCCATGATGAGTTAAAGTTAGTTTTAATACGAGCTAGTAAACTTTTAGAGGTTAATTTAACCGATCGAGCTGCGGAAGAAATAGCTAGACGGAGCAGGGGAACTCCTAGAATAGCGTTAAGGTTAATAAAAAGAATAAGGGATTTTGCTTCGGTTGATGAGAAACTACAAATTGATGAAATTACAGCAAGCAATGCACTGGATCGTTTAGAGGTTGATAAAATAGGTCTAGACAGTAACGATTATCGATATTTAAAGTTTATTGCTGAAAATTACGCTGGGGGGCCGGTTGGAATCGAGACAATTGCCGCTGCTCTATCAGAACAGCGTGATGCAATTGAAGAAACTGTTGAGCCCTATTTGATTCAGACTGGTTTATTGCAGCGAACGGCTAGAGGGAGAATGCTTACTAATAATGCTTTCCAACATTTAGGCTTGCCCGCTCTTAACTTGCGAATTGATAATCAATATAGTATATTTGATGAAAGCAACTAGAGATACCGATAAAAATGAAGGATTACGCTCAATATATTAAATATATTTGCAGCTCGCTGCTTGTACTCCTATCACTTCTTACATTTTTCTCCAGTATCTCCTTCTTCAATTATCAGGAGTATAAAATAAATTATGTCTAAAATTGATAAAGACTTAGAAAAACAATTCCAGAAATTAAACGCTCAACTTGATAAAGCTGATCAAGCTGCTAAAATAATGTCTGACACTTTGGATAGAGTAGTTGGGTCCCCTGATAAATCGGAAGTTGATAAGCTAATGGAGCAAATAAAAGATGAGATTAGATTAGAAAAACAGAGCGAACAAATTGAACGAGAGAAAGATCAGAAGTTAGCAAAAAGGTTTGAAGATGTCTTTGGTACGCCCCCAAAAGTACAATATGGAGAAAAAACTAAGCCTAGAGTAGATGTGAGAAAAATAAATTCTTCTCCTAAGCTGCCTACAAAGAAGGAATTAGAAGAACCTCCTGTTGAAGAATTGAACGCCAGGGTGGACTACAGTCTTGGAAAAGCCAAAACAGGGTTTAAGCCAATTCAACCTACTGAACCACCAAAAATTAATGCTGCGCAAGAAACTTCCCAAATAGCAAAACCTAAAAAGCAGTTAGGGTGGGGAGAAAGAATTAAAAATTTTATAAATGATTTGATAAAAGATATTGTTATTAAAGTTTTTGGTGGAAAAAAACAAACTATTGTAGCCCCTGCTGCTACTCAATTAGATAAAGCGCCTGTTTCTTCTAAGGAACAAATTAAGCAACTAGATCCTGCTATGGTCAAGAAAGTTATTAATTTTCAAAAAAACCTAGAAGACTTAAAGGGTCTTGATAGGCAAAGAGTGGCATTAGTAGCAAAACAAAAAAAAGCTCGTAGCGTGCTGAAAGCAAAACAAGCAAAAATAACAGTTGCCCGCAGAAATAACAAGCCTATAGGGAGATGATAAATATTGTCACTATAAGAAGCGTGCCGCATATCCACTGTTATGGGAAAGAGCGATAGTAGAGCGTGACGCTTTAATGATTACTATTCTTTGATTAATACTAATATAATAAATAGGAAACTATGAACACCGAAAAAAAGAAATTTGATGCCGAAGTCGGTAAGATTTTACATTTAATGATTCACTCTCTTTATAGTAATAAAGAGATTTTTATGCGGGAATTAATCTCGAATGCTTCAGATGCCTGCGATAAATTACGGTATTTATCCCAAAGTAATGCCAGCCTTATAGAAAAAGATGCTCATTTTAAAATAACAGTAAAAGTTGATCAGAATAATAAACAGATTATCATTCGTGATAATGGTATTGGCATGAACAAAGAAGATTTAATCGAGAACCTCGGCACAATAGCGCGTTCAGGTACTGGAAATTTTCTACAAAATCTCTCAGGTGATGCAAAAAAAGATAGTTCTTTAATAGGTCAGTTTGGTGTTGGTTTTTATTCAAGCTTTATGGTAGCTGATAAGATTAATGTTACTTCTCGTAAAGCAGGAGAAGAGGGAGTATATTGCTGGCAATCTGACGGCCTTGGTGAGTATGAGGTATCTGACGGACCAGCTGATTTTACCAGAGGAACAGAAGTTGTTATCCATGTGAAAGCTGAAGAAGATAGTTATCTTGATCATTTCCGTTTAAAACATATTGTAAAAAGCTATTCTGATCATATAGCAGTACCGATATATTTTATTGATACTACTTCTAGCCAAGAAATACAACTTAACTCATCCTCAGCTTTATGGACAAGACCTAAATCTGAAATAACCCCTGAACAATATAACGAATTTTATAAAAGCTTATCTCACGGTATTGATGACCCGTGGATTATCATGCATAATAAGAATGAAGGAGCAGTAGAATTTACTAATTTACTATTTATTCCCTCAGCAAAGACTCATGACTTATTCCACCCGGATCGTAAAAGACGCGTTAAATTATATATTAAACGAGTTTTTATATCTGATGAGAATATCGATATAATACCTTCATATTTACGGTTTTTGAGGGGAGTTGTGGACTCAGAAGATTTACCATTAAATATTAGTCGAGAGTCTCTCCAACATAATAATACTTTAGAAAAAATAAAGAACTCTATAACTAAAAGAGTGCTTGGAGAACTTAAAAAGAAAAAAGATGAATCAATAGAAGATTATACTAATTTCTGGAATAATTTTGGTGCAGCATTAAAAGAAGGTTTATGTGAAGCTACTAGCGATCATGAAAAATTACTTGAGACGTGCATATTCCGCAGCGCTCTTTCAAATAAAATGATTAGTCTTGATGAATATATTAGCGGCTTTAAAGATGGGCAAAATACCATCTATTATCTTAGTGGTGATGATCCCGTCAAATTACTATCGAGTCCTCAAATTGAAGGTTTTCTAAGCAAAAATATAGACGTGTTATTATTTACTGATTCTGTCGATGATTTTTGGGTAAATGTAAATAGTAATTATAAAAATTATGAGATTAAGTCAGCTACGCGAAGTGATATTGATATCGATGAAACTAGAACTGATGATGATGTCGCCAAGGATAAAACAACTGAACCTAGTGAATATCAAAGTCTTACCGACTATTTTAAAGAAGTATTAGGGAATTTGGTTAAAGAAGTAAGAATATCGAAAAAACTTACTTCAAGCCCAGCTTGCTTAGCTGTAGGTGCCGGCGCCATGGATATACGTATGGAACGCTTTTTGATAGAGCAAAAACAAATAGTGACATCGTCTGCTAAAATATTAGAATTAAATCCTAAACATAAAATTATTGAGAAAATTAATAATGATATAATATCTGGGGATGTTCAGTTAAATTCTGAGCTAATTAAATTAATATTTGACCAAGCTTGCATTGTTGAAGGTGAGCCCGTAAATGATACGGGAGCATTTGCAGTAAGGCTTAATGATATTATGCAGAAGGCTATATTATAGTGGAATAACTATAATTATGTTCTAAAATCAAGGCCTTAAATATATTAGCCAAGATAGCACCTCATCCACTACACATGAGGCCTTGATTTTCAATAACTTAATGACTTAACTGTCTTATCATTTTCAAATCACTCCCTCCTATTAACTCGAACTTATTTCAGGTTGTTATATAAAAAGCTCTACTTTTTGCTACTTATCTTTACAAAAAACTTGTTTATAATACCCGTCATTTTAAGGGATTTAGAGCATATTTAGAATTGCTGGGTACTATTTTAGTTTATTGCAATGCATGGGTTTTTTGTAAATTAGATGACTATTCTCAGATGCTTGAAAATTGGCATAATCATATACTATTGATTGAAACCACACCCCATAAGCTGAGGCTCCTCCATCTTCTTCATAACAGTGATCGGGAGATTCAATTATAGTAAATATTCCATTCATTGGAACAAATAATTCATGCTGGAGCATATACTCCCCATACCATTGCATTTCAAATGGCATCAGTCTTATTAACATGGAGAATTTATAACCCCCTTTTTCTTCAATGAACTTTTTCATTCTGTCTAACGCATCTGAATTAAAAACGAAGGGAGCCATAACAAAGCCATAAAAATCCTTGTTTTTATTACCAAAGAAATCCTTGATTAATACCATTAAATTATGAGAAGTGATCATTCCCCCAGTTGATCGCATTTTTTCCGCTATAGCTGGGCTCATACAATTGTCCGTAAACCACGGTATTTGGAAGCTTTTATTATATTTTATGCGTTCTTCAGGTAATCTCCAGGAAAAAGTTTTTAAGACTCCATCTTCGAATAATATTTTAGGGTCAAAGGGTTTGGTAAAGTAATTATCAGAGTCAATCATGATATAGTGCTTCGCTATTTTAGTTGACCCAAAGCATAATTTTACTACCTGTTGTACTAAATTACCATTATCTGAGACGTCTGGTTCACCGCACTGTTTTAAAACTTCTTGTTCCGTTAAAAATTGTGGTAAATTTTTAATTTCCTTATTGGCTTTAAGATCTTCAAACCAATAAATAAATAATGCTCAATCCTTAGATGGAATTACAATCACAAATGGCACATGTTCAGCCCCAAGGAAATATTTTTCAAAAGATTTATAAGCTATTACACTACGCTCTAAATCACGTTGAAAAGACTTATTTAAAAACGCTAAATCATTTTGGTATTTATGTTGAGTTTCTTGGTTTTTTTGCTTTTGAATTTCAGATTTTAATAAAAAAAATGTTGTAGTACTGAATATTACTAAAAAAGCAAAAATATATAAGAAGCGTTTTGTTAACATATATCCATTCTCTTTAAATTTTTTTAAATTGTTTTTTATAAATTTTGAAAAGATCGGGCTTACACTTAATTACTAAATTATAAGCTTCTTTACAGAATTAAAAGCAGAAGCTAATTTTCTAGGTCTAGTTCAGCAAATTAATTATACAAATTGGCCAGCAGCATAACCAGAAGACCAAGCCTACTGAAAATTATGCCCACCAAGATGACCGGTTACGTCGATAACTTCCCCAATAAAATAAAGCCCTTCAACATTCTTAGACTCAAAAGAGCTTGATGAGATTGTATTAGTATCAATACCTCCAAGAGTCACTTCAGCAGTTCTATATCCTTCAGTCCCGCTAGGGATTACTTGCCAGTTTTGTATAAATTCTGCTAAGAGTTTGAGTTTGGAATCTGGTAAATTAGCTATCTGTCCATTAATTTGTAAATATTCACAAAGGGTATAAGCTAATCGTTTCGGTAAAATATCCGTCATCACTGCAGCAACATCTTGTTTAGGAGTTAATGTTTTTTTATTTTTTAACTCTAAGAAAATGTTACGACCGGGAGCAAGGTTAATGCTGACAATTTCTTCATTTTTCCAGTAAGAGGAAATTTGCAAAATAGCCGGTCCGCTAAGGCCACGATGTGTAAAAAGCATACCTTCTTGAAACTGAGCTTTATTACATTTAGTTATAACATTTAAAGAAATACCAGAAAGAGCTGCAAAAGAGTGTAACATTTCTTCATTTAATATAAAAGGTACTAGAGCAGGACTTATATCAATTACTCTTATACCAAATTTCCTAGCTATGTCATACCCAAAGCTACTTCCGCCCATTTTCGGAATTGATGGCCCACCCGTTGCTATTACTAAAGAGGTACAGGAAAATTCAGTATTATTTATAACAAGCCTGAAACCTTGATCGTTTTTAGATATATTTTCAACATTTGATTGAAGCTGAATCTTTACATTGCCAATTTCACACTCGCTAAGTAGCATATTAATTATTTGTTGCGATGAACCGTCACAAAATAATTGGCCTAAAGTTTTCTCATGATAAGCAATATTATATTTTTCAACTAACTTAATAAAGTCACTGGCTGTAAATTTTTTCAATGGCGAAATACAAAAGTGAGGATTTTGCGACAGGAAATTTTCTGGCTTAGTGTTAATGTTAGTAAAATTACATCTACCTCCGCCTGAGATACGAACTTTTTCAGCTGGTTTTTTTGCGTGATCCACAACTAATACCCTTCTCCCACGTTCTCCTGCTTTGCTTGCACACATGAGACCTGCAGCACCTGCGCCTATTATAATAACATTATAATCTTGAATTGAGTTTTGCTGCAGCACTTTATTAAAACTAAAAATTTAAGCGAGTATCGCTTTTTTAATTAATTTTGGCAATAATTTTTTTGTAAAATTTTGACTATGAATATAAACAGCAACATATAAAAAGCTATAAAAGTTACCTATATCTAACTGATCATCTATGTATTTACACCGCTACTTTTAAGCTCATGTAATCGTGATATCGTTCTCTTAAACTCTTCAGATCTATAGCCATTTTGGTATAATTCTTCAGGAGCAGTTTCCATATTCATAAATAATGTAACTTTATAGAAGTATGCATTGTCGATGAAATTAATAAATCTAACGGCTATATTAGTATCGCTATTATCGATTATACGGACATTTTGTACTAATATAGTAGTAAATTTTTGGCAGATATTAATATAATCAATATAGCTAAGATCTCGGTTAAACAATTCATCGAAGTCAGTAATTAATAAAGGACCCTTAGCCTTGGTAAATGATATCTTGCGGCCTAAAAATTCTATATAGCATGGCGCTAAAGCTTGATCATTACTAAGCTTTGCAATAACCTTATTCATTTCGAGTTGATTTTGTTCGTTAAAAGGATAGAGTATGCGATTAACATTTGCAACGCCAGTTTTTGCTAATCGATAATCATGATTATTATCTAAATATAAAACTTCAAACTTTTGATTGATTTTTTTTATTATTGGTAAAAATGCTGATCTTTGTAAACCATCTTTATAAAGATTATCAGGCTTGGTGTTACTGGTGACAAACAGAAATAGTTTAAGCTTTATAAATTCATCAATTAGAGCACCTATTATCATTGCATCTGTAATATCTTTAATTTCAAACTCATCGAGGCATATAACTCTATATAACCTAGCGTAATCCATGGCAATTTTTGAAATAAGCTTACTTTGCGGTTCACCTGCATATTGGTGGATTTTTTGATGTATAGACTGGATAAAATCCTGATAATGAATCATTAATTTTTTGTCTAGCAATTTTTTATTTTGCAATTGTTCATAAAATAATTGTAGCAATACGGTTTTGCCGTTGCCAACGCTACCATACAAATAAACTCCACTAGGAGGTTTATTACGTAAAAAACTTAAAGGGGAATTATCCTCCAATTTTTTTCTAATATTTTCTAACTTTTGTAATAGTACTTGCTGTTTAACATCAAGTTTAAGATCTGAGTAGGGCATATTATTTTTATCAGGAGGTAATTTATTGAAAAACTAATAATAGTAAAAAATATTTTACATAATAGGAATATATTTCTATAGTTATATAGATACCCAATTAAAATGAGAACTTACGTTGCCTAACTTCATTGGCTTGCGTGCTCTCATTGTACAAGAGTACGCTGTCTGCACTTCTACTCGTACAATTGCTACTATCACTTATTTTCCTTTAGGTATACTAATCCTAACTTTTTATTCACGCAAAGTATTCTCAAAAAAATAAATATAATGAACAAAGTAATAACAAGATTCGCTCCATCTCCGACTGGTATGTTACATATAGGTAATAGCAGAACTGCATTAATTAATTGGTTATATGCTAGAGCGCATAATGGTATTTTTATTTTAAGATTTGATGATACTGATCTTGAACGCAGTAAACAACATTATAAAGAGGCGATTGCCAAGGATCTAAAATTTTTAGGACTGAATTGGGATCAGGAATTCGTTCAATCTGATCGTTTAAATCGTTATAAAGATGTAAAAGATATTTTAATTAAACAAAATAGATTATATCCGTGTTTTGAAACTCAGGAAGAATTAGACATAAGGCGTAAGCTACAATTATCAAGAAGTATGCCACCAATATATGATCGTCATTGTTTAAACTTATCGCAAGCGCAAATAGACGATTATATAGCGCAAGGCCGCAAGCCTCATTATCGTTTTCTAATAAACCATACTCCTATAAGTTGGTATGATATGGTCAAAGGAAAAGTAAAATATGAAGGAAAGAATTTGAGCGACCCAATAGTCATCCGCGAAGATGAAAGCATGACTTATATGTTATGCTCAGTTATTGATGATATCGACTTTAGCATCACGCATATTATTCGTGGTGAGGACCATGCTACTAATACGGCTATTCAAGTCCAAATGTTTGAAGCTCTTAATTCTTTTATACCTGAATTTGGTCATTTAAGCTTAGTTATTAGTAAAGATGAGAAAATATCGAAGAGAATAGGGGGGTTTGAAATAGCTTCACTTAGAGACGAAAGGGGTCTAGAACCCATGGCAATTAATAGTTTTTTTGGCTTACTTGGTTCATCTATGCCTATAGTGCCGTTTAAAAATCTAAATGATATGATTAAAGAATTTGATATTACTAAATTCTCAAAAAGCCCTACTATTTATCAGCCGGAAGAATTAGAGAGATTGAATCATAAGCTGCTCATAAATCTGAGCTTTAATGAAATAAAAGATTGCTTAAAGGAAATTAATGCAGAAAAAATTGATGAGCAATTCTGGTTAGCCGTTAGACCTAATTTAAAGATATTGAGTGAAATAAATATTTGGTGGAATATTTGCCACTCGCCGGAGCAAGTAAGCGGCTTAGACCGAGAATATTTAAACCTTGCTGCAGACCTTTTGAAAGAGATCCCGTTAGCCGGTGATTGCTGGGGGATTTGGACTAAAAAGATTGCTGAAATGACTGGAAAGAAAGGTAAAGATTTATTTTTGCCTTTAAGGCTAGCTATTACTGGAATGGCTTCTGGACCAGAGATGGCTAATATCTTGCAATTAATTAGCCGCGAGGAAGTATTACGGAGATTAAAATAACTGCTTTATTCCTTCGTGCGCTTTAGCTATCGCGTCAATCTGAGCAGCCTAAAGGCTTTAAAGAAATGACTCCTCATCTCGTTTTAGGGTACACTTATATAAACTAAATTAAGTTTATTTGGCTACCTATTATCTTATATTTTGACTTTAAAAGATAAATTCCTTATAAATAAACAAAACATTTTGTAGAAAAATATTATGCATAGCATTAGTAGTAAGATATTATTAATTATTCTAATTATTCTAATAGGCTTATTTGCTTATAAAACTCTACATACGCCAAACCCTATTTCTGAGACAGTTAACGTCACAGTAAATGACGCTCCTCCATTAACTGAAACAGAATCTTCGAGTCAGTTTAACGAAAAAATACATACTATTATTCAGGAATATTTGATGAATAATCCTGAAGTAATAATTCAAGCTGTTGAGCAATTTCAGAAAAGAAAAATGCAAGAAATGGAAAGCAAAGTTAGCGGCTATATTAAAGATAACAAAGCAGAAATAGAAAACTCACCATCTTCTCCCACTCTAGGTAAACTTGATGGGGACATAATAGTTACTTGTTTTTACGACTATAATTGTTCTTATTGTAAAAAAGGTGATATTTTTATCACTCAACTGATTAAATCTGATCCAAACATTAAAGTTATATTAAAGCCATTTCCTATTTTAGGTGATTCTTCCATATATGCAGCGAAAGTAGCTCTTGCTACTTATAAAATTGCTCCTGAAAAATTTAACACGGTTCATAATGGCTTAATGGATATGAAACCTATATCTAAAGAAGCAGTAGAAAAATTACTACTTGATAATGGCTTAGACCTAAGTAAAGTCGAAGACGAAATGGATAGTAGAGAGCTTCAAAATACTATTGCTAACAATATCAAATTAGCGCAGAATTTAAAAATTCAAGGTGTGCCTGCCTACGTTATAAATGGTAAATTAATACCAGGAATGGTGGATTTAAACCAGTTGAAGAAAATGATAGTCGATATTAGGGCAGAAAGATAACTTATTATAAGAGTTATCCCGTTATATATGGTGATATTAATATGTTGCTGATGCGATGAGTAATATATGAGGTTATCACTTTTACAATCATTTGACAATCATCCAATAATTTGCTATAAAATAAATTATCGCGAATAATAGTAGTACGTCTCTAATAATCTAATCTCAATCTTAACTCACTCCTTAAATTTACAATAGCTGAAAGATAAATCCGAGTATTAAACTTTATATAAGTTTTATCTAAAATCCTGAAAATTAACTTCAAAAACAAACCTGTGATACATAACAACAAATCTTAAATAATACCAATGAACAATACAACGATAGAAAACAAAAACCCTGTAGATAATCATAATGATAATAATAAAAGCATAGCTTCCGAGCGAAATAATATTACTATTAACCTTAAACAGTTAAAACGTAAGTTACCAGAAGAGCTACAGATACAAGCAGAAGAATTGAAAATTGAAAATGTAAGCGCTTTACTAAAACAAGAACTAGTATTTGCTATACTTAAAAAATCTGTAGAGCAGGGGGGTTTAATCTCTGGGGAAGGCGTACTTGAAATTTTACCTGACGGTTTTGGGTTTTTAAGATCTCCTGAAGTTAATTATTTAGCTGGTCCAGATGATATTTATATATCACCAAGTCAAATTCGTCGTTTCGGATTACGTACTGGCGATACGGTGGAAGGTCAAATTAGAGCGCCTAAACCAGGCGAGAGGTATTTCGCCTTATTAAAAGTAAATAGTGTTAATTTCGAAGAACCCTCTAAAGCTTACCACCGAGTACATTTTGATAATTTAACCCCTTTATATCCTGAAGAAAAATTATCATTAGAAATTGAAAAGAATAATAAAGATTTTAGTACACGAATAATCGAGATAGTTGCGCCAATGGGCAAAGGTCAGCGTGCATTAATTGTAGCGCCGCCTAGAACTGGGAAGACAGTTTTATTACAAAACATTGCTCATGCAATCACTACTAACCACCCAGAAATATATTTAATCGTGTTATTAATTGATGAGCGTCCCGAAGAAGTCACTGATATGCAACGTTCAGTTAGAGGAGAGGTAGTGAGCTCTACATTTGACGAGCCGGCTAGCCGACATGTGCAACTTGCCGAAATGGTTATCGAAAAAGCAAAAAGGTTAGTAGAGCATAAAAAAGATGTAGTAATTCTAGTAGATGCAATTACCAGGTTAGCTAGAGCTTATAATACTGTTATACCATCATCAGGCAAAGTCCTAACTGGCGGTGTTGATGCAAATGCTTTACAAAGACCTAAGAGATTTTTTGGAGCAGCTCGTAATATTGAGAACGGTGGTTCACTTACAATAATAGGCACTGCTCTTATAGAGACGGGTTCACGAATGGATGAAGTAATTTTTGAGGAATTCAAAGGTACTGGTAACGCAGAAATTGTATTAGATAGAAAAATAGCAGAAAAACGTATTTATCCTGCCATTGATATTACTAAGTCTGGTACACGTAAAGAAGAGTTACTAGTAGATAAAGCTATATTAACCAAAATGTGGATTTTGCGTAGAATAATTAATCCAATGGGTACCATTGATGCCGCCGAATTCTTAATTGATAAACTTAAAAATACTAAAACTAATGGGGAATTTTTTGATTCCATGAATTCTTGAGTCAAAAATTTGTATAGTAAATCTCTTTCGTAATTAAATATAGTGGAGATATTTTGAGGAATTAGGTTCTAATGACAATAAAATAGCCCACTAGATGAAGTTACGAAAGAGATTTAGTCTGAAATACAGCTACGTACCTATGAACATATTACCAAAACATATCTTGATAATATTGCTATAAAACAATAAAAATTGGTTTAACAAAAATTTTAGGAGAGTTTTATGCGTAAAAGACCAAAAATTTCTTTAATTGGAGGCGGTAATATTGGTGGTACTCTTGCTCATCTAATTAGCCTTAAAGAACTTGGCGACGTGATGATGGTTGACGTTGCTGAAGGGCTACCTCAAGGTAAAACTCTAGATATTTCTCAAAGTTGTATAATTGAAGGTTCAGACCTTCATTTGCAAGGAAGTAATGATTATAAAGATATTGAAAATTCAGATGTTATAATAGTAACTGCCGGTCTTCCTCGTAAACCTGGTATGAGTAGAGATGATTTAGTATCAATAAATGCTGATATTACCAAAAAAGTAGCGGCTGCTATTAAGCAATATTCACCAGAAGCGTTTGTTATTATGATAACTAACCCTCTTGACGCCATGGTTTATGTTATGCTAAAAGCAAGTGGCTTACCTCATAATAAAGTGGTAGGCATGGCAGGGGTGTTAGACTGTTCAAGATTCAGTTCTTTCTTAGCAGAAGAATTTCAAGTATCCTCAGAAAATATTAATAGCTTTGTATTAGGCGGTCACGGCGATGCTATGGTCCCTTTAGTACGATATTCAACTGTTTGTGGCATACCGGTACAAGATTTAATAGAGATGGGATGGTCTACTAAAGAAAGAATTGATGCAATAGTTGAACGTACGAGAAATGGTGGCGGAGAAATAGTAAGCCTTTTAAAAACCGGTTCAGCTTACTACGCTCCGGCAGCTAGTGCAATAGAAATGCTTGAAAGCTATTTAAAAGATAAACGTAAAATATTAAGCTGCGCTGCTTATTTGCAAGGCGAGTATGGAGAAAACGATTTATATGCCGGCGTCCCAGTAATTATTAGTAGAAATGGCGTAGAAAAAATTGTTGAGATAAAGCTTAATGAACAAGAAAAAGCTTTATTTACTAAGTCTATAGAAGGAGTAAAGAAATTACTTGAACTAGTAAAATAATCCACGAAATATAAGCGAAATTCACTCCCAATGATTGATATTAAAGATCATCAAAGTTTGCTAGACAGCTTAAATGAAGATGAAAGTGGCTATTATTAGCTAATTTAATGAATCTTAAAATGAGTAGTTTTATGTTAGGAGCCGTTAGTGGTACTAAATTATTATAGCAATTTTTAGACAGTATGAATGAGTATGACTTGCCGACTATCAATTAATGACTTAAGGTTATGGGCGAATTTAGGCAATTCTGTAGAAGAGCAAGCAAATCCACAGCCGATTAGCATATATATTCAATTATCGTTTCTTAGTAAGCCGCTTGCTTGCACTACTGATAATTTAAATGATAGTGTTTGTTATGCTGAAATTGTTGAATTAATAAGAACTATAATACAAAATAAGACTTTTAATTTGCTTGAGCACTTAACTGATTATTTAGATACTGAAATTTATCGCTATTTAGAAAAAATTTACCCGAATGTTAAGTTAAAAATTATTGTAACTAAACTTTCTCCACCTGTTCCTAGTATTTTTGGCGGGGTATCTTTCGAACTAGAACGTAAAGTTTAAATGTGACTGATTTATCAATCTTTTTCATTTACGTTAAAAAAAATACTTTGATGAGTAAAATTGGCATTGAAAAACAACAATATAAGTTTACAATTAATAAAATTATAATGTGAGGATGAAAACTATGAAAGATTATATAGAAGCAAATGAAGATGAAAATTTTGACGAAGAAGATTTATTTGAAATTGATGATATGGATAATGACTATCAAAATGAAGTTGCATCATTTCTTCCAACTCTTATGGATTCTGCTATCAGTTTAACTGAGCTTATAATTGCTAATAGGCAGCATAATTCGCAAAAAATGACCGATGAAGATATTTTTAATATTCATCATAAAGCATTCCAACATGTTAATGAACTTTTAGATGATAGGTAATTATTAATAGTATTTAAAGTAAAGAGTCATTTCTTGACTTATAACATAGCCTAAGAACTTTTAAAGTTAGTTAGCAGTCATTGCGAGGAGCCGCTAAGAAACAAAGTATTCTCAAAATTTTGCTTCAAATATTGTCGTGCTCACTAAGCTCGCAATGACTTATAGCTGTTATTTTCTTATGAGATTGTTTCGCATACAATTACATAATTAACTTCTCACAATGCATTCATTCTTCAATTAACACTATACATAAAAAACTTGACACCAATTTTCATTTAGTCTAGGTTGCTACTACTATTAGACGGGATAATGATGGAGAAAGTGACTAATCAGTTAAGCATATTTAGTAGAGCTAGAAATAGTAAATTTAGATATGTAGTTTGGCCGATCAGATCGAATGAATTAATTAAATTCATTCCCATGGCTTTGTTGATGTTTTTCATTCTTCTCAATCAGAATTTAGTCCGTAGTATTAAAGATAGTTTCGTTATTACCATAATTAGCTCTGAAGTCCTAAGTTTTATAAAGCTTTGGGGTGAAATGCCAATGGGTATTTTATTTGTTATAATTTACTCTAAACTTTGTAATATTCTCACCACAGAGCAAGTTTTTAGAATCATAACCTGCTTTTTCTTACTTTTTTTTCTGTTATTTGCTTTTGTCTTATTCCCTTATAGGGAATATTTTCATCCTGATCCATTATTAATAAGCTATTACGTAGAATCACTCCCTCACCTAAAATGGTTTATAATTATTTGGGGCCAATGGAGCCTAGTGTTATTTTATATAATGGGTGAGTTATGGCCTGTAATTGTTTTTACTTTGTTATATTGGCAATTGGCAAATAAAATTACTAATGTCGAAGAGGCGCCTCGATTTTACTCATTTTTTGCAGTATTTGGGCAAACTAATTTATTAATCTCTGGCAGTATTATTATTTATTTTGCTAAGGGCAATCATTTTTTATTACCATTATTCTCCCATTTAACTGATAAAACTGAAATTCTCTTAAAATCCTTTATGGTAATTATTATAATATCAGGGGTTATTTGCCTAGCTCTTCATAGATTTATTGAAACAACTATTATTGAAACTAATAAAAATATTAGATTTAAAAATAAACGTACTGATATTTTAAAATTAGGATTAGTTGATAGTACAAAAATAGTTCTTACCTCTAAATATCTTGGAATTATTTGCGTTTTAATGATTTCATATTCTATGACTATTAATTTAGTTGAAGGGTTGTGGATGTCTAAAACTAAGCAATTATATCCTACAACTCAAGCTTTTATCTCATATCAAGGAGGAGTGTTATTTTGGACAGGCATATTTACATTAATTTGTGCATTTTTAGGAAGTAGTTTAATAAGAACGTGTGGTTGGTTTTGGGGAGCCATAGCCACTCCGATAATGATATTTTTAGCCGGGATAATGTTCTTCACATTTGTTGTATTAGAAAATCACCTAGAAATACTAATATCTGGTCTCAGTATACTATCTCCTTTAATGATGATTGTCTTTATTGGAGGGTTATGGCATGTTTTAGGAAAAGGAGTCAAATATTCTTTATTTGATTCAACTAAAGAGATGGCATACATTCCACTAGATAATGAGATGAAAACCAAAGGTAAAGCAGCTGTTGATGTTATTGGCGGTAAAATAGGCAAATCTGCTGGAGCAATTTTGCAGTTTATTTCATTTAGTATTTTCCCTAATGCAGTTCATAATGATTTAGCTGGATTCTTAATGGTTATTTTCATTATTATTTGCGTTATATGGATTTATAGTGTAAAAATCCTGTCAGGATATTACAAAAATTTATTAAGAGAATAATAGTATATGACCTATGTCCCAATAGTAGTTGAACAAACCTCACGCGGCGAACGTGCTTATGATATTTATTCACGTTTATTAAAAGAACGAATAGTCTTTGTTTGCGGCCAAGTGGAAGACTATATGGCTAATGTAATCGTAGCACAATTACTGTTTCTTGAAGCTGAAAGCCCTGAAAAAGATATATATATGTATATTAATTCTCCTGGAGGTGTAGTAACTGCAGGCCTCGCTATTTACGATACAATGCAATATATTAAACCAAAAATTGCTACTTTGTGTATAGGCCAAGCTTGTTCAATGGGATCTTTATTATTATGCGCTGGCTCGCCCAATATGCGTTACTCCTTACCACATAGTCGTATTATGATCCATCAACCTTCAGGGGGCTATCAAGGTCAAGCTACAGATATTGAGATTCACGCTAAAGAAACCATGAAAATTAAAAAAGTTCTCAATCAATTATATACCAAACATACGGGACAAAATTTAGAATTCATTGAAAAAAATATGGAACGTGATAATTTTATGGATGCTAAGGCCGCTAGAACTTTTGGATTAGTTGACGAAATAATTACTAATCGTGATATTTTGTTAATGAAAAATAAAGATTAATTTAGTTAACGATAATAATGATCGAACAAAAATTCCCACTAGTCGCAAAGAGTTTTTTTGCTAGTGAATATTTTAGTAGTAGCAATAATGATAATGATCTATTGCTACTTTTTTCTGATGAAGAAGAGGCGGTAAAAGCTTACAGGCAGCTACTATTTTTTATTGGTTCAACAAAACAGCTGTTGTTTTTACCTAGCCTGGATACTGTACCTTATGACCGTATTTCTCCAAATCAAAATATTTTATCTGATAGAGCGAATATTTTAAGTTACTTAGCAACAGATAAGCAGAAAAAATTAGTAGTTACTAATGCAGCTAATCTTTTAATTAAATTACCTCCTGCTTCCCTTTTTGCTAAAACTTCTCTTAAATTATATACTAAAATGAAACTAACCGCTCAGCAGCTTGCAGAGTTTTTAGTAAATAATAGTTTTACCAGAAGTAGTAGCGCTATTGATAGTGGGGAATTTGCTGTAAGAGGTGAAATTGTTGATCTCGTCTTGGCAGGTCATCAAGCTTACCGCATTAATTTTAGCTGGGATCATATTGAATCAATTAAAGAATTTGATATTGATAGCCAAATTTCGCAAGTACAACAAGAAGAGTTGGTAATTAATTCCGCTAGTGAAATTATATTAAGTTCCGAAACTATTAATAATTTTAAAGATAATTATCTGAAAAATTTTGGGATTACTCACATAATTAATCCATTATACGAAGCGGTAATAGAAGGAAGAAAATTTCCTGGTTACGAGAATTTATTACCATTATTTTATAATACTCTTAGCGGACTTACCGATTATTTAAAAAGCCCCACTATAATTTATGATAATTTATCGTTGCAAGCTATTTTAGAACATGAAAATAGCTACCATGATTTTTACCAATCACGAATAGAAGCAAATAAAATAAAATTAAATGTTTTTTATCCTGCTCTACCTCCTCAGCAAATCTGCTTTACAAGCTTAGAGATAAAAAAATGTTTAGAGCAAAAAAATAATATTTTTGTTAATCCTGAAGATTCTGATTACGCTCATTTACTTGAAAAAATTATTACTACCAGTTTTATAGAAAAAAAAACTGTTTTTGATAAATTATTTGAGATCATAAATACTCAACATAAAAAAATACCTATAATATTTTGCCCTTCTAGAAGCTCAATTGAACGTTTAAAGAGTATAATAGAAAATTATTCTTTTAAATATTTAGAAATTTCTAACTTACACGAAGCAAAGAATAATTATATTAATATTACTGCTGTACCTCTAACACAAGGTTTTTATAGTAAAAAATATCTATTCATTTCTTCAAAAGATATATTAGGTGATAATGCTAGCGGCAACTTAGCTAAAAATGCTAAACGTAAATTAAAAAATATTTTAATAGAACTTGATAACCTCAATGAAGGTGAATTTGTTGTTCATAAAGATCATGGTATAGGGCAATTTATTAACGTTGAAACATTACAAGTAACTGGTAAACCGCATGATTTTTTAAAAATCCTTTATGAGGGAAATGATAAATTATATATCCCTATTGAAAATATTGAATTAATTAAAAAATATGGTAATAATGAAGCTCAACTTGATAAATTAGGTAGTGTTTCTTGGCAAAAAAATAAAGCGCGTTTGAAAAATCGTATTACCGAGATAGCAGTACAATTATTACAAATAGCTGCTAAAAGAAAACTAGCTGTAATGACTCCTATAGATTTTGATAAACAACAATATGATCAATTTTGTAGTAAGTTTCCCTATACTGAGACGGAAGATCAGTTGACTGCTATAAATGATATTAGGAACGATCTTGAATCCGGATGTTTAATGGACCGATTAATATGCGGAGATGTTGGATTTGGAAAAACTGAAGTTGCTATTCGCGCTGCTTTTATGGTGACAAAATCATTCTCTGAAAATCCAATTCAAGTAGCTATAGTTGTGCCTACAACAATTCTTTGTAAACAGCATTATTTAAGGTTTTTAGAACGATTTAAAGATTTTGGTCTTAATGTCGTCCAACTTTCTGGTTTAGTCAGTAATAGCGAAGCAAAAATTATTAAAGAGCATATTAAGAATGGTTCAGCAAATATTATTGTTGGAACTCATGCATTATTAAGTAAAACTGTCGAGTTTTATAATTTAAAATTATTGATAATAGATGAAGAACAACATTTTGGCGTTAGTCAGAAAGAATTTTTAAAGGAATTAAAATCTTCTACCCATGTTTTATCTTTATCAGCTACTCCTATACCTCGAACATTACAAATGTCAATGGTAGGCTTGAAGGAGCTTAGTATTATTGCTATGCCGCCAATGGATAGATTAGAAGTACGTACAACTGTAATGCCCTATGACCCTGTAATTATTCGTGATGCTTTACTTAGAGAGCGATTTAGAGGGGGTAGAAGCTTTTACGTGGTGCCAAGGATTAAAGATATTCCTGAAGTAGAAAGACAGCTAAATGAAATTGTCCCCGAGTTAAAGTATAAGGTTGCACATGGCAAGATGCCACCATCAAAAGTTGATGAAACAATGAGTGAATTTTGTGATGGTAATTTTGATATATTAGTTTCGACTACTATAATTGAATCTGGGATTGATATTGCTCAAGCTAATACCATGATTATTCATAAAGCGGATATGCTTGGGCTAAGTCAACTTTATCAACTTAGGGGGAGAGTAGGCCGGAGCAAAGCGAGAGGTTATGCTTATTTAACATTAGCTAATTATAAATATACAACTAAACATGCAATCAAGCGGCTTGAGATAATGCAAAGTAGTTGTTCTTTAGGTTCAGGTTTTACCATTGCTAGCCACGATATGGATTTACGCGGGTTTGGTAATTTAGTAGGAGAAGAACAATCAGGACAAATTAAAGAAGTTGGAGTTGAATTATATCAAGAAATGCTCGATGAGCAGATAGCTGCTTTAAAAAATGAACCTATTAATAACGAGAAAAAATTTGTTCCAAATATTAATTTAGGTTTACCAGTATTTATTTCAGATAATTATATTGCTAATTCTAATTTAAAACTTGGTATATATCGTCGAATTGGGAATTTAATAGACGATTCAGATATTGAAAATTTTAAGGGAGAAATGGTGGATCGTTTTGGTTCTATACCAATAGAATTTAATAATTTACTAAATATTGTGAAAATCAAGCACCTATGCAGTAAGCTTAGTATTGAGAATTTAGATTCAGGCGAACGTGGTTTTGTTTTAAAATTTTATAAAGATGCTGATAATATCGCTGATACTATCATGAATTTTGTAAGCAAATATCCACAACAAGCTAAGATTAAACCTAATAATAAATTAATTTTTACTAAAACACTTACCGGGCTTGATATTATAGAGGAAGCTAACCAACTTCTAGCGAAATTATTAATCTCTTCTACTAATCTAAATACTAGCGCTGCATAAACAATAATAGAAAAACTACTGAATAAAAATGCAGAATGTAAGTTACTTATTAATTTTCCAATTAATCCTGTGAATATTATAAAAATCTTTAAGCGTTGCAATTAATAATTAAAACTTGTAATTGACTTAGTATTAATAGTTAGTTATTATTAAAAATAATATCTAATCCTATTAAAATAATTCGAGGAAAAGTATGAACCTAAGATTACTTACAATTTTATCATTTATTCTCCTAAACTTAACAGGCTGTAGTGGTGGTAATGTTTTGATACCAGCACAAAATGATGTTAAAGAAATTAAAAATATTCAGATAACCTATATTCTTCCTCCTCAAGTTGAAGAGCAGCCATGCACATTTAATGGGCTCAAATTTCAAACATATAATAATAGGGGTACTGAGACCAAAATAGAAAGATTATATGTTTATTCTGCTAATAATGGTCTAAAGGTAGAAAGAAGAACTGATAATGGAGTAGCAGGCTCTGGCGTAATTTATACTATTGATGCAAACGTTATTTCTAAATCTGATAATAAAATAGTTACTTTAACTCCCAAAACACAAGAAACTTACCAACAAGGTTTAATTTTACCATTCCCTATACCTAATTTTGATATAGAGACATATTTATCAACAGCAAAGTTAAATTATAAATTTGAATTAAACTCAGATTATCAAGTCGCCTCAGTAAAAGCAAACTTTGATCGCATTTTAGGTAAAAGCTTTGACTCAAGAGATATTTACAAATTAGTGATTGAAGATGAAGAGTTTGAAATTGAGACTGATATCTATCCATACAGGAATGGATCAAAAATTGTTATCACTACCACAATATACAATAAAAAGTCAAAAAATGGTGTAATTAATGTAGTAACAAAAATAGAAAAGTTAAAAAGGCAAATCGAAAAAATTATTAATTCTTAATTTGTAACTTAATTTGTAATGATAGAATAGTTATTAGATTAGTAACATTAAGCTTTTTTCAAAACTAAATATAGCGAGGTTTTTTTTAAGAATTAAGTTCTATAAAAACGCAGTATATTATATATGAGCATTTTTGAGGTTCTGATAATAATAAAATATCCTCGCTATATTTATTTCGAATGAGATCTTATATCAGTCCACTCCTATTATATTGATGTCTCAACTTAAGAAGTTATTAATAATTCGCTTTAATAGCTTCAAGTGGGTTATGCGTTATAGCTAAAGCTTTTAAACAATTATTTATCAATGCCTGCTTTAATTCAGGAATCTCAAATTGCATAGCAAGAATAACGAAAGACACCATTGTTTCCTCAACCGTCTTCCTTATTTTCTCTGGTGACTGAGCATATAGAGTTTGGGTATTATGCAACCTATCAAACTGTTTTATAAGTAACATATCGTATTTTTTTTCTTGCCAAAGTAAATCTACCATTTGCGCAGAACTGATTTTACCATAATCTTTAATTCGGGTAAGATCCATTACTTGATCAGCTATTTGCTGACCGAAAAGTTCAGCTATTACCTCTGTGGTTGCTTCAGTATCTTCAATAGTATCATGAAGAATTGAAGTTACCAAAATATCTGTTCTTGGTAGATAGTCAGAAATCATGTATGCCACTTCTATAGGATGTGAATAATATGCTTCACCGGTTCGTCTTCTTTGATTCCCATGAAATTTTCTGGAATAATATATAGCTTTTCGTACTTCATCTAAATCAGCCTGAGCAGATTTTACTTTTATTTCTTTATTTAATGATACAAGTTTTTTTAACAACCGATCTGTATATTTACATTTCTCAAATATCGCTTGAAAATGGTTATATTCTTCTAACATAGATATAACTTCTTTAATTAATATTATAATTTAATGATAACAATAAATTTTCTTTTAAGATACAATAAAAGAGATCCCCGCCGCAAGCAGCGGGGTATTTTAGAAGAACACTAACTGACGATCCTCGTGTAGTTTTTTATATTCCTTACCCTGGTTTTTTACGTACTTCCCTATCATATTTTCATCGCCA
>Ga0209702_10001155_pt1 | contig 52540 bp, 48 predicted proteins | sample FRY01_FD_187210 | JGI IMG/M metagenome (GOLD analysis project Ga0209702, IMG submission 187210) | Freshwater microbial communities from Lake Fryxell liftoff mats and glacier meltwater in Antarctica - FRY-01 (SPAdes) (version 2) | ecosystem: Environmental > Aquatic > Freshwater > Ice > Glacier...
TACTTGAACTTCTCTCATCCCTGCTTTCTTGCCTCTCTCAGAGCTTTACGTTTGCGTTTCGATCCGGTTTATCTTGGACAGCAGTGGATTATATTTATTATTTAAAGTCATAAGGTTGACGGAATGAAGCTAATGGATATTGCGCGGGTCATTCGCAGCAAGAATGCGGGGCCGACTACACTGACGCTGGATCTGATGTTCAACGATGAGACGGGTTATGTGCAGGCGCAGGGTTCACCGGCGCTGCAATCCGGAGCCATCGCCTTGTTGTACGGGCTGGAGCCGCGACAGGTCGAAGTCATTCCGTACCCTCCGGCTTGTGCCATCAAGATCGTGATGGATCGCAAGGTTGTTGCCGGAACGCCGGGTGACCGTGATGTCTACGGCGCGCAACAGCACGGACCGTTGCTGGAGATCGAGTTGTGAGCGCGCTCGAACGGCTGCGCGCGGAGCTGACCGGCGGCGAGACGCGCAAGCCGCTGCGTGCATTGGCGGCTTCCGGACAACTCGGTTACGGCATACCCGATGCGGCATTGGCTGCAGGACTCAAGCGCGAACCGCATTTCATTGGATGCGACATGGGCTCGGTGGATCCGGGACCGTATTACCTCGGCAGCGGCCAGCTCGCGACCAGCGATGCCATCACGCGCGCTGACCTGACCAAAGTGCTGCGCGGCGCTCGTTCAATCAACGTGCCTCTGCTGCTAGGCACGGCAGGCACGGCAGGCGCCAAACCGCATCTCGATACCACGCTGCAGATGGTGCGTGACATCGCCCGCGCCGAAGGATTGCATTTCCGTCTGGCATCGATCCGCGCCGACATGCCGCGCGATGTACTGAAAGCGGCGGTACGTGCCAAGCGGGTGCGAGCACTGGGCGCGATTGCGCCGCTGAGTGAGGTTGAGATCGATGGCGCGGCGCATATCGTCGGGCAGATGGGCATTGAGGCGTTCCAGCGTGCGCTGGAAGCCGGCGCCGATGTGGTCATTGCCGGCCGCGCCTGCGACACGGCGGTTTTCGCGGCAATTCCGGCGGCACTGGGTTATCCGCTCGGGCCGGCGATGCACATGGCGAAGATTATCGAATGCAGTTCCATCTGCACCACGCCGGGCGGACGCGACGCGCTACTCGGCACACTGGAAGGCGACAGCTTCACAGTGGACAGCATGAATCCGGTGCGTCATGCGACGCCGATGTCGGTTGCCGCGCACAGCCTCTATGAGCAGGGCGATCCTTATCGCGTGCATGAACCCGAAGGCACCTTGCATACCGACAGCGCGAATTACGAAGCCGTGGATGAACACCGCTGCCGCATTTCCGGCGCACGCTGGGAGCCGGCGCGGCAATTCACGGTCAAAATTGAAGGTTCGACCCGCGTTGGCGAACGTGCCGTGCTGCTCGCCGGTTGCGGCGATCCGCGCGCCATCGCGGCGATGCCCGAAATACTGACCAATGTCGAGAAGACGGTACGCGAACTGGTGGCGGGATTGGTCAGTGGTCCCTTTAAGATTTTTCCCAAGGTGTACGGCATCGACGGCGTCACTCACTGGCCGACTGCTGCACCGACGCCACCGCGTGAGGTGTTCGTCATGGTCGAAGTGATTGCCGCGACCATGGCCGATGCCAAGTCGGTGGCGACGGTGTTCAAGCAATACTTGCTGCACAATGGTTTTCCGGGTCGTATTTCCACCGGCGGGAATCTTGCTTTTCCGTTTACGCCGCCCGAAGTGCTGGCCGGTACCGCGTACCGTTTCAGCGCGTATCACGTGTTCGAGGTTGATGCCCTGGCGCCGCTGTTTCCATTGCAAATTGAAGAATTGTAAGTTTTAAAGAAGCGACAGACCCCGGACCTGGAGAAGACAGATGAAAACGACAGCATTCAATTCAATTGAAAAGAACGGCATTGCTCGGCAGGTGCTTCGTGGTTTGCTGATGATGGCCATGCTCGCTGCGGCGAGCGGCACCGGGGCGCAGCAGGCCAAATCGAGCGAGAATTTTCCGACACGAGCGGTGCGCTGGGTGGTGCCGTTCACGCCGGGCGCGTCGAATGACGTGATTGCCCGATTGCTTTCGCAGACGCTTACTGAAATGTGGGGACAGCAGGTGGTTGTCGATAATCGCGGCGGCGCTGGCGGAATGGTGGGCGCGGATATCGTCGCCAAATCGACCGCTGATGGTTATACCCTGCTGCTGGCAAACCCTGGCGCCAATGCGATCAATTTTGCATTGCGCAAGAAGACGCCGTACCGCGCAGAGGATTTTGCACCGGTCATCCTGCTGGGCTGGTCGCCTATCATGCTTGCCACCAGTGCTGGTTTTCCGGCAAACAGTGTCAAGGAATTGATTGCGATGGCCAAGGCCAAACCGGGACAACTGACCGCAGGGTCATCAGGTACCGGTGGCAGCAGCCATCTGGCCATGGAATTGTTCAAGCAGGTGGCCGGCGTTGATATTTTGCATGTGCCATACAAGGGGGCGGCGCCAGCCATTGCCGATATGCTGGGCGGGCGTATTTCGATTATATTTACCACTTCGATCACCGCCCAACCTTTGATTGCGGCAGGAAAGCTCAAAGCACTGGCCGTGGCAGGTAACAAGCGTCTGCCGATTTATCCCGATGTGCCCACTTCAGCAGAACAGGGCCTCAAAGGATTCGATGTGTTGATCTGGTTTGGGGTTTCGGTGCCGGCAGCGACACCCAAGCCGGTTGTCATCAAGCTGAATCATGATCTGCAAAGGGCCTTGCAAACCGGCAGTGTTAAAGAGCGCTTTACTACGCTCGGGTTGGAACCTCAAGGTGGAAGCCCGGAGCGCTTCGCGTCATTTTTGCGCGAAGATATCGAGCGCTGGAGCAAAGTCATTAAAGCGGGCAATGTGCGCAGCGATTGAGGTCTAAGTGAATTCATGATCAGATTTTTTGAGACACCCAATTGAAATTATTAACTTTTATTGCTGACAACCGGGTGCGTCCCGGTGTCATCGACGGTGGCCGCGTGGTTGATCTGACCGCTGCGGGTTTGCCGGTCAATGAAACCGGCGACCTGATGCGCATCGTGCGCGGAGGTGACGCGATGCTGGAGCGGGTGCGTGGCGCGATCGAAAACCCGGACCGGCATTCGTTCGATCTCGATGACGTCGCCGTCATCGCGCCGTTGTTTACGCCGCCCAAGATCGTCGCCGTCGGCCTCAATTACACCGACCATTGCGAGGAGGCCAACCTGCCGCTGCCGAAGGAGCCGGTGCTGTTCAGCAAATTCACCAGTTCCGTGGTCGGACCTTTTGCTGATATCAGCTGGCCGACGGACATCATCCGCGAAGTCGATTACGAGGTCGAACTGGGCGTGGTCATCGGCCGGCGCGGCCGCAACATCAAGGAAAAAGACGCGCTCGATTATGTCTGCGGTTATACCGTGGTCAATGACGTGACCGCGCGTGACCTGCAGTTCGCCGGCGACCGGCAATGGGATCGCAGCAAATCGCTGGATACTTTCTGTCCGTGGGGGCCGTACATCGTGACGCGCGATGAAATCGAAGATCCGCATGATCTCGATTTGCGCACCCTGGTCAACGGCAAGGAAATGCAGAAGTCAAACACCAGCAAAATGATTTTCAACATCAACCAGATAATCGCTTATGCCTCGCGCGGCACGACGCTGATGCCCGGTGACCTGATCCCCACTGGCACGCCGTTCGGTGTGGGTTATCTGCGCAAGCCGCCGGTGTTCCTCAAGCACGGCGATGTGGTGGAGTGTTCGGTCGAGAAAGTCGGCAAGATCATCAACAAGGTGAATCTGCAGTAGTTTGGTGGTGCGGGTGTAATGCCCGCGTTAGCCTTTGAATACAAAAATATTAATATAATCAATAGGTTATATTAATATCTGCGGTGATACCCGTCGCCTGGCATTTTTGGCAATTGTGAGTTCAGGTTTTATACTGGCTCGGCAATGCAGGGAGCGCCGGGACGGCTGATCATTCCAATCAGAACACTGGCCGTCCCATGACTGGAGGAGGAAGAGTCATGGCTGACAGCATCAACTGCAAGCAATGTGACACACCACTGCGGCTGCAATTGGTCAGTACGATTGCCGGAGAAGAAGGTGTGCTCAAAATAACAGTCGCGGATTTTCCCGCACTGGTCTGTGAACGCAGCCACCGGCATTTTGTCTCGCAGGATTTTCCGCGGCAGTTGCTGGAACAGGTTGCGGATGGCGACAAGACCGGATTGCCCGCGGGAAAAAAACGCGGACTGCTGTTCAAGAAATACCATTGTGGCCAATGTGACGAGCGGCTCGCCGCTGAGGGTGAGCCGCGTCCTTTCGGGTTCTATGTGCAGCTCCCCGACTTGCAACCATTGCGGGTTGAATTCACCGTGCCGGTTTACCACTGCACAGCCTGCGGGCAGGAACAGCTGCGTGAGCAGGGCGAGATGGAAGGACTGGCGCCGGCGGCACTGGCGCATGCTTTTCAGGGCGCCGGCATCAAACCGCAGGGCTGAGCTGCGCGCGCATCGTGAGGGTGCGAGCCCTCAAATGATGTCGTTCTTTTCCGGTGCCCGCTTGCGTCCGGTGAACATGGCGGCGACCAGGTTTTCCCGGTGACGCAGTGAAGAGAAGATGACGCCGGCGATGTGCAAGGCAACCAGTGCGAGCAGGAGGTTGGTGAGGCCCGCGTGCAGTTCCTCTACCCACTCGATGCCCCAGAACCGGTCTGTGGTGTAGAGCCAGCCGCTGGTGCAGACTGCGGCCGTGGTAATCAGCAAGGCTGCGATCATCCAGCCGCCCAGCGGGTTGTGGCCTATGTGCCGGGGTTCACGGCCGGCGTACAACTGTTTGCCGTATTCAAGCGTGGCCGCCGGCGGACGCAGGAATTGCGCGAACCGGGCGTAGCAGGGTCCGGTAAAACCCCAGATTACGCGTGTGACCACGACGGCGAGTACCAGATAACCCAGCCATTCATGCCAAAGTCCGCCGCCATGTCGCGTGAGCCAAGCGGCGGCGATACCGATGACCAACGTCCAGTGGCCAACGCGAACCAGCCTGTCCCACACACCAACGGTCGGGCTGGTGTTGCTGCCGTCAGGCATCAGCGCTGACGCGGCGTGGTCGGGACGGGGGCGAACGTTACCGGATGAAAGTAGGCTTCGACGCGTTCGCCTTTGTCGTTGAAGGCGTAAACCTCATAACAGCCGCCGTCTTCCTTGATGCGGCGGATTTTCCAGCCTTTTTCGGTGAGTTGCTGTTCGAGCTTGTCCGACGGCTGCCAGCCTGACTTCGGACCGGAATCGCAGGTGGCCAGGCCCGTGGCGTGGCTTTGAACGGAGAAAAACAACGAGGCAAGGGCGAGGCAAACCGTAACACTTAATTTCATCGCAGACTCCGCATGGGAAAAGGGTGAAACAGGATACTCCGCGGCTTTGCGATTTACGGCAATTTTTCTTACACACCGTTACAGGTTTCCATGAGAGCCGCGGCCGGCATGGCACGGTCGGGGCGTCCTGCGGGCGATAGGAGGCGCATGGTAATCTTGACTTTCAGATACGGAGCTTGATTCACATGAATACTGCAAATGAGACGCCAGTGCTTGCACAGGATGCAACCGACAAGGATCAGCCTTTGCGCGAGGATATCCGCCTGCTGGGCCGGCTGCTCGGCGATACCGTGCAGGAGCAGGAGGGGGTGGAACGTTTTGAAGTGATCGAAAACATTCGCCAGACTGCCGTGCGCTTCCATCGAGACAACGATGCCGAGGCCAAGCAGGAACTGGAAACGATGCTGAACGCGCTGGATCATGAGGCCGCGATTTCCGTGGTACGGGCGTTCAGTTTTTTTTCGCAGTTGGCCAATATCGCCGAGGACCTGCACCACAGCCGCCGCCGCCGTGCCCATGCGCTGGCCGGATCGCCGCCGCAAAAAGGCAGCGTGGCGCATGCCTTGCGCGGGTTGCAGGAAAAAGGGATCAGCGCAGAGCAACTCACTGGCCTCTTGCGGCGCGCACAGATTGCGCCCGTGCTGACTGCGCATCCCACCGAAGTGCAGCGCAAAAGCATACTGGATTGTCAGCGTGATCTGGCGCGGTTGCTGGCCGAGCGTGACCGCGGCATGCTGCCACGGGAACTGGAAGCCAACGAGCAGGCGCTGCGTCGCGTAATCCTGACGTTATGGCAGACGCGCATCCTGCGCAACACCCGGCTGACGGTGCGCGACGAGATTGCAAACGGGTTGTCTTATTACCGCTATACCTTTTTGCGCGAGTTGCCGCGGCTGTATGCCGAAATCGAAGATGCTGTTGGTGAATTCTGCGGCGATGATGCGGTGCGCGTGCCGCCGCTGCTGCATATCGGCAACTGGATCGGCGGGGATCGCGACGGCAATCCGTATGTGACGCACGAGATCATGGAGCATGCGCTGCGCGCGCAGTCCATGCTGGCGCTGGAGTTTTATCTGGATGAGGCGCATCGACTGGGTGCGGAGCTGAGCATGGCGCGGCGGCAGACGCGTGTCAGCAAGGCGCTGGAGCAGTTGTCTGCAGCCTCACCTGACAAATCCGAACACCGGGCGGATGAGCCGTACCGCCGGGCGCTGATCGGCATTTACGGCCGGTTGGCGGCAACGGCCAAAGTGCTGGAATTGCCGGTGGTCGTGCGCGGGTCGACTGCGGCGATGCCGCCGTACGCCAGTGGCGCGGAGTTCATGGCTGACCTGGATGTTATTGCCGCATCGCTGACCGCGCACGGCGGGGCGCGCATCGCTCGTGGCCGGTTGCGCGACTTACGCCGCGCGGCGGAAGTTTTCGGTTTTTACCTGTGTCCGCTGGACATGCGCCAGCACAGCGGCGTGCATGAACGGGTGGTGGCGGAGTTGCTGGTACGCAGCGGCAGCAACATCGACTATGCGGCCCTGGCCGAGAATGAAAAAATTGAACTGTTGCTGCGCGAAATCGCCAGTCCGCGCCCCTTGCGTTCGCCGCACCTGGAATACAGCGAGGAAGCGCGTGGTGAGCTGGCGATATTCGATACCGCTGCCGCGGCGCACCGCCGCTACGGCCCCGAGGCGTTGCCCAATTACATTATCTCCAAAGCCGATGGCGTCAGCGACATGCTGGAAGTGGCGCTGCTGCTGAAGGAGACGGGACTGCTGCTGCCGGGCGATGTGCCGCAGTTGTCGCTCAACATCATCCCGCTGTTCGAAACCATAGCGGATCTGCGCGGCGGCGCGGCGATCATGGATGCACTGTTTGCCTTGCCCTATTACCAGCAGCTGCTGGTCAGCCGCGGGCAAACCCAGGAAGTGATGCTCGGGTATTCCGACAGTAACAAGGATGGCGGTTTTCTGACGGCCAACTGGGAACTCTACAAGGCCGAGCGCGAACTGGTAGTCGTGTTCAAGCGGCACGGCATCAGCCTGCGCCTGTTTCATGGCCGCGGCGGTACGGTGGGTCGCGGCGGCGGTCCGAGTTACGAAGCGGTGCTCGCGCAGCCACCCGGTGCGGTCAACGGCCAGATCCGCATTACCGAGCAGGGCGAGGTCATCGCCAGCAAATATGCCGACAAGGATATCGGCCGGCGCAATCTGGAAACCTTGTTCGCTGCGACGCTGGAGGCCACCCTGCTTGAAACCGGCGGCGCCGGCAAGGACGAGGCGGCGTACTGTGCGGTGATGGAAGAGCTGAGCGGGGACGCATTCCAGTCCTACCGCGAGCTGGTAGCGGGGACGCTCGGGTTCATTGATTTTTTTCGCAACGCCACGCCGATTGCCGAAATCGCGCAATTGCGCATCGGCAGCCGCCCGGCTTCGCGCAAACCCTCATGGGAGCTGGACGATCTGCGCGCCATACCCTGGGTGTTCAGTTGGTCGCTGTCGCGCATCATGCTGCCGGGCTGGTACGGATTCGGCAGTGCGGTACAGGCCATGATCGACCGTGAAGGTGCGGGTGCCCTGACCCGGTTGGGCGACATGTACCGCCAGTGGCCGTTCCTGCAAACCTTGTTGTCCAACATGGACATGGTGCTGTCGAAATGCGATTTCGGTATTGCTTCGCGTTATGCCGAACTGGTGCCGGACGAGGCGATACGCGCGCAGGTGTTTGGCAAGATCAAGGCTGAATGGCAACTCACGACCAAACATCTGCTGGCGATCACCGGGCACAAGGAGCTGTTGCAGACCAATGCGGCACTGGCGCGCAGTTTCCGCAACCGTTCGCCGTATATTGACCCGCTGAATCACCTGCAGGCGACGCTGCTGCGCCGGCTGCGTGCGGGTGAAGACGATGACGTCATTCGCCGCGCCATCATGCTGACCATCAACGGCATTGCTGCCGGGTTGCGTAACAGCGGTTGATTGCGTCCGGCCTGGGAGGTGCGGGGCAGCCGGACAGCACAGTGTCAGCCGCTGCGTCCATCTATGCGCGGATGGATCAGGATGGGCCAGAATTTGAGGGTAAACAGCGCAAAAGCGATGGTCCACAGTGCGCCGGACACCATGATGGTTTGCAGATACCACCCGGGCATCAGCAGTGGCCCGAATACGCGCACGATGGCGCCGGATTGCACCAGGAGGAACGCCGCGGTTTCCAGGTTTCCCGATTGCAACGGCAATCCGGTATGGCCGCGCGCGGTGCGTGTCATCATGCCCAGCGTGAGTCCACCGATGGCACCTGCGGTCAGGGCGTGCGTGGCTGCGCTGAGCGGTACCAGGTCGATCATCGCCAGCGCCCGCAGAAACAGGTGCACGACGATCCAGGCATAAGATGCGTGCAGTATCCAGACGATAGGATGGTGCGCGGTTCGCCAGGGTTGCCACAGCAGCAACCGTCCCAGATGTGCACAAGCGGTGATGCCGGCCACCACGGCAATCACTGCGGCATTCATTCCGGACACATCCGCAGCTATGAGCAGCAGTAGTCCGGCCAGGGCCGTGCGTTCGATTCCCGGGATGCGGCGCGGTTGGCAACCTGGCACGCCATTGGCAGTAAACATGGGAATTACGCGTCCACCGACTACGGCCATCAGGAACAAAATGAGATTGAGACCGAGTTGCAGGCCACGTTGCAGCGGAATATCAAGAATGCCCATCACACCCAGATAAAAGGCAGCGTTGGCTGACGCGAAAGCCAGTATCACCAGCACAAAAAAATAATTTCGCCGGTTGTTTGCAGCGAGCAGCGGAATGGCAATGCCGGTCGCAGCGGCGATTGCAAACAGGATGTCAGCAACCAGAGCGGGCAGACCCCAGGGGGTGAGTGCAAGCAGTCGCGCCGCCAGCCACAGTGCGGCAATTCCGGCAAGAACACGGCCGCTGGGCGTTGGTTGTCCGGTCCAATTGCGCACGGCAGTGAACAGAAAACCGACGATGACGGCAAATGCGTAGCCAAAAATCATTTCATGCGCATGCCACAGTGACCCCGGCAAAAAGCTGATTGATCTCAGCAGGCCGCTGAACTGCGCGATCCAGTACGGCATGGCGATTGCGGCCAGCAGTCCGGCCAGTAGAAAGAACGGGCGGAATCCCAGGTTCCACAGGGCGAATTGCGCCGGGGGAGGGGTGTGGGGCGGTGTGCGGTTGGATTCTGGCATTGCGCAGTCCTTGCAGAATATTCAGTGCCGGGCTGCAGTGGCGGCGAGATATCGCTCAGTGCAGTCACGGGCGATGGCGAGTACGCCGCTGACGGTGCCTGCAGAATTGGTAATCAGGCTGAAACTGAGATCGACGTAAAGTTTGCCGCCGTTTTTGCGCTCGGCGCGGGTGGTCAGCACACGTCCTGCGTATTTTGTTTTTCCGGTTTCTACCGCCTTGTCGAATCCTGCCCAATGCGCGCACCGGAGGCGTTCAGGAATGATGATGTCCAGGTTCTTGCCGATGACTTCATCGGCGGTGTAGTCGAAAATTCTGGCGGCGCTGTGATTCCAGACCTGGATGATGCCGTCGCGACCGGCAAAGATCATTGCATCCGGCGCCTGGGCAACGATGGCCCAGAACAGGGCGGGGGGCAAGCCTTCAAATTCTTTAACGGGTGGCATCTTCAAGCTGTTCCGGAATCAGTGATTCAAAGTCAGGCACCAGCATGTCATGCTTCAGTGATAACAGCTCTGCGCGGTGTAAATGGGCGAGTTGTTCCAGGCAGTGCGCACCTTTGCCGGTGAGTCGCACTTCCACCTGACGCCGATCGCGAATGCTCGCGCTGCGCATGACGAGTCCGGCTGCTGCACACCGTGAGATCAGCGATACCACGCCGTGCTGTTGCGCCTGCAGGCGTTCAGTGAGTTCGCCGACCGTAGCCCATTCCCGTCCCGGAAAACCCTTGATCTGCAGCAGCAGCAGATATTGCAGTACGGTAATGCCGTTCTTGCGGGTGATTTCTTCGCTGAAACGCAGGAAGCGGCGCAACTGGTAACGGAAGTTCGCCAATTTTTCGAAATCCGCCTTGGACAGCTTGCTGGATTGTCGGTAGGTTTTTTTCATTGTTCATTTATATCACAGTGTGATATAAATGAACAATCCTCAATCGGCAGTTGCTTCAACACTAGCAATCACCACCAATCAAACCAGCAAGGCCATCACCATGATCATCACTTCGCTTACAGAAATGTTCGATTTGCAGCACCCGGTGGTGCTGGGGCCGATGGGTGGTGTATCGGGTGGCCGGTTGGCCGCAGCCGTGTCGAATGCCGGTGGACTGGGACTGGTCGGCGGTGGTTATGGCAATGCAGACTGGCTGCGCACCGAGTTGACCCGGGTGAGCAAGCAGACCTCCCGTCCCTGGGGGGTGGGTTTTATTACCTGGTCGCTTAACCGGTCGATACTGGATTTGGCGCTCGATTATTGTCCTGATGCCGTCATGTTGTCTTTCGGTGATCCCAGTCCGTATACCCAGGCCATCAAGTCCGCGGGTTGCTGGTTGATCTGCCAGGTTCAGGACGTAGTGCAGGCAAAGGCGGCGTGTGCTGCCGGTGCGGATCTGATCGTGGCCGAAGGTGCGGAGGCCGGCGGTCACAGTGGTTCCCGCGCCACTTTTCCTTTGGTGCCGGCCATCGTCGATGCCGTGCATCCGGTTCCGGTGATTGCTGCCGGAGGCATAGGTGACGGGCGTGGCCTGGCCGCTGCACTGATGCTGGGCGCGCAGGGTGTGCTGCTGGGCACGCGTTTTTATGCCACGCACGAAGCCCTGGGGCAGGCTGCGGCGAAACAGCGCATTGTTGCCGCTGCCGGCGGCGACACGGCGCATACGCGGGCATTCGACATCGTGCGCGGACTGGAATGGCCGGCGCAGTATCCCGGGCGCGCCCTGCGCAACCGCTTCATGGAACAGTGGCAGGGCCGGGATGACGAGTTGCGTGCTGCAGCCCAAACTGCCGGCATTGCCTACCAACAGGCTGTAGAGGCAGAGGATTATGAAACTGCGGTGGTCTGGGCCGGGGAAGTTGTCGATCTGATCAAGGATATAGAAGATGCTGAAACGATCGTGCAGCGGATCAGTGCCGAAGCCGAGGTACTGCTGCAGTCCGCGGGCCGGTTCCTGCGCTAGATGGCAGTCCTCTGTTATCCGGTTTAATGTCATCGCACTTACGTGTATGACCTGCAAGGAGCACACACATGAACGATCCTGAGGATATCGGGCAGTGGCGCAAGGCGCGGCGCACCGAACTGCTGGCGTTGCGTTCCGCTGCTTCCAAGTCACAACATCGGGAATGGACTGAGGCCATTACCCAGTTGCTGGTGCAGGGGTTTCCGTTGCTGCGATCGATGGCGATCAGTTTTTACTGGCCGTTCAAAGGGGAGTTCGATCCGCGTTTTGCCATTCGGCAATTCCGTCAGCGCGGAGCCACGGTGGCGCTGCCCGAAGTGGTGCGCAAACAGATGCCATTGCAGTTTCGCGCCTGGTGGCCCGGCGTGTCGGTGACCAAAGGGGTGTTTGATCTACCGGTGCCGGAAGGCACGGCGTTGGTCCGTCCACAGGCGCTGCTGATACCGCCGGTCGGGTTTGATGACCGGGGCTACCGGCTGGGTTATGGCGGCGGTTATTTCGACCGGACGCTGGCGGCCATGACGCCGCAGCCGCTGAAGATCGGGGTTGCGTTCGAGTTGTCGAAAATTGCAAGTATCCATCCACAAACGCACGACATACCCATGGATTTCATCGTGACCGAAGTCGGCATATACGGCGTCGGCAGCGAAGGGTTGGAACTGATCGCGGATCCGCAGCAGGCAGCAGCGCGTGCCAGTGCCATTGTCATTGCGTGCCATTCTGGCGAAGCAGCGTGTAGTGTGCAGACTGATGCCCATGATGAAAGCAACACTGCGCCCCGGGAATATGCATCGCCGCCGTGTTACGCACATGAATTTGATTATTGGCAGGACGAATCACCGGAGTCGCAGGACAAGTCGTAGCGCAAATACTGGTATTGCCGCATCCATTTCAGTCTTACTGTCATGATTTGAATGCAAGTTGCAGAACGATGTGCAATGCATCGCGATGCAGGCAGTAGATGGAAAGATGGCAAATGTTGCGTACTTTTTGCGTGTGACTAAAAAAATTCCACTTTTTATTTTGCCACATCATGTCCATGATGAATGGTGCGTTACAGCATGTACACGGCTTTTTCTAGTCTGTGCCTGAGCGAGGCCGTAGAATGGTGTGCTAGGTGACTAAAGCAATCCGCGCGTCGCAAGGACGCGCCGGCAGAAAATCGACAGGGGCAATCAAGGAATGAGAAAAACTGAAACAGCGGGTGGGGCAACGGGACAGACGCGGCGTGGCCTGGATGTGTTGCGGGACCCGATATTGAACAAGGGTACTGGTTTCACCGAAGCCGAGCGTAAGGCGCTGGGTTTGCGCGGACTGCTGCCGCCGCATGTGCATACCCAGTCTGAACAGAAGGAGCGTTTCCTGACGAGTTTTCGCAGGCTGGTCAATCCGCTGGATAAATTTGTCGCGCTGAATGCGCTGCATGATCGCAATGAAAATCTGTTTTTCCGGGTGCTCAGCGAACATATCGATGAAATGCAGCCGCTGGTTTATACCCCCGTAGTCGGCCAGGCCTGCCAGGAATTCGGTCGCATTTTCCAGCGGCCGCGCGGCATGTTTATCGGTATCAATGAGCGTGGGCACATTGCGGAAGTCCTGCGCAACTGGCCGCATAAGGCGGGCATTATCGTGGTTACTGACGGCGAACGCATACTGGGTCTGGGTGATCTGGGCGCGAACGGCATGGGCATACCGGTGGGCAAGCTGTCGCTGTACACCGCCTGTGCCGGCATCCATCCCGAGTTGTGTCTACCGATCACGCTCGACGTAGGCTGCAACAATGACGCACTGCGCGATGACGTGTTTTACGTCGGTTTGCGGCAACGCCGGGTGACCGGTGCGACCTATGACGAGTTTGTCGATGAATTCATGACGGCGGCGCAGGAAGTATTTCCGGGCGTGGTCATCCAGTTCGAGGATTTTGCCAACCACAACGCGTTCCGTTTGCTCGAGAAATACCGTGATCAGATCAGCAGTTTCAATGATGATATCCAGGGTACGGCAGCAGTGGCGCTGGCCGGCATATTTTCAGCGCTGCGGATTACCGGGGAGAAACTGACCGACCAGAAAATTTTGTTCCTCGGTGCCGGCGAAGCGGCGACCGGTATCGCCGATCTGGTGGTGTCGGCCATGGTGGCGCAGGGCTTGTCGCGGGAGGAAGCGCTGCGTACCTGCTGGCTGGTGGATTCGCAGGGCCTGGTGGTCAAGAGCCGGCAGAAACTGGCGCATCACAAACTGACCTATGCCCACGAACACGCGGCGGTCGGTGACTTCCTGAGCGCGATCAAGGCGCTGAAGCCTACGGCCATCATTGGCGTATCGGCAGTCGGCGGCACGTTTACGCGCGAGGTGCTGGAGGAAATGGCGCAGCTCAATGAGCGGCCCATAGTATTTGCGCTGTCGAATCCGACTTCGCAGGCGGAATGTACTGCGGAAGAAGCTTATCGCGCGACCGGCGGCCGCGCGCTGTTTGCCTGTGGCAGCCCGTTTGATCCGGTGGAACTGGATGGCCAGACCTTTGTGCCGCGGCAAGGCAACAACTCCTACATATTTCCGGGCGTTGGCCTTGGCGCCATCGTCAGCCGCGCCCAGCGCATTACTGATGACATGTTCATGACGGCAGCACACAAGCTGGCCCACATGGTGACTGAATCAGATCTCGCGCAAGGTAGTCTGTATCCGGCATTGCCACGGATACGCGAGGTATCGGCGCAGATTGCCGCGGCCGTGGCGAATGTCGCACACAAGGGCGGTTATGCTGGTGTATCCAAGCCGCGTGACGTGCTGCAGGACGTCGAAAGCAAGATGTACGACCCGCAGCAATAACGCGCCTACTTCCGTAAAAACTGTTGCAGGCAACGCCGGCATGAATGCAGGGAGCATCCCTCATTCATGCCGGTTTGCCGTTAGCTCAGGTCACAGGGCGTATTCCCCACTGGCTTCGGGTTGATAGGCGACTTCCCGGATGCGGATGCGTGTGGTCCGGCCATGGGGCAGAGGCAATTCTGCCTCCGAGCCTTTTGCCAGGCCGAGCAGGGCGACCCCGACGGGTGACAGGATCGAGATTTTCCCGCGGGTAGGATCTGCTTCGTCTGGATAGGCGATGGTCACCACGCACTGTTCGCGCGACTCCAGATCTTCGAACACGACTCGCGAATTCATCGTCACCACGTCATGTGGGATTTCTTGCGGCAAAACGACACGTCCGAGGTCGAGTATTTCTTCGAGTGCCTCCATGCCGGCCTGCACGCCGCGCGAATGCCGCGAGAGATCGGCCACAAGATGGCGCAGACGTTTCAGATCGTAATCGGTCAGCCAGACAGCAGTGTTTTTTTTCATGAGTTTCAGCCTCGTATTGATAATGATTGGAGCGAGCAGATTCAGCGATGCGCGGGCGCATCGCTGTGCTCAGGGTCAAGTGAGGAAGCCCGGCGACCTGTGCCGCCGGGTGAAAAACTCAGGGGCGGATCAGATTACCGGGCAAAAGAAACAAAGGCGTTACTAAGCTCCGGGTTTTGCAGGTGCCGGCGGAGGCGGAGTAGAGCATGGTCGGGGGAGTGCACGGCGCCGGAATGCGGGCGTACGGCAGCCAGCCAGCCCGGGCGGCAGGCGGCAATCCACAGTTCGCACCACATTACAATCAACATCAGGCAACTTTCAAATCACTATGCGTTCATGAACAGACACTGGAAGGACGAACGAGTTCCCGGTCCTGGCGATCAGGACGCAGCGGCAACCTTTTGTGTCGGCTTGCTTATGGCTGCATTGAGCTGCGGCATGACTTTTTCGGCCATCAGTTCCATGGATCGTTTGGCCAGCGTCGGGTCCACCCAGTCCATGCCAGCATAAACGATTTCGCCGAAATCGCCTGTTTCTTCACGCAGCGCAAGGATCTGGTCGGCGACCTTGTTCGGGCTGCCGCAGAGGACCAGTTTGTCGACCATGTAATCGGTGGTCAGCTCGCGGTCGTCTTGTTCGGCATGGGTCTTGAAAATCGCCTGGCGCTTCGAGATAAACATTTTGCGCAGCATCAAGTCCCAATAATAACGATAGGGGCTGGCGCTGTCTTCGAGTCCGTAGCGTCGCGCGGTTTTGTCATCGTCCGCAACAAATATGGTGCGGGCGATGCGCCAGTCGGCGGGGTCGGCAACCTGGCCGGCGCTTTTTTTGCCCTCGGCATAGTTGGTCCAGTGCGAGGGCAGGTATTTCGAGAGCAGGAAATTCGCAGACAGCGGATGGAAATCACGCGCGCCCATCGCGATCACGCCTTTCGAGCCCGGTGCGACTACGGTGCCAACAATTTCGGGGCGCGGTTGCTGGAAGGTTTTGTACATCTGGCCGCGACCGACACTGTCGTTTTGTGTGGTCGCGGTGGTGACCTTGAAACGGTTGCCAGGCAGGTCGATGTTGTAAGGAACGCTGCCGTTCCAGATCGCGAGGATGACGTCGATGGCTTCAGCAAAGAGTTTGTTGCGGTCCTCGCCGAGCATGCCCAGCGCTTCGGCATCCGATGGCAAAGCACCGGGGCTGACGCCGAAAATGAAACGACCCTGCGCGAGATGGTCGAACATTGCGGCATGCGCGGCGATCAGTGTCGGGTGCGTGTGCGACAGGTTGGAAGTTCCGGTCGCGAGCATGATGTTTCGAGTTTGATGGATCAGTGTCGCCAGAAAAATAAAGCTGTTGGTGACGTTTTCAGATTTTTCGGTCAGGTGTTCACCGACAAAGGCGTCGTAAAAGCCCAGTTTGTCGGCGAAGATGATGGCTGCGCGATCTTCCTCGAGGGTGACGGCAGGCGCCCGCTCGGACGGGTGCAGCGGCATGGTGAAAAAGCCCAGACGCATGGTTGTGATTTCTTCTGTGGTTGTGACCGGAATCTGTGATCGATTCCTGGCGGTTCAGTCCCGCAATTCAATGTAACATCGGGTCATTACCATCTGCAACGAAAGCCGCGCATGAATCTCGACGCCATCACAACGGGTCTCAAAGGCTCCACTGAAATCATGGTTGGCACGCGTGATACAGCGCCCCATGTGGGCAGCGGCAAGATCAAGGTGCTGGCAACGCCGGTACTGGTGATGTTGCTGGAAGAGGCCGCGTTACATGCGGTGGAAGGGTTGCTGCCAACGGGCCATCAGACCGTGGGTACCCGGCTGGATGTCAGTCATACCGCGGCGACACCGGTGGGCATGCGTGTGCTGGCGCATGCCGAAGTGATCAAGGTCGACGGCCGCAAATTGACTTTTCGGGTGTGGGCCGACGATCAGGTGGAGCGCATCGGCGAGGGTGTGCATGAGCGCATCATCGTCAACGTCGAACGTTTCGACAAGCGCACGCAGATCAAAGTGGCCGGCGGCGAGTCAAAAAATAATAAATAAATACAACGGGTTACGGAGTTTCCTGCGACGCTGTGGCCGCAGTGTAATTCAACGTTCCGTGCGTTTGTCGGTAATGACCGTTTCGACGACCTTGTATTCGCCTTCAACGTAGGATTCCTGCTGCTGGCGCTGCAGCTTGCGTTTGATCCACCAGAAGCGCAGCAGTATCACGCCGGCGAGTATGGCGCCGGCGATCAGTGCTATGCCGATGAAAAAGAACGCTGCGACCAGCACGATCAGGCCGAGCGCAAAAAATACAATGCGCTCGAGCAGGCTGGCTTGTGGGCGGTTGAGGATGTGGATGCGGGGGCCTTGCTGATTCATTGCGGTATGGTCTCCTGAAAACCATCAGACCGCAATCGGGCGCCTGCGTTCAGTAATTTGGATTCAGTACTCGGTCTCAGTAACGCGTTCTCAGTAATCTGGGTTGTAGCTTTTGATGATGACGCCGTTGGATTTTTCATCAGGCTGCAGTTCCAGCAGTTTGCGTGACTGCGCTTCTTCGAGCAGTTTGCCGAAAGAACGGAAGCCGTAATAACTCTCGTTAAATCCGGGCTGGCGACGTTTGAGCGTTTGTTTGACCATGGACGGCCAGATCTTGTCCTCGGCGCTGCGCTCGGCAAACAGGGCTTCGATCGTTTCCATGACGAGATCCAGCGCTTCGGTTTTTTTGTCGCCAGCATCCTTCTCGCTGCTGTCTGCCGCGTTTCCGGCTTTGGCGGCTGCAGGGCTGGCGGCGCGCTTTTTGCGGCTTTGCTGTTTTTTGGCTTTTTCCCGCGCGAGATCATCGTAGAAGATGAATTCATCACAGTTGTTGATCAGCAAGTCGGACGAGGACTGCTTGACCCCGACACCGATCACCACCTTGTTGTTTTCACGGAGCTTGGATACCAGCGGTGAAAAATCGGAATCACCGCTGATGATGACAAAAGTGTCCACGTGCGATTTGGTATAGCAGAGGTCGAGTGCATCGACGACCATGCGGATGTCCGCGGAGTTTTTGCCCGACATGCGCACATGCGGGATTTCTATCAGCTCGAACGCTGCTTCATGCATGGGTTTTTTGAAGTCACGGTAACGTTCCCAGTCGCAATAAGCCTTTTTGACCACGATGTCGCCCTTGAGCAGCAGGCGTTCGAGGACCTTCTTGATGTCGAATTCGGGGTATTTGGCTTCGCGGACGCCGAGTGCGACGTTTTCGAAGTCGCAGAACAGGGCCATGTTGTTGGTATCAGCTGCGGTGCTCACTGCACCTCCTAGACGAGTATGAGCGATGATTGTGACGCTTCGGGCAGGCTTTGTCGACGCGTGTATTAAACGGTCAGTCCGGGTTCGGTTATCATTCGGCCACCATGCTCAATGACAAGGATGACCATCTGGCAGTGCTGTTTGCCGATATCGCGGAAAGCACGGAACTCTATCGTGAAATCGGTGATGTGGAAGCACTGAATGTCATCAGTATCTGCTTGCACGCCATGAAGGGGGTGTTGCCGCGACACCAGGGACGGCTGGTGAAAATGTTGGGCGATGCAGTGATGTGCCTGTTTCCCGATGCCGACTGTGCGGTAGAGGCGGCGGTGGACATGCAGCGGGAAATTACTGCGCTGGCGCCCGCCGGGCGTTCCATGCAGATACGCATCGGGTTGCACACCGGTCCGGTCGTGGTCGGCGGCGACGATGTTTATGGCGATACGGTGAACGTTGCGGCTTATCTGGGCGATGCGGCGACACCGGGACAGATTCTGATTACTGAAGCGACGGTCAAGGATCTCGGCGCGACGCGGCGCGATGGTGTGCGGCCGATTTTTGATGCCATTCTCAAAACCACGTTGTCCAAGACCGCGGTCTGCGAAGTGCTGTGGCGAGATGATCATTTGGAGCGCACCAATATCAACCTGCGCGTGGCCCGCACGATTCCCGAAGACGCAGGCAGCCTGCTGCTGACCTTGGGCAGCGATGAACGGCGCATCGATTATTGGCACGCCAAACTGCTGATCGGACGAGATCCGGATTGCGACCTGGTGCTGGCAGCCAAGGTAGTGTCGCGGCGGCACGCCACGATACGCATTGAGCGCACGCAGTTTTTTCTGGTCGATGCCAGTATCAATGGCACTTTCGTGACGCGCGCCAGCGGCGAGGAAATACATGTGGTGCGCCGCGAAATCATGCTCGAGACCAGCGGTGAAATCCGACCGGGTTACAGCAGGTCCGAACGGCCGGAAGAGCCATGCATCAACTTTCGCCGCGACCGGCGCTCGATGTACCGGGTGTAAGCCGCGTATCGCCGGAAACCCGGCGACCCTGCTGTTCAGTCGGCAAGCCCCTTGATGATGGCAGCACTGTCGCGGTCCTGTTTGCGGGCATCTTCGGGTGATTCCCGGCCCAGCGCAGTCTGCGCAATCATTTCATACATGTCGGCAGCGCCCTGCAGGATGCGCGGGGTCAGGCTGACGCCTTCGAAAGTTTTGGCGATTTCAAGCATTTCCGGCACCCAGCGATGGGCCTTGGGGGGGCATCACCGCGGTGCGGTTGAGTATCCACTGGCGATTCTCGGCGGCGCTTTCCTGCAGTTCGCGGTCCAGTGCGGCGTCGACGCCGAGGCGGCGTGCCGTCATCAGCATTTCAACCCCGAGTGCAAGGGCGCCCTTGGTGTACGACGCGTAACACATCTTGATGGCGGAAGCGTCGCCGATGCGTTCACTCATGACACGAACCTTGATGCCGGGATTCTCCAATTGTTCCAGCAGCGCGGCCTGCGGACCCGAGACATACATGCGCATGCTGGCCTTGCCGCGCGGCGGCGGCCCGATAATGCCGGCGTCCACGCAGTCACCGCCGGCGGCGCGGATGATGGCGTCGATTTCATGCGCAGTCTGTGGTGCCACGGCGTTGCAGTCGACGAACAGGCAGCGCCGGCCCGTAGCCTGCATGGCTGCTGCCGCTGCGCGTGCATTGTCCACGGCAGCAGCCGGATTGAGGATGGACAACACGACATCGCAGGTTTCAATCACTTTCTGCATCGTGCCGCAGTCATTGATACCAGCAGCTTGGGCCAGGGCCTTGGTGCGTGCGCTGCGGCCGTCGAGCGCAGTGTGGACTGCGTAGCCGCTGCTTTTGATGCTTTGGGCGACACCCTGGCCCATGTCGCCGGGGCTGACGATGCCGATGTTTTGAAATTTCATGGGGATTCCGATCCGTGGTTGGAATGGCGATACGATAAAATACACGCCGCAGCTTTCCGTGAACAAGAAGAATTTTATTTCGTAATGTGGATTTCGCAATTTGATCGCGCTGGTTTGACGTCACCCGTTGCGCGCAAGGGCTGACCGGGACGTGCCGCCGATACTCCGTGTTGTTTTGCTCAGCGTACTGACGCACACCGCCTTCAAGGGCAGCAAGGTGCTGATGACGTTGTCGGCACTGGAACTGGGAGCCAACGAATTCTACGTCGGTTTGCTGTTTTCGACGTACGCGATGTTTCCGCTGCTGCTGTCAATATATGCCGGCAAGATATCCGACCGCATTGGTTTTCGCCGTCCGATGTTGCTGGGCTCCCTGGGTCTTTTGGTAGGGCTGACGTTGCCGTTTATGATGTTCAGGCTGGAAATGCTGTACATCTCAGCGGCATTAATCGGTTTTTGTTACATCTTCTATACGGTCGCGGTGCAACACCTGATCGGTGCTATGGCCGAGGGCATGGACCGCACCAAAAATTACAGCTGGTTCAGCCTGGGCATTGGCATGACGGCGCTGCTTGGCCCGACTGCTGCAGGATTCCTGATCGATGCGGTAGGTCACCGCATGACCTTTACGGTATTGGCAGCCTTTCCGGTGGTGCCGGTGCTGCTGTTGGGGCTGTGGACGGGCTGGCTGCCGAAAACCTCACACGCGCCTGTGAGCAAGGCGGAGAAGGCTGACCATCGCGTCGGCGATCTGTTGCGCAACCGACCGCTGCGCCGGGCGTTGATTACCGCGGGCATTATTGAAACCGGACTTGAGTTATACAACCTGCTGCTGCCGATTTATGGGCATCGCATCGGTTTGAGCGCTTCGGAAATCGGCCTGATCCTCGGCGCTTTCGGTCTGGCGCTGCTGGTGGTGCGGGCGCTGATGCCGCACCTGATCAGACGTTCCAGTGAAGAACGGGTGCTGGCTGCCTCGCTGATGCTGGCCACGGGCGTGTGCGTGATATTTCCGTTTGTAACCAGTTTTGTGGCGTTGCTGGTGATTTCGTTTGTGCTGGGCATGGGGCTGGGCTGTGGCAGTCCGCTGTCGATGATGCTGGCGTATAACCGTGCGCCTGCGGGACGTTCGGGTGAAGCCATGGGGCTGCGCCAGATGGCCAACAAGGGCACGGAATTGCTGGTGCCGTTTGTTTTTGGTACGTTGAGCACGGCTTTCGGCATGGTGCCGGTGTTCTGGCTGGATGCCATGCTGCTGGCGATTGCTGCGGGTCTGATGAGCAGGGATGCGGCGGCGATCAAGAAGCCGCCGGCATAAAAAAGCCCGCGGTCCGGGGTGGACGCGGGCTTCAGTGAACAATAAAACGGCTGGCGGTTATTCGACCTTGGCGCCGGAAATTCTGACGACCTCGGCCCAGCGCGCGACTTCCACTTTCAACAGTTTTGAAAATTCAGCCGGGGTATTGCCGATTGGGTCTGCGCCCTGATCGATCAGCCGCTGGCGGGTGTTTGCATCCAGTGTGGCCTTGTTGATGGCACTGGCCAGCGTGTTGACGATTGCCGGTGGTGTCGCGGCAGGCGCAAGCAAGCCGTACCATACAACGACATCCACGCCCTTGATTCCGGCTTCCGCCATGGTCGGCACTTCGGGCAACTGATCTGAACGTTTCGGGCCGGTATTGGCCAGCGGGCGCAGACGTTTGGATTTAACGTGCGCCGAGATTGCCGGGATGTTGGCAAAAGTCATTTCCACTTCGCCACCGATCAGTCCGGTCAGCGAAGGGGCGCTGCCCTTGTACGGGATGTGGACGATTTTGGTGCCCGCGCGCAGGTTGAACAGTTCGCCCGACAGGTGCTGGGTAGTACCGCTGCCTGCCGACGAAAAATTCAATGCGCCTGGTTTGGCTTTGGCCAGTGCCACCAGTTCCTTGACACTTTTTACCGGCACCGAAGGATGAATGACCAGCACATTGGGGCTTTGTGAAAATACCGAAATCGGCGCGAAGTCACGCAGCGTGTCGAAATTAACTTTTTTGTAGAGACTCATGTTGATCGCCACCGCAGCGGTATTGATCAGGATGGTGTAACCGTCGGGTACGGATTTCGCGACCAGTTCGTTGGCGATATTGGTGCCGGCACCGGGACGGTTGTCGACGATGAACTGCTGGCCGAGGTATTCGCCCAGTTTCGGCGCCAGCAGGCGGGCGTTGATGTCGACACCGCCGCCGGGTGTAAAGCCGACAATGATGCGTACGGGTTTGGCAGGGTAGGATTGCGCGGTTGCCGGTGTTGTGGCGCAAACGGCGAGGGCGGTAAAGACGGCAAATCGAGATGCAGCAACTAATTTAATCATGTGTATGCTCGTGGATGGATCGAGGTTGTCTGAGGTCCGCTTGCGCAGACCTGCGGGATGAAAGCGGAGCGGAGATTAGCAGAACTTGCTGACGCTGTACGGCTTTATGCGAGATTCAAATATGAGCATCCGGTGGCTGCCGATGCGTGCTGGCGCCTATAAAAATATTTAATTTAATCAATGTGTTACTTCATGTTTAAACGATTCAAGCTGGCAGTCTTGCTGGGTGCCCTGATTTTGTGTGCAGGAACGGCCGGCGCGGCCGGTGCTGTTGTGCCGGAGACGGTGCATTTCATGAGCGCCGACGGCGCAACCCGGCTCACCGGATATTTATTCATGCCGCAGCAGCCGGGGCCGCATCCGGCCGTGGTCATGCTGCATGGGCGTGCTGGCCCATATTCATCGCTCAAGCGCGGGCAGCATGATGCCGGCGCGCTGACGCTGCGTCACAAGATGTGGGGCAACTTCTGGGCGGCGCGCGGTTACGTGGCCATCCATGTCGACAGTTTCGGGCCGCGCGGTTATGCCGACGGGTTCGGCAAACATTCCTACAACCGCCGGCCGCTGGAAGTGAGCGAGCAGGCGATACGACCGCTGGATGCCTATGGTGCGCTGGCCTATTTACGCAGCCGCAGCGACGTGGTGGTTGATCGCATTGGTGTGCAAGGGTGGTCCAATGGCGGCATGACGGTGCTGGCCGCGCTGGGACCGCAGCCGCCGGGTCTGTCGAATCCGACACCGGCGCGCGGTTTTCGTGCGGCGATTGCGCAGTACCCGAGTTGCCGCGTGCAGTCTGCACAACCGGAATACCTGCCGTACGCGCCGCTGCTGCTGACGGTTGCCGAAGAAGACGAGGAAGTGTCACCCACGGTATGCCGGACGTTTGCAGAAACGCTGCGCGCCCGTGGCGCAGCGCTGGAACTGGTGTGGTATGACGGTGCCCATCATGCGTATGACGATCCGGGCAAAACCAAGCAGAGCCATGAACCCAATCGACTGGCGTTGCAGGATACGCAGCAGCGTGCCGCGGCTTTTTTCGCGCAGCATTTGCGGCCTTGATGGCATGAGCATCTCCAGACCGGGAACAATGGTGTTGTATTACCTGCGCACTTTGGTACTGCTGTGGTGCTGCACTGGTGTGGCTCAGGCTGCCGATCCGCGTGCGGCTGTGGCATCGGCGCATCCGCTGGCCACGGCTGCGGGCGAGGCGATGCTGGCGCGCGGTGGCAATGCTTTTGATGCGGCGGTGGCCGTGGCAGCGGCGCTGGCCGTGGTGGAACCTTATTCTTCCGGCCTGGGTGGCGGTGGTTTTTTTCTGCTGCATCGTGCGACTGATGGCTATCAGGTGATGATCGATGCGCGGGAGACTGCGCCAGCGGGTATCGAGTCACGACATTTTTTTGATGCGCAGGGTGTACCAATCAAAGATGCAACAACGCGCGGCGGTACGGCTGCAGCGATTCCGGGCATGCCGGCGGGCATGGTGCATCTGGCGCAGCGTTACGGTGCTTTGCCGCTGGCGCAGACCTTGGCACCGGCGATACGCCTGGCGCGTGAAGGATTCAGTACGGATGGCCGTTATGCGCGGATCGCGCAGTTGCGCACAGCGATGCTGCAGGCGACGCCGGAGACCGCACTGTTCCTCGATGCTGGGCGTGCGCCGGCACCGGGATACATATTGCGCCAGCCTGATCTCGCCGCAACGCTGGAGCGGATTGCACAACATGGCGCTGCTGGTTTTTACCAGGGTGCAGTGGCGGATGGGCTGGTGGCTGCGGTCAATGCTGCAGGCGGCGCGTGGCGCGCGCAGGATCTCGCTGATTACCGAATTGTTGAACGTGAGCCCGTGCGTTTCATGTATCGCGGGGCAAAGATAACTTCGGCGTCCTTGCCATCGGCAGGCGGCATTGCGCTGGCGCAGACGCTGGGCATGCTGGAACACTTTACGCTGGGCGATGTGCAGCAGCCTGACACTGCGCATATCGTGGTGGAGACACTGCGGCGCGCATTTCGCGACCGCGTGCGCTTGGGTGATCCTGACCAGACGCCTATGCCGGTAACCGAACTTCTTAAAAAAAATGTTTTAAATCAACAATTTAAATCAATACTCCGGGATCACGCCACGCCGTTGCCCCCGTTGTCCGGTAGTGAAGCGGGCACCGGCAGCCGCAACACCACGCATTTTTCGATAGTCGATGCGGCGGGCAATCGCGTTGCCGCGACGCTGACCATCAACTTGTTGTTCGGCGCTGGTGTGGTCGGCCGTGGCACCGGAGTGCTGCTCAATAACGAGATGGATGATTTTACGTTGCGCGCTGATGTCGCCAACAGTTTCCGGCTGCGCGGCGGAGAGGCCAACAGCATCGCGCCCGGCAAACGTCCGTTGTCGAGCATGACGCCGACCTTTGTCGAAGATGCCAAAGGCGTGCTGGTGCTGGGCGCTCCCGGCGGCTCGCGCATCATCAGCCAGGTGCTGCTGGCGACGCTGGAGTATTTACGCAACCCGCAGGTGGATCTGCGGCGACTGGTGGCGATGCCGCGTTATCACCATCAAAACTGGCCGGACCAGATTGAAATCGAGCCGGAAGGATTTTCCGCGGATTGGCGCATGGCGCTGGAAGCCAAGGGCCACCAACTACGCGTGGGCCGGCGGCTGTGGGGCAACATGCAGGCAGTGTTTCAGCCGCGAGGTGATGGCGCAGCACAGGCTGCGAATGATCCGCGCGGCAGCGATGTGGCGTGGTACTGAGATTCAGTGAAGGGGGAAGGGTGAAAGCGTGAAGGGTGACTGTGCAGTCTTCCGCGGAATTTTCCCTTCACCCTTCACACATTCACCCTTCACCTAATCACCTGTATCATTTCAACCCATGAAAACGACATTCCTTGAATTCGAGCAGCCTATTGCCGATCTGGAAACCAAGATCGAAGAGCTGCGTTATGTGCAGGACGATTCGGCGCTGGATATTTCGGAAGAAATTTCCAGACTACAGAAAAAAAGCCAGACGCTGACCAAGGACATCTACGCGAAACTGAATTCGTGGCAGATTGCGCAGGTGGCGCGCCATCCGCAGCGGCCATACACTCTGGATTACATCAACGCCCTGTTCACCGATTTCGAAGAAATGCACGGTGACCGCGTTTATGCCGATGATGCGGCCATCGTCGGCGGACTGGCGCGTTTCGGCGGCCAGACCGCGGTGGTGATGGGGCATCAGAAAGGCCGCGATACCAAGGACAAGATTTACCGCAATTTCGGCATGCCGCGACCCGAGGGTTATCGCAAGGCATTGCGGCTGATGAAGCTCGCGGAAAAATTCGGCGTGCCGATATTTACCTTCATTGATACGCCAGGCGCCTATCCCGGCGTTGGTGCTGAAGAACGCGGGCAGTCGGAAGCCATAGGTCGCAATCTTTATGCGATGGCGGCGTTGAAGACACCGGTGATCTGCACGGTGATTGGTGAGGGTGGTTCGGGTGGTGCACTGGCGATTGCGGTCGGTGACGTGACCCTGATGCTGCAGTATTCGACTTATTCGGTGATTTCGCCGGAAGGCTGCGCCTCAATACTGTGGAAAAGTGCGGAGCGCGCGGCTGATGCTGCGGAGACCCTGGGTATTACCGCGCCTCGGCTGAAAGCGCTGGGTCTGATCGACAAGATCGTTACCGAACCGCTGGGCGGCGCGCACCGTGATCACGAGGCGATGATGTCATCATTGAAAAAAGCGCTGCAGGAAAGCTGGCGCCAGCTGCGTGACATTCCGCTCGACAAGCTGGCTGATTCCCGGTTTGAACGGCTGATGGGTTATGGCCAGTTCAAGGAAACGGCGACCCGCTGAGCCGGTGCCGCGTCATGCGTCGTGGCACGTGTTGTCCGGTAAGTCTATGAAGCAATCCCTCGCGGTGCAGGTTGATGCGGTGCTGCAGCGTCACGTGCGCCGCGATTCCGATTTACAAATTGGTTTGAGCGGTGGCATCGATTCCGTCGTGCTGCTGCACGTACTGGTGCGCCAGCTGCGCTGGCCGCTCACGCAGCTGTCGGCGACCCATGTGAATCATCAACTCAGTCCGCACGCTGCGCGCTGGGTAGCATTTTGCACCCGGTATTGCCGCAGGCTGGGCGTGCCGCTGCGTATCGCGAAAGTGGATGTGGCGCGCGGCAACAGCACCGAGGCTGCTGCGCGTGCCGCGCGTTATGGCGTGTTTGCCAGCGGCGGTGCTGAACTGGTGGTGCTGGCGCACAATCGAGACGATCAGGCGGAAACGGTATTGTTGCAGTTATTGCGTGGTGCGGGGCCGCGGGGACTGGCGGCGATGCCTGAGCTGAAAGCAGCGGCAGGCGGCATGCCTGCGGTGCTGCGTCCTTTGCTTGATGTGCCACGGGCGGACATTGCCGCCTATGCGCGGACGCAGCGTTTGCGCTGGGTGGAAGACGAGAGCAATCGCGACCGCACTTATCTGCGCAACTTCCTGCGCCACGACGTGATGCCGGTGCTGTTGGCAAAGGTGCCTGGAGCGGACATCACGCTGGCGCGCGCTGCGCGCCATCAGGCCGAAGCTTCGGCGTTGCTCGATGTGCTGGCTGCCCAGGATCTGGGCGATGCTGCTGTGACAGATCGCCTGCTGCTGGCGCCGTTGACAGCACTGGGTGTACAGAGGGGGCGTAACGTGTTGCGTTATTTCCTGCGTTGTCATGGCGTGGCCATGCCCGATGCTGATCACCTTGATGAATTGCTGCGTCAGGCGACCACGGCGCGGCGCGATGCAAAAGTCTGCGTGGATGTAGGCGGCGGCATCGAGTTGCGCGGGTTTCGTGATGCGCTGTATGTGGTCAGAATTTTGCCACCGCTAGAGCAGTCCTTCGAACTTGCCTGGGATGGACGCGGCATCCTGCAGTTGCCGCAACTGGGCGGTTCGCTGCGGTTGGCGCGACGCAAGGGTGCAGGTATTGCCGTGCAGGCCCTGCGTGCAGCGTCGCTAACCTTGCGGGTACGCAGTGGCAGCGAGGCTCTGCGGCTAGCTGCCGGCGCACGGCAGCGGACGGTGCGCAATCTGTTGCAGGAAGCCAGGCTGCCGCCTTGGGTACGCGATCGCCTGCCGTTTCTTTATCTTAACGATGAACTCGCGGCCATTCCCGGGCTGGGGGTCGATGTGCGCTTTCAGCCGGATCGCAGTGAGCCCGGATTGCTGCCGGTCTGGCAACCTGATTAAAACGGCCCGCGCCACCCTGAAATCGTTTTGGGTTGGGCGATCGAATTGATTGCTAAACATAAGGGCCTTTGCTAATCTGCGCGCGCTCTTTTACGCGGCTCATCAGGCGTCACACATTCGTTACAAAGCGTCCCGATGGCGTCCGAAAAAACGATTTTTCAATTGAGGGAAATCTCCATGAGAATGGCAAAGATTACGAAGCTGATGCTGGCTGCTGTTAGTGGGTTGGCCTTGGTTGCTGGCGCCCATGCTGCACAACCCAATCCGAAGTGGCCGAGTAATTTGACACTGGGCACGGCTTCGGTCGGCGGCACGTATTTCGTCTACGGACAGGTGTGGGCAAGTCTGGTCAACGAAAAAATCGGCACCAATATCAGCACCCAGCAGACCCAGGGCCCGAACCAGAACATCATCCTGACTGATTCGAAGCAGGTTGATTTTGGTATGGTCACCATGGGCGTTGCGCTGCAGGCTTGGGAAGGCAAGGGCGAGTGGACCAAGGGTAAAAAGTACAGCAACATTCGCGCGATGTTCCCGATGTATGACACGCCGTTCCACTTTGTTGCGCTCGAAAAATCCGGTGTCAAATCGGTGAAGGATCTTGCCGGTAAGAAATCGGGTGTGGGTCCGCGCGCCGGCACCTGCGGGACTTATTTTCCACTGTTCTTCAAGGCGCTCGGCATCGACACTACGGTACGCAACGGCCAGGCTTCGGACATGGCATCCAATCTGCAGGATGGCCTGATCGATGCATTCCCGTTCTGCGCTGGTGTGCCTATTGCGGCCTACTCGGAACTGGAAACCACCAACAAGGTGCGCTTCTTCACGTTTACCGACGACGAGTTGAAGAAAATCAAGGCTGCGCTGCCCGAATTGTCCGATTCGTTGATACCCAAGGGCACCTACAAGCAGCAGACCGAAGACCACAAAACCATCGGTCTTTACAACTTCGCCATCGCGAACAAGGATGTCGCCGATGACCTGGTTTATGCGGTGGTGAAGGCGGTGCTGGAAAATAATCCGCAGATGATGAAGGGGCATGCGGCAGCGAAGGAAACGCTGACCGAGAACTGGAACCGCAACGGCTTCTTGCCGTTTCATCCCGGTGCCATTCGTTACTTCAAGGAAAAAGGCATCAATGTTCCCAAGAATCTGATCCCGCCCGAATACAAAGGCTGATCGGACCGGCATCGAAAACAACCGCACTGCGCATATGCACAGTGCGGTTTTGTTTTGTCTGGAGGAGTCTGGCGTGAGCGAGAACAAGAACGGAACGGTTGAGGCGGACGAAGTCATCAAGCCGCCTGTGGCGGATGAGGAATTCAGCGGCAACAAGCGTGTGCTGCATCGCTGGGAGGGGATGCTGCTCGCGGTGTTGTGTATCGGCTTCACGGTCTTTCATCTCTATGTGCTGAATGTCTACTCACTCGAGCCTTTATTGTTCCGCGCCATTCATGTGGGCTGGGGTGGTGCACTTGGATTCATACTCTATGCGCCGTTCCGGCGTGCGGCAAAAGCCGGCGTGCCCTGGTATGACTGGGGGCTGGTGCTGGCTTCGATCGCGTGCGCGGTGTACATCACAGTCGAGCTTGATGGATTGCTGTTTCGCGCCGGCGCCCAGTTCACCACTGGCGATGTGATTGTCGGACTGCTCGGAACTTTATTGGTGCTGGAGTTTGCCCGACGTACTTCCGGTCTTGCACTGCCGATAATTGCCGGCATTTTCATTCTCTATTCGTTCGTCGGGCAATGGATGCCGGGCGTACTCGAACACAAGGGTTTTGCACCTGACCGTTTCTTTACCTATATCTACAGTGAATACGGTATTTTTGGTGTGACTACGCAGGTGTCATCGTCTTACATCATTCTGTTTGTTACTTTCGCGGCATTTCTGCAGATATCAAAGGTCGGCGATTACATCAACGATTTGTGTAATGCGCTGTTCGGTTGGGCACGCGGCGGACCAGCCAAGGCGGCGGTAGCCTCGGGAATCTTGTTTGGTTCGATCTCGGGCTCGGCTGTGGCGAATGTGGTTGCCTCAGGCATGGTAACCATTCCGATGATGCGCAAGGTCGGTTATGACCGCCCGACTGCGGCAGCGATCGAAGCAACGTCCTCCACCGGCGGGCAGATCACACCGCCGGTGCTGGGTGCCGGTGCGTTCCTGATGGCTGAAATTACAGGCATACCATATGGACAGATTGCGCTTGCGGCAGTGATTCCGGCGCTGCTGTTTTACATTGCGTGCTGGATCCATGTAGATCTGCATGCCATCCGTCTCGGACTGAAGGGAATTGCGCGCAGCGAGCTGCCGCCGATCAAGCTGATGCTGACTAGGCTGTATCTTTTCTCTCCGCTGATCGTATTCATCTGGGCTCTGTTGGAGGGCTACTCACCATTCCGTGCCGGTGGCCTGGGTATAGTCGCGGCACTGTTTGCAGGCTGGCTGTCGCGTGCGTTCAATGATCTGACAAGTGCTGACGGCGTAGAGGATTCCCGTTCTGCCGCGACAGTGCTGGCAGCGCTGCTGCTGCGGTTTGCGGCGCTTGCCGGGGCAGGGGCGCTGATGGCGATCGGCTTTCAGTACGGAGTGCCGGCCTTGAAAGCATTAGGCGACTTTGTAGTCTGGGGGTTCATCGTGTTGCTGGTAGGAGTGCCGGCAGCCTTGTTCGGCTGGCGCCGGACTCTTGAAGCGCTAAATCTGGCCGCGCGGGATACCGTGCAACTGGTTGCAGTGTGCGCTTGTGCCGGCATTATTGTTGGCGTGATTGCACTGACCGGCATAGGCGGGCGTTTTTCCGAGCTGATTCTCGGGGTTGCTGGTGCGAGCCAGCTTGCCGCGATGCTGTTTGCGGCAATGGTTGCGCTGGTTCTGGGCATGGGCATGCCAACCACAGCGGCTTACGCAATTGCAGCCGCAGTGATCGCACCGGGACTGACCAAAATCGGCGTACCGGTGCTTGTCGCTCACATGTTTGTGTTCTATTTTGCGGTCGTCTCGTCAATTACGCCGCCAGTTGCGTTGGCGTCTTTTGCGGCTGCGGGCATGGCGCAGGCTGATCCGTGGAAAACATCGTGGATCGCGCTCAAGATGGGTTTGGCGACCTTCCTGGTGCCGTTCATGTTCTTTTATTCACCTGTGCTGTTGATGCAGGGACCGTGGCCAGGAATCGTGCAGGCGGTGATTTCCGGGGCTATCGGCGTCTGGTTTCTTGCGGGGTCCACCGAAGGCTGGTTCGGCGGGAAATTGGCGATGCCACTGCGGGTCATTCTGTTCTTCGGTGCACTGAACTTGCTACATCCCGGTGGGGCCAGCGATTTCATCGGCTTGGGAATCGGTGTGCCGATTTATTTGTGGCAGAGGTATCGGTTCCGTCACGCTGCCGCTTGATCTTGCGGATGGGGTCGGAGCGAATGTTCCGGCCCATTGTTTACTGGCAAATTTGCCGGTAAACGTCTTTTATTCAATACGTTATCGTGCTATTCTTCCCTGTTGTTCTTAACACTGGATTTAGGGGATTTAAATGGCGGTCGAACGTACACTTTCCATCATCAAACCGGATGCAGTTGCCAAAAATGTCATCGGTCAAATCTACACCCGCTTTGAACAGGCCGGCCTGAAAGTAGTCGCAGCGCGCATGTCACACCTGTCGCGCCAGCAGGCGGAAGGATTTTATGCCGTGCACAAGGAGCGCCCGTTTTTCGGTGATCTGGTGGCCTTCATGATTTCAGGCCCGGTGATGATCCAGGCGTTGGAAGGTGAGAGCGCCATCCAGAAAAATCGCGACTTGATGGGTGCTACCGACCCCAAAAAGGCGGACAAAGGCACCATCCGTGCGGATTTTGCCGACAGCATCGACGCGAATGCCGTGCATGGTTCGGATTCGGTGCAGAATGCTGCAGTTGAAATCGCTTACTTTTTCCCCGCGCTCGACGTTCATACGCGCTGATCTGCAGGGTCTGCCAGGTATTCCATGTCGCACAATCTGCTGGGATTAAATCGCAACGAGTTCGAGACGCTGTGCGCGGACATGGGCGAGAAACCCTTTCGCGCCCGGCAGATGATGCGCTGGATGCATCAGTCCGGAGTTGCCGATTTTGATCTGATGACCGATGTTTCGCGGAGTTTCCGCGAGCAGATGTCAGCCTGCGCAACAATAGCAGCCCCTCCGGTGCTGCGCGATACCACGGCGCCTGACGGCACCCGCAAATGGTTGTTTGATGTCGGTACCGGCAACGCCATTGAAGCGGTTTACATACCGGAAGGCGATGTCGATGACGGCGCATCGCCTGACGGCGGAAAACAATCACGGCGTTACCGCGGCACCTTGTGTGTATCGTCGCAGGCAGGTTGTGCGCTGGAGTGTACGTTCTGTTCCACCGGCCGTCAGGGATTCAACCGCAACCTGACGACGGCCGAGATCGTTGGTCAGGTGTGGCATGCCAGCCGCAGTGTCGCAGCGACGCTGGGCGTGGAGCGCCCGATCACCAACGTGGTGATGATGGGCATGGGTGAGCCACTGGCCAACTTTGACAATGTCGTGGCTGCGATGCAGTTGATGCTCGATGACCATGCCTACGGCATTTCACGCCGCCGCCTGACGTTGTCGACTTCTGGATTGGTGCCGGCACTGGACCGCCTGCGCGAAGCTTGCCCGGTTGCACTGGCAGTGTCACTGCATGCGCCCAACGACGCTCTGCGTGACCAGCTGGTGCCGATCAACCGCAAATATCCGATACGGCAGTTGCTGGATGCCTGCGTGCGCTATATCGAAAAAGCGCCGCGTGACTTCGTGACGTTTGAGTATGTACTGCTCGAAGGCGTCAATGACAGCGTGGCGCTGGCGCACGAACTGGTCAAAACCGTGAAGCCGGTGCCTTGCAAAATCAACCTGATCCCGTTTAATCCCTTTCCGGATTCCGGCTACACTCGTACCGGTGCAGCGGCGATTACGGCGTTCCGGGATGTGTTGTTGCAGGCGGGGCTTGTTGCCACGGTTCGCAAAACGCGTGGCGATACGATAGATGCCGCCTGCGGTCAACTTGCCGGGCAGGTCCGTGACAAGACGAAGCGCGTGCTGCGTCGCATGGAGGAGAATCGAGCATGATGAATGTCTGGATCAGGGGCCGTCTCGGCAGTCTGGTGGTTGTGCTGATTGTTGCCGGTGCCATCTCAGGCTGTGCTGCTACCGGTGGTGGTGACATGAATTCCGGAGTGCAGCCCACGGCTGATACTACGGGCAACGAAAGTGATGCCCGCAACCGTGCGCGCATTCACACTGAGCTGGCCGGCGGTTATTTCGGACTTGGCAATCTCGGCGTGGCGCTGGAAGAAGTGAGGGTTGCGGAACAGTCCGATCCTAGTTATGCCACGGTGTACGGTGTTGCCGGGCTGATTTATGCGGCGCTGAAAGATGATCGCCGCGCCGAAGAAAATTTTAAGCGCGGGCTGCAGTTGAGTCCCGCCGATCCGGACGTCAATCACAATTTCGGCAGTTTTCTGTGTGAACGCAAGCGTGAGGCGGAAGGTATAAAACTTCTGCTCGCGGCGGTCCAGAACCCGCTATATCAGACGCCGGACCGTTCGCTGGCCAATGCGGGGGTCTGTGCCCGCCGTAGCGGTGACGATGCAGCGGCACAGGATCTGCTGCAGAGAGCGCTGACGGTCAATCCCAATCAGCCCTTGGCATTGCTGCAGCTCGCAGAGTTGTCGTTTGCAGCCAATAATTTTGCGGCGGCCCAGGGGTATCTGCGACGTTATGCCCAGGTGGCACCAGCGTCGTCGGAAATACTGTGGTTGGCCCTGCGGGTCGAGCGCAAGCTGGGCAATGCACTGGCTGAAGCCAGTTACGCGCAGCAGTTGCGCAAGAATTACCCGGAATCCAAAGAGGCGGCTGCGTTGCAGGCGGGCCGTTTTGAATGAACGACACGGATGCAGCCAGTGATGTACTGATTACGGCGCCTGAGTCACGGCCGGGCCGCGTGCTGGCGGATGCACGCACTGAGAAAAATCTCAGCGTGGCCGAAGTGGCGCAGCAACTGAAACTTTCCACCGGACAGGTTGAAGCGCTGGAAGCTGATGCCTATGACCGCTTGCCAGGGCCGGTATTTGTCCGGGGTTTTGTGCGCAACTACGCGCGTTTGCTTGATCTGGACGGCGAAGCGCTGGTGTCCGCTCTCAGTTTGCGCACCGAACCTGCGCCAGCTGGTGTTGCGGTCCCCCATTCACACAATATTCCGTTCCCCGATCAGCACCCGGTCAAATGGCGGGGTTACGCGGTGGGCCTACTGGTGCTGATCTGTGGGGTCGTATTGTTCGAAATGTTTTTCTCGGCGCCCCAGACTGTCGTGGTGCAACCACCGCCGCCTCCGGCCGTCGTGCCCCTCACGGTTGCGCCCATGAACACAGAGGAGACGCCGGTTCTGACGCCAGCAGTATTCCCGGAAAAAGCACCTGAAGTTGTCGCAGCCGTAACTGAAGCATCGGCAGCATCGGCGGCACCGGCAGCGCGCAAAGATATGGCTGAGCTGCATTTTGTATTTGATGCGCAGTCGTGGGTGGAAGTGCGCGACCGCAATAATCGGATGCTGTTTTCGCAACTCAATCCCGCTGGCACGGAATATCACTTGCAAGGCCAGCCGCCGCTGAACGTGGTGGTGGGCAATGCACGAGGTGCGCGCATGTTGTATAACGGCCAACCGTTCGATCTCGCACCGCATACGCGGGTTGAGGTGGCGCGGTTCACGCTTGAGTAATCGATGATGCAATGTCTTCCTCCATACGGTGCGGGCAAACGGCGCCACAGTGTCGCGGTAATCATAGACGGCGTAACGGTGGGGGGTGACGCGCCACTGGTCGTGCAATCGATGACCAATACCGATACCGCGGATATCAGCGCCACGGTGACGCAGGTGGCAGCGCTGGCGAGCGCCGGGTCGGAACTGGTGCGTATTACCGTCAACAATGCCGAAGCCGCGGCAGCGGTACCGGTGATTCGCGAGCAACTGGATCAGCGCGGGATCAACGTGCCGCTGGTCGGCGACTTTCATTTCAACGGCCATCGCCTGCTTACGCAACATCCGGCCTGTGCCGAAGCGCTGGCCAAGCTGCGCATCAATCCTGGTAATGTCGGTCGTGGTTCGAAACGCGATGAGCAGTTTGCAACCATGATCGAATTCGCCTGTCGCTTTGATAAACCGGTGCGCATCGGCGTCAACTGGGGCAGCCTCGACCAGGAACTGCTGGCGCGACTGATGGATGAAAACGGCCGCCGCGCCCAGCCGGAGGATGCGACTGTAGTCATGCGCGAGGCGCTGGTGACTTCGGCGCTGGACAGTGCCCGGCAGGCCGAAGCACTGGGCTTGGCGCATGACCGCATCCTGCTGTCGTGCAAGGTCAGTGGCGTGCAGGATTTGATAGCGGTGTACCGCGACCTGGCCGGCCGTTGTGATTATCCGCTGCATCTCGGGCTGACCGAGGCCGGCATGGGATCCAAAGGCATCGTGGCATCAACAGCGGCGATGGCGGTGCTGTTGCAGGAGGGCATAGGCGATACCATCCGCGTGTCGCTAACCCCCGAACCCGGTGGCGACCGTACGCGCGAAGTGATCGTGGCGCAGGAAATGTTGCAGACCATGGGGTTGCGTTCGTTTGCGCCGCTGGTCATTGCCTGTCCGGGTTGCGGACGCACCACCAGCACCGTGTTCCAGGTACTGGCAGACCGCATCCAGGGATATCTGCGGGCGCAGATGCCGGAATGGCGCGGCCGTTATCCCGGGGTCGAGAACATGCATGTCGCCGTGATGGGTTGCGTGGTCAATGGCCCGGGGGAGAGCAAGCAGGCCAATATCGGTATCAGTCTGCCAGGATCGGGCGAGAATCCGGTGGCCCCGGTGTTTGTCGACGGCGTCAAGACCGTGACCCTGAAGGGCGATGCCATCGCCGAAGAATTTCAGCGCATCGTTGATCAGTATGTCCGTGATCATTATGGCGCAGACGTGAATGCTGAAGCATCCGTCGGCACGGCCTGATCGAGCGTCTGCAGATCATGGCGAATAAAGTTCAGGGCGTACGCGGCATGAATGATGTGCTTCCGGCGGAAGCGCAGCATTGGGATTTTTTTGAATCCACGGTTCAGCGCTGGTTGCGGGCCTACGGGTATCAGGAAATCCGCATGCCCATCCTGGAGCGCACTGAATTGTTCGTGCGTTCCATCGGTGAAGTCACCGACATTGTCGAAAAGGAGATGTATACCTTTACCGATGAGTTGAATGGCGAACAGTTGACGTTGCGGCCCGAGGGCACGGCATCCTGCGTGCGCGCCGTGATCGAACATAACTTGTTGTACCCGGGGCCGCAGCGCTTGTGGTATCGCGGTCCCATGTTCAGGCATGAACGACCGCAGAAGGGTCGCTATCGCCAGTTTCATCAGGTCGGTGTTGAGGCGTTGGGTTATGCCGATCCGGATATTGAAACCGAGCACATACTGATGTGTGCACGGCTGTGGCGGAATCTGGGCCTGAACGGCATCCGGCTGGAACTGAATTCGCTGGGGTCAGCGGAGGGCAGGGCAACATACCGCAACAGGCTGGTGGCTTACCTTGAGCAACACGTAGACGCACTGGATGAAGACGCGCAGCGACGCATGCACAGCAATCCCCTGCGCGTGCTCGACAGTAAAAATCCGGCGTTGCAGTCGCTGATTGCTGCCGCGCCGCGTCTGGCCGATGATCTGGATGACGCATCTGCCCGTGCTTTTGCGACGCTGCAGGATTCGCTGCGGGCGGCCGGGGTCGAATTCAGTGTCAATCCGCGTCTGGTGCGCGGACTGGACTATTACAATGGCACGGTTTTCGAATGGGTGACCGACCGCTTGGGCGCGCAGGGCACGGTCTGTGCCGGTGGCCGTTATGATGGACTGATTGAACAGATTGGCGGCAAGCCGGCGCCGGCCTGTGGTTTTGCGATGGGGGTGGAGCGTTTGCTGGCATTGGTGGTTGACGGTGGCGCAGCGTTGCCTGCAGCCGCTGCCGATGCCTATATCGTGCGTCAGGGTGATGCTGCGATGGTTTATGCCGAAACGGTGGCAGAGCAGTTGCGCGACGCCGGGCTGTCGGTAATTTTGCATTGTGGTGGCGGCAGTTTCAAAGCGCAGATGAAAAAAGCGGATGCCAGCGGTGCACGTTACGCCGTGCTGCTGGGTGACGATGAAGCGCAAGCTGGCGTGTTGTCGGTCAAAGCGCTGCGGGTGGGGCAGGAGCAGGTACGCGTTTCGATATCCGAAGCGTGCGAAATAATAAATATCAGGTAAATCAATGGCTTACGATTTAGAAGAGCAGGAACAAATGGCAACCATCAAAGCCTGGTGGGCTGAGTACGGCAGGCTGCTGATCGTTACCGTGGTCGCGGGATTGCTGATGGTCGGAGGCATCAGGGGCTGGTATTACTACCACGCCAACCAATCGGCCTCGGCGGCGGTCCTGTTCGGACAGTTGCAAAGTGCTGAACGGGCCAGTGACCACAAGAAGGTGCGTGACATCGCAACTCAGATCGTCGACAAGTACAGTGTCACACCCTATGCGGCAATAGCCGCGCTGGCGGCGGCCAAAAGTGATTTTGATACCGGTGAACTGGCTGGTGCGAAAACCCGGCTGCAATGGGTGATCGACAACGCCAAGGAAGAGGAAGCCCGCGATGTGGCGCGGCTGCGTCTGGCGCGGGTGCTTTTCGATGAGAAAAACGCATCTGCCGCTTTGCAGTTGCTCGAAACCAAATCCGTAGACAGTTTTGTCGGGCTTTATGCCGGCCTCAAAGGCGATGTGCTGGCGTCACAGGGCAAACGCCCGGAAGCGCGCGCAGCCTATCAACTGGCGCTGGACAAGAGCGACGCCGCGAGTTCCATGCGGCAAATTATCCAGCTGAAAATAGACGCCCTGGGTGAATCGAAGTGATGTCGCGGATTGCAGCGCTGGCGGCGATCCTGCTGTTATCCGGCTGTCAGAGCGTATCGAATATTTACGACGGCTGGTTTGGTGGGCCGAAGCAGAAAGCCGCTGAACTGGTGCAGTTTGAGGCGCGCGCAACACCCCGCATTGTGTGGCGTGGCAGCGTGGGCGGCGCGCAGCGCAACGCCTTTTACCCGGCGGTGTCCGGCAACGTGGTTTATGCCGCGGGTGTTTCGGGGCAGATCGCTGGTTTCGCGGCGAATACCGGCGACAGTCAGGTGCGTTTTGACGCCGGTACCCCGCTGTCCGGGGGGCTGGGCTTTGGTGCTGGATTGATACTGGCAGGAACCGCGCGCGGCGAAGTGCTGGCATTTGACGCCTCGGGCAAGTCGGTCTGGAAAGCGCAGTTGAGCGGGGAAATACTGTCGCCGCCGGCTGCTGCCGAAGGTGTAGTCGTGGTGCGTACCGGGGACGGACGCATCTACGGCCTGAATGCCGCCGACGGCAAGCAGCGCTGGGTGTATCAGCGCGCATTGCCGACGCTGGCGGTACGCAGTTTTGCCGGCGCGGTGGTTTACCGCGGCGGCGTGTTTGCCGGATTTCCCGGCGGCCGCCTGGTTGCCATTGCGCTGGAGACCGGCAATGTCGGCTGGGAAGCCGTGGTGGCCTTGCCCAAGGGGACCACCGAACTGGAACGCGTGACTGACGTGACCAGTTATCCGGTGATCGACGGTGCACAAGTCTGTGCTGTGGCTTATCAGGGGCGCGCCGCCTGTTTTGATGCGATCCGCGGCGAGACCTTGTGGGCGCGCGATGTTTCCAGTATTGCCGGCATGGGCTTAGACGCGCGCAATGTTTATGTGACGGATGAGCGCAGCGCAATCCTGGCGCTGGACCGCAATAGCGGCGCCAGCGTATGGAAACAGGACAAGTTGTGGGGTCGCTGGGCCAGTACACCGCTGGCGATGGGTCGCTATGTGATCGTCGGTGATTTTGAAGGTTATGTACATGTGCTGTCGCGTGAAGACGGCGCCTTTGTTGCTCGAATTGCCACTGATGGCAGCCCGATCCAGGTGCCGCCGGTAGCACTGGACCTGTCCACCCTGCTGGTGCAGACCCGCGACGGCGGTGTTTTCGCCATCAATATTCAATAACGGGGCGCGATTGGCATCGTCCGCCGGCGTGCAGCGGTGGCACCGTTACCGCACCTGAGATGCTTTCATTATGAAACCTACAGTGGTCATCGTTGGCAGGCCCAATGTCGGTAAATCGACATTGTTCAACCGGCTGACCCGCACCCGCGATGCAATCGTGGTGAATTTGCCTGGCATCACGCGGGATCGCCATTATGGCAACGGGGTGGTCGGCTCCAAGCCCTATCTGGTGGTGGATACCGGCGGCTTCGAACCGATTGCCAAAGACGGCATATTCCATGAAATGGCACGCCAGGCCCGGCAAGCCGTGGACGAATCCGATGCGGTTTTGTTCATCGTTGATGTGCGCAGCGGGTTGACCGGTCAGGACCGCGAAATCGCCGCCGAACTGCGGCGCAGCGGTCGCAAGATCTGGCTGATCGTCAACAAGGCCGAGGGCATGAATCACGCGATGGCAGCGGCTGATTTTCATGCCCTGGGTCTGGGCGAGCCGCTGGCTATATCAGCCGAACACGGCGATCACATCAGTGATCTGATGGAGCTGGTACTGGCGGATTTCCCGGAGCCAGAGCGCGAATCGCAGGGATCCGAAAAACAACCGAAGATTGCCATTGTCGGACGGCCGAACGTCGGTAAATCGACGCTGGTGAATGCGCTGCTGGGGGAGGAGCGGGTGGTGGTATTTGACCAGCCCGGGACCACCCGCGATTCCATACATATTGAATTTGAGCGCGCCGGCAAGCGATATACGCTGATCGATACGGCAGGTATGCGCAAGCGCGGCCAGGTTGATGAAGCGGTGGAGAAGTTTTCGGTCATCAAAACCCTGCAGTCAATTGCCGATGCCAACATCGTCATTCTGGTGCTGGATGCGCAGCAGGAAGTCGCCGAGCAGGATGCACATATTGCCGGGTTCATATTGGAAGCCGGGCGGGCGCTGGTGGTGGCCGTCAATAAATGGGAAGGCCTCAGCGAGACTGCGCGCGACCAGATCAAGCGCGATGGCGCGCGCAAGCTCAACTTTCTCAATTTTGCGCGGTTTCATTTTATTTCCGCATTGCAGGGGCAAGGCGTCAGCGCCGTGCTGCAATCGGCTGATGCTGCTTATGCTGCCGCCATGTCGAAGTTGTCGACGCCGCGGTTGACGCGGGCATTGATGATGGCCGTGCAGCAACAGCAGCCGCCGCGCGCCGGGATGGTCCGGCCCAAAATGCGCTATGCCCACCAGGGTGGATCCAATCCGCCGCGGATCATTATTCACGGCACAGCGCTGGATCGTGTTTCCGACACCTATCGCCGCTATCTGGAACGATTTTTCCGCGACGCGTTCAAACTGACCGGTACCCCCCTAAAAGTGGAGTTCAAAACGGGGCGGAATCCGTATGCCAAGGACGGTGCAAAACACCACTAAGTCTATGGCCAGACGAGAAAAATTAGGCTAGAGTCATCTTTCCAATAACGACAATACAGAGGGCACCATGAGTAATAAAGGGCAGTTGCTACAAGACCCGTTCCTGAATGCATTGCGCAAGGAACACATCCCCGTTTCGATATACCTGGTGAATGGCATCAAATTGCAGGGGCAGGTGGATTCGTTTGACCAATATGTGGTCTTACTGAAAAACACAGTCACGCAGATGGTCTATAAACATGCCATTTCTACGGTAGTGCCGGCGCGTGCAGTCAGCCTGGCCATAGATGAAACTCAAGATAAGTAATTGATTTTATTTAATTTTATTGATGCTTGATCGTCCCGGTAGCGGCACCAATGCGGTGCTGGTGGCGCTGGATTTGGGTGAACCGGATTACGCCGAAAGTCTGGAAGAGCTGCAGTTGCTGGCGCGCAGTGGTGGCGTCAGCGTCACCGCAGTGGTGCGCGGGCGCAGGGATCGTCCTGATCCGGCACTTTATGCTGGCAAGGGCAAAGTCGAGGAGATTGCCCAGACCGTGGGTGAAACCGGTGCCACGGTGGTAATTTTTAATCACGCATTGAGCCCCATCCAGGAACGCAATCTGGAGCGTCGGCTGTCGTGCCGGGTGGTCGATCGCACCAGCCTGATTCTGGATATTTTTGCGCAGCGCGCGCGCAGCCACGTCGGCAAGCTGCAGGTGGAACTGGCGCAGCTGGAGCATCTGTCTACACGCCTGGTGCGCGGCTGGTCCCACCTGGAACGGCAACGCGGCGGTATCGGTATGCGCGGCCCCGGTGAAACCCAGTTGGAAACCGATCGCCGGCTGTTAGGCAAAAGGGTGAAATCCCTGAAGGAAAAACTGGTGCGGGTGCGTGCCCAGCACGCAACACAGCGTCGTTCGCGGGTGCGCGCCCATGTATTTTCAGTATCGCTGGTGGGTTATACCAATGCCGGGAAGTCGACGCTGTTCAACCGGATTACCAAGGCGGAGGCTTACGCTGCTGACCAGCTGTTTGCGACGCTGGATACCACCACGCGGCGCCTAGGCGGTGTAGAGGGCGCGTCGGTGGTTATCTCGGATACGGTAGGGTTCATCCGCCATTTGCCGCATACGCTGGTCGAGGCGTTCCAGGCCACTCTGGAAGAGACCGTGCACGCCGATCTGCTGCTGCATGTCATCGATGCGAGCAGCCCGGATCGCGATGCGCAAATAGCCGCGGTCAACACGGTGTTGACCGAAATCGGCGCTGACAAAGTGCCGCAGATCATGGTCTACAACAAGATCGATCGCAGCGGTGTGCCGCCGCGAGTTGAACGTGATGAATGTGTTAGAATTTCGCGTCTTTGGTCGAGTGCGCTGACAGGTGAAGGCATAGACCTGCTGCGTAGCGCCATAGGTGAATATGCGCGGGAAGTTGCACCTCCGCGCCAACCTGCCGCAGCCTGATAGCGTCCAATCATAATTAGCCTGAACGATAATAATTAGCCTGAGCGAATGACTGAATCCTCCTTTACTTTCCGTGACCGCCTTAAGGGCGGGCTTGCCAGAATGCTGGCGCCGTTGCTGTCTTTGAACGATCCCCAGTGGGGGCGTCGTCCTGGCGGCAACAATCAGGGACCGCCTGACCTTGACGAAATCTGGCGTAATCTCAACCAGAAATTGAACCGTTTGCTCGGCGGCAAGGGCGGCGGTAATGGTGAATCACCCGGAGGCGGGCCGAGTGCCGGCGCGGTAGGTGGCGGTGCCGGCTTGCTGATTGCTTTGATCGTTGTGGTCTGGATTGCCAGCGGTTTCTACATTGTCAACGAGGGTCAACGCGGGGTCGTACTGCGCTTCGGCAAATTTGTGGAAACGACGATGCCGGGCCCGCGCTGGCATCTGCCGTATCCGGTCGAGTCGGCTGAAGTGGTCAACGTGGCGCAGGTGCGCACCGTAGAAGTAGGTTATCGCAACACCGTCAAGAGCAAGGTGATCAAGGAATCGCTGATGCTCACGGATGATGAAAACATCATCGACGTGCAGTTTGCGGTGCAATACATCCTCAAGAGTCCCAGTGATTACCTGTTCAATTCCCGTGCGCCGGAAGACTCCGTGCTGCAGGCGGCAGAAACTTCGATTCGAGAAATCGTCGGGCGTAACAGCATGGACTTTGTCATATTCGAAGGCCGGGCAGAAGTAGCAGCGCGTGCCCAGAAACTAATGCAGGGCATCCTCGACCGTTACGGCACGGGGATCAGCATCAGCAAGGTCACCATGCAGAATGCGCAGCCGCCGGAGCAGGTGCAAGCGGCTTTCGATGATGCGGTGAAGGCCAGCCAGGATCGTGAGCGCCAGAAAAACGAAGGCGAGGCTTACGCCAACGATGTGATTCCGAAGGCGCGCGGTATGGCTGCGCGACTGATGCAGGAAGCCGAAGGTTATCGCGCCCGTGTGGTTGAACAGTCACAGGGTGATGCCTCGCGCTTCCGTCAGGTTGTTACGGAATACAGCAAAGCCCCGCAGGTGACGCGTGACCGTCTTTATATCGATGCCATGCAGCAGATCATGAGTAACACCAGCAAAATCCTGATAGACCAGAAAAATGGTGGCAATTTGTTATATCTACCACTCGACAAGCTGATGCAGGTTACGGGTACGGGAACCGCCGAAACGGCCCAGGCCAAACCGGTTGACTCGACACCGATGGACAGTGCGGCGCGCAACCGCGAAGCATTACGCAGTCGTGAGCGGGAGGGCCGTTGATGAAACGCAATTTTGCACCGCTGCTAATCGGCCTGGCCATCATACTGTTGGTCGTATCGATGTCCATGTTCATCGTCGACCAGCGCCAGAACGCCATCGTGTTCCGGTTGGGCGAGGTGGTTTCGATCAAGAAGGACCCCGGACTTTATTTCAAGGTGCCGCTGCTCGACAACGTGCGTTTTTTTGACGTTCGCATTCTGACCATCGACTCTGCAGAGCCCGAGCGTTTTCTGACGTCAGAAAAGAAAAACGTGCTGGTGGATCTGTTTGTCAAATGGCGCATCACCGACGTGCGTAATTACTACACCTCGGTAGGCGGTGAGGAGTCGCGCGCCCAGACTCGGCTGCTGCAGACCATCAATGACGGATTGCGCGCTGAATTCGGTAATCGCACCGTGCATGACGTGGTATCCGGCGAGCGCGACAAAATCATGGAGCTGATGCGCAAAAAGGCCAATGAGGATGCGTTGAAGATTGGCGTAGAAGTACTGGATGTGCGCCTGAAGCGCGTGGACCTGCCCCAGGAAGTCAGTGGATCGGTGTATGGCCGGATGGAAGCCGAACGCAAGCGCGTGGCCAATGAACTGCGGTCCACCGGTTTTGCTGAATCGGAAAAGATCCGGGCGGATGCCGACAAGCAAAAGGAAGTCATCCTTGCTGAAGCCTACCGCGACGCGCAGCGCATCAAGGGTGAGGGCGATGCCAAGGCCGCTGCGATTTACGCAAAGGCCTACGAAATCAATCCCGAGTTTTATGCCTTTTATCGCAGTCTCGAAGCGTATCGCGCCAGTTTCAGGAGCAGGAGCGACGTGCTGGTGCTTGAGCCGAACTCGGAATTTTTCAAGTACCTGAAGTCCGGCGGCAAGCCCGGCGCCAAGTGATCGTGGCGTGCTTGGCGGCTGCCGCAGTTGCCGGCGGCCCGCCGCACCGATTACATCCATGACCGACAGTTTGTTGCTTGCAGTGGCCCTGATGCTGGTCATTGAGGGCATGCTGCCTTTTCTGCTGCCCGCGGTATGGCGGGATACTTTCCGCCGGCTGATCGAGATGAGCGACGGACAGCTGCGCTTTATCGGCATGAGTTCCATGCTGCTGGGCCTGTTCCTGCTTTATTTCGTGCGTGGTTGAGCGCCAAACTTCTATAATGTGCACTTTTGTGCCGGCTTTATGCTGGGCATAGTGCAGATTGACGTTACCCCATGAGAACCTGGCTGCTGCCTGAATATATCGAGGACATCCTCCCCGACGAGGCGCGTCGCATTGAGCGGCTGCGCCGGCTGATCCTTGATGATTTTGCGGTGCATGGCTACGAGCTGGTCATGCCGCCGCTGCTGGAATACGTCGATTCGCTGCTGACCGGCACCGGGGAAGACCTGGACCTGCAAACCTTCAAGCTGGTGGATCAGTTGTCGGGGCGCATGCTGGGTGTGCGGGCAGATATCACGCCGCAGGTTGCACGCATCGATGCGCATCTGCTCAATCGCAGCGGCGTGACCCGGTTGTGTTACACCGGTAGCGTGTTGCGTACGCGCCCCGACGGCATGAACCGGACGCGGGAGCCGTTGCAGATCGGCGCGGAAATCTACGGACATCGCAGTATTGAGGCCGATGTCGAGGTGCAACGCATGATGTCGCAGGCGCTGAAGCTGGCAGATGTGCGCGAAGTGTCACTGGACATCGGGCATGTCGCGGTGTTCCGCGCCTTGCTGCGCCGTGCCCGCGTCTCACGCGCGTTGGAAGCTGATTTGTTCCATGCGATGCAGGTCAAGGACGCGCCGGCAATTGCGGGTCTGGCCAAAGGTCTGGATCGCAGTACCCGTGCCGCACTGGCGGTGTTGCCGGAGCTGTATGGCGGGCCAGAGGTGTTGGCGCGCGCCCGCCGGGTGCTGCCGGCATTGCCGGAAATCCGTGCCGCGTTGCGCGATCTGTCGGCGTTGTCGCGGCGGCTGGCAGACCGTGCGCAGATCCGCAGTTTTGATCTGGGCGAGTTGCGCGGGTACCACTATCACAGCGGAGTTGTGTTTGCCGCGTATGCTAATGGTCGGCCCAATGCTGTGGCGCAGGGCGGGCGTTACGATGAGGTGGGTAAAGCATTCGGGCGTGCCCGGCCAGCGACCGGTTTCAGCATGGATTTGCGTGAGCTGGCGGCAGCCAGTCACAACGGAGCGCGGCAGTCACGGGTGCTGGCCCCCTATTGTCCAAATGATGGGGCACTGCAGCGGCGTATAGCCGGGCTGCGCAGCCGTGGTGTGGTAGTGATCGAGGATCTGCCCGGGCATGCGCGGTATCGTGGCGAGCTCGGCTGTGAACGTGTGCTGGCGCGGCGCGGTGGCCGCTGGATTATCCAGAAATTACATTGAGTTAATGTTATAACTTGTTGTTTTTTATACATTATATTGTATAATTCAACGTCGACAAGATTTAAAAAGGTTGCAGAGGCATGAGCAAAAACGTAGTCGTAATCGGCACCCAGTGGGGTGACGAAGGCAAAGGCAAGATCGTCGATTGGCTAACCGACCGCGTCCAGGGCGTGGTGCGTTTCCAGGGCGGCCATAACGCCGGGCATACGCTGGTGATCAATGGCAAAAAGACCGTGCTGCACCTGATCCCCTCGGGGATATTGCGCGACAAGGTGGCGTGTTACATCGGCAACGGGGTTGTGCTGTCGCCGGACGCCTTGCTGGAAGAGGTCGGCACGCTAACTGCGGCAGGCGTCGATGTTGCCGGACGCCTGAGAATCAGTGAAGCCTGTCCGCTGATCCTGCCGTATCACGTGGCGCTGGACCGGGCCCGTGAGACGGCCAAAGGGGCGGGCAAGATCGGCACCACTGGCCGTGGCATCGGGCCGGCCTATGAAGACAAGGTGGCGCGTCGGGCGATCCGTCTGCAGGACTTGTTTTATCGCGAGCGTTTTGCCGCGAAACTCGGCGAAGTGCTGGATTTTCATAATTTTGTGCTGAAGAATTATTTCAAGGCCGACATCGTGCCGTTCCAGAAAACACTGGACGACACCATGGCCTTCGCGGAACGCATCAAACCCATGGTGGTCGATGTGCCGCGGCTGTTGTATGAGGCGCAGCAGGCGGGCGACAAGCTGTTGTTCGAGGGCGCGCAGGGCACGCTGCTCGATATTGATCACGGTACCTATCCTTTTGTTACTTCCAGCAATTGCGTGGCGGGTGCGGCGGCAGCCGGCGCGGGCGTCGGTCCGCAGAGCCTGCATTACGTGCTGGGGATTACCAAGGCCTACACCACACGTGTGGGCTCAGGGCCCTTTCCGACCGAGCTGGATGACGATATCGGCAGGCAGATCGCCGCCCGCGGCAACGAAGTGGGATCGACCACCGGCCGGGCCCGGCGCTGCGGCTGGTTTGACGCCGCGGCACTGAAGCGTTCCATCCAGATCAACGGCGTGTCAGGGCTGTGCGTCACCAAGCTCGACGTGCTGGACGGCATGGAAAGCGTACAAATCGGGATCGGTTACAAAATGAACGGCGTGGCGCGCGACATTTTGCCTTTCGGCGCCGAACTGTTGGCTGAGTGTCAGCCGGTATACGAGGAAATGCCGGGTTGGCGGGACAGTACTGTCGGGGTGACCCGTTTTGAGCAGTTGCCCACAGCGGCGCGCAATTACCTGAAGCGCATGGAAGAGGTTTGCGGTGTGCCGGTCGACATGGTGTCTACCGGCGCGGATCGCGAGCACACCATCGTGCGCAGAAATCCGTTTGATTAGGCTGCATATTGATGCGGAGACGGAGCGCGTGTTGTTGCCTCCGCGCTCCTTCTGCCTGCAGTCTTACTTTTTAACACTGGTGCCCAGGAGAGGACTCGAACCTCCACGGTATTACCCGCCAGCACCTGAAGCTGGTGCGTCTACCAATTCCGCCACCTGGGCCAATAAGGGCGCGATTCTAGCCCATGAAAGCAGTTTATTCAAATGAAAAAACCAAAAAAATCTGCGGCACGCGACAAGACTTCGCGCCGCGCCGCTGATCCGTTCCAGGCACGCGAAGCCGAGCGCTATGAACACCCGGTACCCAGCCGTGAACTGGTGCTGGAAGTCCTGATTGAGGCCGGCGTGCCGATGGACGAAGCAGACCTGATCGCGCAACTCGAAATCGGCAAGCGTGAACGTGATGCGTTTGCCCGGCGGCTCGGTGCGATGGAGCGCGATGGCCAGATCATGCGCAACCGGCGCGGTGACCTGTGCGTGGTCGAGAAGCTCGATCTGATCCGCGGCCGGGTGCTGGGGCACAAAGACGGTTTCGGATTCCTGCAGCGTGACAAAGTAGGGGACGAGAGCGGACCGGATCTGTTCCTCGGGCCGCGCGAAATGCAGAAAGTGCTGCACGGTGACCGCGTGATGGCACGCATCAGCGGCATGGATCGCCGCGGCCGCCCGGAAGGCAAGATCGTTGAGGTGCTGGAACACGGCCAGACTCGTCTGGTGGGGCGATTGCATGTTGAGCACGGTGTGACGTTCGTTGCTGCCGAAGACAAGCGTATCAGTCAGGAATTCGTGGTGCCCACCGGCGAAGCCGGACGCGCCAAGGCCGGGCAGGTGGTGATGGTCGAAATCATGGCGCAGCCGGGCCGCCAGGCGCAGCCGCTGGCGCGCGTGGTCGAAGTGCTGGGTAATTACGCCGATCCGGGCATGGAAATCGAAATTGCGCTGCGCAAACATGCGTTGCCGTGGATATTTCCGCCGCAGGCCGAGGCCATTGCCGCGAAGCTGCCCAAGACCGTGCGCAGCGCCGATCATCGAGGGCGGGTGGATCTGCGCGACATGGCGCTGGTGACCATCGACGGCGAGACGGCCCGGGATTTTGACGACGCGGTGTATTGCGAGGCTGCCGGCAGCGGGTTTCGTTTGGTGGTGGCGATTGCAGATGTCAGCCACTACGTGCGACCGGGTGATGCGCTGGATGTGGAAGCTCGCGATCGCGGCAATTCGGTGTATTTCCCGCGGCGCGTGATCCCTATGCTACCGGAAGCGCTGTCGAACGGATTGTGTTCGATCAACCCGGATGTAGAACGCCTGGCGATGGTCTGCGACATGCAGATCGATGCGCATGGCGCCGTCAAGGGTTACAAATTTTACGCTGCGGTGATGCGCTCGCATGCCCGGTTCACGTATACGGAAGTGGCGGCCATCCTCGATGATCCCAGGGGTGCGGCGGCAAAACGCCGCAAGGCGCTGGTGCCCAATCTGCAGATCCTGCACCGGCTGTATCAACAGCTCGCCAAGGAGCGCGCCAAGCGCGGTGCGATCGATTTCGAAACCACCGAAACCCAGATGATTTTCAATGATCAAGGCAAGATCGAAAACATCGTGGCGGTGGTGCGCAACGATGCGCACAAGCTGATTGAAGAATGTATGTTGGCCGCGAATGTCTGTACCTCGGAGTTTCTGCATGAACACGGCCATCCGGTGCTCTATCGTGTGCATGAAGGTCCGACCGCGGAGAAGCTGGAAGCACTGCGCGATTTCCTCAAGGGTTTCGGCCTGCAGCTCGCCGGCGGTGATGCGCCGCATGCTTCCGACTACGCTAAATTGTTGTCCAAGGTGAAAGGCCGTCCCGACGAACAACTGCTGCAGACCGTGATGCTGCGTTCACTGAAGCAGGCGGTATACACGCCGAAAAACGCCGGGCATTTCGGACTCGCCTACGAGTCCTATACCCACTTCACGTCACCGATCCGCCGTTATCCGGATCTGCTGGTGCACCGGGCGATCAAGGCCGTGCTCGAGGGCAAGCAATACGAACCAGGCGACTGGCAGCAACTGGGTGCGCAGTGTTCGATGACTGAGCGCCGTGCCGATGAGGCGACCCGCGATGTGACGGCGTGGCTCAAGTGTTATTACATGCGCGACCGCGTCGGTGAAGTGTTCATGGGCAGCGTAGCCGGTGTTGCAGCCTTCGGCGCCTTCGTTGCATTGGACGACATCTATGTGGAAGGTCTGGTGCACATCTCCGATCTGGGCAAGGATTATTTTCATTACGATGCGGGCAAACACGAACTGATGGGGGAGCGCACCAAGCAGCGCTATCGCCTCGGTGACCGGGTTCGGGTCAAGATTGCCAAGGTCGATCTGAATGCCGCGCGTATCGACTTTATTTTGTCTTAGAATTAACAATAAAATCAACAACTTATAATAATTTTTATTTGCTATGAGTGAATTGCGCCTGATCCACGGATTTCATGCAGTGACCAGCAGCCTGCGCCAGCGCGAAGGCGCGGTGCGGGAGATTTATCTCGATGGCAGCCGGCATGATCAGCGCGCGAAAGATCTGCTGGCATTGGCCGAAACCCGCGGCGCGCGGGTGATGCTGGTGGATACCAAACGTCTTGATGGCATGACCGGGCAGGCTCGGCATCAGGGTGTGGCGGCGCGGGTTGAAGCCGTGCGCATGCTTACACATATCGAGGATGTGCTGGACGAACTGACCGAGCCGCCGCTGTTGTTGCTGCTCGACGGCGTCACTGATCCCCACAACCTCGGCGCCTGTTTGCGTGTGGCCGATGGCATGGGCGTGCATGCAGTCATTGCACCGAAAGATCATGCCGTCGGACTCAATGCCACGGTGGCCAAGGTCGCCAGCGGTGCGGCTGACAGCGTGCCCTACATCATGGTGACCAACCTCGCGCGCACCATGCGTGAACTCAAAGAACGGAACATCTGGCTGGTCGGCGCGGATGAACGCGCGGACCACGATCTCTACGGCGTCAAGCTCGAAGGTGCACTGGGCTGGGTGCTGGGTGCAGAGGGCGCTGGCATGCGCCGCCTGACGCGGGAGACCTGCGACACGCTGGCGCGCATCCCTATGCTGGGCAGCGTCGAAAGTCTGAACGTTTCAGTGTCGGCAGGAATATGTCTGGCTGAAGTCCGGCGCCAGCGCGGCAAGCTGCAGACATAGTCTGGGCGATGAGCCCCGTCAGGCCAGTTGCACCCAATGTAAGCATTGCGAAATTCCCGCTAAAAATGATCAGAGACGATTTGTTTCTGCGAATACGTGCGAATTGTCACAGTCTAGGCAGGAAAACAGCCTTGACAGGCTCGCCCATATTGCAATATGCGCTTAAAATGTTTCGAAATTAGGGATTCAGGGATTGCCATTAAAACGAGGCCTGTGCTTCGATCACTTGGGGTAAATGGCAGTCATAAGAAAAAACGGGGGTGAATCATGGGTAAATCGAGCCTGCAACAGTTGCGCAAGGCATTAACGAAAGCGCATTCATACCAAGTTCTGCGGCCAACGGCTGCTGCGCTTGCCGTTGCAACGTGTTTCTCCGGCAGCCTTGCGCTGGCTAATCCAACGGCACCAACGGTGGTCAACGGATCTGCGAATTTTGCCACTGCCGGCAACATCCTCAACATTACCAACAGCCACAACGCGATCATCAACTGGGGCTCGTTCTCCATCAGTGTTAACGAACTGACGAAATTCATCCAGCCCTCGGCGTTGTCCGCAGTGCTTAACCGCGTTACCGGTCAGGATCCCTCAGCGATACTTGGCGCTTTGCAGTCCAACGGCCGGGTATTCCTGGTCAATCCCAACGGCATAGTTTTCGGTGCGGGTGCGCAGATTGACGTGGCGGGACTGGTGGCGTCGACGCTGAATCTGAGTAATGATGATTTCCTCAACAACCGCATGCGTTTTACCGACGGCGCCGGTGCGGGCAGCGTGGTCAACCAGGGCAACATTGCTAGTGGCAGCGTTTATCTGGTCGGCAATGCAGTAACCAATGACGGGCTGATCACCAGTCCCAATGGTGAAGTCATACTCGCGGCTGGCAACAGTGTGGAACTGGTCAATCCGGGTACGCCCAATTTACGGGTGGAAGTGGTTGCCACGGACCATACTGCGCGCAATCTGGGCACGATCACGGCTGACGCCGGCCGCATCGGCATCTACGCCGGACTGATCAGCAACAGCGGCACCTTGAATGCCAGCAGCGCAGTGGCCGAGGGCGGCCGCATCATGTTGAAGGCGACGCAGAGCACGACGCTGGCTGCGACCAGCATCCTCGACGCCAGTGGCGCAGGCGGTGGACGCATCGACGTGCTGGCGGATGACACCGTGCATGTGGATGGGCGGCTGGATGCATCGGCGCCATCAGGAGGCAACGGCGGTTTTATTGAAACTTCGGGCAAGAACCGGGTGAAGATTGCCCCTTCGTCAGTCATCACAACCAACGCGCCTTACGGCAAGACCGGCACCTGGCTGATTGACCCCACAGATTTCGTTATTTCCAGCAGTTATGGTGGTGATGCTTACGGCAGCACGATTGCCAGCAATCTCGCCTCCAGCAACGTGATTATTACTTCCGATCAGGGCGCGGGGGGGGGTAAACGGCGACATACTGGTGAATGATTCAATCACCTGGACATCGTCGAATAGTCTGACCTTGCTGGCGAAACGCAATATTGAAATCAACAACGGCATTGACGGCTATGGCGATATTTCGTTCTATGCTGGATGGAGTGGCGCATCGACTACAAGCCCTGCTGTAACCAGCGGCGTGGGCGATATTACTGCTGCGAATTGTTGCAGGACTGTACAGACCAGGGGCAACATTCATTTCGAGGCGGGGCGCGATATTCTGTTGCCCAGCATTCAGGTTCGGGCGGGCTACAGTGCGAGCGACTCGGCTGCCAAAAGTGCGAAATTGATCGCAGGTCGAAACATCAGTTTGACTAGCTCGGATGGAGCCTCTCGGGTCCGTGCGGATGGTAACAACGGCAGTGCGGCCACTGTGAGGCTCGAGGCGAAATCCGGCAGCGTTACGGTGCAAGATTCCAGCGAGGCTCTTGCGTACGGTGGTGCAGAAGGTGGCGAAGGCGGTGGCGTTGGTGGCGGTGCAGCCACGGTCACAGTGATCGCCGGTAACGGCATCAACGTGACTAGTAGCAGCAATATTGCTGCCTATGGCGGTAGCGGTTCTGGCGCAAAAGGCGGCGCAGCGGCGGTCAGCCTGAGTGCTGTTGGTGGCAGCATACAAATCGATGGCGCCGAGGGTGCGACGGCACAAGGGGGCTCGGGGACGACGACGGGCAATGCGACGATAGCCATGGTTTCAGCGGGCGATATCGTTGTGAAACAAAACAACTCCACATCGCCCCAAATAAAGGCCAAGGCAAACTCCGGCACCAGCCCGGGGACAGCACTGGTAGTGCTGTCCGCTGCGGGCAACGTGAGTCTGAGCAGTGCAACGATTGACAGCACCGGTGGTGTCGGCCTGGGCGGCAACAATATCGCACTGAATAATGGCACTATCAGCGCGGGTGGTGGCGTTATATTTACGGCGAAAAACAATCTCGACGTAGTGAACAACAGTAACGTTACCGGCAGCGGTATCCTGAACATCGGGGCCGGCGGCAACGTGTTGGTAGATAAAAGCAAGCTATCCGGGTCACCGGATGTCGTCATGAAAGTTGGCGGCACGGTCAGAATTAATGGAACCCTGGCGACGCCCGGTTCGATTTCGGCGGTCTCGTCGCAGACTATCTACCTGACATTCCCGACAGGACTCGGCGGCGGTTTTTTCATTAACGGTATAGAGGGCGTGGTATACGATTCGGCAACCAATACCGGGTTCTTCGCAGGAGGCAGCGCGGCGGTACCACCCCGTGTCAGACTA